>ERZ1645187.51-NODE-51-length-108778-cov-41.575702_pt1 | contig 108778 bp, 96 predicted proteins | sample MGYA00575352_ERZ1645187 | MGnify/ENA primary metagenome ERZ1645187 (study PRJEB40837, sample SAMN11349314) | freshwater sediment metagenome | isolation source: river sediment | host: Sediment | place: India: Wazaribad , New Delhi | collected 2017-02-21 ...
TGGGACAAGGCGCCCTGCCGCTTCTGCGGCACCGGCTGCTCGGTTCTGGTCGGCACCAAGGCCGGCAAGGTCGTCGCCACGCAGGGCGACCCCGACGCGCCGGTCAATCGCGGCCTCAACTGCATCAAGGGCTATTTCCTGTCGAAGATCATGTATGGCGAGGACCGGCTGAAAACGCCGCTGCTGCGCATGAAGAACGGCAAGTTCGACAAGGAAGGCCAGTTCACGCCGATCTCGTGGGACCAGGCCTTCGACATCATGGCCGAGAAGTGGAAGGACGCGCTCAAAAAGAGCGGCCCGACCGCCGTCGGCATGTTCGGCTCCGGCCAGTGGACGATCTGGGAAGGCTACGCCGCCTCGAAGCTCTACAAGGCCGGCTTCCGCTCGAACAATCTCGACCCGAACGCGCGCCATTGCATGGCCTCGGCGGTCGCGGGCTTCATGCGCACCTTCGGCATCGACGAGCCGATGGGCTGCTACGACGACCTCGAGCACGCCGACACTTTCGTGCTCTGGGGCTCGAACATGGCGGAGATGCATCCGATCCTGTGGTCGCGCCTGACCAACACGCGCCTGACCAAGCCCGGCTGCGAAGTTCATGTGCTCTCGACCTTCGAGCACCGCAGCTACGAACTCGCCGACAATGCGCTGACCTTCAAGCCGCAGACCGATCTGGCGATCCTCAACTACATCGCCCGCCACATCATCAAGACCGGCGCCGTGAACAAGGAATTCATGGCGAAATGCGTCAACATCACCAAGACGGCGACCAATATCGGCTATGGCCTGCGCCCGACGCACGATCTGGAAAAGAGCGCCGAGAACGCCTCGCATCTCAACAAACATGAGGCGCTGACGCCGATCGACATCGCCGAATACGAGAAGCTCGTCGAGCCCTATACGCTCGAATATACGAGCCAGCTGTCGGGCGTTCCCGCCGATAAGCTGGAAAAGCTGGCGCAGGCCTACGCCGATCCCAAGCGCAAGGTGATGAGCCTGTGGACCATGGGCTTCAACCAGCACACGCGCGGCACATGGGTGAACAACCTCATGTATAACGTGCATCTGCTGACCGGGAAAATCTCCGAACCGGGCAATTCGCCGTTCTCGCTGACGGGTCAACCCTCGGCTTGCGGCACGGCGCGCGAGGTCGGCACGTTCTCGCATCGCCTGCCCGCCGACATGGTCGTCGGCAATCCGGCGCATCGCAAGATCACCGAGGAAATCTGGCAGCTTCCCGAGGGCACGCTGCCGGACAAGGTCGGCTTCCACGCCGTATTGCAGCATCGCATGCTCAAGGACGGCAAGCTGAACGCCTATTGGGTGCAGTGCACGAACAACATGCAGGCTGCGCCCAACATGAACGAGGAAGGCTATCCGGGCTATCGTAACCCGGCGAACTTCATCGTCGTGTCCGACCCCTATCCGACCGTCACCGCGATGGCCGCCGACCTCATCCTGCCCACCGCCATGTGGGTCGAGAAGGAAGGCGCCTATGGCAACGCCGAGCGGCGCACGCAGTTCTGGCGCCAGCAGGTGCAGGCGCCGGGCGAGGCGCGCTCCGACGTCTGGCAGGTGATGGAGTTCTCGAAGCGCTTCAAGATCGAGGAAGTGTGGCCGGAAGAGCTGATCGCCAAGAAGCCGGAGGTTCGCGGCAAGACCCTGTTCGACGTCCTGTTCGCCAATGGCGTCGTCAACAAGTTCGCGCTGAGCGAACTCAAGGACGATCAGCTCAATTCCGACAGCAAGCTGCTCGGCTTCTACATCCAGAAGGGCCTGTTCGAGGAATACGCCAAATTCGGCCGCGGCCACGCGCATGACCTCGCCGATTTCGACACCTATCACAAGGCGCGCGGCCTGCGCTGGCCGGTCGTGGACGGCAAGGAAACGCTGTGGCGCTTCCGTGAGGGCTACGACCCCTACGTCAAGGCCGGCGAAGGCGTGAAGTTCTACGGCTTCAAGGACGGCAAGGCGAAGATCATCTTCGCGCCCTACGAGCCGGCGGCGGAGAGCCCGGACAAGGACTATCCGATGTGGCTCGTCACTGGCCGCGTGCTTGAGCACTGGCATTCAGGCTCGATGACGCGCCGCGTGCCGGAGCTGCATAAGTCCTATCCGTCGGCGCAGATCTTCATGAATCCGTCCGATGCGGAGGCTCTCGGCCTGCGCCGCGGCATGGAAGTGAAGGTGCAGACGCGGCGCGGCGAAGTGACGACGCGCGTTGAGACGCGCGGCCGCAACAAGCCGCCGCTGGGCGTGATCTTCTTCCCGTGGTTCGACGAAGGCCAGCTCGTCAACAAGCTGACGCTCGACGCCACCTGCCCGATCTCGAAAGAGACCGACTACAAGAAATGCGCCGCGCGGGTTGTGCGCGCGTAAGGAGGACGGGCCGTGGGCAGGACCCAAGGCGGAATCGATCCGGCGCGGCGACGCTTTCTTGAAAGCGCCGCGCGTGGGGTCGCAGGCGTCGGCGCCGCCGGCACGCTGCTCGCGCTGCATGCGCGGGAGGCGGAAGCGCGCGCGCCCGACGCCATCCGCCCGCCGGGGGCCCTGGCCGACGAGCGCGCCTTTCTCTCCGCCTGCGTGCGCTGCGGTCTGTGCGTCCGCGACTGCCCCTACAAGACCCTGACGCTGTCGGCGCTTGGCGACCGCAAAGCCGCCGCCGGCACGCCCTATTTCACGGCGCGCGACATCCCCTGCGAGATGTGCGACGACATTCCCTGCGTGAAAGCCTGCCCAACGGGCGCGCTGGAACACAGCCTGCGCGACATCGCCAAGGCCCGGATGGGCACGGCCGTTCTGGTCGATTCCGAGAATTGCCTCAACTGGCTCGGGCTGCGCTGCGACGTCTGTTACCGCGTCTGCCCGGTGATCGATAAGGCGATCACGCTCGAAATCGAGCGCAACGAGCGCACCGGCAAGCACGCCCGCTTCGTGCCGACCGTTCATGCCGACGCCTGCACCGGCTGCGGCAAATGCGAGAAATCCTGCGTGCTGCCGGAAGCGGCGATCAAGGTGCTGCCGCTGCATCTGGCCCGCGCGAAATCGGCCGATCATTACCGCAAGGGCTGGATCGAAAAGGAAAAGAATCACGGGCCGCTCGTGCCGGGCGTCGAGGGCCTGCCGCAACGTCTGCCGGAGGCGCCGAAATGACCGACGCAGCCGTCTCCGTCCGCAAACCCAACCTCAAGGCCCGCGCGCCGGTCGCGGCGCGCGCGCGGCGCGTCAAGGGTTTCTGGGCGACCAACAAATGGCTCATCCTGCGCCGGCTCAGCCAGGCCGGCGTGCTGGCGCTGTTTCTTACCGGGCCTGTCTTCGGCGTGTGGATCGTCAAAGGCACGTTGGCCTCGAGCATGACGCTCAACACATTGCCGCTGACCGACCCGTTCATGCTGGCGCAATCTCTGGCGGCGCGGCATTGGCCGGAAGGTCTGGCGCTTCTCGGCGCCGCGATCGTCATCGCCTTTTACGCGCTCGTGTCGGGCCGCACCTATTGCTCCTGGGTCTGCCCGATCAATCCCGTCACCGACGCGGCGCATTGGGTCCACGACAGACTTGGCCTCAACAAGGGCTGGCAGCCGAAGCCGAATACGCGCCTTCTGATCATGATCGCGATGCTCGTGCTTTCGGCGCTGACGGGCGTGATCGTCTTCGAACTCATCAACCCGATCACCGCCGTCTATCGCGCCTTGCTGTTCGGCGGCGCATGGGCGATCGGCCTCGTCGCGGCGATCTTCTTCTTCGACGTGTTCGTCTCGCGGCGCGGCTGGTGTTCGCATCTGTGCCCGGTCGGCGCAGCATATGGCCTTATAGGCGCCAAGAGCCTCGTGCGCGTCGTCGCGCCCAAGCGCGCGGCTTGCGACGATTGTCTCGACTGCTACGCCGTCTGTCCGGAAGCCCATGTCATCACGCCCGCCCTGCGCGGCGCCGACAGGGGCCTGCCGCCCGTCATTCTGGATCGCGATTGCACGGCTTGCGGCCGCTGCATCGATGTCTGTTCGGAGAATGTGTTCCGCTTTTCACACCGTTTCGATACGCGGGAGGAAACTCCCATCCTGCAACCCATGAAAGCATCCGCCTGAACGCGCTGCGCGCGCGTGGGAATTAAGGGGGACCTGATGATGAAACGCATGATCGCCGCCGTCGCCGGCGTGATGATCGCCACCGCTGCGATCGGCCCGCTGATGTCGCAGGAGGTGCGCGCCATTCGCGAAACGCCGCTGACGCAGGACGCGCCCGCCGCGCCGATTCCGAAGCAGGAAGCGCAGCAGCGCTTCGACCGCGCCTATCGCCAGCAGCCGCCGCTGGTGCCGCATCAGGTCGACCGCTATCAGATCGACTGGCGCGTCAATCAATGCCTTGGCTGCCACGATTGGTCGAACGCCGCCAAGATGCAGGCTCCGACCCTGTCGATGACGCATTACATCGACCGCGACGGCCGCCAGCTCGACACGGTGTCGGGCACCCGCTGGTTCTGCAACCAGTGCCATGTGCCGCAAGCCGACACGTCAGACCTCGTGAAGAACACGTTCACGCCGTCGAGCAAGGTGAAGTGAGGGGGCGGACATGACTGACGCGGACACCAACGCTCCCGCTGACGCGCCCAAGCGTCGCGGCCTGATCGGGCGAACCTGGGCCTTGCTACGGCGGCCAAGCGCCACGATCGCTCTCGGCACCCTGCTGGCCGTCGGCTTCATCGGCGGCGTGCTCGCCTGGGGCGGCTTCAACTGGGGCATGGAGCTGACCAACACCGAGTCGTTCTGCATCACGTGCCACGAGATGAAGGACAACGTCTACGCCGAGTACAAGACGACGATCCATTATTCGAATCGTTCAGGCGTGCGCGCCACCTGCCCCGACTGCCATGTGCCGAAGGACTGGACGCACAAGATCGCTCGCAAGATTCAAGCTTCCAACGAGCTCTATCACCACTTCATGAACACGGTTTCGACGCCGGAGAAGTTCGAAGCCAAGCGCATCGAGCTCGCGCGCAACGAATGGGCGCGCATGAAGAAGACCGACAGTCAGGAATGCCGGAACTGCCATAGCCTCGTATATATGGACTTCACGCGGCAGGAGCCGCGTTCGGCGAAGCGGCATCAGGAAGCGCTGGATCAGGGCAAAACCTGCATCGAATGCCACAAGGGCATCGCGCACCGCCTGCCGAGAGGCGCGTATGAAGCCGCCTCGGAGCTTGACGGCAACCCACATGGGGAAGCCGGCAAGGCGGTCGAATTCGCCAAGACGCTCGGCGGCAAGCGCTGATCGAGCGATATCTGGAAACGAAAACGGCGGCTCTCGGGCCGCCGTTTTTCTTGTCAGCTCTCGACGGCTTTCTTGCGCGCATAGCGCGTCAGTTTCGCGACGTCGGCGATGCGGACCTTGTCGCGCTCCACTTCGACGCCGAGGGCGCGCAACTTGGCGAGCCCGCGTGAAAAGCTCTCCGGCGTCATGCCGAGACGATTGGCGATGAGCGCTTTTTCGTAAGGCAACGCGATGGTCAGCGGCCCATCCTCGGCGTGGCCCTGACGCAGAAGAAAATCGGCGATGCGCTGCGGCACCGACTGCACCTTCAACTGCTCGATCTGCGCCACCAGCAGGCGCAAATGACCGGACGCCGCAGCCAGCATATCGAAGGCGAGTTGGGGGCGCTGCTCGATCGCCCGGCGCAGCGCAGCGCCGTCAACGCGGATGATGCGGGCGAAAGATACGGTTTCCGCCGACACCGGATAACGCCCGCCCATGAACATGGCGCCTTCGGCGAAGGTTTCTCCGGCCGTGCAGATGGTGACGACGACTTCCTCGCCATCCTCGCGCTGGCGATAGAGTTTCACCCAGCCTTCGAAAATGAAGAAAAAAGCGTCCGCCGGATCGCCCTGCTGGAAAATCTGCGCGCCGCGTTCCAGAAACTGCGCGGTCCGCGACTGGACGACAGAGCGGACGATGTCCGGCCCCATCGCCTTGAACAAGGGGGTGGCCATCAGGATGGCCCATTCATTCGCGGTCATCGCTGCGACTCTCCAACTCGCCGTCTACGCATAAACTGTCAGGCTACTTATAAACTGTCAGGATCGAATGCGCAGAATTTCTTGATTTAAAGCAATTTTGCACAGAGAGATCGAGACAAAAAAGGCCGGGCGTCGCAGCGGCGACACCCGGCCCCGAATCGGCCGCCAAAGGCCGAAATCAGATCTGGCGCTCGATCATCATGTTCTTGATCGAGGCGATCGCCTTGGCCGGATTGAGGCTCTTCGGGCACGCCTTGGCGCAGTTCATGATCGTGTGGCAACGGTAGAGGCGGAACGGATCCTCGAGATTGTCGAGACGTTCGCCCGTCGCCTCGTCACGCGAATCGATGAGCCAGCGATAGGCCTGCAACAGAGCCGAGGGGCCCAGATAACGATCGCCGTTCCACCAATAGCTCGGGCAGGAGGTGGAGCAGCAGGCGCACAGAATGCACTCGTAGAGGCCGTCGAGCTTGTCGCGATCGACCGGCGACTGACGCCATTCTTTCTCCGGCGCCGGCGTCACGGTCTTCAGCCAGGGCTCGATCGAGGCGTGCTGGGCGTAGAAATTGGTGAGGTCGGGCACGAGGTCCTTCACCACCGGCATGTGCGGCAGCGGGTAGATCTTCACCGCGCCGGAAATCTCGTCCATGCCCTTGGTGCAGGCGAGCGTGTTGCTGCCGTCGATGTTCATCGCGCAGGAGCCGCAGATGCCCTCGCGGCAGGAGCGGCGGAAGGTCAGCGTCGGATCGACCTTGTTCTTGATCCACAGGATCGCGTCGAGAATCATCGGACCGCAATCGTCGAGATCAACCCAATAGGTGTCGACGGACGGGTTCTTGCCGTCGTCCGGATTCCAGCGATAGATGCGGAATTCCTTGAGGTTTTTCGCATTGGCGGGCTTGGGCCAGGCCTTGCCGCCGGTAATCTGCGAATTCTTGGGAAGCGCCAGTTCGACCATCGTCTCTGCTCTTTGCTTGCGACGCTGGCGCGTGAGCCAAACGTCGGGCCGGTCCCTGTAGCGAAGGCCGGAGCGTCAGCCCCGGCCGATCAGATCAATACACGCGCGCCTTCGGCTCGATGTAGGAGACTTCGTCCGTCATCGTGTAGCTGTGCACCGGGCGGTAATCGATCGACACTTTCTTCGCCTTGTCGTCGATCGAAGCCAGGGTGTGCTTCATCCAGTTGACGTCGTCGCGCTCGGAGAAGTCCTCGCGGGCGTGGGCGCCGCGCGATTCCTTGCGGTTCTCCGCGCCTTCCATGGTCACGACGGCCTGAACGATCAGGTTGTCGAACTCGAGCGTCTCGACAAGGTCGGAGTTCCAGATCAGCGAACGGTCGGTGACGCCGATGTCGTCCTTGCCGGCCCAGACTTCGTGGATGAGCTTCTTGCCCTCGACGAGCGTCTCGCCGGTGCGGTAGACGGCGCAATTGTTCTGCATGACCTTCTGCATGCGCAGGCGCAGCTCGGCCGTCGGCGTGCCGCCCTTGGCGTTGCGGAAATGATCGAGACGCGACAGCGCCAGATCGGCCGAATCGGCCGGCAGGTTCGCCTGCTTGGCGCCGGGCTTGACGATCTCGGCGGCGCGCAGGCCGGCGGCGCGGCCGAAGACCACGAGGTCGATGAGCGAGTTCGAGCCCAGACGATTGGCGCCGTGCACGGACACGCAAGCCGCCTCGCCGATCGCCATCAGGCCGGGCACGACCACATCTGGATCGTCGCCCTTCTTGATGACGACCTCGCCGTGGAAGTTCGTCTGGATGCCGCCCATGTTGTAGTGGACGGTCGGCAGAACCGGGATCGGCTCCTTGGTCACGTCGACGCCGGCGAAAATCTTGGCGCTCTCCGAAATGCCCGGCAGGCGGGCATGAAGGATTTTCGGCTCGAGATGGTCGAGGTGCAGGAAGATGTGATCCTTGTTCTTGCCGACGCCGCGGCCTTCACGGATTTCCATCGTCATGGCGCGAGAGACCATGTCGCGCGGGGCGAGATCCTTCACGCTCGGGGCGTAGCGCTCCATGAAGCGCTCGCCGTTGGAGTTGGTGAGGTAGCCGCCCTCGCCGCGCGCGCCCTCGGTGATGAGCACGCCCGCGCCGTAGATGCCGGTCGGGTGGAACTGCACGAATTCCATGTCCTGCAGCGGCAGGCCGGCGCGCAGCACCATGCCGCCGCCGTCGCCGGTGCAGGTGTGGGCGGAAGTCGCCGAGAAATAGGCGCGGCCGTAGCCGCCCGTCGCCAGAATGACGAGCTGGGCGCGGAAGCGGTGGATCGTGCCGTCATCGAGCTTCAGGCAGGTGACGCCGCGGCAGGCGCCGTTCTCCATGATGAGATCGAGCGCGAAATATTCGATGAAGAATTCGGTGTTGTAGCGCAGCGCCTGCCCATAGAGCGTGTGCAGCATGGCGTGGCCGGTGCGGTCGGCCGCCGCGCAGGTGCGCTGGGCGGGCGGGCCACGGCCGAAGTCGGTGGTCATGCCGCCGAACGGGCGCTGATAGATGCGGCCGTCTTCCGTGCGCGAGAATGGCACGCCCCAGTGCTCAAGCTCGTAGACCGCCGCCGGCGCATTGCGGCAGAGATATTCGATCGAGTCCTGATCGCCGAGCCAGTCCGACCCCTTGACGGTGTCGTACATGTGCCATTTCCAGTTGTCCGGGCCCATGTTGGCGAGCGAGGCGGCGACGCCGCCCTGGGCTGCAACCGTATGCGAGCGCGTCGGAAAAACTTTGGAAATGCAGGCCGTGCGCAGGCCCGCCTGCGAGCAGCCGACAGTGGCGCGCAAGCCAGCGCCGCCGGCGCCGACGATGACGACGTCGAAAGTATGGTCGGTGATCGGATAGGCCGCACCCGCGGCGCCGTTCGTGGCCATTTCTCTGCCCTTCGGAATGAGAGCTTAAAGGATGAGGCGGACCGCAAGGGCCCGCCGTGAAGAAATTCAGACGAAGCTGATCTTGAGGACCGCGTAGACGCAGGCCAGACCCACGACCGCTGCGAAGAAGGCGTTGAGCATGATCGCCCATTCCTTCGCCTGCCCGCCGTGGACGTAGTCCTCAATGATGGTCTGCATGCCGAGCTTCATGTGCCAGACGCCGGTCAGCACGAAAAGCAGCATGATCAGCGCCGCCCAGGAGCCCGAGAGCTTGGCGCGGGCGGCGACCGGGTCGAGGCCGACAAGCGTGATCAGCAGGCCGACGAAGAGAATCGTCAGCGGGACCAGCGCCATGGACGTGACGCGCATGCGCCAGGCGTGAGTCGTGCCGGATTTGGCGGAGCCAAGATGGCGGACTTTACCCATCGGCGTGCGGAGCGAATTAGCTTCGTTCGACATGTCGTTCAAACTCCAGAACGGCCATGATGGCCAGCGCGTCAGCGCGCCATATAAGCGATGACCCAGACGAGAACGGTGAGGACGACGCCGCCGACAGCCGTCGCCAGCGCCAGAAACTCGCGGCCTTTCGGATCGAAGCCGACGCCGGCGTCCCAGATGGCGTGACGAACGCCGCCAAGAAGGTGGATGAACAGCGCCAGCGTATAGCCGAACAGGATGATGCGGCCGAACCAGGAGCCGAAGAAGCCCTGCGCCACAGCGAAGCTGTTGGCGTCACTGGCGGCGGCGATGAGATACCAGGCGAGCAGCAATGTGCCGAAGTACAGCGCGCCGCCGGTGATGCGATGGATGATCGACATCGTCATCGTCAACATCGGACGATAAATCTGCAGATGCGGCGACAGCGGGCGACGCTGCGCGAGGCTGGCGGGGTTCTGATTGACCTCGGCCATGATTTCGACCCTCTCGCGGTGAACGGATGAGGTTTCCTAATGGAAACCCCGCCTTGGCGCAACTTCGCCATGTTCAGTCATTAGACGCAGCCGCAAGCTTGCGGGCCCCCGAAATCCTTGCGCTTGCCTTGGACATGGAAGGCTCTCAAAATCGCGGCGACGCGTTCACGTTTTGACCTTTATTGCGCGGCAAGCGCCAGCGGACAGCCCATGCGAAACTCCTTTCTCTTCGCCGCCTTCGCCTTTTTCGCGGCGTCTGTCGCGGGTGGGGCGACGCAAGCCGCCTCCGGCCGGCTGACCGTCGAATCAGGAGGCGTCAAGCGCTCGGCGACGATCGTCGAGAATGTCCGGCTGAAGAAAAAGCGCCGGCCTATCGTGGTCGTGCTGCGCGCCAACCAGGCGGCGACGATTCGCATGCCGCGCCGGCTCGGCATCGAAGAAGTCAGCCGCGATACGGCGCCGATCCTGATCTACCCTGAGGCGCAGGACCGCGTCTGGACCGCCGAGCCCGGCGCCGCCTTCGAGCGCGACGCGCAATTCGTGCGCGATCTCGTGTCGAAAGTCGTGGCGCAGGGAATCGGCGACCCCAAACGCGTCTATCTCGTCGGCGCGGCGAGCGGCGGCATGACGGCGATGCGAATCGCCTGCTCCTCGACCGATTACGCGGCTTTGGCTGTGGCGATCACCGCCCTGCCGAGCGATCTTTCGCAGAGCTGCAAGCCGGCGCAGCCGCTGCCCTTCCTGCTCATTGCCGGCACGGGCGATCCGTTCGTGCCGTTCGAAGGCGGCAAAGCGAAAATTCGCGGCGCGACGGTCGATGTCGTTTCCGCTGAGGCGACGCTCGGCGTCTTCGCGCGCGCCGCCGGCTGTTCGGACAAACGCGCGACGATTCAGGTTCCCGACCGCGATCAAAAGGACGGCACGCGCGTCGTCCTCGAAAGATTCAACGGCTGCAAGGCGCCCGTGGAGTTTTACCGCGTCGAGGGCGGCGGCCATACGTTGCCGGGCCGCTGGAATCAGGCCGATTCCGGCATCGCGGTCGGCGCGAAGAACAACGACGTCGACGCGGCGCGCGTCTTCTGGGAATTTATTGCGAAACAGCGGCGATGAATCGTCGTGACGCGCCTGCGTTCGCTGCTGGCCCTGCTTTTGGCGCTTTGCGCGGCCGAGGCGCCGCGCGCACAACCGGATACGCCTGCGGCGCAAGTCCGCATCGAGCGTCGTGTTTCGGAAATCCGAAACCTCATCAATGCAAACCGGCGCTGGAGCGGGGGGCATTCCCCCATTCCGCGCAGAGCCATTCTGGCTTCGACGCTTGAAGCAGCGGCTGCGCGGCTCGTCGAAGCTGACGCCGCAGCGCTGTGCGAGCTGACGCTCGATAACGATTACGACATGAGGGCCGCCGCCGCGGCGCTGCTGGCGCGTCTTACGCCGCAAGCCGAATCGCTGATTGAAGCGCGCGCGCAACGCGAAACCGACGCGGCGCGTCGATCAAGGCTCAAGGCGGCGCTGATCGAGATCGCCGCCGCCCGGGCCTTGGCGGCTCAGCGCGGCATGAGCGCCCAATAGTCGAGATCGAGGATGACCGAGGGGTCGTAGCCCTCGCTCGCCTCGCGCGGGAAATCGGCGCAGGGGCGGTCCTTCGTCGCAATCGTGCGCAAACGCAGCGCACCGACATCGTCGCGCCCGGGAATTTCCGCCGTCTCGAGCACTTCCGTCCAGGCGAAGACCGTGAGGCCGGCGAACAGCGGCGCGACATGGCGGCCGCCGTTGATGGCGGCGATGTGGAAGGCGTTGCCGAGGCCGTTGAAAGAGAGCGACCGCGCCAGCGAGATCACATGGCCGCCATAGATGAGGCGGCGGCCGAAGCGGCCCTGCCCTTCAGAGAACTGGTTGAAATGCACCTTGGCGGTGTTCTGGTAGAGGCGGGTCGCGATCATGTGCTCGGCCTCCTCGACGGTCATGCCGTCGACATGGTCGATGCGCTCGCCCTTGTGATAATCGCCGAAACGGTGTTTCGAACCGGCGAGATCAAGGTCGTAATGGCCGGTCTTGATGATCGGGCAGGCGTCGCCGAGGCTGTCGGGGCTCAGGGCGCGCGGCAAATGCGGCACGACCTCTTCGGGCGCCGGGGAATTGACGTCGCGCTTGCGCACCATCACCCAGCGCACATAGTCCAGCACGCAATCGCCGAGCTGGTTGAAGCCCTGCGAACGCACATAAACGACGCCGCTCTGCTTGTTGGAGTTTTCCTTCAGTCCGATGACTTCCGACACCGACGACAGCGTGTCGCCCGGGTAGACCGGCGTCAGAAAACGGCAATTGGCGTAGCCGAGATTGGCGATGGCGTTGAGCGAGATGTCCGGCACCGTCTTGCCGAAGACGACATGAAACACGAGCAGATCGTCGATCGGGCTGTTGGGATAGCCGATGGCGTGGGCGAAGGCGTCGGAAGACTGGACGGCGAAGCGCGAGCCGTAAAGCGCGGTGTAGAGCGCCACGTCGCCTTCGGTGACCGTGCGCGGCGTCGCATGGCGAATCACCTGGCCGATCTTGAAATCCTCGAAGAAATTGCCGGCGTTGGTCTTGCTCATGCCCTGCTCCTCACTGCCGCGCCGGCGTCGGGCCGGCCGCCGCTCTTCCATCACGCCGGACCCGTTCCGGTCAAGGCGCGTAATTTCGCATCGATTGCGGCCGGATCGCCGGTCAGACGAAATGTTTTCAGGCGCGCCGTCGCGCCCGCCTCGAGATTCACTTTGGAAGCGGGCAGACCGAGGCTCTTGGCCAACAGGCGGCGCGCCGCTTCGTTGGCCGCCCCGTCCTCGGGAACAGCCCGAACGCGCGCCTTCACCACGCGGCGGCCGTCCGCCAGCGTCTCGCAGCCTTCAACCGCATCGCGCGAGGCTTTCGGCGTCAGGCGGATGTGCAGAGCGACGCCGTCAGCGCGAAGGCTCCAGGCCTCGGCCATGACCGACCTCAGAAGCCCCTGACGAAGGCCATCGGAAAGGAATCATGCAGCAATTGCTGCAAGAAGTAGATGACGAACAGCACGATGATCGGCGACACGTCGACGCCGCCGAGATTGGGCAAAATCCGCCTGATGGGACGCAGAACCGGCTCGGTCAGCCCGATCAGCGTGTTCCAGACGGAGCGCACGGCGTCGTTGCGCAGATTGACCACCTCAAAGGCGATCAGCCACGACATGATCGCCATGATGACGATGACCCACCAATAGAAATTGAGGGCGAGATCGACGACTTTGACCAGGGCGTTCATGAGGGCTCCATCGGGCGCGGCGCGCCGACTGATGTAATGGGAGCGCCGCCAAGCGGCAAGTGCGCGTCGACAAGCCGGCCCACGCGCGGCCCGACAGGACGAGGCGCAAATGAGAGAAAGGCGCCAATCCCGCATTGACAGCCAGCGCCGCGACAACGTAAAGACCGCCTCGGAGCGGGGCTGTAGCTCAGTTGGGAGAGCGCTGCAATCGCACTGCAGAGGTCGTGAGTTCGAATCTCATCAGCTCCACCATTCCCCTATCAAGCCGTTGATTTCAAAGTCGCCCTGATAAGCAGGGCGCTTTGCGCGTCGTTGGGCCGCGCCTCAGCGCGGCGCGTCATCGAATATGTGACGGCTCCCCGGTCCGCCGCAGAATTTCCGTTGCCTTTGGCGAAACGGCGTGGCGACAATCGCCGGGCGTCGGCGCGGCGACGAACAAGGACCTGAAAGATCGTCATGCTGAAATTTCTCGCAGGCGCGATGGCATTGCTGATGGCGTCCGCCGCATGCGCGGCCGACGATCCGCAGCAAGCCGCCCTGCGCGACGAGGCCTTTCAGGCGGCGCAGCGCGGTATGGCCTCGACCGCCGCCGCCGCCCTGTCGCAATTGGGCGCGCGTTTTTCCGCCGGCGACGGCGATCTCGCCCGCGCGGTGCGAGCCCGGCAGGATCTGGAGCAACACGCCGCGCAGCTTGATCGCCAGGTCATGCTGGCGCGCGCTGCCCCGGATGACGGACAAGCCAGCCGCGTCGCCGGCCTGCGCGCGGAAGGCGAAGCGGTTCGCCGGAAGATCGAGGCCGCGGATTCCGAATTGCGCCGGCGCTTCCCCGATTACGCCGAACTGGCCAAGCCGCAGCCCATATCCATTGCGGACGTCCAGAAGTTCTTGCTGGACGATGAAGCGCTCGTCCTGATCTACGCGGCGCGGCGCGACACGTTCGTCTGGGCGGCGACGCGCGACGGCGTTGACTGGAATCGCGCGCCCCGCAGTCGCGACGCGATGATTGCGCAGGTGAAAAACCTGCGCGCGGGGCTCAATCCGCGCGCCTATGCGTTGTTGCGTTCGGGATTGCGCAATTTCGACGAAGCGCAGGTCGAGGGCGCCGACGAGACGGGGCGCATGGCCTTCGACCGGGCCGGCGCCTTCCGGCTTTATGAAGAGCTGCTGAAGCCGTTCGAAGCGCTGATCGGCTCCAAACGTCGGCTGTTCACCGTCGTGAACGCACCTTTCGATTCGCTGCCCTTCGCGGTGCTGCCGACGCGGCCGCCCGAGGGACCGGACGCCGACCCCGCGAGCCTGCGCGCGACGCATTGGCTCATCCGCCGGCAATCGCTGGTCAGCCTGCCCTCCGCCTCCAGCCTCAGGGCGCTGCGCGCGGCGCGCAATCCGCGCATCGCCAGCGAGCCGTTCCGCGGCTATGGCGCGCCCGTTCTCGGCGGCGGAGCGCCGCCGCTTGCCGACACGATTTCGGTGGCGCGCTCCGGCGTCGCCGCCTCGCTCTATCGCGGCGGCGCGGTCGATCGCGCGGCGATTTCCCAACTCGCGCCGCTGCCGCAGACCGAGGGCGAACTCAAGGCGCTCGCCGTGACGCTGGGCGCTGGCCCGGATTCGCTTCGGCTCGGCGCGGCCGCGACGGTGAGCGCCGTGCTGGCCGACGATCTCGCGAAATTCCGCATCATCGCATTTGCGACGCATGGCTTGCTGGCGGGCGAGCTCTCCGGTTTGCAGGAGCCGGCGCTCGTGTTCACCCCGCCGACGGCGCCGAGCGCGCAGGACAACGGACTGCTGACCGCCTCACAGGCGGCGAAGCTCGATCTCGCCGCCGATTGGGTCATTCTCTCGGCCTGCAACACGGCCGCCGGCGACGGCGCGCCGGGCGCGGAGGGTTTCTCGGGATTGGCGCGCGCTTTCTTCTATGCGGGCGCCAAGAGCCTGCTCGTGTCGCATTGGCCGGTGCGCGACGACGTGGCGGCGCGCCTGACGACGCGCATGTTCGCCAGCCTGCGCGCCGACGACAAACTCGCAAAGGCGGAAGCCCATCAGCGCAGCGTGCTCGAATTGCTCGACGATTTGCGTGATCCGAGCCTTGCGCACCCTGCGGTCTGGGCGCCTTTCGTCGTCGTCGGAGAGGGCCGATGAACGACCCGCGCCCGGGCCTTTCGTCGCGCCGCGCCTCTGCGGGAATGTTTCTGGCTATGGCGCTTGTCGCGACGCCGGCTCCGGCGATGGAGCCGGCAAAGCCTGCGCCGACGATTCAGAAGATGTTCGAGGATGGCGCCGCCTCGGCGAAGGCGGGACGGCATGCGGATGCAATCGAGCATTATCGCAACGCGATCGATCATTTGCGCGCGCAGGGCCGCATCGCCAGCGCAGACGCCGGGCTCATCGGATCGCGATTGGCGCTGTCGCTGGAGGCCGTCGGTCATCCGCAAACCGACGAGGCTTACGAATTCGCCGTGCGTTTGCTGGAACAGGCGCGCGACGCACAGCCATTCGTCGAGACCGCCGCGGCGCTGATCCGTCGGCGTCTCGACGCCGGCGAAGGCGCCAAGGCGCAATGGGTGGCGGAAAAGCTGCTCGCCCGCGCGACGCGCCCCGATACGCCCAAAGAGCTGGTTATAAAAGCTATCCAATCCGTCGTCGCCTTCGCCAACAGCGCCGGCGAGAACGAGCTTGGCGCGCGCGCCTTCGACAGCCTGGCGGCGCTTGAGGGCGACGAACCCCTCCTTCTCAAGGCGCGCGGCGTTGTCGGCTTGCGCAAGGCGAAGGCCGCGCAAACGGCTGGGCGTCTTGCCGAGGCCCGGCAGTTGTTCGAGCAAGCCGCGCAGGCGTTGCGGCGATCAGGCGAAAGGATCGGACTTGCGGGCGCGCTCATGTCGATTGCGCGCCTCGACTTCACCGACGGGCGTTATGCGGCGGCGCTGCCTTTCGCGGTCGAGGCGGAGGCGGCGCTGCGCGACGACAAGGAATTCTCGACGCTTTGGATCGAAGCGCTCGGCCTGCACGCGCGGCTGCTCGAACGGCTGGATCGCAAAACCGAAGCGCTGAGCGTGTTCGAAGCTGCCGAGAGCCGAATTTCAGCTGCTTTCGGCGCGGATTCCAACGTGGCGACGGCCGCGCGCCTCGACCGTGTCGGTTTTCTCGTCGACGCCGGAAAGATCGACGCGGCGCGCGCCGCGCTCAAAGACACGGCCGAGCGTCTGAAGGCCGGCGCAGACGGATTCATCGCCGCCTTGTTTTACGACCGGCTGGCCAAAATCCGGCTGGCGGAGACAGACTTCGCCGGCGCGGCGGAGGCGGCGCGCGAGTCCTTGCGGCTTCTGAAAATCCATCGGCCCGACGAGCCGGCCAATCGCATCGAGCCGGCGCGCAAGCTGGCCGAGGCGCTCGCCGCCCTGCCGGATCGCGCCGCCGCCGAAGACGCCCTGAAGGATATGATCGCGGCGACGGAAGCCGCTTTTTCCCCGGCGCACCCGGAAGTCGCGCGCGACCTGAACGCCTATGCGCTGTTTTTGCAGGAGGCTGGCCGCATGACGGAAGCGGAAGCCCTGCAACGGCGCGTCCTCGAAATTCTGTCGCGGGCCTATGGCGAGCAAACGCCGAAATACGCCTATGCGTTGAACAATCTGGCCGTGACGCTCTCCAAAACAGTCCGCTTTGCGGAGGCCCGGCCGCTCGCGCAACGCGCCGTGCAAATTCTGGCGGCGCTTGAGGGAACGGAGAAAGACCGCATCGGCATTCTCGGCACGCTGGCCGGGGTCGAGGTTCATCTCGACCCGCAGGAGGCGCTGCGCACACTCAATCAGGCCGTGGCGATCCTCGCAAAAACGCCTGGCCTGAAACCGACCTACGAGATGAAAATGCTGATCGACGGCGCCGCCGCCCTCGCCTATCTCGATCTGGGAAATTACGACGAAGCTTGGCGGCTGTCGCAGGGTCTGATCACGAGCCGCCAGCTGAAATCCCTCGCCGACGCCGCCAATTTCAATCAGATCCTGATGATCGCAGCCATCGCGGCCGAGAAGCGCGAGAATGCCGACGAGGCGCTCGCGTTGAGCCGGCAAGCGGGCGAGGCCGCCCGCCAGATCGGCCAGACCGACCGCGCCTTCACCGACGAATGGGCGGGATTGCTGGCGCGATACGCATGGCGCGAAAGCCGGAAGGAGGCGAAACGCCCCGCCCGCTGACGGTTTTTGTCATTTGACGCCTTCCTTGACCAAAGGCAATTTATCCGCATCGACCACAATATCGGGGAATATCAATGGTGAAATGGTTCAAGATTTCGTTGGCCGCCGCTTTTGCGCTCGCCGCTTTCCCGATCGCCGCGCCCCTCGTCGGCGGCGAAGCCGGGGCGCAGGCGCGCCATTACAAGAAACATCATGGCAAGCGCCATTACGCCAAACGCGGGAAATACCAGTATCAATATGTGCCAAATTCCAGCGGCCGCACCGGCGCCTGGCGCTAGTCGTCCTCGATTCGCGTTCCTGCCGCCGGCGACGCAGCCGGCGGATTTCTCAAAGGACCACCAAATGGCCCGCACGCGCCGCCTTGCAGTCGCTTTCCTCGCTTCCGCCGCGCTGACAGGCGTTTTCGCCGCTGCGGCCTCGGCCGAGCCGTTGTCCGTCGCCACCGCCGCAACGCAGGCCGTCGCCCGGCCGCTGACGTTGCCGCCGCAAGGCGAGAGCGCGGATGCGACGATCACGCCCGAGCAGGCCGGCGCCTTCGCCAAGCAACGCGCCTATTTCCCCTTCAGCGCCGCCGGCCGCGAATTGCGCACCGGCGGCGCGGCGAAAACCGCGAATGAGAAGATCGTCGGCGGAACGAAGGCGGCCAAGGGCGATTATCCGTTCCAGGCGGCGCTGCTGCGCATCAAGCGCACCGCGCCGGGGAGAGCGCAGATCGTCGCGCAATTCTGCGCCGGCACGCTTTTGACCTCGCGCTACGTGCTGACCGCCGCGCATTGCTTCGTCGAAGGCGAGAAGGGCAAGGTCGAAGGCGTCGCCAGCGTCGAAGGCGTCGGCGTGCATATCGGCGATCCGAACATCGTCGAAGGCGGCGACAAGATTCTCGTCAAGCGGATCGTCGTGCATCCGAAATATGTGACGGGCTCCAACATCAACGACATCGCGCTCGTCGAACTCGAGCGCGCGCCGCGCGCGGACATCGGGGCCAAGAATGTGACGGTGGTCGATCTGCCGTCCGAGCCGGAATATCTTCCGGCCAACGGCGAATTGCGCATCATCGGCTGGGGCAAGACCGAAAGCGGCAAGGGATCGCTCGACCTGCTCGAGACTTCGGTCAACGCCGTCGATCGCTCGCAATGCAACAGGATTCTCACCAGCGCGCGGCTGCGCGCCGGCGAGGTGCAGAAATCGCTCGACGAACTGTCGTTCGAGTTCAACCTCAACGCTTCCGGCCGCAAGGCGCTTGAAGCCAGCATCCTGCAAGCGGGCGGCGCGGTGACGCCGCAAATGTTCTGCGCCGCCGCGCCGAACGACGGGCGCGACACCTGCGGCGGCGATTCCGGCGGCCCGATCCTGCGCAAGGACGCCTCCGGCCGCTGGGTGCAGGTCGGCATCGTCAGCTTCGGCGTCGGCCAATGCGGCAAGGCGTCGTTGCCGGGCGTCTACACGCGCCTTGCGCTTTATACCGACTGGCTGCGCAGCGTCGTCGAGGCGCCGAGCGCGCCAACGCCGACGCCTGTCGCGGATAAAAAGCCGGGCGCGAAACCGGCGCTGACCGCGCAGAAAAAGAAGCGAAGCGAATAGCGGCGGCAAGCGCCGCTAATTCGTCACCATGCGATAGGCGTTCGGCGTCGCGCCGCGATTGACGATCTCGATGCGGACCGGCGCGTCACGCTCCTGCGCCCACCAGCAATAGGCGACGGGGCCGCCGGCGTCGTCATTGCAGATTTGCGCGCCGCCAGCGTCGCGCACAACCAGCGCCACACGGCCGGCGGCTTCGACGTAGACTTCCGCCCGGCGCCCGCCGGCGAAACGCACCTCGGCGTAGGTCTCGCGCGCGCCCGCGCCCAGCTTGCCCATGTCGTAGAGCGGGCCGCGTTCGCGCCCCTTTTCGTTGGTCGCAAGGAAGTTATCCGCCATCGCCGCGATATGGCGATCACGCGGCGCAAGGCGGCGCGCCTCCGCGATCAGCGATTGCGTCGTGTCGAGGCCGTCGTCTTTTTCCGCGTCGCGGCGTTCGGGCCGCATGGGCTGAAGCCCCAGATCGCGCCGGATGCGCGCCGCAACGATCAGCGCCAGCGGCTCGCGGGCCTTGCGGCCGTATTCGGCGAAAGACCGCGCGCGATCGAGATCGGCTCTCAGCGCGGCCGCGTCGGGCGCGGCCACGGCCGCCTCGCCGAGAACAAGCGCGCCCATCCCGACGATCCAGTTTCGCAATCGCATTCGGCCCCTCTTGCTGTTTCTCGCAAGATTATGCGGGCAAGGCCGGAGGCGTCCACCCGGCGCGCGCGCATGACGCAATTTGTCATGCCAAGCCGCGACGAGCTGTGCCAAACTTGTCGAGAGTTTACTGTAACATGCGCAAAGGGGGGACGATGCCTGCGGCGCTGGTGATTGAAGACGATCCACGGTTCAGCGAGCGCATTGTCGAACTGCTGCGGCAAGAAGGCTACGTGGCCGCCTGCGAGGTCGATGGCGAAGCAGGTTTACGACGCGGCGCGGCCGAACCTTTCGACCTCATCGTTCTCGACCGGATGATGCCGGCGCTCGACGGCCTCACGGTGCTGCGGCGATTGCGCGAACTCGACGTGCGCAGCCCGGTGCTGGTGCTGTCGGCCCTGGGACGCGTCGCGGAGAAAGTCGAAGGGCTCGAATCCGGCGCCGACGATTATCTCGCCAAACCGTTCGCCGATGAGGAGTTCATCGCGCGCGTGCGTTCGCTCGCCCGGCGTTTTCGGCCCGAGCCGCATCCGGAAGTTCTGCTCGTCGGCGACATCGAAATCCGCATCAAGGCGCGAACGGTTCACCGCGCCGGCAAACATATTCCCACTTCGCGCAAGGAATTCGAACTGATCCGATGCCTCGCCGAAAACGCCGGGCGTTTCCTGTCGCGCAGTTATCTGCTGGAGCGCGTGTGGAACCTGCGCTTCGACCCGCAGACCAATGTCGTCGACGTTCACGTCAGCCGCTTGCGCCGCAAGCTCGACGACGGCTTCGCGCGCGAAGCGCTGGTGAGCGCGCGCGGCGAGGGCTACAAGCTCGACGCAACGCCATGAGCGGGCTGGCGCAGGTTTTCCGCCGGTCGTGGTTCGCCCGCGTCGTCACGACATTCGCGGCGATGTTCACCGCGCTTGTCGGCCTCGTGCTCATCGGCGTCTGGCTCGCCGCGACAAATCTCATCGCTGAGAGCGCGCGGCAGGAGCTTGACGCCGATCTTGCGTCCTTCGGCGAGGTCTACGCCCAGCGTCTCCTGCCCGGCCTGCGCGAAGCCGTCGAACGCCGGGCTCTCGACATTGGCGACAGGCGCGTCGTGCTGCTCATCGGCCGGCAGGGCGAAACGCTGGCGGGCAATCGCGACCGCATCCCCGCCGATCTGCTGCATGCCGATGCGACGCCACGCCGTTTCGGCGCCTACCTTGGCGTGTCCAAGCCGCTGCTCGGCGGCTTCACGCTCGCGCTCGCGCATGAGCGCACGCGCGACGACATTTTGCTGCGCCGGCTGGCGATGGCGCTGGGCGGTCTCAGTCTCATCGCCGTCGTCTTCAGTCTGGCGGGCGGTTACGTCATCGGCCAGACGGCGCTGGCGCGCGTCGCATCCTTGAATGCGACCCTGACGAAAGTCGCGGAGGGCGACCTCTCGGCGCGCGCGCCGGGGGCTGGCGGCGCGGATGAATTCTCGACGCTCTCCGCCAGGCTCAACGCGACGCTGGAGCGCATGGGCGTGCTGGTCGCCGCGCTGAAAGCCATCGCCGAGCGAATCGCGCATGAAATGCGCTCGCCGCTGGCGCATCTGCGCGCCGATCTCGAAGACGCGCGCAAGAGCGCGCCGGCGCCGCTCGCCGGCAAGATGTCCGATCTCGTGGCGGACGTGGACGAGATCATCGCTGTGTTCAGCGCGTTGCTCGACGTAACCCTGACGGAGGCGGCGGCGGGCGATCCGCATGGATTGAAAAGCGTCGACATCGACGCCGTCGTCGATGAGGCGGTTGAGCTCTACGACGCCGTCGCGGAGGAACGCGGCGTGCGGCTGATGTTCGCGCCGCGCGGCGACGCGCAGATGCTCGGCGATCGCCACCTGCTGTTGCGGATGATCGCCAATCTCATCGACAACGCCGTCAAGTTCTCGCCTGCGGGCGGCGACGTTCGCGTCGGCGTCGAGCGCGTCGGCGCGGATTTGGTTATCGAGATCGCCGATCAGGGCCCCGGTCTGCCCGCCGGTTTCGAAACGCGGGCTTTTGAGCCCTTCGCGCGGGCGCAGGAGACGGCGGCGACGCCGGGGCATGGGCTCGGGCTCACGCTGGTGCAAGCCATCGCGACGCGTCACGGCATGAAAATCCGCCTGCATAATTCCGCGCCGGGCCTGCGCGTCGAAATCCGCGGGCGAGCGCTTGAGGCGCTTCCTACCGCACCGGCTGCCTGACCGGCCAGAACGACAGGCTCAGGCCCGCCTCTTCCAGAGCCAGACGCGAGCCGCCGCGCGTCGCGCCGGAAATCAGCGCGTCGAGATCGTCATCCGCGCCGCGCGTCGCCGCGCTCGCGCCGTCGTTGAACATGGTCAGCCCGCACAGATTGGGCAGATCGGCCTCTCCGGGGCGGAACGGCGCGCCGACGACGAAAAGGCCGTTGACGGTCGCGGGCGCGAGGCCGGGCTTGATCGCCCGCGCGTGATAGGGAATTTCCAACGTCATGCGCCGGCCCGGCTCCAGCCGGTCGGCGACGGACAGCCCGACCGGACAGGCCGGGCGACGGGCGATCAGGTTCCAGCCGTCGTCGAGAAAGAACACGGCCGGCAGGATGGCCTCGCCGCCCTGATTCTCGATCGTGACGATCATCTTGTCGCAGAGTTCGAGGCTCGCGCCTTCGGCGATGGGGGCGCCCTCTCTGCTGAACGCGCATTTGCCGCCGTCCGGCGCGCCGAAACGGCGCGCTTCGGTCGAAACGACCAGCCCGCCGCCGCCCGAAGATTGCGCGAGCTTTTGCAGATTGAGCGCCTGGCGCGCCCGCAGCAGCGCGCGGGCGAGCGCCTGCGCGCCAGCCTCCTTGTCGGCGAGAATCGCGGCCTCGATCATGGGGCCGTTTTCGACGCGGGCAGGATCGACGCCGTTGGGCGTCAGGCGCAGGCCTTGCGGCCCCATCCAGCCGACGAGATCGGGACTGGCGTCGTCATGCGCGACGCGGGCCTGCAACGGCCCGTCGAGCGCGGCGGCGAGCGCGGCGCGGGCCGCCGCGGCATAGGGAGGCTCGCCCGCGCCCGGCAATGGCCGCAAGGCGCCGACGCGCAGGGCGGCGCCGGGCGCGGGACGCAGCAGGCGCGCATAGGCCGCCTGTCTCGTCGCCGCATTCTTATCATCATGCGGACATTGCGCCTTGAGCGGATCGCAACCCGCCTTTACCGCCGCAAGGCGGGCCTGCAACGGCTGCGCCTCGACGATGCGCGCGCGCGCCAAAGGCTTGTCGACAGGCGCGTCGGCAGAGGCGTAGAGCGCGACAAGCGCACCGTCGTCGAGCCCTTCGAGCTTGCCGGCGAAGATCACGCCATCCTCGACGCGCCATGTGGCGGAGACTTGGGCGAGCGCCGCGCCCGGCGGCGAGAGATCGAGCGCGTCGCCCTCGAAGCTCGGCGTCTGGCGCGACTGAAAGGCAGGGTCGGCGCGCAACAGGCGGGCGGCCTCGACGAGCGTCTGGCGATAGGTCAGCGCGCGGCCGCGCTCCAGCGCCTGCGACAAGGCCAGCGTGAAGATCGAGCCCCAGGCGCGCTTTTCGAGCGGCAGGCTTGCCGGCAACGCCGCCTCACGCGCCGTTTCGTTGGGCTGCGAGGCGTAGAAAGCGACAAGCTTGCCGGAGCCTTCGGGAAGCGGAGGCTGTTCGGCGAGCGGCAAGGTCTGGTCCGGCGTCAAGGCGGCGGCGAAGCCGACGCCGATCTCGGCCGGATCGATCTGCTTGTCGCGAACGCCCTCGCCGACATCGCGCGACGCCGCGCCCGAAAAACAGGAATCGAGAATGAACCAGACATCCGCGCCCTTGCGGCGGATGCGGTCGATGCGCGCGCCGAATTCGGTCGAGACGATGGCGTTGCCGAACGGCTCCTTGGCCCCGCCCTGCGCGGGCGCGGCGTCGCGCGGCAGAAACAATTGATCGAGGCCGTCGCTCTTGCGCGCCGCGCGCGCAGCCTGCCGGGAGCCGTGCCCCGACCCGTAGACGACCACGAGATCGCCGCGCTCGGCCTCCTCGCCCAGCTTGTCCAGCGCGCCCAGAATGGCGGCGCGCGTCGGATCGGCCTTCGATTGCGGCGCGCCGTCAGCCAGAACGACGAAATCCGTCTCGGCGAGGCCGCGCGCGGCAAAGGCGCGCAAAATGCGCGCGACATCGTTTTTCGGCGCGCGCAATTGCCGTTCGGCGGCGAAATTCGGATAGGCGGACACGCCGAAGACGAGGCCGCGCGTCTTCGCGGCGGCGGGCGCGGCGGCCCAGATCAGTGCGGAAGCGAGGGCGAACCGCAGCGCGCGCGTCATTTCGGGCGCTCGCCGCGCTTCAGTCGGTTCAGCAATTCGCGCGCCGGCGCGCCTTCCAGCGCGGCGGCAAGCCCGGCGGCGTAGAAATCGTAGCGCGCCGGCTGGTTCATCAAGAGATGCAGGGCCATGGCCAGCGCGGCCATATCGGTTGGCGGCGCGCCATCCGCGATCCAGTCGGGGACTTGCGGCGCGGACGTCACTTCGAGCGCGGCGCGGGCTTCCTGCCCAGCCGCGTCGCGCACTATGAGGCGCAGACTTCCCGCGGCATGCGGCGGGATGATCAGTTTGACTTCGCCGTTTTCCGTCTGCGCGCGCGCCAGCGCCTGAATGTCGAGCTTGCGCTGCCGCGTCTGGCCGCGCAGCTCGATGTCGAACGGCGGCGTTCCGCCGCGCCACGCCAGCCAGATCGGCTTGCCCGCCACGACCTTTTGGCCGGCCTCATCGCCAAGCCTCAGACGCAGAGCGCCGTCGCTGCGGCCAACGAGATTGGTCGGCGTCGCGTCGGGCTTCGCTTTGAACAATTCGCCGAGACGCGAGGCGAGGCCGGCGAATTTGCTCCCGCCGCCCAATTCGCCGCTGACGCGATGGGGCGAGCGCGCCGCATCGACAACGAGGCGCTTGTCCTTCGCCGTCTCGATGGCGACGCTCGCCTTGCCGGACACTTCAAGCGCGTCGCCATCGAACAACGGCGTCCAGACCAGCACGTCGAGTTCCTGTCCCTGGCGGCGCAGGATCGGCGCGGGCGCGCCGTCAGGCGTCTCGACCGCCACCACGTAGCCGGCGGGACGACGCGTGTCGGCGAAAGCCGCCGATGTCGCCAGCAGCCATGCGGCGAGAAGCGCGAGCCACAGACGCATCAGGCGATCTCCTTCGGCGATTTCGACGGCTTCAACAGCACCCGCCAGCCAAGTCCTTCGCGCCAGCCCTGCCATATCTCGAGCGCGCTTTCGATGGCGGCGAACATCGCCAGCATGGCGATGGCCGCGAAAACGATTTCGAGCGCGCTTGAGGGCGCGAAGATGCGTCCGAGAACCGGCAACAAGGCGAGGCTGCACAAAGATACAACGACGCTCGCCACCGAGGCGCGGAATCGCAGCGACAACGCGGCGAAGGCGGCGAAGAGCAGCAGCGCCATCGCTGTCTTGCCGAAGGCCGACACTTCGATGGCGGACAGGATCGCCGGCGCGCCGGCGATGGCGTTGGCGGCGATGATCGCGCCCGGCAATTTGCCGATCGGCGTCATGTGTTCGTCATGGGCGTCGGCGTGACTGGCGCCGATGACGACGAAACGACCCGCGAAGGGCTCCGCCGAGACGCGATCGGCCGGCAGGGCCGCGCGCGATTCGCCCATCAATGTGCGCGCCGAAATGCGCCGGAAAACCGGCGTCTCGACACCGTCCGGCCGCCGCGCCAGCGGCGCATGCGCATCCTGCTCGCCGCTGAACAGGAAAGAGATATTGGTTTCGGCGGCGGCGTTGCGCGGCCAGACCGGCCGGTCTTTCGCGTCCTTGGCGCAGACCTGACGCAGGCGCCATGCGAGAAAGCGGTCAATGTCGGCCTGCGGGCGGCCGGTCGCCGCCGCCGTCGCGATCAGTTGCGGCGAGGCGAAGGCCTGCCCGGCGCCCGCGTCGCAAACCACCTGCGACAAGCGCCAACGCCGCACGACGCTGTCCGAATCGGCCAGCGCGACGCTCGCCGCCTGCCGGATATGGGGCTTGTCCGCGATGACGGCGGCGGCGATCAGCGGCAGCGGCCGCAGCGCGTCCTCGTCGTCGCGCGTCTTGTCCTTCTGGAATCGGCGGGCGACGGCGAGAACCGGAGCGTCATTCGGCCAGCCTGCGAAAACCGCGCGCAGCCTGTCGTCGGCCGCAGCGTCCGCGCCCGCTTTGCTCAGGTCGATATCGAGGAAAACGCCCAGCGGGCGCTTGGTTTTCACAAGATCGAGCAGATCGGCGACGAGCTGACGCGGGGCGCGGTCGGGATTGCCGAAAGCCGCCATGGCGTCGGCGTCGATGTCGATCAACGTCACGGGGGTTGCCTCGCGCGTCGCGCCGGCCCATGCGCTCGTCCAGCGAATGAGCAAGTCCTTGTCGGCCAGCGCGGCGGCCGCGTCGGAAATGGCGTCCATCTTTCCCGACAGGGAGACGAGCCCGATGAGCGCCGCCAGCGCTGCAGGCTTCAGCCATTTCCCTATCGAACCCCACGCCATGCGATCCGTCCCTCTCCCGTCGGCCCTGACGACCTCGTTGCGCTCAGAATCCGGCCGGACGCAAATCGATCGTGAATTGCTTTACCGCCACGCCCGCCTGCTCGGCTATCTCTTCTTCGGCGAAAGGATTGGCGGCGCGCAAGCTCGGATCGGCCATGCCGGCGCGCGCCAGCAATGCGGCGAAGCCCTTGAGGCCGCCGGCGCGCAACGCGGCCTGCCCGGACGCCGGCGGCTCGCTCTCGACCAACGGGCAGAGGTTGGCGGGCATGCCGCCCTGACGCGGCAGGGCGAAAACAAGGATGCGATGCAGGCCGGAATGGCCGGGGCCATTCGCCGTCCACAGCCGCATTTGCGTGCGCACGACAAGCGGACGCTGCGCTTTCGCCGGCAGGAAGGCGATGCAGCCGTTCTGGCGCCAGTCGCGCGAGGGCGTCGCGACCGCGCCATCTGGATCGAGAAAGAAGACGCCCACGTCGAGATCGCGCTCGCCGCCGTTTTCGACGCTCAGTTTCAGGCCGTCGCAATGGCCGAGCACCGCCCCCGTTTCGCCTGGCAATCGTTCGTCGGCGGGCTTTTGCGGCTTGGCGCAGGATCGGCGCGCATCCTTGAGCGCAGCGACGTCGGTTTCGCGCGTCAGATCGAGCGCGATGCGGACAGGGCTCTCCCCGCCGTCCGGCGCGGCGCTGGCGGCGGCCAGCCGCACGAGATTGGCGGCGCGCGCAAGGCGCCACAGCAGTGCGCGCGTTTCGGCGCGCGCCTCCGGCGTATCGGCGGCAGGCGCCGACGGGCTGCGGTCAAGCGCTGCGGCGCTCGTGACCGGCACAGCCGCGTCGCGCGTCAGCCAGATGCGGCCATCGGCAAGGGTTGCGGCGAAATCGGCCGCGCCTTCGACGAGATCGACCGGCAGCCCCTCAGCGGCGGCCGCCACCAGCGCGCGGGCCGGCGCTGAGGCCGCAAGGCGCAGGCGGAAGGCGACGGCGGGCGCCTCCATTTCGGCCCAGACCTGACCGGAAGCGACGCTCGCCGATGCCGCGCGGCTTGTCGCGGCGCTCGCCTCATCAAGGACGACGACGCCGAGCTTGCGCGCGTCGGCGGCGGGCGCGTCGAACAAAGCCACGCGGGCGCCCGTCTCAAAGCCATGCAGCAGGCCGGCGTCGAGCGCCAGCGCGCCGTTTTCGACGCGCCCGGCGAAACGCGGCGGACCGCTTGCGGCGACGCCGGGCAAAGGCGCGTCGAGATCGCCCTCGAACATCGGCGGCGGCGCGGCCGCCGCCCCGTTGCGCGCGATGTCGAGCGCCGTCAGACGCGCCAGCTCGCGATAGGTTCGCGCGCGCCCCTGTTCGAGCGCGCGCACGAGACGCCAGGTGAAGACGCCGAATTTGCGCGCGTTTTCCACGCCAATGAATTCGTCCGAGGCCGGCATCGGCCGCTCCAGCGCCTCGCTCCACGAATCGACGGCGAAGAAGCCGACAAGCGCGCCACGATTCTGCGCCTTGACCACCGCGCGGCGGGTCGCCGGCCCGATCGTCCGCGTCGGCGCGATGGCCTCGGGCGCGCCCAAAGCCGCGCCATCGACGGCGCGCGCCACATCGCTTGAACCGGCACGCGTCACGGCGCCAGCGTGGCAGGCGTCGACGACGATAAAGACGCGCGCGCCCTTGTCGCGGATGCGGTCGAGCACCGGTCCGATCTCCTTGTCGACGATGGCGTTGCGGATCGTGCGCGCCTCGGCGTCATATTTTCCGGCGTCCTTCGGCAGCAGCACCTGCACCCGACCGCCAGGTTCGGGCTCGGCCGATTCGTCCACGGCGCCTTCGGGTTGGGTCGAACCGTGGCCGGAAAAATGAATCAGGGCGAAATCGCCCGGCCCCGCCTTGGCGGCGAGATCGGCGAAGCCTGCGAGAATGGCGGCCCGCGTCGGCGCGGCCAAAGGCTTCGGCGCGTCAACACGCGCGGGCAGCCCCTCAGCCAGCACCGTCACGTCTTCGGGCGCAAAGCCATGTTTGGTCAGATGCCGCCAGAGCAGCAACACGTCGTTGCGCGGCCCTTCGAGCGCGCGAATGGCCGGCTCGTCGTAAGCGGCGACGCCGATCAGCAGCGCCAGATTACGGGCGTGCGCCGGCGCGCCCGCAAAAATCGCTGCGAGCCCCAACGCCAGCGCGGCGCCTCGCGCGCGGATGGATATTTTTCCCACGCCGGAAGTTCAGCATCGGAAAAGGCCGCGATCAAGCCGGCGGCGATTACATTTGCGTTCAGAAAGAACAATTTGCCGACGCTGCGGCCGCTACCGCGGCGCGATGGCTTCGAGAAAGGCCGCCAGATCGTCGGTGACGAAATCGACATGGGTCGGGATCGCCTCGTGACGTTCCCATTCCTCGCGATGATCGTCGGCGCCGTGGCGCGGCACGACGAGAACGGTCTTCATGCCGCGCGCGTGCGGCGCCTCAAGATTATGGACAATATCCTCGAACATCGCGGCGCGGGCCGGATCGACGCCATGCGCGTCGAAGAATTTCTCGTAGGTCTCGGCATGCGGTTTGGGCAGAAGACCGGCGGCGATGATGTCGAACACATCCTCGAACAGATGATCGACGCCCAATTGTTTGGCCGTGGCGAGCGCATGCCGGCGCGAGCCGTTGGTGAGGATGAGCCTGCGCCCCGGCAGCGCCGCGATGGCCGAAGCCAGAGAATGATCGGGGGGCAGCGACGAGCGGTCAATGTCATGGACGAAGGAGAGAAACTCCTCCGCCGGCACGCCGTGTTCCTCGACGAGGCCGCGCAAGGTCGTGCCGTAGCGCCGGTAGTAATGTTTCTGCAAGGCGCGGGCCGACAAGCCGTCGACGCCGAACAGCGCGCAGATGAAAACGGTCATGCGCGCGTCGATCTTGGGCCAGAGATCGCAGCCGGGCGGATAAAGCGTATTGTCGAGATCGAAAACCCATGTGTCGACATGGGCGAAGGCGGCGCGCGCCGCCTCCCCGTCCTGCGTTGCGCGCGTCACCGCGTGATCAGCGTGCCCGCGCCGTGGTCGGTGAGCAATTCCACCAGCACGGCGTGCGGCTGCTTGCCGTCGAGAATGACGACGCCCTCGACGCCCTGTTCCAGCGCATAGATGCAGGTCTCGACCTTCGGAATCATGCCGCCGGTGATGGTGCCGTCGGCAATGAGCCGGCGGATGTCGTCGATGCGCAGTTCCTTGATGAGGTTCTTGTCCTTGTCGAGCACGCCCGGCACGTCGGTCAGAAACAGCAGTCGCTTGGCGCGCAAGGCGCCGGCGATGGCGCCGGCGAACGTGTCGGCGTTGACGTTATAGGTTTCGCCGTCGGGGCCCTGCGCCACCGGCGCCAGAACCGGGATGAGTTCGCGGCCGAGCACCTGATCGAGCACGGTCGTATCCACTTTGTCGGGATCGCCGACGAAGCCGAGATCGACGACCTTCTCGATATTGGAATCGGGGTCGTGCATCGTGCGTTCGAGCTTCTTGACGGTGACCATATTGCCGTCTTTGCCGCAAAGCCCGATGGCTCGGCCGCCCTCGGCGTTGATGAAGCCGACGATCTGCTTGTTGATCGAACCGGCGAGAACCATCTCGACGATCTCGACGGTCGCCTTGTCGGTGATGCGCAGGCCGGCGGCGAATTCCGACTTGATCCCGAGCTTCGACAGCATGGCGCCGATCTGCGGGCCGCCGCCGTGCACGACAACCGGATTCACGCCCGATTGCTCCAGCAACACCATGTCGCGGGCGAAGGCGCGGGCGACCTGATCGTCGCCCATGGCGTGACCGCCGTATTTCACGACGACCGTCGCGTCGTCATAGCGCAGCATGTGCGGCAGCGCCTGCATGAGAATGGCGGCCTGTTCGTGCGGGCTGGCCTTGAGGGCTTCGCCGGCTGTTCTTTTGGGCGCGTCGGTCATGGCGGCGTCTTTCGTTCTTACGTCTCGTCGCAGCCTTTTAGAGCGTTTTCGCGCGAAGTGAAAAGCGGTTTTCGGGACTCATACGATGTCTCGCGGATCGCAACGGGTCGCGCCCCGCGCTTTCCTCGCATCGGCCCGGCGTCGCATTCGCTCCTCACCGGTTCCCGCCATCGAGAACCGGCGTCAGCCGCGCTCGGCCAGAAGCTGCGCCACGCCGGCGCGCAACTCGGCCACGCCTTCGCCCTTCGCCGAGGATGTGAAGATGACGTGCGGATAAGCGGCGGGCCGCTTCTCCAGCGCCTTCAGCGTGTCGGCGACGCGCGCCTCGACGTCGCGCGCCTTGACCTCGTCCTTTTTGGTCAGGACGATCTGGTAGGACATGGCGGAGCGGTCGAGCAGGTCGAGCATCGCCTTGTCGGTTTCCTTCAGGCCATGGCGACCGTCGATCAGGACGAAAACGCGCAGGAGCGTCGTGCGGCCGCGCAGATAATCCTGCATCAGCTTCGTCCAGGCGGAGATCTTGTCCTTCGACACGGCGGCGTAGCCGTATCCGGGCATATCGACGAGGCGCAGCTTGGCCGTCTCAGGCGTCGGCCCCAATGCGAAGAAATTCAATTGCTGCGTGCGGCCCGGCGTGTTCGACGTGCGCGCCAGCGTCTTGCGATTGGTCAGCGCGTTGATCAGCGAGGATTTGCCGACGTTGGAGCGGCCGGCGAAAGCGATCTCGGGCGCGCCTTGCGGCGGCAGGCCGTCGATCTTCGAGGCGGCCCAGATGAAATCGCAGGGCTCGGCGAAAAGCTTGCGGCCGATTTCAACGAAGTCGGGAGCGGGAGCATCGGTCATTTGGCAGGCTCCGCCATCGTCATCGACGCGTCATGACCGGGGCGAGCCCAGCCATGACTGTCCAATGCAAGCGCTTTACGCCGGGCTCTTCTTGCCGCCAAAGGCGGCCTTCAGATTGTCCCACAATTCGATCTTCACGCCGGCGCGATGCATGATCAGCGCCTGCTGGGCGACCGACAGGATGTTGTTCCACGTCCAGTAAATGACGAGACCGGCCGGGAACGTGCCGAGCATGAAGGTGAAGATCACCGGCATCCAGGCGAACATCGACTTCTGCACCGGATCGGTCGGCTCCGGGTTCATCTTCATCTGCACCCACATCGACACGCCCATGACGAGCGGCCAGACGCCGAGATGCAGGAAGGAGCCGAAAACCGGGACATGCGTCGGATCGAACGGCAGCAGGCCGAAGAGCGTGAAAATATTGGTCGGATCGGGCGCCGACAGATCGCGAATCCAGCCGAAGAACGGCGCCTGACGCATTTCGATGGTGACAAACAGCACCTTGTAGAGCGCGAAAAACACCGGAATCTGGATCAGGATCGGCAAACAGCCGGCCACCGGATTGATCTTCTCGCGCTTGTAGAGCTCCATCAGCTCCTGCTGCTGCTTCACCTTGTCGTCGGCGAAACGCTCGCGGATGGCCGTCATTTCCGGCTGCACAGCCTTCATCTTGGCCATCGACAGATAAGAGCGGTTGGCCAGCGGGAAGAAGGCGAGCTTCACCAGAACCGTGATGAGCAGGATGGCGACGCCGAAGTTGCCGACGAATTTGTAGAGGAAATCTAGCAACTTAAACATCGGCTTGGTGATGAAGTAAAACCATCCCCAATCGATGAGCAGATCGAATTGCTTGATCTTGTACTGCGCCTGATAGGCGTCGAGCGTCGCCGTCTCCTTGGCGCCGGCGAAGACGCGGGTCGTGACCTGCGTCGAGGCGCCCGGCGCGATCAGGCGGCCCTCGCCCAGCGCATCGGCCTGATAGGTCTTGAAGGCGGTTCCGATCGAAGCGAAGCGGGCGTCGAAAGCCGCGTCCTGATCCGGCACGATGGTGACGGCCCAATATTTGTCGGTGAAACCGATCCAGCCGCCGGTTCCCTTCAGGCGCTTGGTCGCGCCTTGTTCCTTTTCGATGCTGTCATAGGTGAATTCCTGCACGCCGGAATCGCCGACAACGCCAACGAAGCCCTCATGCAGCACCGCGTAGCCGTCGGTCTTGGGTTTGCCGTGACGCGAGACGAGCGCGTAGGGGAACAGCGTGACCGGCTGAGCGCCCTTGTTCTCGACCGTATCGGTCACGGTGAACATATAGCGCTCGTCGACGGCGATCTGGCGCTTGAACAGAAGCCCCTGACCATTGTCCCAAGTCATCACGACCGGCGCGCTCGCCGTCAGGGTCTGCTTGTCGGCGGTCCAGACCGTATCGGATTTCGGCAGGACGAGATTGGCGCCGGGCTGATCGACGAAGCCGATTTCGGCATAGAGCGGCTTGGGCGAACCCGAGGGCGACAACAGCTCGATCTTCGGGCTGCTCTTGTCCACCGTTTCGCGATACTCGTTAAGCAGCACGTCGCTGATGCGGCCGCCGCGCAGCGACAGCGAACCCGTCAGGCTCTTGGTTTCGAGCGGCAAGCGCGGAATCGTCGCCAGCACGTCGGCGCGCGACTTGACGAGCGGCGGCGCGGTCACATTCGGCGCGACGTCCGAGGCCGGCGCGTTGGGCGCGGCGTCCGCGGCGCGGGTGCGCGGGGACGGCGCAGGCGCCGGGTGCGGCGCTTCCTGCAGGCGCTTGGCGTCGATCTGCTCCTGACGCGACCTTTCCAGCTGCGGCGCGCCGTAGAAATAGTTCCAGCCGATCATCACCAGCAGCGACAGGCCGAAAGCCAGAAAAAGGTTCTTGTTGTCCTGCGTCATGATCCGGCCTGATCTCTCGTGGGTGACGGGCGCGCGTCGCGACGACGCCCGGATTGGCCCTTCGGCGACTTGCCGACACGCTGAATCGCGGCGGCAAGCTCCATCTTCAACGTTTCGAATGGCGCGCGCAGCATTTCAGCCCGCGCCACAACAACGTAATCGGCGCCGGCTTCGCCCCGCGGCGCGGGCAAAGCCGCGATCGCCGCGCGCAACCGACGCCGCAAACGATTGCGCACGACCGCGCAACCCGTCTTTTTCGTCACGGTGAGGCCGAAACGCGGCGCGCCGGGCGCGACCGCAGATTCCGTCCTGGCGTTGGCCTGAAGACTGAACAGCGGCGTGTGCCGCCGCCCGCCCTTGGCGACATGCAGGAATTCGGCGCGTTTCTTGAGGCGCGCAGGCGCGGCAGGCGCCGCCCCTTTTTCCGCTCCGTCACGCCGCGAGTCGGTCATGAGAGCCTCATTCCGACCCGGATTGGTCTGGCGTCAGGCCGAGAGGCGCTTGCGGCCGCGCGCGCGGCGGGCGGCGATAACCTTGCGGCCGCCGACGGTGGCCATGCGGGCGCGAAAGCCGTGGCGGCGCTTGCGCACGATCTTGGAGGGTTGATAGGTCCGCTTCACGGGTCTGCTCCGTAACTCAATTTTCTGCGGGTCGAGCGAAACATCGTTCCACCGACCCATGTGTGGGTTTCGCGCCGGCCCGATTTTCTTGGGAAAAGCCCCGGCGGGACCGGGGCGCAAGCAAACGGGCGACGTCGGCGCTCCGCCGAAATCGCGAGCGGCCTTATAGGGGCAATGTCCACGCAAAGTCAATCGCGGGCGGCATTCAAAGGCCCGCCGCACTCCATAGCGCACGGTGCGAAATTCATGGCGGCTCGAGGCGAAACTCCTGCTCACCCGCCCCCACGCGTTCACGCGAAAATCATTCCCGGACTGGCGGCTGTCTCCGCTAGTCTGGGAAACATGGCGAATCCCGTCGCATCCTTCGATTCTCCTCCTCCCGCCGGCGGCGGGAGGCTGAAGCTTGCGGCGGGCGCGCTGCTTCTGGCCGCGCCCGTCGCATTTTGGGCCTTCGGCGGCGGCGATCTGCTCAGCCTCGACCGGTTTATGGAGGCCCGCGGCGCGATCCAGAGCTGGGTTGGCGCGCACGAATTCCGCGCCGCTTTGATCTTCGTCCTGGTCTATGCGGCGGCGGTGACGTTCTCCATTCCCGGCGCGACGATCGGCACGCTGGCGGCCGGGCTGCTGTTCGGCCCTACGCTGGGCGCGGTTCTCTCGGCGGTTGCGGCGACGCTTGGCGCGACCGCCTTGTTCGTGCTGGCGCGCGGGGCGTTCGCGGATGCATTGCGCCGGCGCGCCGGCCCATTCCTGCAACGGTTGCAGGACGGCTTCGCGGACGGCGCCGTCTCGTACATGCTGTTTTTGCGCCTGACGCCGGCGTTTCCGTTCTGGGCGGTCAATATCGCCGCAGCGCTCATCGGCGCGCCGTTCAGAACCTTCGTCTGGACGACGCTCGTCGGCGTGTTCCCGGCGAGTTTCGCCTTCGCCTCCGCCGGGGCGGGGCTCGACAGCGTGGCGCGCCAACACGCAGCGGCCCTCGCCGCCTGCAAGGCCGCGGGAGTCGCGGCCTGCCCGGCGACGCTTACCCTTGGCGCCTTCGTCACGCGCGAGACCTTGCTGGCGCTGGCGGCGCTTGGCGCGCTGGCGCTCATCCCGATCGCGGCGCGGCGCTTGCGCGGCGCACGCGGCGCGTCACAATAGCGCTGGACGAAAGAAGAAACGCGCATGGCCCAGATATTGACGCCGGATTTATGCGTGATCGGCGCAGGCGCAGGCGGATTGTCCGTCGCGGCGGGCGCGGCGGCGCTCGGCGTTTCCGTCGTTCTGGTCGAGAAAGGCGCGATGGGCGGCGAGTGCCTCAACGTCGGTTGCGTGCCCTCGAAAGCCCTGATCGCAGCCGGCGCCGCCGCCGCCGCGATGCGCGAGGCGCCGCGCTTCGGCCTGCGCGCGCACGAGCCCGCCGCCGATTACGTCCGCGTGCGCGCTCACGTGCGCGGCGTCATCGAAGCGATCAGGCCGAATGATTCCGCCGCCCGCTTTCGCGCCATGGGCGTCACAGTCGTCGAGGCGGCGGGCCGGTTTTCGGACCCGCGCACGCTGGTCGCCGGCGACCATGAAATCCGCGCCCGACGGTTCGTCGTCGCGACCGGCTCGAAACCGGCGCGGCCCGCGATCCCCGGCCTCGATCTCATCCACTGGCATACGAACGAGACGATTTTCGATCTCGAAACGCTGCCGCCGCGGCTTGTCGTCATTGGCGCGGGCGCCGTCGGGCTCGAACTGGCGCAGGCGTTCCGCCGGCTCGGCTCGGACGTCACCGTGCTCGACGCCGGCCCGGCGCTTGCGAGCGAAGATCCCGAGCTTGTCGAGCCGTTGCGCCGCGAGTTGCGCCGCGAAGGCGTCGATCTGCGCGAGGGCGTCGCCATCGCGCGGATAGAGCCGCGCGGCGCCGGCGCGCGCGTCGTGCTGCCCGGCCATCTGATCGAGGAAACGATCGACGCCTCGCATCTTCTGATCGCCGCCGGCCGCGTCCCTGTCGTCGAAAGTCTGGGGCTTGAGGCGGCGGGCGTCGTTTTCGACCGGATGAAGGGAATCGTCGTCGATTCGCGGCTGCGCACATCCAACCGGCATGTTTACGCCATCGGCGACGTCGCCAATTGCGGGCCGCGACTGACGCATGCGGCGAATGCGCAGGCCGGCGTCGTGCTGCGCCATGCCCTGTTTCGCCTGCGCGCGCGCTATGACGCGCAATCCATCCCGCGCGCAATCTATACAAGCCCCGAGATCGCCAGCGCCGGCCTCAACGAGGCGCAGGCGCGCGCCCGGCATAAGAGCATCCGCGTCCTGCGCTGGCCGTTTGGCGAGAACGACCGCGCCGTCGCGGAGGGAGCGATCGGGGGGCATGTCAAAATCATCGCATCGCCGCGCGGGCGCATTCTCGGCGCGGGCATCGTCGGGCCGGCGGCGGGCGAACTGATCGCGCTCTACGCCCTCGCCATTCAGAAAGGCCTTAACCTGCGCGATCTCGCCGCCTTGACCCTGCCTTATCCGACCTTGTCGGAAACGGCGCGCCGCGCCGCGCTGACGCATTTTTCGCAAAGCCTTTCCAACCATTGGCTGCGGCGCGTCCTGCGCCTGCTGCGATTGTTCGGCTGAGGCGATGGACCAGCGGGTCGACGATCATCCGCCCCTGACCGCCGAGGCGCGGCGCCCTGCGCGCCGCGGCTTCGGCCTCGCCGGTCGAGTGCTGACGCTGACCGCCGTTTTCGTGACGCTCGCCGACTTCTTCATCTTCGCGCCGTCGGTCGCCAATTACCGCGACAACTGGCTGCGCAACCGGCTCAGCGCCGCCTATACCGCCGCGCTGGTGCTCGAAGCCTCCGAGCGCGACCTGACGCCTTCGGGGCTGCCGCAGCAATTGCTGCAAAGCGTCGGCGCGCGCGTCATCGTGCTGAAAATGGGCGGCACGCGTCGCATGCTGGCGGCGGCGGAACTGCCGCCAAGCGTGGCCGAACTCTATGACATGCGGCAATTGTCGAGCTGGTCGTCGATGCGCGCGGCGTTCCGCGCGCTGGTCGCGCCTTACGGCCGCATCATCACGGTGCGCGGCGCGGCGCCGATGGGCGGCGACTTCATCGAAGTGACGATGGACGAGACGGCGCTCAAACTGGCGATGCGCGATTATTCGTTCGGCATCTTCATTCGCTCGCTTCTGGTTTCGGCCCTTGTCGGCGCGCTGGCGGCGCTGAGCCTGCACATCTTCGTCCTGCGGCCGGTGCGGCGACTGACATCGAGCCTGACCGGCTTTTCCTCTGCGCCGCAGGACGCCGGGCGCGTCATCGCCCCGTCCGGGCGCGCCGACGAGATCGGCGAGGCGGAGGCCGCGCTGGCGCGCATGCAACGCGAGCTCGCCGGCGCGCTCAAGCGGCGCGAGCGCCTCGCCACGCTCGGCCTCGCCGTGGCCAAGATCAACCACGACCTGCGCAACATGCTCGCTTCGGCGCAATTGCTGTCGGATCGTCTGGCCGCCTCCGACGATCCGCTGGCGCAACGGCTTGCGCCCAAACTCGTCGCCACGCTCGACCGCGCCATCCGCTACGCCCGATCCATCCTGACCTACGGCAAGGCCGAGGACGAGACGCCGCATCCGCGCCGGATCCTGCTGCGCGCGCTGGTCGCCGACGTCTTCGACGGCCTTGGCGGAAGCGGCGACGCGCGGCTCGACAACGCCGTCGCGCCGGAGCTGACGTTGGTGGCCGACGAAGACCATGTGTTCCGCATTCTGACCAATCTCGCGCGCAACGCCCTCGACGCGCTTGGCGGGCGCCCTGACGGCCGCATAACGATCAGCGCGCGCCAGACCGACGGGCGGATCGTTCTCGACGTCGCCGACAATGGGCCCGGCGTCCCCCCAACGGCGCGCCAGCACCTGTTCGGCGCCTTCGCCGGCTCGACGCGGGCGGGCGGCGTCGGTCTCGGCCTCGCGATCGCAGCCGATCTCGTGCGCGCCCATGGCGGCGACATCGCGCTGCTGGACGAGCCGGACGGCGGCGGCGCGACTTTTCGGATCAACCTGCCCGACCGGGCCGAACCGAAGAGAATTTGAGCGAGCGCATCCAACTTTCGTCGCAAATGGTTTATATAAGAACCAATATGCTGCGACGGACAGCGCAAAAGGCGGTGGGGAGACGGGGCCATGGATACGGCGGACATGTGTGCGGCGCTGGAGCGCCAAAGGCGCGCGCATCTTCAGGATATGACGCCCGACGCGGCGCAGCGGCTCGACCGGCTCGACCGGCTGGCGGCGATGACCAACGAGAATGTCGAGGCGATCTGCACGGCGATTTCGGCCGATTTCGGCAATCGCTCGAAGCACGAGACGCTTGTCGCCGACATCTACACCGTGCAGAGCGGCGTCGCCCATGCGCGACGCCATGTGCGCGGCTGGATGAAGCCGCGGCGCGTTTCGACCGCGCTGACCTTCCGCCCCGGCTCGAACCGGCTTCTGCCGCAGCCGCTCGGCGTCGTCGGCGTCGTGTCGCCGTGGAACTATCCCTACGATCTCGCCATAGGGCCGACGCTGGCGGCCTTCGCCGCCGGCAATCGCGTCATGCTGAAGCCCTCGGAGCTGACGCCGCGCACGTCCGAGCTGATGGCCGCGCTCGCCGGAAAATATTTCAAGCCTGAAGAGTTTCTCGTCGTTCTCGGCGACGCGAAAGTCGGGCAGGTCTTCACCGAACTGCCCTTCGACCATCTGATCTTCACCGGCTCAACGCCGGTTGGCCGCCTCGTCGCGCAGGCCTCGGCGAAAAACCTCACGCCGACGACGCTGGAACTCGGCGGCAAGTCGCCGGCGATTCTCGATGCCTCCGTCGATATGAAGCGCGCCGCCGGCTCGATCATGTTCGGCAAATGCTTCAACGCCGGCCAGACCTGCATCGCGCCGGACTATGCGCTGACGCCGCGCGACAAGGTCGGCCTTTTCGTCGAGGCGACGCGCAGCGCGGTCGCCGGCATGTATCCGAAACTCGCCGGCAATCCGGATTACACGAGCATCGTCAACGAGCGGCATTATCAGCGCCTGCAGAGCCTACTGCGCGACGCCGAGGACAAGGGCGCCAAGACGATCGCGCTCAATCCGGCGGGTGAGAATTTCGACCCCGCCTTGCGCAAGATTCCGCCCACTCTCGTGCTCGACGCCCGCCCTGACATGGCGATCATGCAGGAGGAAATTTTCGGACCGTTGCTGCCGGTCATCGCCTATGACCGGCTCGACGAGGCGCTGGCTTTCATCAATGGCCGCGACCGGCCGCTGGCGCTCTACTGGTTTGGAGAAAACGCGGGCAATCGCGACCATGTGCTGGCGAACACGATTTCCGGCGGCGTGACCATCAACGACACGTTGCTGCATTTCGCGCAAGAAGAGCAGCCTTTCGGCGGCGTCGGCCCCAGCGGCATGGGCGCTTATCACGGCCATTGGGGCTTCGACGCGTTCTCCAAGCTCAAGCCGGTCTTCTATCAGTCGAAACTCAACGGCGCGGGTCTGTTGCGGCCGCCTTACGGCGCGACCTTCGACCGCATTCTGTCGCTCATCCGCAAATTCGCGTGAGGACGCCATGACCAATCCCACGATTTCCTACGACGCGGAATTCGACGTCATCGTCGCGGGCGGCGGCTCGGCCGGCTGCGCCGTCGCCGGCCGCCTGTCGGAAGACCCGGCCTTGCGCGTCTGCCTGCTCGAAGCCGGCGGCGAGGGCAAGAACATCCTCGTGCGCGCGCCCATCGGCGCATCCGCCATGCTGCCGACGCCGATCGGCAACTGGGCCTACGAGACCGTGCCGCAAAAGGGCCTCAACGGCCGCAAAGGCTATATGCCGCGCGGCAAGATGCTCGGCGGCTCCTCCGGCATCAACGCCATGATCTATATTCGCGGCCATCACGCCGATTACGATCGCTGGGCGGCGGAGGGCTGCGCGGGCTGGGGCTGGGCCGACGTGCTGCCCTATTTCCTCAAGTCGGAAAACAACGAGGCGCATGACGACGCGCTGCACGGCAGGGGCGGGCCGCTCAATGTCGCCAACCTGCGCTCCGACAATCCCTATCAGCAGATTTTCCTTGAGGCGGCGCGGCAGGCGCAGTTCCGCATCAACGAGGATTTCAACGGCGCCGAACAGGAAGGCCTCGGCCTCTATCAGGTGACGCAGAAGAACGGCGAGCGCTGGACGGCGGCGCGCGCCTATGTGCACCCGCATATGGGGACGCGCGCCAATCTCGCCGTCGAAACCGGCGCGCAGACCTCGCGCGTTCTTTTCGAGGGCAAACGCGCGGTCGGCGTCGAGTTCCGTCAAGGCGGCAAGCTCAAGCGCTATCGGGCGCGACGCGAAGTCGTGCTGTCGGCCGGCGCGATCAATTCGCCGCAAATCCTGCTCTTGTCCGGCGTCGGGCCGGCGGCCGATCTCGACCGCCTGGGCGTCAATGTCGTCCACGATCTGCCCGGCGTCGGCGCCAATCTGCAAGACCATCCCGATTTCATTTTCGGCTATCACATCAACGACACCAATCTCGTCGGCCTGTCGCTCAAGGGCTCCTTGCGGATGCTCAAGGAGATCGCGCGCTGGAAGCGCGAAGGGCGTGGCATGGTCGCGTCGAATTTCGCCGAGGCCGGCGGCTTCCTGAAGACGCGGCCCGACCTGCCCTATCCCGACGTGCAATTGCATTTCGTCGTGGCGGTCGTCGACGACCATGCGCGCAAGCAACATCTCGGCCACGGCTATTCCTGCCATGTCTGTCTGCTGCGGCCAAAGAGCGTCGGCTCGCTGAAACTCGCAAGCTCCGACCCGTTTGCAGCGCCGCTGATCGACCCGGCGTTTCTGGAGCATCCGGACGATCTCGAAGCCATGGTCGCCGGCTACAAGCTCACCAAGCGCCTGCTTGACTCCCCGCCCCTCGCCTCGCTCGGCGCCAAGGACATGTGGACGGGCGATGTGAAGACCGACGACGATATCCGCGCCATCCTGCGCCAGCGCGTCGACACGGTTTATCACCCGATCGGCACTTGCAAGATGGGCGTCGATGCGATGGCGGTTGTCGATCCGCGACTGCGTGTGCGTGGAGTCGAGGGGCTGCGCGTCATCGACGCCTCGATCATGCCCGATCTCATTGGCGGCAACACCAACGCCCCGTCGATGATGGTGGGCGAGAAGGGCGCCGACATGATGAAACAAGATATGAAAGCGACTCTCGCGGCCTGACGCGCTTGCGGGCGGCTGCGCCTTCCGTTATATATTCGTATATTGCGATATACACGGAAGCGGATCATGGGTCTTGGAAATCTGTTCGGCATGCTGAAGCCCGGCGCGGCTCTGGCCAACGCCACGCATGACGAGATGCGCGCGGCGAGCGCCAATGGCGGCGCCGCGATCATCGATGTGCGCGAGCCGGGCGAATATTCCTCCGGCCATATTCCCGGCGCCGTCAATCTGCCGCTGTCGCGGTTCGACGCCGCGAAACTGCCGCAGGACAAGCCGTTGATCTTCGTGTGCGCCTCGGGCGCGCGCTCGGCCAATGCGGCGCGGCATGTGCTGGCGCAGGGGCGCACGGACATCAAGAATTACGCGCCCGGCACCATGGGCTGGATGCGCTTTGGCGAAAAAGTCGTCTGAGCGCGGCGCAAGACAAGCTACCGAAAGGCAGAACGCGGCCCCAACAGGCCGCGTTCTGCATTCTCAAGACTCGGTATGGGTCAGACGCGTTCGCGTTTGACCGGAATGGGCGCGGGCGCCAGTTGCGGCCGGGCGACGGCATGCATCAAGGCCGCCGAGAGAATGCGCTGGCCGAGGCCGCCGCGCGGCTTGCTCTCGTCTTCGGCCGGCAAGGTCATCACAGCTGTGGCGCAGACGACGCCGCCGAAAGTGATGGAGAAACCGCCGAACAGCAACGCAAGACTCTGCCAGACAAAGTTCGAGCGCAGCATCAGGCTGCGGATGCCGGCCATATCCACGGCCAGAACGATCAGAGCCAGAATAATTCCGACGCCGATGCCCGTCGCCCAATTGAGCAGCATCATCCGAACCAGCGGATCCATCTTGCGGCGTTGAAGCTGAGGCTGCGCCATGGCTGTCTCTCCATTTGCGTCACGATAGCGCCGGCCGCGAGCGGACGCCAGAGGGCGCGACATGATGACTCGGCGGCAAGCGCCCCGCCTCAGAGCATGCTTAGTCCGGAAACCGGCGCCGGCAATCGCAGATGCGCCGCGAGGCTCGCGCCGATGTCGGCGAAGGTTGCGCGCCGCCCGACGCCGCGACCGCTGATCCCCGGCCCCCAGAGCAAAACCGGCGCATTCTCACGGGTGTGATCCGTGCCGCGCCAGGTCGGGTCGTTGCCATGATCGGCCGACAAGGCGCAGAGATCGCCGGGTTTGAGCGCAGCGTCGAGTTCAGGCAGCCGCGCGTCGAGCTTTTCAAGCGCGGCTGCGTAGCCAGCCGGGTCACGACGGTGACCATGCTCGGTGTCGAGATCGACGAAATTGGCCAGTACGAGACCACCGTCCGGCAGATCGCGCACGACTTCGATCAGCGCGTCGAAATGGCTCATGTCATCTGTGCGCTTGATCTCGCGCCCCGTGCTGCGATGGCCGAAAATATCGCCGATCTTGCCGATGCTGACGACGGCGCGGCCGGCTTGCGCGGCGCGGTCAAGCAGATTGCCCATGGGCGGGGGGATCGAGAAATCCTTGCGGCGCGGCGTGCGCGCAAAGCCGGTTTTCGCATCGCCGACGAAGGGGCGCGCAATGATGCGGCCGATGTTCAGCGGATTGCAAAGCTCGCGCGCGAGCCGGCACAGGTCGTAAAGCCGCTCAAGACCGAAAATCTCCTCATGCGCGGCGATCTGCAGGACGGAATCGACCGAGGTGTAGACGATAGGTTTGGCGGTCGCGACATGCTCGGCGCCGAATTCCTCAATGATCTCGATGCCGGAGGCGTGCTTCTCGCCGAGCAGGCCCGGCAGACGTCCCCGCTCGATCAGCGCGCCGCGAATGTCAGGAAGCAGAAACGGGATGCGATGCGCGAAATAACCCCAGTCGCCCTGCAACGGCGCGCCGGCCATTTCCCAATGCCCCGACGGCGTATCCTTGCCGCGCGACACCTCTTGCGCGCAGCCCCACAGGCCGCGCGGATCGTTCGGCCGAATGAGACCCGGCGCAAGGCGGCCGGTCGAGGCTTCGCTCGCCAGCGTCAGGCCCAAGGCGGTCAGGTGCGGAATGCGCAAGGGTCCGGCGCGCAGGCCGGCGCGGTCGCCGCGTCCAAGCGCGCAAGCCTCCGCGACATGGCCGAGCGTGTCGGCGCCGGCGTCGCCGAAAGCCTCGGCGTCCGGCGCGCCGCCGAGCCCAAGCGAGTCGAAAACGAGCAGCGCCGCGCGCGGCATGAAGCCCCCTATTGCGCCACCGTCTCGCCGCCCGCCGCTTCGATGCGGAACGCGGCGGCGAACAGCGCGCGCGTATAATCATCCTGCGGCGCGGCGAAGATGTCGCGTGCGTCGCCGGCCTCGATCACCTTGCCGTGGCGCATGACGACGAGATCGGTCGCCAGCGCGCGCACGACCTTGAGATCGTGGCTGATGAACATATAGGCGAGACCGTTGCGCTTTTGCAGATCGCGCAGCAGATCGACAATCTGCGCCTGCACCGACATGTCGAGCGCCGAAGTCGGCTCGTCGAGCACGACGAACCGCGGATTGAGCGCCATGGCGCGGGCGATGGCGATGCGCTGGCGCTGGCCGCCGGAAAATTCGTGCGGATAGCGATCCATTGCCGACGGATCGAGGCCGACGTCGGCCAGCGCCTTGGCGACGATGGCGCGGCGCTCGTCGTAGCTTTTGCCGACGCCTTGCACGCCCAGCCCTTCGGCGACGATCTCGGCCACAGACATGCGCGGCGACAGCGAGCCGTAGGGGTCCTGAAAAACGATCTGCATGTCGCGGCGCAACGGCCGCATGTCTTTCGACGACAGGCCATCGATGCGCCGCCCGAGATAGGCGACCGGGCCTTCAGAGCGGATCAGCCGCAGGATGGCGAGACCAAGCGTCGTCTTGCCCGAACCGGATTCGCCGACGACGCCGACCGTCTGGCCCTCGCGCACCTTGATCGAGACGCCATCCACCGCCTTGATGTGCGAGACGGTGCGGCGCAGAAACCCGCGCTTGACCGGAAACCAGACGCGCAGATTGTCGGTTTCGACAATCGTTTTTGCGGCTGCATCGGCGGCGGGCGCGGCGCCTTTCGGCTCGGCCGCAAGCAGCGCCTGCGTATAGGGATGTTTCGGGGCCGCGAAAATATCCGCCGTCGGGCCGGCTTCAACGATCCGGCCCTTCTGCATCACGCAGACATCGTCGGCGATGCGACGCACGATGCCAAGGTCGTGCGTGATGAACAGCATCGCCATGCCGAGCTTGGCTTGCAGCTCCTTCAGCAGTTTCAGAATCTGCGCCTGCACCGTCACGTCGAGCGCTGTCGTCGGCTCGTCGGCGATGAGCAGATCGGGGCGATTGGCGAGCGCCATGGCGATCATGACGCGCTGGCGCTGACCGCCGGACAATTGATGCGGATAGGATTGCAGACGCCCGGCGGGATCGGGAATGCCGACCTCGCTCAGCAATTCGACGACGCGGGCGCGGATCGCTTCTTCGCCGCGCTTGCCATGCAGTTTGAGGATTTCGCCGATCTGCCGCTCGATGCGATGCAGCGGATTGAGCGAGGTCATCGGCTCCTGAAAGACCATGGTGACGGCGTCGCCGCGCACGGCGCGCATGTCGTCCGCGTCGGCTTTCAGAAGATCGCGGCCCTTGAAAAGAATTTCGCCGCTCGGGTGGCTTGCGGCCGCCGTCAGCAATCGCACGATGGACAGCGCCGTCACGGATTTGCCGGAGCCAGACTCGCCGACGAGCGCCAGCGTGCGGCCCTTCTCCAGCCTGAACGACACGCCCTCGACGACAAGATTTTCCTTGCCCGCCTGGCGGAAGGCGATCGACAGATCGCGGATATCGAGCAGGGGCGCGCTCACGCGAACGTCTTTCTGGGATCGAAGGCGTCGCGCACCGCCTCGCCGATGAAGACGAGCAGCGACAGCATGAAGGCGATGACGGCGAACCCGGTAAGGCCAAGCCACGGCGCCTGCAAATTCGATTTGCCCTGCAACAGCAATTCGCCGAGCGACGGCGAGCCCGGCGGCAGGCCGAAGCCGAGGAAATCGAGCGAGGTCAGCGTCGTGATCGAGCCGTTGAGAATGAAGGGCAGGAAAGTCAGCGTCGCCACCATGGCGTTGGGCAGCACATGGCGCCACATGATGCGCGGGTTCGAGAGCCCCAGCGCGCGCGCCGCGTTGACATATTCGAAATTGCGGGCGCGCAGGAATTCGGCGCGCACGACATGCACGAGCGACACCCACGAGAACAGCAGCAGGATCCCCAGCAGCACGAAGAAGCTCGGCGTGATGATCGAGGAGATGATGATCAGCAGATAGAGATGCGGCAACGACGACCAGATTTCGATGAAGCGTTGCGAAACGAGATCGACGCGGCCGCCGAAATAGCCCTGCACGGCGCCGGCGAAAATGCCGACGATCGAGGAGACGATGGCGAGCGTCAGCCCGAACAGAATGGAAATGCGGAAGCCGTAGATGAGACGCGCGGCGACATCGCGCCCCTGATCGTCCGTGCCGAGCCAGTTCCATTCGATATCGGCGCAGCCGCGATTGGGCTTGCCGGCGCCGATCTTCTTCGCGGCGGCGCGGGCGCAATCCTCATAACTCAGCGCCCAGGTCGGCGGCGAGGGCGCGGGGCGCGGCAGATCGAGATTATGCGTTTTGTAGGAATAGCGGATCGGCGGCCAGATCATCCAGCCATGGGCTTCGATCTCTTTCTGGATCACCGGATCGCGGTAATCGGTTTGCGCGAGAAAGCCGCCGAATTTCTCTTCCGGGTAATCCTTGAACACCGGCATCAGCAGCTCGTTCTTGTAGGACACGAGGATCGGCCGTTCGTTGGCGATGAATTCGGCGAAGAGCGAGAGCGTGAACAGGATGGTGAAGAGAATGAACGACCAATAGCCGCGCTTGTTGGCGCGGAAATTGTCGAGCCGGCGCTGGTTGATCGGCGTGAGTTTGACGAGGCCGCCGCGGGGCAATTCGGGCGCGACGGGCGCGCTGTCGCCGGCGGTGAGGATGGAGCCGTTCATGCTCACACCTCCCGCGTTTCGAAATCGATGCGCGGATCGATCCACGTATAGGTGAGATCGGAGAGCAGGTTCACCACCAGCCCGAGCAGCGAGAAAATGTAGAGATTGGCGAAGACGACAGGATAGTCGCGATTGACGATCGACTCGAAGGACAGAAGCCCGAGACCGTCGAGCGAGAAGATGGTTTCGATCAGCAACGAGCCGGTGAAGAAGGCGTGGACGAAGGCGCCGGGAAAGCCCGAGACGACGATTAGCATGGCGTTGCGGAAGACGTGGCCGTAGAGCACCTGCCGCTCGCTCAGCCCCTTCATGCGCGCGGTCTGCACATATTGCTTGCGGATTTCGTCGAGGAACGAGTTCTTCGTCAAAAACGTCTGCGTGGCGAAGGCGCCGAGCGTCATCGACAGAACCGGCAACGTGATGTGCCAGAGATAATCCTTCGCCTTGCCGAAGGCCGAGAGCAGATCCCAGTTCTCGCTGGTCAGGCCGCGCAGCGGAAAGATCTGCCCGAACATCGGGAAGGAGCCGCCGGCGAAGAGCACGATGAGCAGGATCGCGAAGAGAAAGCTCGGAATGGCGTAACCGACGATGACGACGGCCGAGGTCCAGGTGTCGAAGCGCGAGCCGTCGCGCACGGCCTTGGCGATGCCGAGCGGGATCGAGATGAGATAAGAGAACAGCGTCATCCATAGCCCGAGGGTGATGGAGACGGGCAGCTTCTCCTTGATCAATTGCAGCACCGGCGCGTCGCGGAAATAGGAGCGGCCGAAATCGAAGGTCGCGTAATTCTTCAACATGATGAAGAAGCGTTCGTAGGCCGGCTTGTCGAAACCGAACTGCTTTTCCAGCTCCGCGATGAATTTCGGATCGAGGCCCTGCGCGCCGCGATATTTGGACGAGACGTCCTGCGAGCCGCCTTGCGCCGCGCCGCCGCCCGCGCCGACATCGCCGCCGCCCCCGCCGAAGCGCGAGGTCGCGCCGGAATCGAGGCCCTGCAATTGCGCCAGCACGCGCTCGACGGGGCCGCCGGGCGCGAATTGCACAATGACGAAAGACACGAAGAGAATCCCGAACAGGGTCGGGATCATCAGCAGAAGACGGCGGGCGATATAGGCGAACATCAGCGTCTCAAGGCCCGGTGAAGCCGATGGCCTGGGCGCGCGCGGGATCGCGCCACCAGGTCGAGGTCACGCCGAGACCGTAATTGGGGCCGCGCTCGGGGCGTCCGTAAATATCCCAATAGGCGATGAGATGCGTCGTCTTGTTCCACATCGGAACCCAATAGTGCCAAGCGCGCAGGATCCGATCGATGGCGCGGCAGATCGTCGTCAGGGACTCGCGCGTTTCGGCGACGAGCGCCTTGTCGATTAGCGCGTCGACGACCGGATCGGCGACGCCCGCCATGTTACGCGTGCCGGGCTGGTTGGCCATTTGCGAGCCGAAATAGGCGCGCATCGACTCGCCCGGCGCGAGGCCGAGACCAAAACGGGTGACGACGACGTCGTAATCGAAATCATCGACGCGGCGCTTGTATTGCGCGGGATCAACGATGCGATGGCGCGCCTCGACGCCAAGAAGCCTCAGGTTCTTGATGTAGGGCGCGGTGTGCGGCTGCAATGAGCCTTCGAAATCGAGAAACTCGATGTCGAACGGTTTGCCGTTGGGCAGCAGCAATTGCGCGCCCTCGCGCTTGCAGCCGGCCTGTTGCAGCAGCGCGGAGGCGCGACGCAGCAATTCGCGATCCTGCCCCGACTTGTCCGAGACGGGCGGAACGTAGACGGCGTCGAAAACGGCGGCCGGCAGTTTGTCGCGATAGGGTTCGAGCAACGCCAGTTCTTCCGCAGAGGGTTTGCCCTCCGCCATCATCGGCGAGTTCTGGAAGAAGGAGATCGTGCGATTGTAGACGCCATACATGATGTTGGCGTTGGTCCATTCGAAATCGAAGGCGAGGCCGAGCGCTTCGCGAATGCGCGGATCGGCGAATTTGTCGCGCCGCGTGTTGAAGAACCAGCCCTGCGTGCCCGACGGCGTCTTGTCGGGAATGGTCTCACGCTTCACTTTGCCGTCGCGCACGCCGGCGAAATCGTAGCCTGTCGCCCAGACGGCGGAGGTGAATTCCTCGCGCCAGGTGAAGACGCCGGCCTTGAACGCTTCGAAGGCGACCTTGCGGTCGGCGAAATATTCGTAGCGTATGACGTCGAAATTGGCCTGCCCGACATTGATCGGCAGGTCCTTCGCCCAATAATCCTTGACGCGATCGAAGGCGATGTAGCGCCCCTGCTCGAATTGCCCGACCTTGTAGGCGCCGGACCCGAGCGGCGGAACGAGCGTCGTCTCCTCGAATTTGTTTTCCGGCTTCGAATAAAACGCTTTCGAGAAGATCGGCATGCCGGCGACGATCAGCGCCGCCTCGCGCGAATGGCCGGGGCGCAGTTTCACCGTGACGATGTCGTCGGCCTCGGCGGTCGCGCTCTCCATGTCGCGCAATTCCTGCCGGATCGAGGGATGGCCCTTGGTCTTGAGCAGATCGAGCGAGAAGGCGACGTCATGCGCGCTTAGGGGCGAGCCGTCGTGGAAGCGCGCCTCCTTGCGCAGCAGAAAACGGAACGTGTTCTTGTCGGGCGAGACGCGCACGGCGCGGGCGACGAGGCCGTAGAGCGCGTCGGGCTCGTCGGAATTGCCGGTCATCAGCGAGTCGAAGATGAGGCCCATGCCGGCGGCGCCGTCGCCCTTGAGAATATAGACGTTGAGCGTGTTGAAGGTGGCGAAGTTCTGATTGCCGGACAGGGAGCTGACCTGCAACGTCAATTGCCCGCCCTTGGGGGCGTCCGGATTGACATAGGCGAGGCGCCTAAAATCCGCCGGCAGCGCCAGATCGCCGAAAATCGACAGGCCATGCGTCTCGATCTCATCGGCGGCGCGGCTGCCAGGCGGGAGCGCGAGCGCGCCGAGCGCCGCCGCCCCTGTCTGGAGCGCCCGACGGCGGGTGAGCAGCGGAAGCGGAATGGCGGTCAAGAAAAGCCTCGCGGAAAACCCGCCCGGTCGGCGGGACGCAATGATTCGCCTCGGATTATGTCGGTTTTTGGCGGGGAGGCCAGTCGGGCCCTCCAGCGGTTCGGCGTTTTCTGAACCGTCGGCGCCGCCTTATTCTCCTGGTTCCGTCGCATCTTCTGTTCGAAAAAGTCTGCAACTTTTCGGAATATGCTCTAGAAATCCGTGCGGCTGCGGATCGCGGCGGCGAGCGTGCCCTCGTCGAGATAGTCGAGTTCGCCGCCGACCGGCACGCCATGGGCCAGCCGCGTCACCTTCACGTCGAACGGCGCCATCAGATCGGTCAGGTAATGCGCCGTCGTCTGGCCGTCGACCGTGGCGTTGACGGCGAGGATCACCTCGCGCACGCCGCCCTCGCCCAGACGCGCCAGAAGGCTGTCAACATTAAGGTCCTTGGGGCCGACGCCGTCGAGCGGCGACAGCACGCCGCCCAGCACGTGGTAGCGCGCCGAAAGCGCGCCGGCGCGCTCCAGCGCCCAGAGATCGGCCACCGTCTCGACGACGACGATCAGGCCGGCGTCGCGGCGCGGATCGCAGCAGATCGTGCAGGGGTCGCTGGTGTCGATATTGCCGCAGGCCGAACAGACGAGGATGCGCTCGTTGGCGACGCGCATGGCGTCGGCGAGCGGGCCGAGCAGCTCCTCGCGCTTGCGAATGAGATGCAAGGCGGCGCGGCGCGCCGAACGCGGCCCGAGGCCGGGCAGGCGCGCCAGAAGCTGGATCAGCCGTTCGATCTCGGGGCCGGCGACGCGGCGCGCCATGGCTGTCGGCTCAGAACGGCAGCTTCATGCCGGGCGGCAGCGGCAAGCCGGCGGTGATGGATTTCATCTTTTCTTCCATCAGGCGCTCGCCCTTCTTGCGCGCGTCCTCATGCGCCGTGACGATCAGGTCCTCGACGATTTCCTTGTCGTCGGCCTTGAGCAAAGACGGGTCGATGGAGACGCCCCGCATCAGCCCCTTGGCGGTCAGCGTCACCTTGACAAGGCCGCCGCCGGAAATCCCCTCGACCTCAAGGCGCTCAAGCTCGGCCTGCATCTCCTGCATCTTGGTCTGCAGGGACTGCGCCTGTTTCATCAAACCCATCATGTCGCGCATGGCGCGGCTCCTTTCGTGATCTATGCGATGCGGCCTTGGCCCTGCGGCTTCGGCTCTCAGAAATCCTCGCCGGGCTCAAGCTCGTCTGAGTAACCCACGTCCTCGCCCGGTTCGCTCGGCGCCGGCGCGGCGGGGGCTTCCGCCTCGCCGGTCGCGCGGACGTCGATGATCTCGGCGCCGGGGAAACGGTCGAGCACGCTGCGCACCAGCGGAATGGCGCGCACGCCCACAAGCCGTTCGCGCTCGCGCGCTTCGGCGACCTCGCGCAAGGTCGGCGCGCCCTCGTCCGAGGACAGCGCGACGAGCCAGCGCTGGCCGGTCCATTCCTGCAACTTGCGCATCAGGACTTGCGGCAATTGCGGCGAAGCGCCGGGCGCAAGCGCGAATTCCATCTGGCCTTGCGCGAAACGCACGAGGCGCACGTCGCATTCGAGCGCGTGTTTGAGCTGGATGTCGCGTTTTTCCGTCGCAAGCGCCACCAGCGCCTCGAAACTGGCGAGGCGCATCGTCGGCGCCGCATCGGGCTGGGCGCCTGGCGCAAAGACCGGCGCGCTTGCCGCAAGCGCCTGCCCGCCGGACGCGGCGGGACCGCGCGCAGGGGCGGACGGCGCGGCGCCGGGCGCGGCCGGCGCTGCGGCGCGGCCCTCCAGGCGGCGCGCGAGATCGCCGGGGCTCGGCAATTCCGACGCATAGGCGAGGCGCACCAGCACCATTTCGGCGGAGGCGAGCGGGCGCGGCGAATCCTTCATCTCGGCAAGGCCCTTGACGAGGATTTGCCAGGCCCGGGACAGAATGGGCATCGACAGGCGCGCGGCGAAATCGACGCCACGCTTGCGTTCCTCCTCCGTCGCCGCCGGATCCTTGGCGGCTTCGGGCACCAGCTTCACGCGCGTGACGAAATGCGTGAAATCGGCGAGTTCGGACAGAATCTGCGCGGGATCGGCGCCGTGATCGTGCTGCTCGCCCATGGCGCGCAGCGCATCTCCGATGCGGCCGGCCATGACATGTTCGAACAGGTCGACGACGCGGGCGCGATCGGCGAGGCCCAGCATTGTGCGGATCGTCTCGGCGGCCACGATCGTTTCGGCGCCCTCGCCGCCATGGGCGATCGCCTGATCGAGCAAGGACAGGGAATCGCGCACCGAACCTTCCGCAGCGCGGGCGATCATCGCCAGCGCTTCGTCCTCGATGCGCACGTTCTCCTTGGCGCAAATGCCGGCAAGATGCGCGACGAGCAGATCGGCCGGGATGCGGCGCAGATCGAAACGCTGGCAGCGCGAGCGCACCGTGACCGGCACTTTCTCGATCTCGGTCGTGGCGAACAGGAACTTGACGTGCTCCGGCGGCTCCTCAAGCGTCTTCAAGAGGCCGTTGAAGGCAGCCTTCGACAGCATGTGCACTTCGTCGATGATGAAGACCTTGGCGCGGGCCATGACCGGCTTGTAGCGCGAGCTCTCGATGATCTCGCGCACGTCGTCGATGCCGGTGTGGGACGCCGCATCCATCTCGATCACGTCGACATGACGCGACTCGATGATCGCCTGACAATGAACGCCAAGCTCCGGCATATGGATCGTCGGCTTCGTCACGGCCGGGCGGCCCTCGCGCGCCGGCAATTCGTAATTGAACGCGCGGGCCAGAATGCGCGCTGTCGTCGTCTTGCCGACGCCGCGCACGCCGGTGAGGATATAGGCCTGATGAATACGGTCGAGATCGAAGGCGTTGGACAGGGTGCGCACCATGGCGTCCTGCCCGATCAGATCCTCGAAACTCGACGGGCGGTATTTGCGCGCCAGCACGCGATAGGCCGACGCGGCCGGCTTGGGCTGCGGCGGGGCGTCGAGGCCAAGCGACATCATGTCGCCAGCGGCGGAATCCTGCGGGCGCGGGTCGTTCATCACAGACCGGATGTTGAAAGACGCCCGCCCGCCGCAGATGCGGCGGAAGCGGGAAGTAGGAGGCTGGACAGAGACCCGCCCGGTCTCGTTAGGGCTGCTTCCTTCCGGACCTGACCCGATTGGCGAGTGGTGCGTCCACCGCCAACCTCCCGGCCCCTATTTGGACCAAGCGGCCGCATTTCGCAAGATGGGACGCGCCGCCCGGCGCCAAAGCGCGTCGCGTCATTACAAACGCCGCATCAAAGGCGTGCGTCTATTGCGGCCAAGCCAAGGCTATGAAAGCCTGTTCGTCGTCGGCTGATCCGACGCTTATGGAGGGACTTCATGCTGAAAATCGTCTTCGCCGCGCTCATCGGATTGTCGGTCGCCGGCGCCGCGATCGAGACCGCCGAGGCGGCGCCGCGCCACAAGATCTACGCGAAAAAGAAATACAAGCGCACGAACAAGGATTCCTCCAGCTACGGCTCCTTCTATCGCACGCAGCGCTCCTATCACACCTGCGGCTACTCGCGCTGCTGACGCGGCGCGACTTGGCAAAGGCCGCCGCGCCGCCTGAAAGTTTTGTCGTCGCAGCTTGATCTCATGGGAAAAGCTGGCGGCTCCTGGGAGCGAACCGGGAGCCGCGACAATCTAAGGCACGAAGATCAGGAACAGCCAGCAGGCGAAAATCACCAGATGGACGAGGCCGAACAGGACATTCGTTCGTTCGGCCGCGAATGTTACGGCGCTGACGAACAGCGTCAACGCCAGCAGCAAGGTTTCGCGTGACCCGAGGCCGAGCACGACATCGACGCCAGTGACGAAGGAAATGATCGCCACCGTTGGAATGGTCAGGCCAATAGTGGCGAGCGCCGAGCCGAGCGCGAGATTGACGCTCTTCTGCAAAACATTGCGGCGCGCTGCCTTCAAAGCCGAAATCCCCTCCGGCGACAGCACCAGCAAGGCCACAACCACGCCGGCGACCGCAGGCGGCGCGCCGACCGCGCCCAGGGCGAGGTCAAGCCATTGAGCAAATTTCTTCGACAGCAAGATCACGCCGACAAGAGAAAACACCAGCATGATCAGGCTCGCCCAGATCGGCGCTTCTCCGGCAGGCTCCTCGCTATGTTCCTGCGCATGCGCTCCGGCGCTCGGCGCGACGAAATATTCTTTATGACGGATCGTCTGAACGAAAAGAAATGCCGCATAAAGCGCGAGCGTCACCGCGCTGACGAATCCAAGTTGCAGCGCCGAATAATAGGGGCCCGGCGCATCCTGCGTGTAATTCGGCATCACCAGCGAAAAGACGGCGAAAGGCGCCAGAACGGCCAGATAGGCGCGTGCGCCGGGAATTTGAATTTCCTGCTCGTAATGACGCATGCCGCCCAGCACCAGCGACAGTCCGATAATGCCGTTGACGACAATCATCATCACCGCAAAAACGGTATCGCGAACCAGTGCGGGATTGCCGCCCTTGGACGTCATCAACGTCGCCAGCAAGGCGACCTCGATGACCGTCACCGCTATCGTCAGCACGAGCGTGCCATAGGGCTCGCCAAGCCGATGGGCGATGGCGTCGGCGTGACGCACAGCAGCGAAAACCACGCCGAAAAGAACCGCAATCAGAATTGCCGCCGCGCCATTCGACCATGGCGTCAACGCGACGAAACCGGAGGGCGCCACAACGCCGGCCGTCATGAAATAAGCCAAGGCGAGCACTGGAAAAATCAGGGAAGATCGCGTCATCGGGCCTCACGTTCGAACATAGGCCTAACGATTAATCCGACTTATGGTTCCATATTATGGCTCCATGGACCCATTCGGTCGGCGTCATCGTTGGCGTCGATTCTCGCAAGTTTAAGGGTAATTTTGCAGGACCGGCGATATTTGCCAGATCGGTCGCGGCCTATTACCCTGCGCGGATGCAATTTTTTCTCGATTCCCGCCTCGCGGCGGACACTCTTTTTTTAGGCGACATGCTGCAAAGCCGCGTTCTGCTGATGAACGACGCCCGTTTTCCCTGGCTCATCCTTGTGCCGCGCCGGCCAAACTTGCGGGAGCTTCTCGATCTCGCGGCGACGGAGCGCGCCATCCTGATGGAGGAGATCGCACAAACCTCAGCCGCGCTGAGGGACGCGACGCAGGCCGACAAGCTGAACGTCGCGGCGCTCGGCAACATGGTTCCACAACTGCATATTCACGTCATCGCCCGTTTCGCCGGCGATCCGGCGTGGCCCGGCCCGGTGTGGGGACGTGGACAGGCCGCGCCTTACGAGGCCGAAGCGGCGCGGCGTTTCGGCGCCGAGATCAGCCGTCGTCTCGGCTTCGTCTGAAACTCCGTTTCAGGGGTGGAGGAATTGCCCGTCCCGCTCCAAAATGAATCTGCTTTTCCCGAACCACCAACTTTGTCCTATTCTGTTGTTTTCACCGCATATTCTGACCGAAAAAGTCTGCAACTTTTTCGGAATATGCTCTAGTCTGAGCGGGCGACGCCTCGCCGTTTCGGGATTCTCATGCACAACGCCTCTTCAGAACTCTCCGCCCGCACGGGTTTTGCGTTCAACCCGCTCGATCGTCTGTCGGAACGGCGGGACGATTCCGATTTCATTGAGTCAATCGCCGCCGCGCCGTCGAGCCGCGCGGTCGTCATCTGCCGCGACAACCCGGTTCTGGTGCGCCACGGCGCCCTGCCGCAAGCCTATATGTCGCTTGCCGAAGCCGAGAGCCTCGGCGCGGTGGCCGTGCGCGCCTTTCTCGGCAAGGACGAGTCTGGCGGGGTGTTCGGGGTGCTACTCTGCGATGAAGCAGCCGTCGCGGCGCCGCTCGACCATCATCGCGGGCCGCGTTTTCACATCGCCGGGCGACCTGAGGCGACGCTCGAGGATTTGCGCGCGCTGACCGCACAGGGCTTTCTCGATCCGGCGACGCTCGGCGTCATCGGTCAGGCCAAGAGCCTGCTCTATTGGCACGCCCGCCACGGCTTTTGCGCCAATTGCGGCGCGAAGACCCATATCGCGGCGGCCGGCTGGCGGCGTGAATGCGAAGCCTGCAAGGCGCAGCATTTCCCGCGCACCGACCCGGTCGTCATCATGCATGTGACCCACGGCGACGACTGCCTGATGGGGCGCCAGAGCCGTTTCGCGCCGGGCATGTATTCCTGCCTCGCCGGCTTCGTCGAGGCGGGCGAGACGCTGGAAGACGCGGTGCGCCGCGAAGTCTTCGAGGAAGCGGGATTGCGAACCGGGCGCGTGCGCTACCTCGCCTCGCAGCCATGGCCCTTCCCGTCCTCGCTGATGATCGGCTGTCTCGCCGAGGCCAAGGGGCGCGATCTCGTCGTCGATCACACCGAGCTTGAAGACGCGCGCTGGTTCTCGCGCGAAGAGGTCATGCTGATGTTCCGCAAGGCGCATCCGCAGGGACTGTTCTGTCCGCCGAAGCTGGCGATCGCGCATCACCTGCTCGCCGCCTGGGCGAAAGGCGAGATCGAATCGTGAGCGGCGCGCTGGTTCTGTTCTCGGGCGGGCAGGATTCCGCGACCTGCCTCGCCTGGGCGCTCGACCGCTTCGCGCGCGTCGAGACGGTCGGCTTCGATTACGGCCAAAGACACGCCATCGAGCTTGGCCAGCGCGGCGCCCTGCGCGACGGGCTCAGAGACATCAGGCCGGATTGGGCGTCGCGTCTTGGCGAGGACCACACGATCTCGCTTGCGGCGCTTGGCGCAATTTCGGACACGGCGCTGACGCGCGAGGCCGAGATCAGGCTTGGCGAAAACGGGCTGCCCAACACCTTCGTGCCTGGCCGCAACCTGATCTTCCTGACCTTCGCCGCCGCCCTCGCCTATCGGCGCGGCTTGCGCCATATCGTCGGGGGCATGTGCGAGACGGATTTTTCCGGCTATCCCGACTGCCGCGACGACGCGATCAAGGCGATGCAGGTTGCGCTCAACCTTGGCATGGACTCGCGATTCGTGCTGGAAACGCCGCTGATGTGGCGCGACAAGGCGCAGACCTGGGCTCTGGCGCGCGAACTTGGCGGGGCCGCCTTGACGCGCCTGATCGTCGAGGAGAGCCACACCTGTTATCTCGGCGAACGCGGCGCGCGACGCGATTGGGGCTACGGCTGCGGCGAATGCCCCGCCTGTCGGCTCCGAGCCGAAGGCTGGCGGAAATTTGTGGCGGACTCCGGCCGTAGCTAGCGGAACCTATACGTTCCGAGCAAAAATAGTTTATATGTAGACTGATTGGCGCGACGGTCGTCGCGCGCTTCGGGATATTCAAATCATGTTTCTTTTGACTGGCTTCGTCACGCTTCTCGCCGTTCTGGCCTATTTTTTCACCGGCCTCGGCGTCGCACGGGCGCGGGCGCGCTTCAATGTGAAGGCTCCGGCGACGACAGGCGACCCGTCGTTCGAGCGCGCCTTCCGCGTGCAGCAGAATATGCTCGAATGGATGCCGATGTTTCTGCCGTCGCTGTGGCTGTTCGCCTTTTACCTCAGCGATGGCTGGGCGGCGGCGATCGGGCTGATCTGGATCGGCGGTCGTCTGCTTTACGCCCGCGATTACGCCGCCGCCGCGGAAGCGCGCGGGCGCGGCTTCGCGATTCAAGCCACGGCCTGCGGTGCGCTGTTCGTCGGCGCCGCGGTCCGCATCCTATGGCTTCTCGCTCATGGCTGAGGCGCGGCGATCTTCGCCTGGCTTTCGATGCGGAAAGGGTGGGCCGGATAGACGCCGAGAATGGTGATCTCGGTGGTGAAGAAATCGAGTTCCTCCAGCGCCCGTTTCAGGCCCGGATCGTCGGGATGGCCCTCGACGTCGGAGAGAAACTGCGTGGCGGTGAATTCGCCCCCGACCATATAGCTTTCGAGCTTGGTCATATTGACGCCGTTGGTGGCGAAACCGCCGAGCGCCTTGTAAAGCGCCGCCGGCACGTTGCGGACGCGAAAGACGAAGCTCGTCACCGTCGGACCGTTATTGGCGGGCGCCCAATGCGGCGTCTTCGACAGAACGACGAAGCGCGTCGTGTTGTGATCGGCGTCCTCGATGTCGGTCGCCAGCGTCTTCAGACCATAGATTTCGCCTGCGAGACGGGTGGCCAGCGAAGCGTGCGTGGGATCGTTGCGCTCCGCCACCTCGCGGGCCGAGCCTGCCGTGTCGGCGGCGATATGGGCGCTGAGGCCCAGTTCGCGAATGATCTTGCGGCACTGCCCCAGCGCGTGAATATGGCTGTAGACCGATTTGATCGTGCCGAGATCGGCCGCTTGCGGGGCAAGCAACTGGAAATGGATCGGCAGGAAATATTCGCCGACGATATGCAGCCCCGCCGTCGGCAGGAAATGATGGATATCGGCGACGCGGCCTGCGATCGAGTTCTCGATCGGGATCATGCCAAGATCCGCCGCGCCATCGCTGATGGCGGCCAGCGCGTCCTCGAACGTGGCGCAGGGCAAGGGCTCCCAATCGGGATAAACGTCCTTGCAGGCGATATGCGAATTGGCGCCCGGTTCGCCCTGATAGGCGATGATCTTGTTCATGCTGTCCTCGTCAGCGCGCGGGCGCGCTCCAGATCGTGCGGCGCGTCGACGCCGAGCGGGACGGCCTCGACGATTTCAACGTCGATGCGCATTCCCGCTTCCAGCGCGCGCAATTGTTCGAGTTTCTCGCGCTTTTCAAGCGGCGAGGGCGGCAGCGCGACGAAACGCTCAAGCGCCGCGCGGCGATAGGCGTAAAGCCCGATGTGATGAAACAAAGGCCCCTCGCCATGCGGCGCAGTGGCTCGGGTGAAATAGAGCGCGCGCAGACGGTTGGGCGCGATTTCGCTGCCCACGACCTTGACGACGTTGGGATCGTTGCGCTCCTCGTCGCGGCGGATGATCGCCGCGAGGGTGGCGATGTCGACCGAAGCGTCGGCAAGCGGCGCGACGGCGGCGCGCACGCTTTCGGCTTCGATCGTCGGCAGATCGCCCTGCACGTTGACGACTACATCGTGGCGCCCGTGCGGGTCGAAGAGCTGGATCGCTTCGAAAATACGGTCTGAGCCCGATTGATGATGATCGCCGGTCATGACCGCCGTTCCGCCGGCGGCTTCGACGGCCCGGACGATTTCGGGCGCGTCGGCGGCGACGACGACCGGCCCGATGTCGGCGGCTTTGGCGCGGCGCCAGACATGGACGATCATCGGCTCGCCGTTGATGTCGGCCAGCGGTTTGCCGGGCAGTCTGGTCGAGGCCATGCGGGCGGGAATGAGAATGATCGGGTTGGACATCGGCGGCGTCGCGGGGTCGAAAAAATCCGCCGGCGGCATGTGAGGCTCCGGCGGAAAGTATCAGTGCTGGCCTGCTTATAGGCTGTTGCCAAGCAACCCGCAAAGCGGTTAATCAACGCTCAGCGTCGCAGCCTGTCTGGTCCCGGCGCAAGTTTGTGTGTCCTGACGACAGGCGCACGATCTCACAGATTTCTCGCTCACTGACTTCTTGCGGAGCCGTCGGCATGAATGCTTTCGAACTGAACAAGATCGCCGGCGCGCTGCTTGGCATGCTGCTGTTCGCCATGGGCCTCAACCTGTTCTCGGACGCGATTTTCGCCAATCCGAAGCCGACGACGCCGGGCTACGACCTGCCTTCGGGCGACAAGGCGGCCGCGCCCGCCGCTGCCGCGGCCGCCGCCGTTCCGCTGCCGGCGCTGCTCGCCAAGGCCGACGCAAAGGCCGGCGAGGCCGCGATGAAGGCCTGCGCCTCCTGCCACACCTTCGCCAAGGGCGCCGCGGCCAAGCCGACCGGCCCCGATCTCTACGGCATTGTCGGCCGCGGCAAGGGCTCGACCGGCTTTGCCTATTCCGACGCCATGAAAGGCAAGGGCGGCAATTGGTCGTTCGAGGATCTCGACGCCTTCATCGCCAATCCGAAGGGCTTCGTTTCCGGCACCAAGATGAGCTACGGCGGCGAGAAGGACGCGGCCAAGCGCGCCGACATCATCGTCTATCTGCGCAGTCTGGCTGACGCGCCGGTCGCTCTGCCGGCGGCGAAATAAGCCGCAAGACCTTTGCCGTTCTGAAAGGCCGGGTTCGCCCGGCCTTTTTCATGGGCCCCACAGTTTGACCCGGAGGCCTTGCGCCCTTATTTCAGGGGGCTCACAAAGGTTTGCGCATATGGCCATCCGCCCGATTCTTGTCATTCCCGATCCGCGTCTGAAGCTCGTCTCGGAGCCGGTCGCGGCCGTCGACGATTCGATCCGCGCGCTCGCGGACGACATGCTGGACACGATGTACGACGCGCCCGGCATCGGGCTCGCCGCCATCCAGATCGGCGTGGCCCAGCGCGTGCTGGTGATCGATCTCGCCAAGCAGGATGAAGAGAAACAGCCGATGGTCTTCATCAATCCGGAGATCGTCTGGTCCTCGGAGGAAAGGGCGGTCTACGACGAGGGCTGCCTGTCGATCCCCGAATATTACGAGGAAGTCGAGCGCCCGGCCCGCGTGCGGGTGCGTTTTCTCGATCGCGACGGCAAGCCGCAGGAGATCGAGGCCGACGGCCTGCTCGCCACCTGCATCCAGCACGAAATGGATCATCTGAACGGCGTCGTGTTCATCGACCATATTTCGCGGCTGAAACGCGAGCGCTGCATCAAGAAATTCGCCAAGGCGGCGAAATTCGCGCCGTCCGCACCCGCCCATACGCCGCCCGACCGCGTCGCGCACGAACTCTGAAAGCCCGCCATGCGCGTCGTTTTCATGGGCACGCCGGATTTCTCGGTTCCCGTGCTCGAAGCCCTCGTCGCCGCCGGTCATGAGATCGCCGCCGTCTATACGCGCGCGCCCAAGCCCGCCGGACGTCGCGGCCTCGAACTGACGCCCTCGCCCGTTCACGCGCGCGCCGAAGCCCTCGGCTTCGATGTCCGCACGCCGAAAAGCCTGCGTGGCGAGGAGGCGGCGCGCGATTTCGCCGCGCTGGGCGCCGACGTCGCCGTGGTCGTCGCCTATGGGCTGATCCTGCCCAAGGCCATTCTCGACGCGCCGCGCTTGGGCTGCCTCAACATTCACGCCTCGCTGCTGCCGCGCTGGCGCGGCGCTGCCCCGATCCAACGGGCGATCATGGCGGGCGACGCCGAAACCGGCGTGATGATCATGCAGATGGAGGAAGGGCTCGACACCGGCCCCGTTGGCGCGACCGCCGCAACGCCCATCGCGCCGAACGAAACGGCCGCCGAATTGCACGACAGGCTGAGCGCGATGGGCGCGCGTCTGATTGTGGGCGCCCTCGCCGATCTCGCCGCCGGCCAACTCGCCTTTATCCCGCAGGACGCGGCGGGCGTCGCCTACGCCCATAAGATCGAAAAGACAGAAAGCCGCATCGACTGGGCGCGGCCCGCGCAGGAATTGCACGACCGCATCCGCGGCCTGTCGCCTTTTCCCGGCGCCTGGTGCGAGATCGACCTTGGCCGGGGTGCGGAGCGCGTCAAGATTCTGCGCACGGAGTTGGCTGCCGGCTCCGGCGCGGCGGGGACGGCGCTTGACGACGCGCTGCGGATCGCCTGCGGCGGTGGCGCCCTGCGGCTCGTGGAGGTGCAGCGCGCCGGCAAGGGGCCGATGCGCGCCGTCGATTTTCTGCGCGGCGTCAAACTGCCGGCCGGAACGCAGCTTTTTTGACCTGCGCCCGCCATGGCGCATATGACCGACGCGAATAGGCCAACAAGGGCGTTCATGATGGCGCAGCCAGCAAAAGCCAGCCCGCGAAAGTTGCGCGGCTTTTCCGATTCGCTGCCGATGGCGCTGCTGCGCGCCCGCGAAGCGGTGATGCGGCATTTCCGACCGGCGCTGCGTCATTTCGATCTGACCGAGCAACAATGGCGCGTGTTGCGCGCGCTCTCGGCGTCGGAAGCCTCGGACCTCGGCCAATTGGCGCAGGCGACCTGTCTGCTCGCGCCCAGCCTGTCGCGCATTCTCAAAGACATGGAGGAGCGCGGTCTCGTGCTGCGCCGCGCCGACGCCGATGATTTGCGCATCGGCCGGGTGGCGCTCAGTCCCGCCGGCGCGGGGCTGATCATGGAGGTCGGCGCCTATTCCGAGGCCATCTACGAGGAACTGACGCAGCGTCTCGGCGCGGCGCGGCTTGCCGAGGCCCTGCGGCTGTCGCGCGAAATCGAAGCGCTGCTCGCCCCCGGCGAGCCCGTGACGCTCGATCTGCCGAAGCGTCCGGCGTCGCAACGGCCGCGCCGCGGACGCCCGGCGAAAACCTAATATCCCACAGCCGCGCCGCCGCGCTGGCGCGTGTCGGACGCGCCGTGCCAGACATCGCCGGCGCGCAGGATCGATTGCGCCGAGCCGTAGGCGTTGCGCGCGACAACCTTGTGGCCTCTGGCTTCGAGCAGGCGGATCGTGTCCTGCGAGAGACCGCGTTCGACCTGCAATTCGTCCGGCAGCCATTGGTGATGCACGCGCGGCGCGAGGCTCGCCTCGGCGATGTTGAGAGCGTGATCGAACACGTTGCTGACGAGTTGCAGCACGATGGTGATGATGCGCGAACCGCCGGGCGAACCAGTGACAAGTTCGAGCGCGCCGTCCTTGAACACCAGCGTCGGCGTCATCGAGGACAGGGGCCGGCGCCCCGGCCCCGGCGCATTCGCTTCTCCGCCCGTCAGCCCATAGGCGTTGGCCGCGCCGGGGGCGGCCGCGAAATCGTCGAGTTCGTTGTTGAGCAAGACGCCGGTTCCCTCGGCGACAAGGCCGAGGCCGTAGGAGAAATTGAGCGTCGTCGTCAGCGACACGGCGTTGCCGGCGGCGTCGACGACGGAAAAATGCGTCGTCTGATCGCTCTCGCGCGGCGCGAGGTCGAGCTTGTCGATTTCCGCAGCGGGGCGCGCGCGGGCCGGATCGATCTGATCGCGCAGGCGGGTCGCATAGGACTTCGAAACGAGGCCCGCCACCGGGGCCTTGACATGATCGGGGTCGCCCAGAAAGCGGGCGCGGTCGGCATAGGCGAGTTTCATCGCCTCGGCCATCAGGTGAATCGTTTCGGCCGCGTTCTGCCCCGAGGCGGCAAGGGGAAACCCCTCCAGAATGTTGAGAATCTGGATCAGATGCACGCCGCCGGCGGAAGGCGGCGGCATGGCGACGATCTCGTGACCACGATAGGCGCCGCGCAAGGGCTCGCGTTCGACAATCCGGTAACGCCGCAGGTCGTCGCGCGTCATGCGCCCGCCAGCGGCGTTCACGGCGGCGACGAGCTTTTCCGCCACCGCGCCTTCGTAAAAGCCGCGCGCGCCCTCGCGGGCGATCGTCTCAAGCGTGGCGGCGAGGTCGGCCTGAACCAGCCGTTCGCCCTCGCGCAGCGGAGCGCCCTGCGGCAGGAAGATTTTCGCCGACGAGGGGAAGCGCCCAAGCCGGGAGGCGGCGAGCGGCAGCGAATCGGCGAGGTCGTCGCCGACGACGAGGCCGTCGCGCGCCATGGCGACGGACGGAGCGACGAGCGCGGCGCGGTCGAACCTGCCCGAGCCATAGCGCTCCAACGCGTGCAGCAGACCGGCGACCGTGCCAGGCGTGCCGACGCCGAGACCGCTGCTGCGCGACTTGCCGGGATCGGCGCGACCGTCCGCGTTGAGAAAAACGTCACGCGTCGCCGCCGCCGGCGCCGTCTCGCGAAAGTCGAGCGCCACCGTCTTTCTGGATGCGGCGTCGTGGATGAGCATGAAGCCGCCGCCGCCGAGATTGCCGGCGCGCGGCAGGGTCACCGCCAGCGCGAAAGCCGTCGCGACCGCCGCATCCACAGCGTTGCCGCCACGTTTCAGCACATCCAGGCCGATGCGCGCGGCCTGTCCTTCCTGCGCGACGACCATGGCGTGACGCGCCTGAACGGGAAGCGCGCGCGGCGCATAAGCGATAATCGGAGCCGCCTCCTGCGCGAGAGCGGGCGAGACGGCAAGCAAGCAGGCGAAAACGAGACGGCGCGGCACGCAAATTCTCCTGGACGGACGCCCAGCTTGGCGCGTGACGCCCCGAGCCGCAAGGCGGGCGGCGCGATGCGAAAGCCGCTTGCCAAGCCTTGGCTGTTTCGCCAATGATTCCGCAATCTTCGTGGCGCGATCCGCATATTCGGGCCGCACTCAGCTATCAGGATCGCACACATGTCCCGCGAGGCCGAAGCCGCCGCCAATATTTTGTTCCACCGCTGCGGACCGGCGACGTTCGACGTGGCGGTGGTGACAGGAACGGGGCTTTCGGCGCTGGCCGACGCCGTCGAGCAGCCTGTCGTCATTCCCTACGCCGATCTGCCCGGCTTTCCGGCGACGCAGATCGCGGGACATCCGGGGGCGCTGGTCGTCGGCTATCAGGAGGGCGCGCGCGTCGCCTATTTGCAGGGCCGCGCGCATTTCTACGAAACCGGCGATCCGGCCTGCATGGCCGATTCGCTTGAAACCATGGCGCTGATGGGCGCAAAAACGCTGTTGCTCACCTGCGCGGCCGGCTCGGTGCGCGCCGATATCTATCCCGGCATGGCGACGCTGGTCACCGACCACATCAATCTCAACGGCTTCAACCCGCTGATCGGCCTGGCCGAAAACATCTTCATCAATCTCAACGAGGCCTATGACAAGCGCATTCAGCGTCGGCTGAAACTCGCGGCGCAACAGGCCGGCGTGACGCTGCACGAAGGCGTCTACATGTGGTTTTCCGGCCCGTCCTTCGAGACCCCGGCCGAAATCCGCATGGCGCGTCAGCTCGGCGCCGACCTCGTCGGCATGTCGATCGTGCCGGAGGTCATTCTGGCCCGCCGTCTGGCCCTGCATGTCGGCGCCCTCGCCGTCGCCACTAATTTCGGCGCCGGGTTTTCGCAAGGCGATCCGAGCCACGCGGAAACGCGCAAAGTAGCGACGAATGGCAGCGTTGCCCTGAAACGCATCATCCGGGCCTTCCTGCGTCCCGAGAGCGCGCGGCTTTGAGCGCCGCCGACCCACGCGCCGTCGCGCAGAAGCTGATCGGTCTTGTCGATCTGACCGAACTCGGCGACGCCTGCCGCACGGCGGATGTGTCGGCGCTCGCCCGCATCGGGCGCGACCGGGTCGCGGCGCTCTGCGTCTGGCCGCAATTCATCGGCGAGGCCAAACGCGCGCTCGGCTCGGCCAAGACGGCCATCGCCACGGTGATCAATTTCCCCGACGGCGGCGAGGATATCGAACGCGCGGTTTCCGACGCGCGGGAAGCCGTGCGTGACGGCGCGACCGAAATCGACCTCGTGCTGCCGTGGCGCGCGATCGTCGCGGGACGCGACGCGGTGGCGCGCGAGATGGTCGGAGCCGTGCGCGCCAACCTGCCCGATCACATCGTCTTGAAGGTCATTCTGGAGACGGGCGCGCTGGCGCAACCGGCGCTGATCGCGCGCGCGGCCAGCATCGCCATTGGCGCGGGGGCAAATTTCCTCAAGACCTCCACCGGCAAGGCCAGCGTCGGCGTCAGCATTCAGGCGGCGCGCGTGGTGCTGGAAACGATCGCCAAAAGCGGCAAGGCCGTCGGGTTCAAGGCCTCGGGCGGCGTGCGCACGGCCGAGGCCGCCGCCGCCTATCTGGCGCTTGCCGAGGAGATCATGGGCGCCGGCTGGGCAAGCCGTTCGACCTTCCGCATCGGCGCAAGCCTGTTGCTCGGCGAATTGGAGCGGCTGGCGGGCGTCGCCAAAAAGTGAGCCCGCCTCAGGCCGACGCGTCCAGCCGGCGAATGCTTGTGACGTCGCCGGAGCCGGACAGAAGAATGCGTTTGCGCGCGCCGGCCAGGGGCTCGCTCGCCACCTGCATGTGGTGACCATTGGCGTGCAGCAGCGTTTGCGCGTCGCGCATGACGCCGACATGGCCTTTCCAGAAAACCAGATCGCCACGCTGCAAGCCTTCGAGCTTGTCGTCGATCGGGACGGGCGCGCCAAGCGCCTTCTCCTGCATGTCGGTGTCGCGCGGCGCGGCGCGGCCCGCCGCGTGAAGCGCGATCTGCACGAGGCCGGAGCAATCGACGCCGCGCCACGACTTGCCGCCCCAGAGATAAGGCGCGTGCAGGAAATGTTCGGCGACGGCGACGAAATCCGGCGCGTGACGATCGCGCGCAACGAGGTGATGGCGCCACACGAAACCGCCCGTCGCGAGCCGGGCGAAATCGCCCTCCTCCGCCGCGACGTCAATGCGCGCGCCCATCGGCAGACCGCCCGCGCGCGGTAATTTCATGCTCTCGGCCGGATAGATGAACGTCCAGGGGACGCCTACGCGATGCGTCGGCGCGCTCGTCTCCGGGACAAGCGCCGCCGCCGGCAGATAGCCGACATAGGAATCGCTTTCGAGCTGGGCCCAGGCCCAGCCTTCGTGCTCTTCGTAAACCGTCACGCGCTCGCCGAAGAGCGCCTGCGTGTCGAGGCCGCCATCGGGCTGGGGATCGCGCCGCAGATCGGCGACGGCTTCGGCGACCCGCAGGACGCGGCCTTCGACAAATCGCGACGCCTCAACGGAGCCGCGCAGATGCGCAGCGGCAAGATCGGGCCGCATGGGGGTAAGACGACGATCGAAATTCATCGGGGGAGTTCCGAGGCTCTGGCGACGACCATATCGCCCAGCGTTTCAACATAGAGCGCGCCCTTGAGCGTGCGCTGGATGACGACGTTGCGCCGGTCGGCCTCGTCGCGCCGGCGCGAGAGCAATTCGACCTTGCCCATCGAATCGAGCGCGCGGGTGATGACGGGTTTTGTGACGCCGAGACGCGCGGCGAGGCCGCGCACCGTATGCGGCGGCGGCTCCAGATAGACCGTCAGCAGAATGGCGAGCTGACGCAGGGTGAAATCAGGCGCCGCCTCCGGGCGCACGTCGCGCACCATGCCAAGTCCGACATTCTGCAACAAGGCCAGCGCTTGCGCGGGCCGTAACGCGACGCTCATTTCCGCTCCGTTCGTTTCGGAGGCGTATTATTCTTGTCTCATGGCTGCGGCGCAAGCGCGCCGTTGCGCAGACGCTGCTCGACGAGCGCGAAAACAAGGCGGGCCGCCTGAATCTCGCCGCCCTCGGGCCGCCCCGGCTTTGCCGATGGCGACCAGCCGTAGACATCGAAATGCGTCCACGCCTTCGCCTTCGAGACGAAGCGACGCAAGAACAGAGCCGCAGTGATCGACCCGGCGAAGGGGCCGCTCGACACATTGTTGAGATCGGCGATCTTGCCGTCGAGCAGCTTGTCGTAGGCGTCCCACAACGGCATGCGCCAGACGGGATCGTTTTCACGCAGGCCGACGGCGGCGATTTCGCCGGCGAGCGCATCGTCAGCGCAGTAGAAGGGCGGCAGATCGGGGCCGAGCGCGACGCGAGCGGCGCCGGTGAGGGTTGCGAAATCGAACAGGAGATCGGGCGCGTCCTCGTCGGCGAGCGCCAAGGCGTCGGCAAGAATGAGACGCCCCTCGGCGTCGGTGTTGCCGATCTCGACGGTCAACCCCTTGCGGCTCTTGTAGACGTCGCCGGGGCGAAAGGCGTCGCCCGAAACCGCGTTTTCGACGATGGGCAATATGACGCGCAGGCGCACGGGCAGGCGCGCCTCCATCACCATGCGGGCGCAGGCGAGCGCCGTCGCGGCTCCGCCCATGTCCTTCTTCATGAGAAGCATGGCCGATTCAGGCTTGATGTCGAGGCCGCCGGTGTCGAAGCAGACGCCCTTGCCGACGAGCGTCAGTTTCGGCGCATCGGCTGGCCCCCAGACGAACTCAACCAGGCGCGGCGCCTGCGCCGAAGCGCGGCCGACCGCGTGAATGAGGCGTAGCTCGGCGTCGAGCAGCGCCTCGCCGACAATGGCGGAAACGCGCGCGCCATGGGCGGCGGCGAGATCGCGCGCCGCCGCTTCGAGCGCAATGGGCCCCATGTCGTTGGCGGGCGTGTTGATCAGATCGCGCCCGGCGGCGACCGCGTTGGCGAGACTTTCGACGCGCGCGGCGTCGACGCCCTCCGGGCAGACAAGGCGAGCCCTCTCGCCTCCGGCGGATTTGTATCGGCTGAATTTGTATGACGACAGCAGGAACGCGAGCGCGGCGAGCGCCGGCGCCTGCGGCTGATTGGCGAAGCGCCAGTCGCCGGCCGGCAACGACGTGGCGAGCTGGCCCGGCTGAAAGGGATCGCGCGCGGCAGCCGCCGTCGCGCCGAGACCGAAGACGGCGCCGGCGAGCCCCTCATGGCCCGGCAGCAGCGCGAGGCGCCCGGCGGCCGGCTCGAAACCGGAAGCGGCGAGAAAATCGCGCGCGGCCGGCGGCAGTTCCGCCTGCGTCTGCGCCCAGCCTTCTTTCGTGGCCAGCCACACGGGCCGAGCGATTTGCGCGCCCGGCGGCGCGAATTGCAATGTCATGCCTCTATCTCCCCGCCCTCCGGCGTCTCGTCCGGGCCATTAACATTCCATTAGGGTTAACGTTTTATTGCTGGATGGGAAATGAGCCGGAAACCCGACATGCGCGCCCTTCCCTTTCGCTCGCCCGCCCCTCGCGCCCGCCGCCGCGCCGCGTTGATGGCGGCATGCGCCGCGACGCTGCTCATCGCCGGTTGCTCGAAAATGTCGGACATCACCGGTTCGATCGGCGGATCGCAAACGATGCCGCGCGACGAAGCCGGCATGCGCCAATTCGCGGATCAATGGGCGCGCCGCTACGATTCGAACCCCAAGGACAAAAACGTCGCGCTGACCTATGCGCGAGCGCTGCGCGCCTTGTCTCGCCACAGCGAGGCGGTGGCGGTGCTGCAAGGGGCCGCCATCACGCATCCTCAGGATCAGGACGTGCTCGGCGCCTTCGGCAAGGCGTTGGCCGACGCGGGGCGTCTGCGCGAAGCCGCCGACGTGCTGACGCGCGCGCATACGCCGGAGCGGCCGAACTGGTCGATCCTCAATGCGCAGGGTTCCGTCGCCGACCAGCTCGGCGACCATACGGGCGCGCAATCCTATTACGCCGCCGCGTTGAAAATCGCGCCGAGCGAGCCGTCGATCCATTCCAATCTCGGGCTGTCCTACGCCATGGCGAAGCAATTGCCGCAGGCTGAGCAGCAATTGCGCTCGGCCTCGCAAATGCCGGGCGCCGACATGCGCGTGCGACAAAATCTGTCGCTCGTGCTCGCGCTGCAGGGCAAGTTTTCAGAAGCGGAAGACGTGGCGCGCCGCGATCTGCCGCCGGCGGAAGCCTCCGCCTCAATCGCGTCGATCCGCGCGATGATCGCGCAATCGAACACCTGGCGCGAAATCCAGAAGCTTGACGGCGCTCCGACAAAACAGCGCCGCGGCGCGAAGGCGGGCTGAGGCCAGTTTCGCCAAGCGCGACCCGACGGGCTTGCAAGTCCAGCTTTCTCAGCAAAAAGCGGAAATCCCATAAGCAAAAAAGCGGCGCCATCTGAGGCGCCGCTTTTTGTTCTCACGCTTTATCCGCGCAGCCTTATTGCGAACCGGCGGAAATCTGAATCGCAGCCGGCGTGATGATGCAGGCGAACAGCACGGGCAGGAAGAATACGATCATCGGCACGGTCAGTTTCGGCGGCAGGGCGGCCGCCTTCTTTTCAGCTTCGGCCATGCGCTGATCGCGACTTTCCTGCGCGACGACGCGCAGGGCGGTTCCCAGCGGCGTGCCGTAGCGCTCGGCCTGCACGAGAACGGTCGAAATCTGTTTGATCGAATCGAGCCCCGTGCGCGTGACCAGATTTTCATAGGCCATGCGGCGGTCGGGCAGATAGGACAGTTCCGCCGTCGCCAGCGTGAATTCCTCGGCCAGCGGGATCGACTGCACGCCGATTTCCTGACTGACCTTGCGGAAGGCGTGTTCGATGGACATGCCGGACTCGACGCAGATCAGCAAAAGATCGAGCGCGTCCGGGAAGGCGCGGCGCAACGACTCCTGCCGCTTTTGCGTCGCGTTCTTGAGAAAAATTTCCGGAGCCTTGATTCCGATCAGAAGCGCGCCAAGTCCGACGCCGATCGTCGTCGTGATCGACATGCCGAAATTGTTCAGCGACAGATAAAGCACCGTCAGCAGAAAAAATGCCGCAGGCGTCGTGAAGCGAAAGAACAGGAATGCCACTTCGGACTGCGGCCCGCGATAACCGGCCATGGCGAGCTTGCTGCGCACGCCCTCGGCGCCAAGCCATTTCGACAAATTGAAGTTGTCGACGATCTGCTTCATGTAGGCCTTGGGCGTCTGCCGCAACGAGGCCTTTTGCGTTTGCGAGGCCATGCGTTCTCGTTCGCGCGCACGGATGCGTTCACGTTCGCTGGCCACAGACTTCATGCGATTGCCGAGCGTGTCGGTCTCCAGCATCGGCATGAAGATGGTCAGAACGGTCGCGACCGCAGCGACAGCCACGAGAATGCTGACGAGGGTCTGCGGATCGTTGATGAACTCGAAAGAGTCGCTGGCAGCCATTTATATCCGTCCCGACCAATTACATGTCGAAGTTGATCATCTTTTTCATCGACATGATGCCGATAGCCATCCAAACGGCGCAACCTGCAAGAACCATCTTGCCGGTCGTCGTCGTCCACAGCAGCTCGATGTATCTCGGGCTGGTGACGTAGATCAGGCCCGTCACAATGAACGGCAGGGCGCCGATGATGCCAGCCGATGATTTCGCTTCGCTCGACATGGCTTGAACCTTGGCGCGCATTTTCTTGCGGTCGCGCAACACGCGCGACAGATTCGCCAGCGTGTCGGAGAGATTGCCGCCCGACTTCTGCTGAATGTTGATGACGATTGCGAAGAAGCTCGCCTCCGGGGTCGGCACGCGTTCGGCAATGCGCTCCACCGCCTCCGCAATGGAGAGGCCCATGGTTTGGGCTTCGACGATATTGCGGAATTCCGAACGCACCGGTTCGACCGATTCCGAGGCGATGATGCGCAGGCAATCGCCGAGCGGCAAGCCCGCCTTGATGCCGCGAATGATGACGTCGACTGCGTTCGGCATTTCGTTGGTGAATTTCGCCAGACGCTTCTTGCGCATATACGACAGGAACCAGTTCGGCAGGCCAAGGCCGCCGACGAGAGCGCCAATCGGCGCGATGATCGGATTGTCGTTGGTCAGGAACAGCAGCAGGCCGACGACAACGGCCGAAGCCGCCGAATACATCATGAACTGGTTGGTCGAAACCGTAAGACCGGCTTGCGCGATGCGATCCTTCAGCCCGAGCTTCTTGGCCTTGTGTTTGTTCTCGATATCGCGAAGGCTGTCGGCGACCTGCTTGCGGCGCGCCGCCGGATCCGTCGAACGATCGGCCGTGACGCGCTTCTTGTTTTTCGTCAGCGCGGCCTGACGCTGTTCGGCTTTCACATCGCCGCTGAGATAGGGATAGGCGGTCACGTAAAAGACGGCGACAGCTGCAACCACCGAACATATGACGATGATGATCGTGTTGAGTTCCAAGTCCATCGCTTAGACTCCGGACTTGGTTGCGACTTCGGACGCGTCGAGCGCGGCGCTCAATCTGTCTTCTTCGCCGTAATAGCGCGCGCGATCCCAGAAACGCGGGCGACCAACGCCTGTCGAGCGATGCACGCCCTTGATCTTGCCGCTGCTGTCCTCGCCGATAATGTCGAACAGGAAGAGATCCTGCGTGATCACGACCTCGCCTTCCATGCCGAGCACTTCGGTGATGTGGGTGATGCGGCGCGAGCCGTCGCGCAAGCGCGCCGCCTGAATGATCACATCGACCGATGAGACGATCATTTCGCGAATGGTGCGGGCAGGCAGTGAGAAGCCGCCCATGGTAATCATGGATTCGAGACGGCTCAAAGCTTCGCGCGGCGAGTTGGCGTGCAGCGTGCCCATGGAGCCGTCGTGGCCGGTGTTCATCGCCTGCAGCAGATCGAAGGCCTCCGGGCCACGGACTTCGCCGACGATGATGCGTTCAGGGCGCATACGCAGACAGTTCTTGACCAGATCGCGCATGGTGATCTGGCCAGTGCCTTCGAGGTTCGGCGGACGCGTTTCCAATCGCACGACATGCGGCTGCTGCAATTGAAGCTCCGCCGCGTCCTCACAGGTGATGACGCGTTCATCGGCGTCGATGTAGTTCGTCATACAATTGAGCAGCGTCGTCTTGCCCGAGCCCGTGCCGCCGGAGATGAGGATGTTGCAGCGAACGCGGCCGATGATCTTGAGAATTTCGGCGCCTTCCGGCGTGATCGCGCCGAATTTCACAAGCTGATCGAGGGTCAACTTGTCCTTTTTAAACTTACGAATGGTGAGGGCGGGCCCGTCGATGGCGAGGGGCGGCGCAATGACGTTGACGCGGGAGCCGTCGAGCAGACGCGCGTCGCAGATCGGCGAGGAATCGTCGACGCGACGGCCGACCTGGCTGACGATGCGCTGGCAGATGTTCATCAACTGCGCATTGTCGCGGAAGCGGATGTTGGTGAGCTGGATCTTGCCGGAGACTTCGATGTAGGTCTTCGCGGCGCCGTTGACCATGATGTCGGCGATGTCGTCGCGCGCCAGAAGCGGTTCGAGCGGTCCGTAGCCGAGCACGTCGTTGCAGATGTCGTCGAGCAAATCTTCCTGCTCGGCGATCGACATCACCACGTTCTTGATCGAGATGATCTCGTTGACGATGTCGCGGATTTCCTCGCGGGCGTTCTCCGGGTCGAGTTTCGACAATTGCGCCAGATCGATCGCTTCGATCAGCGCGCCAAAGATCATGCTCTTTGTGAGATAATATTCGTCCGAGCGACGGCTTTCCGGCTGCGCCGCTGCCGGAGCCGGCACAGACGGCGCAGGCGCGGCCGCGGGCGGCGCCGACTGCGGAGCGTTCGTTCGCGCGGCGGCCGGCGCCAGGGCCGGCGCCGGAGCGCTCGATTTACCGAAGCTCGAGCGTTTACCGAACATTCATCTCTTCCTTACGCTTGATCCATCGTGATGCGTTGTGTCAGGCGCGGCGGCGCAGACGCGCGAGGATAGGATCGAGAAGATTCTTTTTCGTTTGCTTAACTTCGAAGCGTCCTGTCACGGCGCGCCCGAGTTCGGAGAATGTCGCCGCAATCGGATTACCCGACTCGACCTCCGCGATCATCTGGCCGTTGTTCGAGGCGGTGCCGAACAATTTGACGTCGTTGGCGATGATGCTGGTCGGCTCGACCTCGACGGCCTTGGCGAATTCGGCAATACCGATTTCCGGGCGCTTGAGCACGCCGACGCTGTTCATGACCAGTTTCGGCCGCGAATCGTTCGGCCGCGCCACGCGCAGCGTATCCACCATGCTTTTCACGTTGCGCAGATTGGCGAGGTCGGGCTCCGCCACGATCACGACGTCATCGGCGCCGATCAGCAGACGGCGCGACCAGGACGTCCACATATGAGGAACATCGAGGATCACATAGGGCGTCGAGGCGCGCAGAATGTCGATCAGAATATCGAAAGTCGTCTCGTTGAAGTCGTAGACGCGATCGAGCGTCGCAGACGCGGCGAGCAACGACAGCTTGTCCGAGCAGCGCGAGAGCAATCGGTCGACGAGGCCCGCGTCGATGCGGTCCGGCGCGAAAACGGCTTCGGCGACGCCCTGCGGCGGATCCTGATTGAAGTCGAGACCGCCCGTGCCGAAGGCGAGATCGAGATCGACAATCACGGTTTCGGCATCGAGATCGCGCGCGATGGACCAGGCCACGTTATGGCAGATCGTCGAGGCGCCGACGCCGCCCTTGGCGCCGACAAAGGCGATCACGCGGCCGATGGCGTCCGCGCCGTCCTGCGCATAGAGATGGGAGACGGAGCGAATGAATTCGAGAACGCTGACCGGGCCGACGAGATATTCGCTGACGCCGCGTCCCATCAGATCGCGGTAGAGAATGATGTCGTTGACGCGGCCGATGACGACGACGCGCGTGCCGGCGTCGCAGAACTCCGCCAGCTCCTCGAGATGGGCGATCAACTCGCTGCGATCGGCCAGCGTCTCAATCACGATAAGATTAGGCGTCGGCGCGCTGCGATAAGCTTCGACGGCGGCGGCGCCGCCGCCCATCTGCACCTTCACATGCGCCTTGTCCATGCGGCGGTCTATGGACGCCTCATTGATCACCTGCGCAAGCTCGGAGGTTTCGCAAAACGCCTGCAGCGAAATGCGCGGGATCGGCGCGACCTTGCCGAATTCATCCGAATGGTCGGGAGAGTTCATACTAGCCGCCTCCAACGCTGCCGATGCTCGTATTCTTGACCTTCCATTCCGTGCCGGGATCCTGCCCCTTACGCACGTTCTGGATGGCGCGCATGCGCATGTTCACGTCAACCGGCGATTCCGCGCGCGGCGCGGCGAGATCTCGCGGATCGGCGACCTGCGCCGCCAGCATGTTCTGGTGCGAACAACCGAAATTCCAATAGGGATTGTTGTTCCAGCCCTCGATCGTCGAGCCTGAGGCAAGGTCGGTCGGCCATTCTCCGCAGGGCTTTTTCAGACGCGCCTGAAGTTCGGAAAAGCTGAGGCGGATCGGCGAGGCCAAAGACGGATCTGAAATCGCGTACGAACCAACCGAGATGTAGCCCTTGGCGCCGCCCGCCGCGAGCGCCTTGCGAACGTCGCCGAGCGCGTCGCGCGCGCCGGTCGCCGACGCCCCGCCGGTCGGAACGAGCACCGTGATCTGCCCCTGACCGCGCTGGCTATAGGCCTTGGCGAATTCCGTCACCTTCGCCTGCTCCTGCGCGTCGAGCCGCCCGGCGACGCTGAAGACGTCGAGCGAGCGCTGCGCATTGGCAAGGACGATGGGATGCGTGACGCGGTAGTCGTGGCTTGGAACCGTGCCCGTGACGACGCGGTCCGGCCCGCACGCCTGCAACGGCGCGGCAAGCGCCAGCGCAAGTCCGGCGACGCGCAACGGCCGGCCGCGATGCGATGTCGTGATCGTTTTGTTCATGGTCGCGTCTTTCATTATCCGTTCATTCGCGTGCGGGCGGCGTCAGTCCTGGATGAAACCGACTTTGCCCTTGAAGTTCTGCATGACCATCGGATTGGTCGTCGTCGAATAGAGACGGTTCACCCGGCCCAGAAACACCGATTGCGGATCCGTCGGATCGGCGAAGCCATCATCGGGCCGCGCCAGAGCCGTCGCCGTCGTGGGCTTCACGATGTAGGGCGTCACGATGATCATCAGCTCGGTTTCCTGCCGCAGATAATCGCGCGAGCGGAACAGCGTGCCGAGGATGGGCAGGTTCATCAGGCCGGGAAGGCCGTTGATGACCTGACGGCTCATCGTCTGGATGATGCCGGCCGATGCGATCGAGGCGCCCGACGGCAGTTCAACCGAGGTCTCATGCTTGCGGGTGCGGAAGCCGGCGACGTTCACGCCCGACACGTTGACCGACAAGGCCTGGTCGATTTCCGTCACTTCCGTCGCCAGGCGCAGAAGAATGCGGCCTTCGGCGAGCACCACGGGCGTGAAGTTGAGCGTCACGCCGTAATCCTTGTAGGTCACGCCGACGGTGCAGACATAGCGGCCGGACGCGTCGGTGGCGCAGGAATTGCCGGCCGGCACGGGCACCGAACCGCCCACCGTGAATTTGGCGCTCTCGCCCGACACGGCCGTCACCGTCGGCTCGGCGAGCGTGCGCGACACGCCGTATTTTTCGTAGGCGATCAGCGTCGCGGAGATGTTCTTGGTCGCGCCGCCGAGGGAGATGGACGAGTCCGACAATTTCGCGCCATTGAGCGACGTCGGGTTGTCCATCTTCAAAGCGCCCCACGTGCCCGAGGTCACGCCGAGCTGTTTGGCGATGTCGCGACGGATTTCGGCGATCGTGATTTTCAGCATCACCTGATCACGGCCGCGGATCGTGATGGCGTTCACGACCGTTCCGGCGTTGCCGTCCGTTGACGCATTCTGCGGCACGAAGCCCTTGGCGATGTCGTAGGCCTGCTGGGCTTCGCCGGCCGAGTCGACCGTGCCCGTCAGGATGATCGTGTTGTTGACCGTGCGCGAGGTGACGCTGGTGTTCGGCATCGCGGCCTTGAGCACCTGATTCAATTCGCCGACGTCGCGACCGATCGAAACTTCCAGAGTCGCGATCTGCGCGCCTTTCGAATCGAGCGCGAAGATCGACGTCTGTCCGTTTTCCAGACCGATGACATAGAGCTTGCTCGCGGACCGCACCACGGCGTTGGCGACCTTCGGGTTGCCCACGAAGATTTCTGCGGCGTCGCGCGGCAGATCGACGATGACGGACTTGCCGACGCCCATCGACAAGCGCTTCGTCGCGCCGGCCTCGGCCCGGATCATCGAGGGAGAGGTTCCGGTCGGCGTCTGCTCTGCGGCCAAAGACGGCGCGCTCATCAGCGTTGCGCCAAGGACCAGAGCGCTCAGAACGCGCATGACATATTTCGGGGAGGCCGAAGCCATCGCAATACTCCCACTGCGCCGCTGCGCGGCGATTGCAACCATTCGATCCATCATTTCGCGCGCACCTGCGAGGGCACGCCGAACCGCACGATCGTGAGATTCTTGTCGGCGCCGGCGTCGGGTATCGGCGACGTCGCCGCCTCGCCCGGTTTGGCGCTGTCAACCATGGCGCGCAGAACCAGCGAGAGCTGGCCGACGCGCTGGGCGAGAATGATCATCTCCGCCTGACGCGGGTCGAGTTCGAGCGTCGCATTGGAGCCGACGACGACCTTTTCGCCGTTGCGACGCTCCTCGATGTTCTGGCCGATCGCGAGCACGCGGACGTTGGTCAGAATCGTTTCGCTGTTGAACGTGTCGCCGCCGCCAGCCTTTGCGGCCTCCTCGTCGCGGTAGGTGCGCACGATGTCGACGCGATCGTTGGGCAGAATGAAGCCGCCGGCTGTCGTCGCGCCGCCCGAATCGATGTTGATCGCAACGGCGCGCGAGCCTTGCGGCAGGATCGCCGACATGAAGCCCGCGTTCTGCCCCTTGATGAGCTTTTCAGGACGCAGCGGCTCGTTCGGGACGAAGGTTCCGCGCGCGACCGCGCCCTTGTAGTCCGCGATGGCTGTCGGCTTTTCGCTTTTGCGAATCAGGCCGAACGGCACGCTGTTCTTCGGCCATTGCTGCCAGTTCAGATCCTGCTCGCCAATCACGGCGCCGAAGCCGATTTCCTTGGCGGCGACGAGAACCTCGTCCATTTCGATCTGAGGCGCGGGCTTCACGAGCTCAACGACCGCCGGCGCAACAGGTTTCTGGCCCCCCGACAGATACAGCGCCACGCCGCCTGCCAAGACCGCCACACCGAGAACCCCAAGACGAGCGATATTCATTTGTCCGATCCAATCCGCGGCTCACCTCTGAGCCGAACGAAATTCAATCAGGCAAACGTCAAATTAAGGTTAACCGATTATGTTCGATGTGCGTCACGGCTTTACTTTCCGCACATAAACGAAGAGGCCGCCCTACGGCGGCCTCTTCATCGTTCGCGTTACGAAAGGGATTGTCAGACGATCGCGGCGGCGTTCCAGACAGCGGTGTCGGGATAAACCAGCAAGCCGGCGGCGGCGAGCGCCAGACCGTAGGGAACGCCATTGGCCTTATTGTGCAGACGCACAATCCATTGGCGATTCTCAAGCGTCGAAGGAAGTTTGGAGAAGCGGACGATCAGGATGACGAGCGTCAGCAAGCCGCCCATCAGGCCGAACAGGACGCTGTAATCGTCAATATTGTCCCAGCCGATCCACAACGACGTCGCCGAGGCGAGCTTGGCGTCTCCCCCGCCAATCCACCCGCGCGCAAAGCACAAGAATGTGATCGCAAGAACGAAAATCGCGCAGGAGATGTTCCATCCGATCGCCGACCAGCTCATCGGCGTCATCGCGGCGACAACAAAGAAGCCGACGATCAAAGCGCCGGAAACCCAATTGGCGATCGTCATCGTCATGACGTCCGACAACGCCGCATAAATCATCAAGACAGGAAACACCGTCAGGACCAGCGCGGCGAGCATAGTCGTCATATCCTTGTTGGACAGCCGCCGAAGCCGATCAGCCGGCTTCGGTTCCCGTTCAGCGCGAGGCGCATCCGCGATTCGCGCGGCGACGCTCAGGTCAGGGAGGCGGCGATGGTGTTGAATTTCGTCGACACACGCGTGCCCACGCGAGCCACGGCGCCAATGATGACGACGCTGATGAGGCCGGCAATGAGGCCGTATTCGATGGCGGTCGCGCCGGAATTATCTACCAAAAAAGCAGAGAGCAGGGATTTCATTTCATCCTCCTCACATAGCGACGCGAAGATCGACGCCGCCAGGCATTGTTTTTCCACGAACAGCGTTAACCAATCGCTAAGCGACCAGACAGCGAACGCCGTATTATGAGAAACGGGCGGCGACGATTTGGCCGACGCCGCCCGTTGCTGTTACGCCTTGCAGACGACCTAAATCGCTTGGATCAGGTCAGAGCGGCCGCAACGGCGTTGAACTTGCCCGACAGACGGGTGCCGAGGGTCGTGACAGCGCCAATGATGACGACGCTGATGAGGCCGGCGATCAGACCATATTCGATAGCGGTCGCGCCCGACTCGTCCTTGGCGAAACGAACAAGAAGATTCTTCATAAGAGTGCTCCTGAAACCTTTTCATCCTCCAGCATTTCCGTTGCTCAGGTGACCGCTGGATTGAGGTCACGATAGTCCGCAGGTGTTGCGAAGCGGTTAATCGGGCCCATGAAAGATCGAATGCGCTTCAAATTTTTGCGGCCGGAGGCTGACGCCGCTGCGCCAAGGCCGCAGCGCCTCTTTTGTCCGCCAATATGATGCGGCGCGCCGAGCGAGCGCAGGCGTTTGCGCAATCAGTTCTTTTTCGCGATTCGGCCGCGGAAACACGTTCGTTTCAGCAATCGTTCACCATTTTGCGGTGAAATGCTCGCACGTTGTTTCCTTAGAGGCTTGTCATGCGTCGTCTTCCCGTCCTGGCACTCGGTCTTGGGCTTGCCTTTTTCAGCTCGCTCGCATCGGCCATGGCCGCCCCGGCCAATTCGCTCGTGATCGTCAGCCTGGATCAGGCGCGGCTTGTGAAGCTGCCGGAGCGCACGCAGACCCTTATTATAGGCAATCCGCTGATCGCGGACGTCACCTTGCTTAAAAGCAACGGGATGATGGTGGTCACGGGCAAGGGGTTCGGCGAGACCAATCTGATCGCGCTCGATTCCACCGGAGCGCCGGTCGCCGAATCGACGATCCGCGTCAATGGCGACGGTCCCAATCTCGTCGTGCAGCGCGGCATGGAGCGCGAGACGTATAGCTGCGCGCCGCGATGCCAGCCTGCGGTCGCGCTCGGCGACACCGCCAAATTCATGAACGAGACGGCCGGGCAGATCAAAGCGCGCGAAGGCTTCGGAAAATCGAAGTAGTTAACTGAATTGCGCCCGTAAAAGTAATCATTCCGTAAGCGTTCAAACGCAGTATCGAATTCATAGTCGCGATGCTGTCTGGCGGTTTCCGCAGGCGTCGGAGTTCTGGTTATGCGTATGCGTTTTCCTTTCGTTTCGCGCCTCAGGGCGCAGAGCCGCCGCCTGCTGGGACGCTTCCGCAAGGAAGCGAGCGGCGCCACGGCGGTTGAGTTCGCTCTGGTCTCCGTTCCGTTTCTCGGGTTGCTTTTTGCGATTTTCGAGACGGCGTTCGTCTTCTTCGTCAGCGAGGCTGTCGAATCCGCGGTCTCGGAAGCCGCGCGTCAGGTCATGACCGGGCAGACGCAAACGGCCAACATCACGACCGAAGCCAATTTCCGCACGCAGGTGATCTGCCCGACGAGCGGCAGACAATTGCTGCCGAGCTTCATCGACTGCACGAAGATCCGAATCGACGCGCGCGGCGCGGCGGATTTTGCCTCGATCGATCTCTCGCGCCCCGCGACCTACAAGTTCTGCCTCGGCGCGCCGGGCGACATCACCGTCGTGCGCATCTTCTACCCGCTGCCCGTCTATTTCACGCTGCTCGGCATGACTTCGAGCGGGGCGATGACGACGATCACCACCGGCACGGAAATGAGCGGCTCGACCCGCGTGCGCATGCTGACCGGCACCTCGGTGTTCCGCACAGAACCCTATAGCGGGTGGACCGGCTATGTGGCGGGCTGCTGAGGAGAGCTGAAGATGAACATGGACGCCTCTTCTCACCCGGCGCCGACGCTTCTGGAAAAATTCCGCCGCGCCCGACGCGATTCGCGCGGCGTCGCCGCAACCGAATTCGCGCTCATCCTGCCCTTCATGCTGACGCTCTATTTCGGCTGCGCCGAAATCACCAAGGGCGTCATGGCCAGCCGCAAGGTCAACCTCGCCGCGCGCGCGATGTCTGATCTCGTCGCCCAGCAGGCGAGCGGCGTCCCCGTCGACAACACGACGTTGCAGAACGTGTTCAACGCCTCGAAGCAGATCCTGTCGCCCTATTCGACCAGCACGCTCAAGATGACCATGAGCGGCGTGCAGGCGCAGACCAAGACCGACAACACCTGCTGCGACGCGAAGGTGAAATGGACGGTGGTCTACAACAGCGGCACGGCGCGCAGCTGCACCGGCTTTCTGACGCTCGTCAGCGACACGACGGCGCCGGCGGCGACCAATATTCCCACGAATCTTATCGCGCCGTCGTCATCCTCGACCGCGCGGCCGTTCATTGTCGTGTCCGACGTCAAATACACCTATCAGCCGGGCTTCGGTCACGGCCTGATGCAATGGAACAATGGCGCGCTGCTGAACATGAACAGCACGTCCTATATGCCGCCGCGCGCCGCCTCCAGCATCAGCCTTTCCGGCACGCCGACCGGCGCGACGATCTGCCCCTGATGAATTAAAAAAAACGCTCCTTGAAACGACAACGCCCGCGACAATGTCGCGGGCGTTTTCTTTTGGCGGCGAAACGATTCTCAGATCGTCTGATTGTAGGCGCCGACTTCCGGGTTCTCGCGCAGCACCTTGTCGACCGCGGCGAACATCTCGCGCATGCGCGCCTCCGAGGCCGGGCTTTCGACAACGACGACCAGTTCCGGCTTGTTCGACGAGGCGCGCACCAGGCCCCAGGTGCCATCCTCGACCGTGACGCGCACGCCGTTGACGGTGACGAGGCTCGTGATCTTCTGGCCGGTGAAGCTCTCGCCCTTCGCCTCCATATCCTTGAAGCGGGCGACGACCTTGTCGACGATTCCATATTTCTTCTCGTCGTCGCAATGCGGCGACATGGTCGGCGAGCCCCAGGTCTTGGGCAGTTCGGCGTAGAGCTGGCTCATCGACTTGGCCGGATTGCGATCGAGCATTTCGAGCACATGGATCGCGGTGAGCAGGCCATCGTCGTAGCCACGGCCGACCGGCGCGTTGAAGAAGAAATGGCCGGACTTCTCGAAGCCCGCCAGCGCCTTCAGATCGGTGACGCGACGCTTGATGTAGGAATGGCCGGTCTTCCAGTAGTCCGCCTTGACGCCATTGGCGATCAGCACCGGATCGGACGCGAACAGGCCGGTCGATTTCACGTCCACGACGAAGGTGGCGTTGGGGTGGAGCTTGGACAGATCGCGCGCCAGCATGACGCCGATCTTGTCGGCGAAAATCTCGTCGCCGTTGTTGTCGACGACGCCGCAGCGATCGCCGTCGCCATCGAAACCAAGACCGACGTCGGCGCCGACTTCGCGCACTTTCGCCGCCATGGCGTGCAGCATTTCGAGATCTTCGGGATTCGGGTTGTAGCGCGGGAACGTGTAGTCGAGATTCACGTCCATCGGGATCACCTCGACACCGAGGCGCTCCAGCATCTGCGGGGCGAAGGCGCCGGCCGTGCCGTTGCCGCAGGCGGCGACAACCTTGAGCTTGCGCTTGATCTTCGCGTGGCTGACGAGATCGTCGATATAGGTCTTGCCGAAATCCGCGACATAGCGATAGCCGCCGCCCGAGGCCGAACGGAACTTGCCGGCGAGCACGATTTCCTTCAGCCGCGTCATTTCGTCGGGACCGAAGGTGACGGGACGCTGCGCGCCCATCTTCACGCCGGTCCAGCCGTTGTCGTTATGCGAGGCGGTGACCATGGCGACCGCCGGCACGTCGAGCGCGAATTGCGCGAAATAGGCCATGGGCGACAGGGCGAGGCCGATGTCGTGCACCTTGACGCCGGCCGACATGAGGCCAGTCATCAGCGCGTATTTGATCGAGGAGGAATAGGCGCGGTAATCGTGGCCCGTGGCCAGCTCCAGCGGCACGCCCATTTCATGCAGCAACGTGCCGAGTCCCTGCCCCAGCGCCTGAATGCCGAGCAAGTTGATTTCCTTCTCGAAAAGCCAGCGCGCGTCATATTCGCGGAAGCCCGTCGCCTTGACCATGGGGATGGTCTCGTATTCGAGGCTGTTGGGGGCGAGCTGGGGAACCGGTTTGGGCAGCATGATCAATCCTCGAACGATGCGGGAAAAGCCATTTCAGCCGCGATCGCGGCCGATTGAGGGCGAGACGGACGCTTGGGGTCTACTGACGCAGCACGAGTCGCTGCGAATCATAGCTGAAACTCGACAACCGCTTAAGGAAGCTCATGCCGAGAAGGCTTTGCGAGGCGACGGCCGAGGGCAGCACCAGCGCCTCGACGTCGCGCAGCGAAATCGTATCGATGCGCGCCTCGCGCAATTTGACGCGGGCGGCCTTGGCGACGCCATTGGCGGTGCTGACGGGAACGGTGAAATCGCTCGGGGCCGGGCGCAGACCCAGTCGTTCGGCGTCGTTCTGGCTGAGCGCCACCACCGTCGCGCCGGTATCGACCATCATGCGCAAACGCACGCCTTCGATTTCGACATTGGCGAAATAATGCCCGCCCTGTTCGGGCGGCAGCGACACCTCGCCGCGAATACCGGTCGTGGCCGGCGCGGCCGGGGCGATGGCCGGACGCGCGGCGACAACCGGCTGCGCCGGCGCGCGTTTGAAGTCCTGCAACAATTGCGGCGCCTGCGGCGCCACCACTGCGGCCAGAACGGCAAACCCGAGGAGATATTTGATTTGCGGTAACATTCGACCTGCAGGACCGAAAGCCGCCGACGCGGCGAATTGCGCGCATGATGGCGCCAAACGCCTGCGTTTGGGTTAAGGCCGCGCAGCGCTTTGTAATATTGCGCGGAATTCAGGTCCCACGCGGTTTGGCGCGTGTCGTCGCCTGCGCCGCCGCCGGATCGTCGGGCCAGACGTGGCGCGGATAACGGCCCTTCATCTCGGTTTTCACCTCGCCCCACGAGCCGCGCCAGAAGCCGGGCAGATCGCGGGTGATCTGGATCGGACGATGGGCCGGCGACAGCAATTCCAGAGTCAGCGGAACACGGCCGCCCGCGAGCGCGGGATGCGTCGCGAGCCCGAACAATTCCTGCACGCGCACGCTGAGCGTCGGGCCGCCCTCGGCCTCGTAATCGAGCGCGATGCGCGAGCCGGCGGGCGTTTCGTAATGCGTCGGCGCCTCGACTTCGAGCCGGCGGCGCATATCCCATGGCAGCAGCGCATGCAGCGCCTGTTCGAGATCGTCGGCGGCGATGGCGGCGAGGCTGGCGCGCCCATCGACGAAAGGCGCCAGCCAATCGGCGGCGGTCGCGGAAAGATGCGGGTCGGACAGATCGGGCCAGCCCTCCGCCTCGCCTTCGGCGCGGCGCAGGAACATGACGCGGTCGCGCCATTGCCTGATCGCCCTGGTCCAGGGCAGCCGCTCAAGGCCGAGCGCGACGACGCCTTCCGCCAGAATGCGCGCAGCCTCGGAGCCCCCCGGCGTCGGCAGATTGGCCTCCGACAGGACGATGGCGCCGAGGCGGCGGCGACGACGCGCGGCGAGCGCGGCGCGCGGCCGGTCGAAGACGATTTCCTCGCGCGTCTCGATGCGCTCGGCGGCCAGCGCCTCCACCTCCTCGGCGCTCAACGGCGCGGCGAGCAGGATGCGAGCCGCGCCGGCGCGGCCGGCGATTTCGCCAATGGCGAGAAACGGCGCGCGGGCGAGCGCCTCGTGCGGCTCCAACGCGGCGGCCCGGCCATTGGCCATGAGAAACTCGCCCGGCTTGCCGCGCGCCTTGGCGATGCGGTCGGGAAAAGCGAGTGCAAGAATCCGCCCGGCCTCGTCCGGCGGCGTCGCCGCCTTAGCCCCGCCGGCCTGCCGCGCCCAGTTGCGGGCGAGGCGGCGCGCGTCCTCGGCCCGCTGTCCGCGATCGCGGCGAAACCGCTCGACGCGCTGGACAAGATCGGGGCCGTCGCCGCCAAGCCCCCTCTCGCTGAGGACAACGGCGATTTCGCCGGCAAGATCGGCCTCGCCGGCGCGGCCGGCGTCGACCATCATGCGGGCGAGGCGCGGCGGCAGCGCGAAAGCGGCGACGGCGCGGCCCTCATCCGTGATCGCCCCCTCGGCGTCGAGCGCGCCGATGTCGATGAGCAGCGCGCGCGCCTCTTTCAGCGCCGGCGCCGGCGGCGGGTCGAGCCAGGCGAGCGTCGCGGGATCGCGCACGCCCCATTGCGCGAGATCGAGCACGAGGCCGGACAGATCGGCGGAAAGAATTTCCGGCTGGGCGTAGGGTTGAAGCGCGCCGTCGCCCGCCTGCTCCCACAGCCGATAGCAGACGCCCGGTTCGGTGCGGCCGGCGCGACCGCGGCGTTGATCGGCCGCCGCGCGCGAAACGCGCATCGTTTCGAGCCGCGTCAGGCCGAGATCCGGCTCATAGCGCGGCACGCGGGCGAGACCTGAGTCGATCACGACGCGGACACCCTCGATGGTCAGCGAGGTTTCGGCGATGGAGGTCGCGAGCACGATCTTGCGGCGGCCGGTTTTCGTCGGGGACACGGCGCGATCCTGCGCGGCACGGTCCATGGCGCCGTAGAGCGGCGCGACATCGACGGCGGGGTCGCGGATTTTGTCGCCCAGCAGCGTGGCGACGCGGGCGATCTCGCCCTGACCGGGCAGAAAGACCAAAAGGGAGCCGGGCTGGTCCGCCAAGGCCGTCAGGCAGGCGGCGGCGACAGCGTCCTCGACGCGCTGGCGCGGATCGCGGCCAAGATAGATCGTCTCGACCGGAAAGGCGCGCCCCTGCGATTCAACGACCGGGGCGCCGTCGAGAAGTCTGGCCACGCGCGCGCCGTCGAGCGTCGCCGACATGACGAGAATGCGCAGCTCGTCGCGCAAGCCGGTCTGCGCGTCGAGGGCCAGCGCAAGGCCGAGATCGGCGTCGAGCGAACGCTCGTGATATTCGTCGAAGAGCACGGCTGCGACGCCATTCAGTTCCGGGTCGTCGAGGATCATGCGCGCGAACACGCCTTCGGTGACGACTTCAACGCGGGTCGCCTTCGAGATTTTCGAGACCATGCGCATACGCAGGCCGACGGTCTGGCCGACCTCTTCGCCCAGCGTCGCGGCCATGCGCTCGGCGGCGGCGCGGGCGGCGAGCCGGCGCGGCTCCAACACGATCATCCGGCCGCCGCGCGTCCAATCCTCCGTCATCAACGCCAGCGGAACGCGCGTCGTCTTGCCGGCGCCCGGCGGCGCCACGAGCACGGCGCGCGCGCCGGCGCGCAGCGCCGTCACAAGAGCAGGCAGGGCGTCGTCGATGGGCAGGGAGAAGTCGAAAGCGGACATAGCGCCTGATGGCAGGAAGGCGTGAACCGGGCAAGCCGGTTGTAACAATTCGTGAAGGACCTCCCTCTTTCCAACGACCTTCGAAAGGAATATTTCCGCCGCCCACTCGCGCCCGGTTCCAGGGCGTTTGCTGAAGGACGGCCCGCATGACGGTCGAACAGTCCAAGGCCCCGGCCAACGCCGGCGGCGATTCCAGCGTCTCCACCCCCGAACATCACGGTCACGGCAAAGAAAGCTTCTGGGCGCTGACGCTTGGCTCGATCGGCGTCGTCTACGGCGACATCGGCACGAGCCCGCTCTATGCGCTCAAGACGGCGCTCGAACACGCCAAGGACAAGGCGTCGCCTGAAACCGAGGTCATCGGCATTGTGTCGCTGCTGATCTGGGCGCTGTTTTTCGTCGTCACGGTCAAATACGTGTTCTTCATGATGCGCGCCGACAACAAGGGCGAAGGCGGCACGCTGTCGCTGATGGCGCTGGCGCAAAAAGCCCTCGGCCATCGTTCGCGCGCGATCTTTCTGCTCGGCGTCGCCGGCGCGGCGCTGTTTACGGGCGACGCCATCATCACGCCGGCGATTTCGGTGCTCTCGGCAGTGGAAGGGCTCAACGTCGCCTCGCCGGCGTTCAAACCCTATATTCTGCCGATTGCGGCGGTCATTCTGACGACGCTGTTCGCCGTGCAGAAATACGGCACGGCGCGCGTGGCCGCTTTTTTCGGCCCGATCATGGTCGTGTTTTTCGGGTTGCTCGCCTATCTCGGGCTCGCCCATATCTCCGACGATCCGCGCATTCTCACCGCCTTCAATCCGATCAACGGTCTGAGTTTCCTGTTCGGCAACGGCGCGGCGGGCTTCATCACCCTCGGCCTCGTCTTTCTGGCCGTCACGGGCGCCGAAGCGCTCTACGCCGATATGGGGCATTTCGGCCGCAAGCCCATCCAGATCGCCTGGCTTGTCTTCGTGCTGCCGGCGCTGGTGCTGAACTATCTCGGGCAGGGGGCGCTGGTCCTGAAGCACCCGGAGGCGATGAAGGACCCCTTTTATATGATGGCGCCGGAATGGGCGCTGATCCCCTTCGTCGTTCTGGCGACCGTCGCCACCGTCATCGCCAGTCAGGCGGTCATCACCGGCGCGTTTTCGCTGACAAGTCAGGCGATTCAGCTCGGCCTGCTGCCGCGGCTTGAAATCCAGCACACGTCGGAGACGACGGAAGGGCAGATTTTCGTGCCGCGCGTCAACCGCCTGCTGCTCGTCGGCGTGTTGCTGCTCGTCTTTCTGTTCCGCACCTCCGACAATCTCGCCAACGCCTATGGCATCGCGGTGACGGCGACGATGGTGGTGACGACCTCGCTCGCCTTCTTCGTCGTCTGGCGGTCGTGGGGTTGGCCCTTGCTGGGCGCCGCCGCCTTCATCGGCTTTTTTCTCGTCATCGACCTCGCCTTCCTCGCGGCGAATTTCGTCAAGGTTCTGGAAGGCGGCTGGGTTCCGCTGCTGCTCGCCATGCTGGCGATGATCGTGATGTGGACATGGGTGCGCGGCACGAGCCTCCTGTTCCAGAAGACGCACCGCGACTCGATCCCGACGCGCGACCTCATCCGCATGCTGGAAAAGTCGAGGCCGATGCGCGCGCCGGGCACGGCGATCTTTCTCACCAGCGATCCAGAAGTCGCCCCGTCGGCTCTCATGCATAATCTCAAGCACAACAAAGTGCTGCACGAGCGCGTCATCCTGATGAACGTGCTGACGGAGCCAAGCCCGCGCCTGCCGCCCGAACGGCGCTTCGAAATCGAGGATTTCTCGCCAGACTTCAAGCGCGTGACCTTGCGCTACGGCTATATGGAAAATCCACGCGTGCCGGCGGCGCTCGCCTCGATGCGCAAGGCGGGCGTGCGTTTCGATATCATGACGACGTCGTTCTTCCTCGGCAAACGCACGCTCAAGACCTCGCCCGCCTCCGGCATGCCCGCCTGGCAGGACGGCCTTTATGTGGCGCTGTCGAAACAGGCGGCCAACGCCACGGACTTTTTCTCGATCCCGTCCGACCGCGTCGTCGAGCTCGGCGCGCAGGTGGCGATCTGACGATCGCCACTTCGCCCGGGCGTCGCCATCATGCGAGCCGCGCCGCAAAGCTGCGCGGCTCAAGCTTTCTGCCTGCTTCTCCCCTGCGCCCAAAGAGGCTATAGGCCTATCTTGACCGATGGCCGCAAGGTTGCGCGGCCTCGCCGGGGGAAGACTGAACATGGCGCAAAATCTCGCGCAGGAAACGGTGTCGCCGAAATCCGATCCGAACAACGCCCCGGCTCATCACGGCCATGGAAAATCCAGCTTTATGGCGCTGACGCTTGGCTCGATCGGCGTCGTCTACGGCGACATCGGCACAAGCCCGCTCTACGCCTTGCGCGAATCTCTCGCCCACACCAAGGCCAGCGGCGTCAGCGAGGGCGACATTCTCGGCATCATCTCGCTGCTCATGTGGGCGCTGTTCATCGTCGTGACGCTGAAATATGTGCTGTTTCTGATGCGCGCCGACAACAAAGGCGAAGGCGGCACGCTGTCGTTGATGGCGCTGGCGCAAGGCGCGATGGGTCGACGCGCCGCGCCCGTCTTTTTCCTCGGCGTTCTCGGCGCCGCGCTGTTTTCCGGCGACGCCATCATCACGCCGGCGATTTCGGTGCTGTCGGCGGTGGAGGGCCTCAAGCTCGTCGCGCCGCAATTCGAGCATTACGTCATTCCGATCACGCTCGTCATTCTGATCGCATTGTTCTTCGTGCAAAGCCACGGCACCGAGAAGGTCGCCACCGCTTTCGGCCCGATCATGCTCGTCTGGTTCGTCACGCTCGCCGTGCTCGGCGCGAGCCACATTCATGAAGCGCCGCGCGTGCTCTACGCCTTCAACCCGTATTTCGGACTGAAGTTCCTGTTCTCGCACGGCATGTTGAGCTTCATCATTCTCGGCTCCGTCTTCCTCGCCGTCACCGGCGCCGAAGCGCTTTACGCCGATATGGGCCATTTCGGCCGCAGCCCCATTCAGGTCGCGTGGATTTTCTTCGTCCTGCCGGCGCTGATTCTGAATTATCTCGGACAAGGCGCGCTGACGCTGTCGAACCCCGCCGCCATCGAGGACCCGTTCTTCCTGCTTGCGCCGAAATGGGCGCTGCTGCCGCTCGTCATTCTGGCGACGCTGGCCACCGTCATCGCCAGTCAGGCGACAATCACCGGCGCCTTCTCGCTGGCGCGTCAGGCGATTCAGCTCGGCCTGCTGCCGCGCTTCGAAATCCAGCACAAATCCGACAAGCAGGAAGGGCAAATCTTTCTGCCGCGCGTCAATCGCGTGCTGCTCATCGGCGTCATCCTGCTCGTGCTGTTCTTCAAATCTTCGAGCAATCTGGCTTCGGCCTACGGCATCGCCGTGACCGCCTCGCTGATCGTCGATTCCTGCCTCGGCTTCATCGTCGTGTGGCAGCTCTGGCGCTGGAACGTGTGGGCCGCGGCTCTGCTGTGCGGCGCCTTTCTCGTCATCGAAACCGCCTTCTTCTCGGCCAATATCATCAAGCTTTTCGACGGCGGCTATGTGCCGGTTCTCATCGGCGCCTCGATGCTCGTTCTAATGTGGACGTGGTCGCGCGGCACGGCGCAGCTGGCGCAGAAGACGCATCGCGATTCGATCCCGACGCGCGATCTCATCCGCATGCTGGAGAAATCGAAGCCGACCCGCGTCGCCGGCACGGCGATCTTCCTGACCAGCGACCCGGAGGTCGCGCCCTCGGCGCTGATGCATAATCTCAAGCACAACAAGGTCGTGCATGAGCGCGTCATCATCATGAACGTCCTGACGGAAACAAGTCCGCGCGTCGCAGCCGAGCGGCGCTTCGAAATCGAGGATCTCTCAGCCGATTTCAAACGCGTGACGCTGCATTTCGGCTATATGGAGAGCCCTCGCATTCCCGCCGCGCTCGCCTCGATGCGCAAGGCCGGCGTGAAGTTCGACATCATGACGACGTCGTTCTTCCTCGGCAAACGCACGCTGAAGACATCGCCGACGTCCGGCATGCCGCTCTGGCAGGACAATCTCTATGTCGCCTTGTCGAAACAGGCGGCCAATGCGACGGACTTCTTCTCGATTCCGTCCGACCGGGTCGTCGAGCTTGGCGCGCAAGTGACGATCTGACGGCGCAAAGCCGACGCAAAAAACCCGGCGTTTCGCCGGGCTTTTTCTTTCCGCTGAAAGTTTCGATCAGCCGCCGATATTGAACGCCGCCAGCGCCGCCATATTGACGATGTCGGTGTCCTTCGCGCCGAGATGGACAAGCTGCACCGGCTTCGACAAGCCGACGACCAACGGGCCGATGACGGTGGCGCCGCCCAGCTCCTGCAACATCTTGGTGGCGATCGAGGCCGAGTGGAAGGCCGGCATGATCAGCACGTTCGCCGTATCTGTGAGGCGGCAGAACGGATAGGCCTTCATCAGATCGCGGTTGAGCGCGATGTCGGCGGCGATGTCGCCGTCATATTCGAAATCGACGCGGCGCTCGTCGAGCAACCGCACCGCTTCCTTGACGCGCGCCGAGCGTTCGCCAGCCGGATGGCCGAAGGTGGAGAAGGCGAGCATGGCCACGCGCGGCTCGTAGCCAAGACGGCGCGCCATGCCGGCCGCCTCGACCGCGATGTCGGCGAGGTCTTCCGCGCCCGGCATTTCGGTGATCGCCGTATCGGCGACGATGATCGGCTTGCCGCGCGTCAGCACAATCGACACGCCGATGAGACGATGGCCGGGCTTGTCGTCGATGACGCGGCGCACTTCCTCAAGCGCGATGGAGAAGTTGCGCGTCACGCCCGAGACCATGGCGTCGGCGTGGCCCATCGCCACCATGGCCGCCGCGAAATGGTTGCGATCATAATTGATGATGCGCTGGCAATCGCGCAGCAGGAAGCCCTTGCGTTGCAGACGCTCGTAGAGAAGCTGCGCATAGGCGGCATTATGCTGCGACTTCTGCGCGTTCTGGATTTCGATCTCCTTGTCGCTGAGGTCGACGCCGGCGTTGGCGGCGGCGTCCTTCACGCGGTCCTCGCGACCGACGAGAACAGCCGTGCCAAGCCCCTGGTTCACGAAGGACAGGGCGGCGCGGATGACCTGCTCTTCCTCACCCTCGGCGAAAACGACGCGGCGCGGCGCACGGCGCACGCGCTCGAAGATGCTCTGCAGCACGCCGGCGACGGGGTCGCGCCGCGCCGACAATTCGTGACGATATTCCTTCATGTCGACGATGGGCTTGCGGGCGACGCCCGAGTCCATCGCCGCCTGCGCCACCGCCACCGGCACGACCGAGATCAGGCGCGGATCGAACGGCACGGGGATGAGATATTCGCGGCCGAAGCGCGGGCGCGCGCCCTGATAGGCGGAGGCGACCTCGTCGGGCACGTCTTCGCGCGCGAGTTCCGCCAACGCCTGCACCGCGGCGATCTTCATTTCCATGTTGATCGTCTTGGCGCGCACGTCGAGCGCGCCGCGGAAGATGTAGGGGAAGCCGAGGACGTTGTTGATCTGGTTGGGATAATCGGAACGGCCCGTCGCCACGATGGCGTCGGAGCGCACGGAATGGGCCTCTTCCGGCGTGATCTCCGGGTCGGGATTGGCCATGGCGAAAATGATCGGATCGCGCGCCATGGTCTGGACCATTTCGGCCGTCAGCGCGCCCTTGGCGGAGAGGCCGAAGAAGATATCCGCGCCCCGCATGGCGTCGGCGAGCGTGCGCGCGTCCGTCTCGATGGCGTGGGCCGATTTCCACTGGTTCATGCCCTCGACGCGGCCGCGGTAGACGACGCCCTTGGTGTCGCAGAGCGTGACGTTCTCGGGCGCGAAGCCCATGGCCTTGACGAGATCGAGACAGGCGATGCCGGCGGCGCCGGCGCCGTTGCAGACCAGCTTGGTCTTCTTGATGTCGCGGCCCGTCAACTGAATCGCGTTGAGCATGCCGGCCGCCGCGATGATCGCCGTGCCGTGCTGGTCGTCATGAAAGACGGGGATGTCCATCATCTCGCGCAGGCGCTCTTCGATGATGAAGCATTCCGGGGCCTTGATGTCCTCCAGATTGATGCCGCCGAAGGAGGGCCCGAGATACTTGACGGAATTGATGAATTCTTCCGGGTCTTCGGTCGCCACCTCGAGGTCGATGGAATCGACGTCGGCGAAGCGCTTGAACAGGACCGACTTGCCCTCCATCACCGGCTTCGAGGCGAGCGCGCCGAGATTGCCGAGGCCGAGAATGGCGGTGCCGTTGGTGATGACGGCGACCATATTGCCGCGCACGGTGTAGTCGAACGACCGGCTCGGATCTTCGGCGATCGCCAGAACGGGAACGGCGACGCCCGGCGAATAGGCCAGCGACAGATCGCGCTGGGTCGCCATGGGCTTGGTCGGCTGGATGGCGAGCTTGCCCGGCCGCGGCTTGGCGTGGAAGGCCAGCGCCTCCTGATCGGTAAAGGTCGGGCGCTTGGATTTCGTCGGCGGCTTCATCTCGGCCATGGGACTTCCGGCGGTTTGGCTGACAGGATTGTGGAGTTCGCGACAATAAGGCCGCGCGGGCGCAGGTCCATCCCCCTTCTGGACTAAATTAGCGCATCGTTAACCGTGGATTGCGCGGACTGGCCCGTCGCGGCGGCGGTCCGGCTTTGCTAGGGTCCGGCCATGACGAGCCCCCGCCCCTCCGCAAGCGCCGCCGACGCGGCCGCCCGGCCGACGCCGATGATGGCGCAATATATCGAGATCAAGGCCGCCAACCCGGACTGCCTCCTGTTCTACCGGATGGGCGATTTCTACGAATTGTTCTTCGAAGACGCTGAAATCGCCTCGCGCGCGCTCGGCATCGTCCTGACCAAACGCGGCAAGCATCAGGGCGCCGACATCCCCATGTGCGGCGTGCCGGTGGAGCGGGCCGACGATTACCTCCAGCGGCTCATCGGCCTCGGCCATCGCGTCGCCGTCTGCGAGCAGATCGAGGACCCGGCCGAAGCGAAGAAACGCGGGCCGAAGTCCGTCGTGCGGCGCGACGTGGTGCGGCTCGTGACGCCCGGCACGATCACCGAGGAGCGCCTGCTCGATCCCGCGCGCGCCAATGTGCTCGCCGCCGTCGCCCGCGTCCGGGCGAGCGAGGACGAATGGGTCTATGGGCTCGCCGCCATCGACATTTCGACAGGCGCCTTCTCCCTGATCGAGACGACGGAGGCGGGCCTTGCCGCCGAAATCGCCCGCATCGAGCCGTCCGAGATCGTCGCCGCCGAAGCTTTGACCGCCGACAAGACGCTTGGCGCAAGTTTGCGCGATTTCGGCTCGCCCGTCGTCGCGCTTGGCCGCGACCTTGGCGACGCGGCCTCCGCCGAGCGGCGCATCCGCGACTTCTACGGCGTTTCCACGCTGGAAGGTTTCGGCGCCTTTTCGCGCGCCGAACTTGCGGCGGCGGCGGCGGCGCTTTTCTATGTCGAGCGCACACAATTTTCCGCGCGGCCGTCCCTGTCGGCGCCGGCGCGCGCCGGGCGCGGCGCCCGGATGGAGATCGACGCCGCGACACGCGCCAATCTCGAACTGACGCGGCGGCTGTCGGGCGAGCGCGCCGGTTCGTTGCTCGCCGCCATCGACATGACGGTCAGCCCCTCGGGCGGACGACTTCTCGCCGAGCGGCTGGCGGGTCCGCTGACGGAGCCGGACGCCATCGCGCGGCGGCTCGATGCGGTCGCGGCGCTTGCCGAAGCCCCCGACCTGCGCGCCGATCTGCGCCAAATCCTCAAGCGCGCGCCCGATCTCGCCCGTGCTTTGTCGCGCGTGGCGCTAGGACGCTGCGGCCCGCGCGATCTCGCGGCCTTGCGCGAGGGCGCCAATGCGGCCGGCGCGCTCGTCGCGCGGCTCGACGCGCAAGGCGGCCTGCCAGAAGAGCTGGCGCAGGCGATGTGCGGCGCGGCGGCGATCGATCTCGGATTCTCTGAGCTTCTCGGCGCGGCGCTGGAAGACGAACTCCCGCTCAACCGCCGCGACGGCGGCTTCATCCGCGCCGGGCTTGATCCCGCGCTCGACGACGTGCGGGCTTTGCGCGACGAGAGCCGACGCGTCGTCGCCTCGCTGCAACAGAATTATTGCGAGCTTGCCGGGACGAAGCAGCTCAAGATCAAGCACAATAATTTTCTCGGCTATTTTCTCGAAACGACGCAGGCGGTCGGCGAAACGCTGCTGCGCGCCCCGCTCAACGCGACCTTCATCCATCGCCAGACCATGGCCGACGCCATGCGGTTCTCGACGGCGGAGCTGGCCGATCTCGAAAGCCGCATCGCCTCGGCCGCCGACCGGGCGCTGGCGCTGGAACTCGGGCATTTCGAGCAGCTTTGCGGCGAGGTCCTGGCGCGCGAGACCGCGATCAAGACCTGCGCGGAGGCGCTGGCGCAGATCGACGTCGCCGCCGCGCTCGCCGAACTCGCCGTCGCGCGCGACTGGAGGCGACCGCACATCGACGCCACACTCGCCTTCGAGATCGAGGGCGGACGCCATCCCGTTGTCGAAGCCGCGCTCAGGGCGCGCGGCGAGCCTTTCGTCGCCAATGATTGCGAGTTGGGCGGCAAGACCGCGCAAGCCGGCGACATCGCCGTCGTCACCGGCCCGAACATGGCCGGTAAGTCGACCTATCTGCGCCAGAACGCGCTGATCGCCGTATTGGCGCAAATGGGCAGTTTCGTGCCGGCGCGGCGCGCGCATCTCGGCGTCGTCGACCGGCTGTTCTCGCGCGTCGGCGCCGCCGACGATCTGGCGCGCGGACGATCGACCTTCATGGTCGAGATGGTCGAAACCGCCGCCATCCTCAATCAGGCCGGCCCGCGCGCGCTGGTCATTCTCGACGAGATCGGGCGCGGCACGGCGACGTTCGATGGCCTGTCCATCGCCTGGGCGGTGATGGAGCATCTGCACGTCGAAAACCGCTCGCGCGCGCTGTTCGCCACCCATTTTCACGAATTGACGCAACTGGCGCACAAGCTGCCGCGTGTGAAGAACCTGACCATGCGCGTCGCCGACTGGAATGGAGAAGCCGTCTTTCTGCACGAGGTCGTGGCGGGCGCCGCCGATCGATCCTACGGCATTCAGGTGGCGAAACTGGCCGGCCTGCCGGCCGGCGTCGTCGAACGCGCCCGCGTCATTCTGGCGGAGCTTGAAGAAAGCCAGCGCGGCGCGCCGGTCGAGAAGCTCATCGCCGATCTGCCGCTTTTCGCTTCGACCACGCCGCCGCCGCGCGCAGCTATGCCGAAATCCGACCCGCTCGGCGAGGCGCTCGCCGGGATCGACCCCGATGCGATGAGCCCGCGCGAGGCGCTCGACGCCGTCTATCTTTTGAAGAAGCTGGTGCGCGAGGCGAAGGCTTGAGCCGTCGCCTCACGTCTCAGCGGATTTGCGGTCCGGTGTAATAGACGCTTTGCGGCGGCCCGCGACGGATCGATTGCGTCGTCATGGCGTCGCCGGGGCTCGGCACGCTCGGCGCATTCGCCTGATATTGCGGCTGATAAGGCGAGGCCGCCGTATTGGCGGGCTTTTTCGCCGCCGCGCGTTCGGCCGCGCTCGGGCCGCGATAGGCCTGCGTCGGCAAGTCGCCGGACAGCGGCGCGGATTGCGTCGGCATATTCATCGGCGACATGCCGCTCATGCCGCCGCCGACCGGCGCGAGATAGCGCTGACCGTAGGGATTTGCGCCGTAATAGGGCTGGGCCTGCAACGTGACGGTTTCGCCCGCATCGCGTTTCTTTTCAGGGCGCTCCGCGACGGCGCGCGCTGGAGCGGGAGCGCGACGCACGCTTTGACGCGGCGCAGGCGCGGGCGCGGCGGCGCGTTGCGTCGGCTGCGCGGCGCCGCGACGCACGGGGATGAGGGAATCGAGTTCGCCGCTGGCGGCCTGTTGCGACCCGCCGCCGCGCACATCGGTCAGCGCCGTCGCCGTCGCGCGGCCGGAGCCGAACGAGTCATAGGGAACGATACGCATGTTCTGCACATAGGACGCCATCTCGTCGACGGTGGTGTTGTTCTGGCACAGACGAATGCGGATGAGCGCCGGGCTCGTCGAGGAGCGCGCGACCTTCAGCCTGACATCGCTGATATATTGCCATGCGAAAATGCAGCGCGCCGTTTCGCTCATCTTGCCGATCGCCAGACCGAACGGGCCATAGGCGTTCTGGAACTCGCGATTGACGATGCTCATCTGCACGCCGCGCATGCGATTGATGATTTCCGACTTAACGCCGGATTCGCTCGGCTTCCAGATCGGCACGCCATTGACGACGCGCTGTTCGCCGGCGACGGTCTGGACCGAAATATCAATGCGGTTTTCGCCGAGCCCCTTGCCTTCGCTGGCCAGGGAAATCTGCTGGACGACGCCGTTGGAGTAATTCTGCTCGCGCACCGCGCTCACTGCGCCCGCGCCGTCCGGCAGGATGACCACGGCTGGCGTTCCGCCTTCGCCGGCGCCAACGGCGCTGACGGCCGTGGTCGGCTGCACAGGCAGGCTTGAGGTCGTCTCGTTGCTCGAGCGCGCGCAAGCGCTGAGCGCCGCGATCAATGGCAATACGAGCAATCGCCGGGACATAAGAAACGCCTTTACGCGATACGCACAAAACGCGCGAACTTTCCGCACAAGCCGACAAATCCGCACAATCAGAATGAATCAAAATTGCAAATATTTCCTTTCCGTCGCGTCAACCGCGACGGAAGGTCGTTTTTGAATCGTTCGGTCGTCCGCCCTGCATCGGCGCGGCGGGCGCCATGAATTGCGGCGCGCCCACTCCGTAACCGCCAGCCCCGTGGCCATTGGAGCCGGCGACCGGCATGCCGGTCTGGGCGTCGATGGGCGCCTGCTCCGGCGGCTCCTTCGCCCACAATGTGCCGGCCGGCGCGATCTGCGCGGAAGCCGGAGGATTCGAGGCGGCCGTCTGTCCCTGCCAGCCCGGCAGCAACGTGAAGCCGTAGCGCTCGTATGGCATCGGCCCGATGCCAGGAACGCGGCGCGCCACCAGCGGCCACGGGCCGGGAACGGGCTCACGCGCCATCATGCCGGCAAAGCCGGCGTTTGCGGCGGCGGCGCCCGGCGAGGGGTAGCGCAAGTCATTCTCCGGCGACGTCGACACCGGGAATTCGGAACGATTGAGCTTCACCACCTGCTGGGTTTGCTGCTGGCCGAACACGCCATTCGGCTGCATCTGCACATTGCCGTTCTGGCCGGGCAGCGGCACGCGGCCCCAGGCGTACATGCGCGCGGGATCCTGCACAGCGCCTTGCGCCTGCATATTCGGTTGGCCGTAGGGCTGCGCGCCGGCGAGCGTCATGCCGGGATTGACCTGCATGTAAGCCTGACCGGCCATGCCTGTTGCGCCGTACATGCCGGCCATGCCCGCCATCGCGGCCTGCCGCAGATCGGTCTCGCAGGGGGTCGGCGGATGATAGAGATCGTCCGGGAACACGAGGTCGATCACCTTGCGGTAAAGACCGTCGTAGCGATTGATGATCTCGACATATTCCTTCGACTTCTTGAGCTTGCGCAGCACGAGCGCATAGCCGTAGGCCGTCGGCTCCTTCGGATGCCAGGCGACGGCGCGACGGAACCATTCGTGCGCGACCTCGTATTGGCAAGAGTTGTAGGCATACCACGCGAGCGCCTGCGCGCCCTGCCCCGACGTCGTCTCCATCGCCACCTGCCCGTAACGCAACAGGCGTTGCGGCTCGATATAGGGCGGAATGGGCTTGGTCAGATCGCGCTCGAGAATGTCGATGAACAGGATCGAATTGTTCACCAGCGGCTCGCGCCAGGCGTAGGCGACCTCTTCGGCCTCGCGCTTCATGTCGAGATTTTGCAAGGTCAGCGCCAGACCATGCGCGACCATTGCATCGCCGCCATGTTCGAGCGCCAGCTTGAACCAGTCGAGCCCCTCGCGATATTCGCGACGCTTGTAGTGATACCACGCCGCCAGAGCAGGCTGGTTCGGATCCTGATCCTTCTCGGCGTAGGCCTTGAACTCGTCGAGTTCGGGGCCGCTGATTTCCTTCGCCGCCTCATCGTGCAGGAAGGCCGACATGCGCGCGCGCGTCAGATCGACGCTGATGGCGGCGAATTCATCCTTACCGTCCGGGCCGATCTTGGCCATGGCGACGAGCTGCTCCACCTCGGCCATGCGCAAGGTGCCCATCGCCTTCTGAATGGTGGCGATGCGGGCGTCGGACTTGGTGTTGGTGTTGAGGATCGTCTTGTAGATCTCAAGCGTTTCGGTCGTCTGCTTGATCTTCGAATGCGCTTCGGCGATCGCCCACAGAATATCGACCTCGGCGCTGCTGATATTGGCGCCCTTGACGAGTTCGACGAGGTTGCGCCACTGGCCGTCCTGCCAATAGGCCATGATCTTGCGACGCAGCACTTTCGCCTGCGCCTTGTTCACCAGATCCTTCGACGGTTGCCAGCCGGGCTCGCCGGCGATGCGCCGCTCGATGGCGCTGACGAGTTCGTCGACCTTGTCGGCGGCGTAGAGATCCCACATGGGCTCTTCATCGACGCCGTCGTTGGCGACGGGCGCATAGATGTCGTCCGGCACGCGCCAGTTGGGATAGAGACGCTGGAGACGTTTGGTCTCGGCGGCGACGCGCGCGCTCTGCCCGAGACGCGCGTAATAGCGCAGGCCGCTTTCGTCGGGCGCATCCGCCGACAGTGCAGCCTCGACCTGCGTTCCGGGCACGACGGCCGCCGGAATATTGGCGGCTTTCGCGGCGGAAGCGGGAGCCATGCCGCCCATGCTCGTCTGAGCCTGCGCGCGCGCCAGATCGCCCGAGACGAAGGCTGCGAACCAGATCAGAAAGGCGGGACTCAGCTTCGCAAGCATGACCCATACCTCATATTCGCGGCGATCATCGACAGCAGGTGCAATGTCGCCGGGTAATAATTTTCGTTGGCTCGCGTGGCGAAAAACTCGCCCGTGAACGGCTTGCCGTTGGTGACGCAGAGCGTCAGCGCGACAAGATCGGAATAGCCGCCTTCCGACAGGGACTCGGTGGAGCGGCCGGTCTGGGCGTCGACGACGGAAATGCCGCGCGTCGACCAGGCGTTGGCGAAGGACTGGTAGTGCTCGCGTTCGCCGATGCCGGCCCAGGCCAGATAAAGCGGAATGCGAATGGTGTTGTAGCCGAAGGTCTTGGCGAAACCGTCGGCCGGGCGGACGTCGCCGCCGGCCGCCGACAGCCATTCGGTCGGCAGGCCCGAGGGTCCGAAGCGCGCGATCTTGATGAGATCGAGACCGCTCTGGGTCAGGCCGGCCCAGTCGACGTCGGGGGCGACGAGCGGCAGGCGCGACAGCGCCGGAAACACCCAATAGGACAGGTTGACGACGGGGCCGTCTTTACGATCCTCGCCGGCAAAGCCCGACACGCCCGGCAGCAGCAGCGAGCCGAACTTGGTCTTGAGCAGGATCAGCTTGCGGCCCACCTCGACGGCGATGCGTCGGCCGGCGATCTTGTAGGCCTGCTCGCCCCAGAAATCGGCGGCTTCGGCCAGCGCCCAGGCGATCAGCAGATCGCCGTCGGAAGCGTTGTTCATGTCGGCGACGGGTGGCCGCGCGTTCGGCTCCCAGCGCCAGGCGACGAGCTGATCGTCGCGCACCATCAGATTGGCGCGCGTCCAGCCCCAGATCTTTTCGAACCCGGCGCGATCGTTGGCGGCGACGGCGATCAGCATGGCGTAGCCCTGCCCTTCGCTATGGCTGATCATGCCATTGGCGGTGTCGACGACGCGGCCCTGTTCGGTGACGAAGCGCGCTTTATAGGCCTGCCAGAGCGCGGCGTTCTTCAACGCGCCGCCAAGGGGAATGGCGCGGGCGTCGAGCTGCAGCGGATCGAGCGGCTTCTCGGGAGCCTGTTGGGCGGCCGGCCCCACGACGCGGGGCGCCGTCGCAGGCCGCGTCTGCGTCGCAGGCGCCTGCTGGGCTGCGACCGTCAGCGGGGCGACGACCATGAAGACGGCGAGGAGTGCGGCGCGCGGGCTCATTCGGGCTTACGTCCCACATTACGGACAAACCACGTCGTCGCCGCGCCGAGCGCAAGCGCGATGAAGGCGGACAGTCCGAGGTAGAAAACACGGTTGGTCGACAGCCAGCTCGCCGCGATCAGGCGCATGTTGGAAATCGACAGGGGTTGCGTCTCGATGAAGCGCGAACGATCGGCGGCGACGGAGCGCATCACGCCCTCCGAGGGATCAAGCGCCGAGAGCTTGCCCTCGATCTGGCGCCACACGCGCGGATCGACGAGGCAGGCGACGGATTCGCTCAGCAGCGAAGAATTGGGCGCCGTCACCATCGTCCACACGTCATCCGCGGTTTCGCCGAGAATGTTCTGGGTGATGAGCAGGGTCGAGCGCTCGTTCAACGCCGGTTCTTCCACGACCTTGCGCGCGCGGCGGGCGGCCCAGTTCTGCGCGGACGTCGCGACATTCTGCACCTTGGCGCTCGCCGCAGATACGGCGGTTCCGATGCGCGCGCGCCAGCTCGAGCCGCGCACGTCATTCTGCCAGGTGTCGAACAGATCCTTTTCGTTGCGGCCCGCAGGCACGACATTGGCCGAGGCCGCGGCCTGGCTCACTGGCTTCGGCGCCGCGTCCATGGCGGCGATATCGCCTTGCGGGGTCAGTTTCGGCGGCGTGCGGCGGGCGCGGCAGGTGGCTGGGAAATTGTTTTGCAGCGCCAGACGATAGCGCGCGCGCGCCTCGAACTTCGTTTGGATTTCGTCGGGCGCCTTTTCGGTGATCGCCGCAACGCCCGCCCACAATTTGCTGAGCTCCTCGGGGTCGCCGCCCGTCGCGGAAATCACGCTCGGATCGATCGATTTCGCCGCGCCGACGACCAGCGTCGCGCCCGAACCCTTCGGCGGCACGGTGACGGTGAAGCGGAAGTCGAGCGCGCGCCCGGCCGAAACCGCCATGCGGGCGGCGATGGTCGCGGCGGCGCCGATCGTGTCGCGGTCAGGCGCCGGAACATAGAGCTTCGGCTGCACGGAGCTCGCCGTATAGGGGAAGCCGCCGGTGCTGGTCACGGCCAGATCGGGCATGCGCGCGATGCGGGCGATCTGCGGCAGCACAAGCTCGGTCGTGTCGAGGAACAGGAAGCGCTTGCGCGCCTTGATGGCGTCGAGCGGATCGCACGAGGCGTCGGACTCGCTCGGAACCATCGCCTCGACCTCGATGCGGTTGAGGCCCGGGCGCATCAGACCAAGCGGCAACGGCACTTCGTTCTGTTTGAACACGTCGCCGGCCGTCTTCGGCAGCTTGTAGCTGACGGCGTTGCGGCCGTTGATGTTGACGACGATCTCGGCCGCGTTGGTCAGGCCCGGCGCATAGCCGCCGTCGAGCGCCAGCTGCGCCTTGGCGTAGTCGGCCGCGTAGAAATCCGGCGGCATGATGATGTTGAAGCCGGTGCGGAACAGGCGGCCGGAGAATTCCTGGCTGGCGACGCCGACATCGCGCAGACGCACGCGCTGGGCGCCGTCGACGCGCATGCCGGGGAAGACGTTGGCGGCGCGCAGGCCTGCTTGGGTGCCCTTGGCCTCGCCGGCGACGGCGAGCTGCTCAAGCGCCTTGTTGACATCGTCCTCGGTCGCGCCTGTGATGACGACGGTCGTGCGCCGTCCGGCGGTCGCCGGCATGATGGCGACGCGGGCGGAATTGACCACGCCAAGCTGATCGAGGCCGGGCACTCTCGCCACGTCGCCCGCCAGACCGATGATGAGATTGAGGCCGAAATCGCCATCGGCCACCGGGCCGATGTCGACGACCGGCTGCTCGAAGCGGCCGATAAGCGAAATCAGCTGAACGGCGCGCACGACACGTTCGATATTGGCGGCGCTGGTGCGCGAGGGCAGCGTGACGCGCATCGGCAGCGCGCCTTGCGGATCAGGCAGCAGCGCGCCGATTTCCGCCAGATTGGAGACGGGGGCGTCGCCGCGCGCGATGATCAGGCCGGTCTGCGTCGGATCGATCTGGGTCCATAATTCATAGGTGGACGAAATCGAGCAATCGACGCGATGGCGCTGCTCGACGCCGATCTTCACGGCGTTGAAGCCCGGGCGCAGCAGATTGGGCGGCACGTCGAATTCGACCGTCCGCACGGAATTGGCGGCGGTGATGCGCGTTTGCCCGATCACTTCGTCGTTGATCGACACGGACAGCGTCGAAGCTTCCGGCATGACGGACACGGCCGAGAGATAGCCGACGCGGAAGCGCGGGCGGCTGTTGGCCTGGGCCGCCGTCAGATACATCGGCCATTCGGAAAAGCCGATCTCGCCCGACAGGCGATAGCCCTGAATGTTGTTGGGCAGGTGGCGCGTGACATAGGGCGTCAGCACGGCCGGCGTGGCGCGCGCCGCAACCGGCGAAACGGGAGCCGAGGGCGCCATCGGCGGCGCGCTCTGCGCCATCGGCGGAACGAAGCGCTGCGGCGTCTGCTGCACGGGCGAGGGAAAGGCCGGCGCGCTCAGAGCCGGCGACGGCGCGGAAGAAGCCGCAACCGGCGCAGGCGTCGGAACGGGCGGCAGGACCGCAGGGGCCGGCGCGGGAACGGGCGCCTGGGCCGGCGACACGACAGTCAAAGGGGCCGGACGCGGCGCGGACGCGGAGCGCGGCGCAGGCGTCGCCGAAGCGGTCGGTTCCGCCTGACCGGGCGGCGTCGTCAGCGGACGCACCAGCACGGGCAGCGGCGACACGTCGGAGGGCAGAACCATCGGCTGGCGCTGGCCGCGGAAAGCTTCCGTCGGGGCGCTCAGTTTGTTGAGAGGCCCAAAACTGATGATGGTCTGCGCGCTAGACGTAGCGACGCCGACAACGCCGGCGAGGGCGCTTATGAACAGGACGCGACGCATAAAACCCGTCATGAAATCACGCAAATTCCAGTGTCAGCCGCACTCAGCTCGCCTTGGCGGGCGCATCGGCGATCGGTTTGGCGATCGCGTCGTCCTTGAGGTGTTTTGATGCGGTTTCCATCATCATCTTGAGAAGGTCGGTCGGTATTTCGGGCAGCGTCGGCTCGGGCGTCGTCTCGACCTTGGTTTCCGGCGCCTTCTTGAACAGATAGGAGAAGGCGCGGACAGGTTCGAACAGGCCCCAGCGAATGAACTCAAACGATCCGGCGAAGACGTTCTTGTGCTTGCGGCGGCTGGCGAGGAAGCGCGGCAGCGCGTCGGAATCGCCGTACATGAGATCGGCGAGCGCGTAATAGGCGCGCGCGTCCATATCCTCGAACTCGGCGCCGAACACGCCTTCCTGAGTCTCGGCCTGACGCTTGAAGACAAGCTTCAATTCGTGATCGCTGATGATATGGCCGGCCGGCTCGATCGTGAGGACGCCGCGCGTCTTGTCGGCCTCGATGCGCGGCGGATCGCCGTCGAACGCAAGGCCGCAACCGCCGGCCGAGACGTTCTTGACGGCCACCGGATATTCGACGCCATCGACGCGCAGCACGCCGCGGCGATCGATGCCAAGACGCGGATGGCGGTCGGCCTGCTTGCGCTCGGCGACGGCGCCCAGCGCAGTGCCGGCGATCAGCAGATTGAAGCCGTTCCACAAGCCGACCACGAGCATCAGGTTGGTGACGCCAGGCTCGAACATGTAGCGATAGGCCGCCGTCAGTCCGCCCGCCATCAGCAGGCCCCAGATCGCGAAGAACGGCCAAGACAATTCGGACAGATGGTCGTTGTCGAGCGTCAGGCCCTTGGCCGTCACGTTGAACGTCGGCTTGCGCGGACTCATCGCCACCGACACGATCGCCTTCGACAGGAACACGCCCTGCACATATTCATAAAGCTCGGACACCCAGGGCCAACGCACCGTGCCGTAGAGGTAGTTCTGCAGCATCACGTTCACGACGATGTAGGTGAGCGTGTAGGAGATCGCCTCATCGATGTTCGACACGAAGATCTTGATGTCGAAGAAGATGTGGATCAGCGGCGCGAGCATGAACATCAGGCGCGGCAGCGGGAAGAACCAGAACGTCATGCTCGACAGGTAAGCGACGCGCTGGATGAAATGCAGGCCCTTCTTGAGCGCCGGATTCTTCAGAATGAGAATCTGGAACATGCCCTGGCACCAGCGCGAACGCTGGCCGATGAAGGACGTGAAGGTTTCGGGCTGAAGGCCGGCGATGAGCGGCTTGTCCACGAAGACGCTGGTCCAGCCTTTCGAATGCAGTTCGAAGGCGGTTTCGCAATCCTCGGTGATGGTGACGCCGGAGAAGCCGCCGGTCGTCTCCAGCGCGGCGCGGCGCAACAGGGCGGCGGAGCCGCAGAAGAAAGAGCCGTTCCACTTGTCGAGGCCGCGCTGCGTCACCGAATAGAACATTTCGTTCTCGGATGGCATGCGATCGAAGGTGCGCAGGTTCTTCTCGATCGGGTCGGGATTGAGGAAGACGTGCGGCGTCTGCACGAGGAACAGTTTCGGGTCGAGCAGGAAGTGGCCGACCGTCTCGCGCAGAAAGGCGCGGAAAGGCGCATGGTCGGCGTCGAACACGACGATGATGTCGCCGGTCGAGTGCTTCAGCGCGTTGTTCATGTTGCCGGCTTTGGCGTGCTCGTTGCGCGCGCGCGTCAGATAGCGGCAGCCCATATCGGCGCAAAGCTTCTGCAGCGACATGCGGCGACGCCAGGCGGCGGCGGCCTTTTCAGGGTTCTTGTCGTTGCATTTCTGATCCGTGCCGCCGTCGTCGAGCAGCCACACGGTCAGTTTGTGCGCCGGATAATCCATCGAGCGCGCCGCAGCCATGGTCGTGGCGAGGATGTATTCGTCCTCGTTGTAGCTGGGGATGAAGACGTCGACCGTCGGCAGCTTCTCGTCGGGCTCGCGCTCCAGCGGTTTGCGCTTCAGCGGATCGGCGTTGATGATCAGGCTGATCACCAGGATGAGCAGGCAGTACAGTTCGGCCATCAGCAGCATCAGGCCGATGACGAAGCCGGTCGTGTCGGCGACAGGCGGCAGCGTCGAGGTGGTTCGCCAATAGATGTAGCGAATGACCACGAAGGAGCCGAGCGCCAGAAAAGCCTGGCGCGCGAACGGGCCTTTGAAAAACACCCAGATGACGACCATGCCGGCGATCACCGAGAGCGCAAGAATGAATTGGGTATGGACGCTGACGGGCAGCGTCAGGAACACCATGGCGAGCACGCCCGCCACAGCCCAACTCGCAAACCGCAACACCAACGCCATACGCATACGCTCCACACGAACTTGCAGTCTGACTCTAACGCCGACCGATAACGACGAAGTTAACGCTGCGTCACCGATATGCTTCGGATGTGAACGGCCTTGGCGCGACGCTACGGCAGGAACCGGGAAAATTTGCCTTTAGCCTCATCCCGTTACGACATCGCCGCCTCACACGGCGTTAACCCGACCGCGTTTTGGCCTCTAAATGCGACCGCGCCCGCGCCGGGATGACGGGCGCGGGCGCGGCATTTCGCGTTTATGGTGAATGAAGCGTAAAAATCCTCAGAAGCCGACGCGGGCGTCGACGATGCTGTACAGGCCCGAGCCCTGCTTCTGGTCGCTCAGATAGCCGCCGGACACGCCCAATTGAACGGGTCCGAGTTTCCAGCCCGTCAGATGCACGCCGACGCGCCATTGCTGATAGAAGCTGTTGCCGAGCGCCAGCACTTCCGGGCCCATGTAAACATTCTGACCGATCGCCCAGCCGTATTTCAGGCGGACATAATAGGAATTGGCGTTGGTCGAATAAGAGGCGTAGCCCATCAGCAACGTGTTCTTGCGCCGCGTGTCGTAGAACTCGCCAGACACTTTCAGGCCGATATGTTTGCCCTGCACCTGATTGGCCGGATCGGCGGGACTCAGCGTGTCGCTTTGCCCTGAAACGCCGCCATAGACCGCGTAGGTGAAGTTGCGCGACACCCATTCGTAACCGGCCATGACCGAGGCCATGTCCTCGCGGGCCGTGATCTTCGTGCCGGCGGCGTCCTTGTACTTGTATTCGCCGATCATGCCCTCGGCGCGCACGCGCAGGCCGGTCTTGTCGAGCGATTCCATCGGAGCCACGGTGACTGAGACGTCGGCGAATTTCGAGCCGGTCGTCGTCGCGGTGAGCGAGGCGTCGATGACGATATTATTGCTGTAATCGGGTTCGGACGATTTGACGCCTGTGTACCAGTCGGCCGCGGCCGCCGGCGCCGCGCCCGCCGTCGCTGAAAGAAGAGAGAGCCATAAACGTCTCATTACACACCTACCCCGTCGCGAGGCGAACGGCCTCGACGCACTCCGCCGGTCTGGCCTCCATCAAGACGGACCCCGGCTTATCCTGGGTCACTTTCGGGCAGGTTCACTAACGAGCAATTTAACGATCCCCCCTACTTTGCGGCATCCCTAACGGCGATTGAACAAGGACTTGCGCAAAGCCGCGCGGATTAACCAAACTGTCCTGAACAGCCCGATGCGCGGAGACCCTTATGATCAAGCAGGATTTTCATGGCGTGTTTCCCTATCTCGTCTCGCCGATCGACGCGGCCGGCCGGGTCAAGGACGCCGTGCTGGCGCGATTGTGCGACGATCTGATCAAGGCCGGCGTGCACGGGCTTGCGCCGCTCGGCTCGACCGGCGAATTCGCCTATCTCGATTTCGCGCAGAAGCGACGGATCATCGAGGTGGTGGTGGAGGCCGCGGCCGGCCGCGTTCCTGTCGTCGCCGGCGTCGCCGCGACGACCATCGCGGACGCGCAACGCCAGACGCGGGAATTCGCGCAACTTGGCGCCGACGGCGTTCTCGCGGTGATGGAAGCCTATTTTCCCATCGACGATGACGGCGTGCATGATTATTTCGCAGCCATCGCGGCGGCCTGCGATCTGCCGGTCACGCTCTACACCAATCCGAATTTCCAGCGCTCCGACCTCAGCCTGCCGGTCATCGCGCGGCTCGCGAAAATCCCCAACATCCGCTACCTCAAGGACGCCTCATCGAACACGGGCCGTCTGCTGACGATCATGAGCCTCGTCGGCGACGATCTGAAAATCTTCGCGGCCTCGGCGCATATTCCCGCCGCCGTCATGCTGATCGGGGGCCTGGGCTGGATGGCGGGGCCGGCCTGTCTGGCGCCGCGCGAAAGCGTTGCGCTCTATGATCTCTGCCGCGCCAAGAAGTGGGACGAGGCGATGGCGCTGCAACGCCGGCTGTGGCGGCTCAATCAGGCCTTCGCCAAATACAATCTCGCCGCCTGCATCAAGGGCGGGCTCGAACTGCAAGGCTATGAAGTCGGCGCTCCGCTCGCGCCGCAGAAGCCCCTCTCAGAACAGGGGCGCGCGGAAGTAAGGGCTGCGCTCGCCGAATTGCAGGGCTGAGGCGAAAGGCTTTCAGAGTTTCTCGATATCCTCTTTCGCCCGGCGCAGGATGTCGCGGAGGCTTGCGGCCTGTTCGTCGCTCAATCCGCCCTTGCGCATCTTGCGGAACAGGGCGGCGCGGAACTCCTGAATGGCCTCGCCGATGGCGGCGACGCCGATGGGTTCGGCGGCGGCGTTGACCTGACCGAGAATGCGCTCAAGCTCCGGGCGTTGTTCCTCAAGATAGGCGCGGCCGGCCTCGGTGATCGCATAGAGCCTGCGAAACCCGCGCGATTGCGAGGCGACGAGCCCGGCCTCCTCCAGAAGCTGGAGGATCGGATAGATCGCGCCGGGGCTCGGGCTATAGGCGCCCTGAAATCGCGCCTTCATTCCCTTGATGATGTCGTAGCCGTGGCGCGGCTCCTCGCCGATCAGGCCCAGAACGACAAGGCGCAAGGCGCCGGAATCGAAGACGCGGCCGCCGCGTTTGCGGCCAAACGGTCCGCCGCGGTGGCGGCCGAACGGACCGAATGGCGGGCCGAAGCCTCCCTCCTCTTCGTCCTTTCCCGTCGGGCAGAATGGCGGGCGCATCGCGACTCCTTGCTGTGCGCCGAGGGATAGCACGGCGCACAGCCATTTGGAAAAGACGCGCCCTTGAAAGCGGCCGAGGCCTCCGCCCGCAAGGGAGGAGGCTCCGACGCTGCATCATTGTCCGGCAGCCGTCATTATTTGGCGGCCGCGCCGGCCTCGCGATCTTTCGCGAAGCGTTCGAACGCCTCGCGGTCGCGCGCCTCGCGCTCCTTGCGGCGAAAGTCCGCGAAAGCCTCGGCTTCCTCATCAAGCGCGCGCAGGGTTTCGCTACGCTTCTCGTCAAGCGCGACATTGCCCGTCATGCCCCGATGGAACCGGCGATGGCGATGATGTCCGCAGCGCCCCATGCGCGCGCCGTCGTGAGCGGAAGCGCCATATTCTCCTTCCCGCCAGGCGCGACGCGACTGGTAGATGAAATAGGCGAGCGTCGCGATGCCCAAAGGCGGGAAAACGACGAAGCCGGCGGCGACGGTCAGGGCCTTGGCCGGGAACGGCATGGCGGCGGCGAAACGGCGCGCCTCGGCGCGGAAGTCGCCCGCAGGGCCGGTTTCGAAAGTCTGGTTCTGAGCGGTGGTCATCGTCATATCCTTCTGTATTCAGATATTTCTGTCCTGCGATATATCTGATGACGAAGAGATATAAACGATATATCTTTTTGAAAGATGGCCGCCGGATTAAACATCGGTAATGCGGGCCCCGACTTTTCCAAGGGTCGCGAATGTGGAATGACGGGGCCGCAACACGGGGGACGGCGATGGACGCAGCGGTGCTTTCGACGATTTCGGCCTTGGGCGGCACTGTCGTCGGCGCGATTTCGACGCTCGGCTCGACCTGGATGACGACGCGCGCGCAGGCCCGCGCGGCCCGCCTCGCCGCCGAGAGGGCCAAACGCGAAGAGCTTTACGGGCGCTTCATGGACCAATTGTCGAAGCTTTACGCCGGGGCGCTGAAATCGGTCGGCGTCGATTACGACCGGCTGTCCGACTGCTACGCCGTCGCCGGCCGCATCCAGCTTTACGCCTCGCAACCGGTCGCTGACGCGGCCAAAAACGCCCTTCGCTACATCATCGACATCGCGCTCGGACCGCAGCGCAGCGACGCCGAGACGCGCGAATTGATGGAAAAAGACGGCGCCGACGTCATCGGCGATTTCGCCGCCGCCTGCCGGGCGGAGCTGACCGCCCTGCGGTGACGTCGCCGACCGGGCTCAGAGCCCGGCCATGCACATATATTTGACGACGAGATAATCCTCGACGCCGTAATGCGAGCCCTCGCGGCCGACGCCCGATTGCTTGACGCCGCCGAAGGGCGCGACCTCGTTCGAGATCAGGCCGGTGTTGATGCCCACCATGCCGTATTCGAGCCGTTCGGCGACGCGCCAGACGCGGCCGAGATCGCGGGCGTAGAAATAGCTGGCAAGGCCGAATTCGGTGGCGTTGGCGAGCGCCACCACTTCGTCCTCATCGGCGAATTTGAACAGGGGCGCGAGCGGGCCGAAGGTCTCCTCGCGCGCCACCAGCATCGACTTGTCGACATTCGTGATGATGGTCGGCTCGAAGAAGCTGCGGCCGAGCGTATGGCGCTTGCCGCCGAGAACCACTTTCGCGCCTTTCGCCGTCGCGTCGGCGATATGCTCCTCGACCTTGGCCACAGCCTTGTCGTCGATGAGCGGGCCGATGCGCACGCCATCCGCCATGCCATCGCCGACTTGCAGCGCCGCGACGGCTTTGGCCAGTTTCTCGGCGAAGGCGTCATAGACGCCGGCCTGAATATAGAGCCGGTTGGCGCAGACGCAGGTCTGGCCGGCGTTGCGGTATTTGGACAGAATCGCGCCCTCGACCGCCGCGTCGAGATCGGCGTCGTCGAAGACGATGAAGGGAGCGTTGCCGCCAAGCTCCATCGAGACTTTCTTGATCGTGCCGGCCGATTCCCGCATCAGCACGCGGCCGATTTCGGTTGAACCGGTGAAGGTGAGCTTGCGCACCAACGGGTTCGACGTCATCTCGCCGCCGATGTCGCCGGCCGAACCGGTGATCACAGACAAAACGCCCGCCGGCACGCCGGCGCGCTCGGCGAGCGCGGCCAACGCCAGCGCGGTCAGCGGCGTCTGCGAGGCCGGCTTGACCACCATCGTGCAGCCGACGGCGAGCGCCGGCGCCGCCTTGCGGGTGATCATCGCGGCCGGAAAATTCCACGGCGTGATGGCGGCGCAGACGCCGATCGGCTCTTTCGTGACGACGATGCGCTGATTGGCGACAGGCGCGGGAATCGTGTCGCCGTAGATGCGCTTGCCCTCTTCCGAGAACCATTCGATGAAAGAGGCGGCATAGGCGATTTCGCCGCGCGCCTCGGCGAGCGGCTTGCCCTGCTCGGCCGTCATGATGCGCGCCAGATCCTCCTGATTGGCCATCAGCAACTCGAACCATTTGCGCAGAATGGCGGCGCGCTCTTTCGCCGTTTTGGCCCGCCATGGCCCCCACGCCTTGTCGGCGGCCTCGATGGCGGCGCGCGTCTCGGCCGCGCCGAGTTTCGGCACGCTCGCCACGAGTTCCCCGGTGGCGGGATTGCGCACCTCGATCTTGCCCGCGCCGTCGATCCATTTTCCGGCGACGTAAGCTTGCGTGCGCAACAGCGAGGGGTCGTTCAAATGCAACATGGCGTCATCCTTCCGGTTTGACGCCATGTTAAGCGTGCGCGCGACGCCGACAAGCCTCTGGCTTATTCGACGATGGCCCCTTTTTCGGTGACGACAACCCAGCGGGGCCCGCGCCGTTCGAAGCACTTGACGCGGCCAAGTTCGCGCAACATGTCGCCCGGCTCGACCTCACGAACAGGCGTGCGCGCGACGCCGACAAGCCTCTGGCTTATTCGACGATGGCCCCTTTTTCG
>ERZ1645187.52-NODE-52-length-107599-cov-29.285009_pt1 | contig 107599 bp, 121 predicted proteins | sample MGYA00575352_ERZ1645187 | MGnify/ENA primary metagenome ERZ1645187 (study PRJEB40837, sample SAMN11349314) | freshwater sediment metagenome | isolation source: river sediment | host: Sediment | place: India: Wazaribad , New Delhi | collected 2017-02-21 ...
CCGTGAAGGCGGCCGCACCGTCGGCGCCGGCGTCGTCGCCAAGATCACGGAATAAGGTAGGGTACACCCATGCAACGCCAGAATATCCGTATCCGTCTCAAGGCGTATGACTTTCGCATTCTCGATACGTCAACGCGCGAGATCGTGAACACGGCCAAGCGCACGGGCGCGCAGGTGCGCGGGCCGGTGCCTCTGCCCACCCGGATTGAGAAGTTCACCGTGAACCGCTCGCCGCATGTGGACAAGAAGAGCCGCGAACAGTTCGAAATGCGGACTCACCGCCGCCTTCTCGACATTGTGGACCCGACCCCGCAGACGGTGGACGCGCTGATGAAGCTCGATCTTGCCGCCGGTGTTGATGTTGAAATCAAGCTCTAATTTTTCAGAGCTTACTAGGAGTGAAGCGATGCGTTCTGGTCTCATCGCAGTGAAGCTGGGAATGACACGGATCTACACGGAGGAGGGCGTTCAGGTGCCCGTCACCGTGTTGAAGGTGGATAATTGCCAGGTGGTGGCGCAGAAGACGGCAGCGAAGGACGGCTACACCGCCCTTCAGCTGGGCGTCGGCGTGCCGAAAATCAAGCGCCTGACCAAGGCCGAGCGCGGCCACTTTGCCGCCGCCAAGGTGGAACCCAAGCGCAAGCTGCAGGAATTCCGGGTGACCCCCGACAACACCATGCCGGTGGGCGCCGAGGTGACGGTTGATCACTTCGTTCCCGGCCAGTTCGTGGATGTGACCGGCACCTCGACGGGCAAGGGCTATGCCGGCGGCATGAAGCGCTGGAACTTCGGCGGTCTGCGGGCCACGCACGGCGTGTCCATCAGCCACCGTTCCATCGGTTCCACCGGTAACCGCCAGGACCCCGGCAAGGTGTTCAAGAACAAGAAGATGCCGGGTCATCTCGGCGTTGACACGGTCACCACGCAGAACATCGTGGTGGTGAAGACTGACAAGGATCGCGGCCTCATTCTGCTCAAGGGCTCTGTGCCGGGCGTGAAGGGGGGTTGGGTTTCGGTGCGTGACGCGGTGAAGCGCAAGCTTCCCGAGGGCGCGCCGCGTCCGGGCGCCTTCAAGGCCCCGACGGAAGCCGCTGCCGCGCCGGTGAAGGAGTAAGCCCGTCATGAAAGCGGACATCAAAACCATTGACGCCGGCAAGGCGGGCAGCGTGGATCTGCCGGACCACATTTTCGGTCTGGAGCCGCGGGCCGACATCATCCACCGCGTGATCCAGTGGCAGCTCAACAAGCGCCAGCAGGGCACGCATCAGGCCAAGAGCCGCGGCGAGATCAACCGCACCACCAAGAAGCTGGGCAACCAGAAGGGTGGCGGCACGGCCCGTCACGGCTCGCGCAAGTCTGGCATCTTCGTCGGCGGCGGCAAGGCCTTCGGTCCCCGGTTCCGCAGCCATGAGACGGCGCTGAACAAGAAGGTGCGCGCCCTTGGCCTGCGCCATGCGCTGTCGGCCAAGGTGAAGGCTTCCGAGCTCATCATTCTTGACAAGGCGGAACTGAGCAAGGCCAAGACCAAAGCGGTGAAGGAAGCCTTTGCCAAGCTTGGCCTGGTCAACGCGCTGATCATTGACGGGGCGGCGGTGAACGACGGTTTCGCCAAGGCCGCGCGCGGCGTGCCGAACATCGATGTGCTGCCCATCCAGGGCATCAACGTCTACGACATCCTGCGCCGCAAGAGCCTGGTTCTCACCAAGGCGGCGGTGGAAGCTCTGGAGGCGCGCTTCAAATGAGCAAGGAACATTACTACGACATCATCAAGAGCCCGGCGGTGACCGAAAAGGGCACCATGGTTTCGGAAACGAACACCGTGGTCTTCAATGTTGCCGCCACCGCCACCAAGCCGGAGATCAAGAAGGCCGTTGAAGGTCTGTTCGGGGTCAAGGTGAAGGCGGTGAACACGCTGGTGCGCAAGGGCAAGGTCAAGCGTTTCCGTGGCCGCCCGGCGCAGCTTTCCGACGTGAAGCGCGCCTATGTGACCCTGGAAGAGGGTCAGCGCCTCGACGTGACCACGGGTCTGTGAGGGATTTGAGGTAGATCATGGCACTCAAGACATTCAATCCCACCAGCGCCGGGCGCCGCCACCTGATCCAGGTGGACCGTTCGGGCCTGTACAAGGGCAAGCCGGTGAAGGCTCTGGTCGAAGGCCAGAACAAGAATGGCGGCCGCGGCAACACCGGGCGCATCACCTCGCGGCGCAAGGGCGGCGGCCACAAGACGGCCTATCGCCTGATCGATTTCAAGCGCGCCAAGATGGACATGACGGCCACCGTCGAGCGGCTGGAATATGATCCGAACCGGACCGGTTTCATCGCCCTCATCAAGTATGAGGACGGCACCCTGTCCTATATCCTGGCGCCGCAGCGTCTGCAGGCCGGTGACACGGTGGTGTCGGGCCAGAACGTGGACGTGAAGCCCGGCAATGCCATGCCGATGGGCAACATGCCGGTGGGCACCATCATTCACAACATCGAGACCAAGCCCGGCAAGGGCGGGGCTCTGGCCCGTTCGGCCGGTGGCTATGCCATGCTGGCGGGCCGCGACCAGGGCTATGTGCTGATCAAGCTGAAGTCGGGTGAAACCCGCATGCTGCCGGCGGCCTGCATGGCGACGGTGGGTGCGGTGTCCAACCCCGACCACGTCAACGAGATCATCGGCAAGGCCGGACGCATGCGCTGGCTGGGCAAGCGTCCGGTGTCGCGCGGTATTGCCCGCAACCCGGTGGACCACCCGAACGGTGGCCGCACCAACGGCGGCAAGCACTGGGCCACCCCGTGGGGCAAGCCGACCAAGGGCAAGAAGACCCGGACCAACAAGTCCACCCAGAAATTCATCGTGCGCAGCCGCCACGATCGCAAGAAGTCGAGCTAAGAGGTAAACCGTGGCACGTTCGCTCTGGAAAGGCCCGTTTGTTGACGGGTATCTCTTGAAGAAGGCCGATGGGGCCCGCTCCGGCGGCCGCAATCAGGCGATCAAGACGTGGAGCCGCCGCTCCACCATTCTGCCGCAGTTCGTGGGCCTGACCTTCCAGGTTCACAACGGCAATAAGTTCATCCCCGTGCTGGTATCGGAGGAAATGGTCGGTCACAAGCTCGGCGAGTTCGCGCCGACGCGGACCTTCAAGGGCCATTCGGTGTCAGACAAGAAGGCGACGAAGTAAGGTCATGAGCAAGCCCAAGACAAAACGCGCGCTTGGCGACAATGAGGCGAAGGCCGTCACCCGGTCGATCCGCATTTCCCCGCGCAAGCTGAATGAAGTGGCAGCCGAAATCCGCGGCATGAAGGTGTCCAAGGCGCTGGCGCAGCTGACGTTCTCGCGTCGCCGCATCGCCAAGGATGTCAAGAAGACGCTGGAATCGGCCATTGCCAATGCCGAAAACAATCATGACCTCGACATCAACAACCTGGTGGTGGCCGAGGCCTGGGTGGGCAAGAACCTTGTCATGAAGCGCTGGATGCCGGGCGCGCGCGGCCGTGTGGGCCGGATCGAGAAGTTCTTCAGCGAACTGACGATCATTGTCCGGGAAGTGAAGGAGGCGGCCTGATGGGTCAGAAAGTCAATCCGATCGGTCTGCGTCTGGGCATCAACCGGACCTGGGACTCGCGTTGGTTCGCCAACAGCCGCGAATACGGCAAGCTGCTGCATGAGGATCGCGCCATCCGCGATTATCTGCGCAAGGAGCTGAAGCAGGCCGGTGTGGCCAAGGTGCTGATCGAGCGCCCGCACAAGAAGTGCCGGGTGACCATTCATTCCGCCCGTCCGGGCGTGGTGATCGGCAAGAAGGGTGCGGACATCGAGAAGCTGCGCAAGAAGGTGGCCGAGATGACTTCGTCGGAAGTCGATCTCAACATCGTCGAAGTGCGCAAGCCCGAAATTGACGCAACCCTGGTGGCCGAGAACATCGCCCAGCAGCTGGAACGCCGCGTGGCCTTCCGCCGCGCCATGAAGCGGGCCGTGCAGTCGGCCCAGCGCATGGGTGCCGAGGGCATCAAGATCACCTGTTCGGGCCGTCTTGGCGGGGCGGAAATCGCCCGCGTGGAATGGTATCGCGAAGGCCGCGTGCCGCTGCATACGCTGCGCGCCGACGTGGACTATGGCGTGGCCACCGCCCACACCGCCTATGGCACCAACGGCGTCAAGGTCTGGATCTTCAAGGGCGAGATCATGGAACATGATCCCATGGCCCAGGACAAGCGCCAGAACGACACGTCCGACGCTGGCCGCCCGCCGCGCCGCGAGCGCGAAGCGGCGAACGCCTGAGATTGAGGTAGCAACATGCTGCAACCGAAGAAGACAAAGTATCGCAAGGCCTTCAAGGGCCGCATCCATGGCAAGGCCACGAGCTGCAACACGCTCGACTATGGCACCTTCGGCCTGAAGGCGGTGGAGCCCGACCGGCTGACCGCACGCCAGATCGAAGCCGCCCGCCGGGCGCTGGCCCGCGGCATGAAGCGCGCCGGCCGCATCTGGATCCGGGTGTTCCCCGACGTTCCGGTGTCGAAGAAGCCGGCCGAAGTCCGCATGGGCTCCGGCAAGGGTTCGACCGAATACTGGGCGGCGCGGGTCAAGCCGGGCCGGGTGATTTTCGAGGTCGACGGCGTGCCCCGCGAAGTGGCCGAGGAGTCGCTGCGCCTGGCTGCCGCCAAGCTGCCGATCATCACGCGCTTTGTGGCGCGTCTGGGCGAATAAGGGGATCACGGCAATGAAGATGAAAGACGTGAAGGCCCTGACCAAGGACCAGGTGCAGGACGAAATCCTGAAGCTGAAGAAGGAACAGTTCAACCTGCGCTTCCAGCGGGCGACTGGCCAGATCGATAACACTGCGCGCATCCGTCAGATCCGCCGCGACATCGCCCGTCTCAAGACGGCGCAGTCGCAGGCCGCGGCCGCCAAGTAGGAGTAACAACAATGCCGAAACGCATCCTGCAGGGTGTCGTCGTCAGCGACAAGAATGACAAGACCATCGTGGTCAAGGTGGAACGCCGTCTGCGCCATCCGGTGCTGAAGAAGACGGTGCGTCTGTCGAAGAAGTATCACGCCCATGATGAAGGCAACACCGCCAAGACCGGCGATGTGGTGCGCATTCAGGAAACCCGGCCCCTGTCCAAGCAGAAGCGCTGGGCGCTTCTGGACAAGGTGGCCGAGGGCCAGGGCTGAGCCATCGAGAGGAATGGGTGAACCATGATCCAGCAAGAAACCAATCTCGATGTGGCTGACAATTCCGGCGCGCGCCGGGTGCAGTGCATCAAGGTGCTTGGCGGTTCCAAGCGCCGCTACGCCGCCGTGGGCGACATCATCGTGGTGTCGGTGAAGGAAGCCATTCCGCGCGGCCGCGTCAAGAAGGGCTCGGTGATGAAGGCCATCGTGGTGCGCACCGCGAAGGACATCCGCCGTCCCGATGGTTCGGTGATCCGCTTCGACCGCAATGCGGCGGTGCTGATCAACGCGCAGGGCGAGCCGGTGGGGACCCGTATTTTCGGGCCCGTGCCGCGTGAGCTGCGCGCCAAGAACCAGATGAAGATCATTTCGCTGGCGCCGGAGGTGCTGTGATGGCGAAGCTGAAAATCAAGAAGGGCGACAAGGTTGTCGTCATCGCGGGCAAGGACAAGGGCAAGCAGGGCGAAGTGCTCAAGGTTTTCCCGGTGGAAAACCGCGCCATCGTTTCCGGCGTGAATGTGGCCAAGCGCCATACCCGCCAGACCGCGTCCAATGAGGGCGGCATCATCAACAAGGATATGCCGATCCATATTTCCAATCTGGCGCTGCGCGATCCCAAGACCGGCAAGCCGACCCGCGTGGGTTACAAGACGCTGGCTGACGGCAAGAAGGTGCGCGTTGCCAAGCGTTCGGGAGAAGTGATCAATGGCTGACGACAAGAAGAAGGCTGACAAGCCGGCGAAGGACGCCGGCAAGCCGGATGCCAAGGCCGCCAAGGCTGCGCCGAAGAAGGCTGATGCGCCTGCGCCCAAGGGCAAGGCCAAGGAAAAGCTGCCGGAGGGCTATGTGCCCCGGCTGCAGACCCACTATGCCAAGGTGGTGCGCCAGAAGCTCATCGAGAAGTTCGGCTACACCAACCCGATGCAGGTGCCGAAGATCACCAAGATCGTGCTCAACATGGGCGTGGGTGAAGCCACCCAGGACTCCAAGCTGGTGCAGGTGGCGGCCGACGAGCTGCAGAAGATTGCCGGCCAGAAGGTGGTCATCACCAAGAGCCGCAAGGCCATTGCCCAGTTCAAGATCCGCGAGAACCTGGCGATTGGCGCCAAGGTGACGCTGCGCAAGGCCCGCATGTATGAATTCCTGGACCGCCTGATCACCATCGCGCTGCCGCGCGTGCGTGACTTCCGCGGCCTGCCGGACAAGAGTTTTGACGGCAATGGCAACTATGCCATGGGCATCAAGGAACACATCATTTTTCCGGAAATCGATTACGACAAGATCGACCGGGTGTGGGGCCTTGATGTGGTGATCTGCACCTCGGCGCGCAGCGACGAAGAAGCCCGCGCGCTCATCGAAGCCTTCAACTTCCCGTTCCGCCGCCCCGCCCGCAAGCAGGCCGCGTGAACCGGAAACCGTGATCTGAGGAAGCCACATGGCAAAGACCAGTTCGATTGAGAAGAACGAAAAGCGCCGGAAGATGGCCAAGCAGTTTGCGAACCGCCGCAAGAAGCTGAAGGCTGTCATCCACAACAAGCAGACGAGCATGGAGGACCGTTTCGCGGCCCAGCTCAAGCTCGCTGCCATGCCGCGCAACGCGGCGCCGACCCGCATTCGCAACCGTTGCGAGGTGACCGGGCGTCCGCGCGCCTATTACCGCAAGCTAAAGATGTCGCGTCTGGCTCTGCGTGAACTGGCCAACCTGGGTCTGATCCCGGGCATGGTCAAGTCGAGCTGGTAAGGAGACGATGAGATGAGTGTGAACGATCCGATCGGTGATATGCTCACCCGCATCCGGAACGCCCAGGAGAGGGGCAAGTCCAAGGTGTCGTCGCCGGCCTCGCGCCTGCGCGAGCGCGTCCTGGAAGTGCTGCAGAACGAGGGCTTCATCCGCGGCTTCACCACCACCCAGCAGGATGGCGGCAAGGCCGAGCTTGAGATCGAACTCAAGTATTTCGACGGCGCGCCGGTGATCAAGGAAATCCACCGTGTGTCGAAGCCGGGCCGGCGCGTTTATGCGTCGGTGGACACGCTGCCGACGATTTACAACGGTCTTGGCATTTCCATTCTTTCGACGCCCAAGGGCGTCATGTCGGATGCAGACGCGCGCGCCCAGAATGTGGGCGGCGAAGTGCTCTGCACCGTGTTCTAAGGGACGAATGCTATGTCGCGTATTGGCAAGAAAGCAGTGGCGATCCCGGCGGGTGTGACCGCCACCATCACCGGTCAGACGGTGGCGGTGAAGGGCGCGAAGGGCGAGCTCAAGGTGGTGCTGCCGGAAACGGTGACCATCACCCGTGGCGATGACGGCATCAAGGTTGATCCGGTCAACAAGACCAAGCTGGCGCGGTCGGCCTGGGGCATGTCGCGCACCATGGTGGCCAACCTGGTGAAGGGTGTGACCGAGGGCTATTCCAAGACCCTGGAAATCACCGGCGTGGGTTATCGCGCCGCCGCCCAGGGCAAGGTGCTGCAGCTCAATCTGGGCTACAGCCATGATGTCAACTATGCGGTGCCGGAAGGCATCGAGATCAAGACGCCGAAGCCCACGGAAATCGTGATCAGCGGCATCGACAAGCAGAAGGTGGGCCAGGTGGCCGCCGAAATCCGCGATGTGCGCGGGCCTGAACCCTACAAGGGCAAGGGCGTGAAATATGCTGGCGAATACATCTTCCGCAAGGAAGGCAAGAAGAAGTAACGGGTGAACCCATGGCAACCAAGATGACTCCTCTGGCCCGCCGCACTGCTCGCGTCCGCAAGGCGCTGGCGGCGCGTGGCAACCTCCGTCCGCGGCTGTCGGTGTTCCGCTCGTCGAAGAACATCTATGCCCAGATCATTGACGATGCGAAGGGCGTAACGCTGGCCGCTGCCTCGACCCAGGAAAAGGATTTCCGGGACGGCAAGAAGACCGGGGCCGACATGGCTGCGGCCAAGGCGGTGGGCAAGCTCGTTGCCGAGCGCGCCATCAAGGCCGGGGTCAAGGACGTGGTCTTTGATCGTGGCGGCTACATTTATCACGGGCGCGTCAAGGCGCTCGCCGAAGCGGCCCGCGAAGGCGGCCTCAATTTCTAATCCGAAGGGCATATTCACATGGCTAAGGAACGTGGCGAACGGGATCGGGACCGCAAGGAGAACCGCGAAGAGCGGGACAGCGAGTTCCTCGACAAGCTCGTTCATATCAATCGCGTGGCGAAGGTGGTGAAGGGCGGCAAGCGCTTTGGCTTCGCTGCACTCGTCGTCGTCGGCGACCAGAAGGGCCGGGTGGGCTTTGGCCATGGCAAGGCGCGCGAAGTGCCGGAAGCCGTGCGCAAGGCCACTGAAGGCGCCAAGCGGGCGCTGATCCGCGTGCCGCTGCGCGAAGGCCGCACGCTGCACCACGACATCGACGGGCGCTGGGGCGCGGGCAAGGTGACGCTGCGGGCAGCGCCTCCCGGCACCGGCATCATCGCCGGCGGCCCGATGCGCGCCGTGTTTGAATCGGTCGGCATGCAGGACGTGGTGGCCAAGTCCAAGGGGTCTTCCAACCCCTACAACATGGTGCGCGCCACCTTTGACGCGCTGAAGAAGCAGGCGAGCCCGCGCTCGGTTGCCGCCCGGCGCGGCAAGAAGGTGTCGGATGTTCTGCGCCGCCGCGAAGGCGGCGAGACGGTGGCCGAATAGGAGGATTGATCCCATGTCGAAATCGGGAAAGACCGTCACGGTCACGCAGATCGCCAGCCCCCAGCGCCGTCCGGCGGAACAGCGCGCCACGCTGGTGGGGCTTGGCCTCAACAAGATCAACCGCAAGAGCACGCTGCCGGATACGCCGGCGGTGCGCGGCATGATCGCCAAGGTTCAGCATCTCGTCCGCGTGGACGGGTAAGAGCAGGGATTGAACACCATGAAGCTCAATCAGATCGCCGACAATGCCGGTGCCCGCAAGGCGCGCAAGCGTGTGGGCCGTGGCATTGGTTCCGGCCTGGGCAAGACCGCGGGCCGCGGCGGCAAGGGCCAGACCGCGCGCAAGGGCGGCGCCAAGGCCGGCTTCGAAGGCGGCCAGATGCCCATCTATCGCCGTCTGCCGAAGCGCGGCTTCAACAAGCCCAATGCGGTGAGCTACAACGAGGTCAACCTTGGCCAGCTGCAGCGCGCCATTGACGCCAAGAAGCTTGACGGCAAGGGCGCGGTGACCGAGGCCGAACTGGTCAAGGCCGGGATCATCACCAGGGTCATGGGCGGTGTGCGCCTGCTGGCCAAGGGCGAGATCAAGAAGGCGCTGAACATTGAGGTTTTCTACGCCACCAAGTCGGCCATTGCTGCGGTTGAAAAGGCGGGCGGGTCGGTGAAGGTTCTGCGTCCGGCCGAAGAGCCCAAGCAGGCTTGATTGCGCATGGCCGGAAGCCCACATTAGGGGTTTCACGGTCAGGAACGGGGATGTCTCATGGCGTCAGCGGCTGAACAACTTGCAGCCAATCTGAACTTTGGCGCACTTGCCAAGTCGGAAGATCTGAAGAAGCGCATCTGGTTCACACTGGGTGCGCTGATCATTTACCGTCTCGGCACCTATATTCCCATTCCGGGCATTGACGCCGGGCAATTGGCCAAGTTCGCGGCCCAGAATTCCTCCGGCATTCTCGGCTGGGTGAACGGCCTGGCCGGTGGTGCACTTGGCCGTATGGCCATTTTCGCCCTCAACATCATGCCCTACATCTCGGCATCGATCATCATTCAGCTGATGACGTCGATTTCGCCGCAGCTGGAAGCCCTCAAGAAGGAGGGTGAATCGGGCCGAAAGAAGATCAACCAGTACACGCGCTATGGCACGGTGCTGCTGGCGGCGCTGCAAAGCTATGGCATTGCCATGGGCCTTATGGGCCGGGGCGGGCTGGTGCTCGATCCGGGGCCGTTCTTCGTTTTGTCCACGGTCATCACGCTGACCGGCGGCACGGTGTTTCTGATGTGGCTGGGTGAGCAGATCACCTCGCGCGGCATCGGCAACGGCATTTCGCTCATCATCTTCGCCGGCATTGTGGCCAACCTGCCGCACGGCCTGGCGGCCCTGCTGGAACTGGGCCGCACGGGGCAGATGTCGCCGCTCACCATTCTGCTGGTGGCGGTCATGGCCTTTGCGGTCATCGCCTTCATTGTGCTGTTCGAGCGCGCCCAGCGGCGCCTCCTCATCCAGTATCCCAAGCGCCAGGTGGGCATGAAGGTCTATCAGGGCGAAAGCTCGCATCTGCCGCTGAAGCTCAACACCTCCGGCGTCATTCCGCCGATCTTTGCCTCGTCGCTGCTGCTGTTGCCGCTCACGGTGGCCAACTTTACCGCCGGGCAGGGGCCGGACTGGCTCAACAACATCACGGCGGCACTGGGCCATGGCCGGCCGCTGTTCATGCTGTTCTATGCGCTGCTCATCATTTTCTTCGCCTTCTTCTACACCTCCATCATGTTCAATCCGAAGGAGACGGCGGAAAACCTGAAGAAGTATGGCGGCTTCATTCTCGGCATCCGGCCGGGCGAGAAGACTGCGGAATATATCGACTATGTGCTGACTCGCATCACAGTGATTGGCGCGCTCTATCTGACGGCGGTGTGTCTGCTGCCCGAACTTCTGGTCAACTACACCGGCGTGCCGTTCTATTTCGGCGGCACCTCGCTGTTGATTGTGGTCAGCGTGACGCTCGACACCGTGGCGCAGGTTCAGGGTCATCTGCTGTCACAGCAATATGAAGGCCTCATCAAGAAGGCCAAGCTGCGTGGAGGCAAACGTTGAACATCATTCTTTTGGGCCCGCCGGGCGCGGGCAAGGGCACCCAGGCCAAGATTCTCGAAGACAAGCGCGGCATGAAGCAGCTGTCCACCGGTGACATGCTGCGCGCCGCCGTGGCCGCGGGCACCGAAACCGGCAAGAAGGCCAAGGCCATCATGGAGCGCGGCGATCTTGTCTCGGATGAGGTGATCATCGGCATTGTGGCTGAGCGCATGGATCAGCCCGATGTGCAGAAGGGCGCCATCTTCGACGGTTTCCCGCGCACCACGGCCCAGGCCGAGGCGCTGGACAAGATGCTGGCCGGACGCCAGCAGAAGCTCGACGGCGTGATCGAGATGCGGGTTGATGACGAGGCACTGGTTCAGCGCATTGTCGGTCGCTTCACCTGCGCCAAGTGCGGGCAGGGCTATCATGACCAGTTTTCCCGTCCGAAGAAGGATGGGGTGTGCGATGCGTGCGGGGGAAGCGAATTCACCCGCCGTGCCGACGACAACGAGAAGACGGTGCGCGAGCGCCTGGCCGTTTACAACAGGCAGACTGCCCCCCTGGTGGCCTATTACCAGGGCAAGGGTACGCTGCATGTGGTCGACGGTATGGCTGACATTGGTGATGTCACCAAGGCCATTGCGCAGGTTCTGGACCGGTTGTGAAGGGGGCTGGCCTGGGCCTTACGGTCACCGGCCAGGACGCTTCATAAGCGGTTGATAGGGAAAGATTTCCCGACCCCGGGCCCGAATGGGTTCCGGGGCCGGAGAGTTGGGCCAATTCTGGCGTGATCGGGTTGACGTGAACCCGATTCCCCTCTAAGGAGGGCGCCAATCTCGGCTTTGACTCAGGGCTGGCTTCGGCGGGGTATGTCCCCGTCTGAGCGCGGCCTTCGTGCCGTCAGGCAGGTGGACTAAAAGTGAACAACAAGCATCAAGGGGCAAACCCTTGAAAAGCTTAGGAGAAATTTCGTGGCCCGTATAGCTGGCGTCAATATTCCGACCAACAAGCGCGTGGTGATCGCGCTGCGTTACATCCATGGCATTGGTCCGGTGAATGCCGTGACCATTGTGGACGAACTCAAGATTCCGCATTCCAAGCGGGTCAACGAACTGTCCGACGCCGAAGTTCTGGCGATCCGCGAAATCATCGACCGCGACTATGTGGTGGAGGGCGACCTGCGCCGCGAAGTGTCGATGAACATCAAGCGCCTTACCGATCTCGGCTGCTATCGCGGCACGCGTCATCGCAAGGGCCTTCCCGTGCGCGGCCAGCGCACCCATACCAACGCCCGCACCCGCAAGGGGCCGGCCAAGGCCATCGCCGGCAAGAAGAAGTAAGGGCAGAACACCATGGCTAAGGAAGCTGCGCGTCCGCGTCGCAAAGAACGCAAGAACATCTCTTCGGGCGTTGTGCATGTGAACTCCACGTTCAACAACACGCTCATCACCATCACCGACGTTCAGGGCAACACCATCGTGTGGTCTTCGGCGGGCAAGCTGGGCTTCAAGGGCTCGCGCAAGTCCACGCCCTATGCCGCGCAGGTGGCCGGTGAGCAGGCCGCGCGTGCGGCCATGGAGCATGGCATGCGGGTGGTCGAGGTTGAGGTGTGCGGTCCCGGTTCGGGCCGTGAATCGGCGCTGCGTGCGCTGCAGGCTGCCGGCCTTCAGGTCACTTCGATCCGCGATGTGACGCCGATTCCGCACAATGGCTGCCGCCCGCCGAAGCGCCGCCGCGTGTGATCTTTTCCGGGGGCGGGCGCTTGCCTGCCGCCACCAGACTTGAAACCGACTGTGGGGAGTCCGGCGACGGTCTTCCGGGACAAACGGGAAAAAACCTATGCATGTGAACCAGAAGAACTGGCAGGAACTGATCCGGCCCAGCAAGCTTGACATTCAGCCGGGGCGTGACCGCCGCCGCTTTGCCACCGTTGTCGCCGAACCGCTGGAACGCGGCTTCGGCACCACGCTGGGCAATGCTCTGCGCCGCATCCTGCTGTCGTCGCTGCAGGGCGCTGCCATTTCCTCGGTGCAGATTGACGGCGTGCTCCACGAATTCTCGTCGATTGCCGGTGTGCGCGAGGATGTGACCGACATCATCCTCAACATCAAGGAAATCTCCATTGCCATGCAGGCCGACGGGCCGAAGCGCCTGACCCTGAAGAAGGAAGGCCCCGGCGTGGTCAAGGCCGGCGACATTCAGGCCACGGGCGATATCCAGATTCTCAACCCCGACCATGTCATCTGCACCCTGGACGAGGGCGCGGAAGTGCGCATGGAATTCACCGTCAACACCGGCAAGGGCTATGTTGCTTCCGAGCGCAACCGCCCGGAAGATGCGCCCATCGGCCTCATCCCGGTCGACTCCATCTATTCGCCGGTGCGCCGCGTGTCCTACAAGATCGAGAACACCCGCGAAGGCCAGATCCTCGACTATGACAAGCTGATCATGACGGTTGAAACCAATGGCTCGGTGAGCCCTGAGGATGCCGTGGCCTATGCCGCCCGCATCCTGCAGGACCAGCTGTCGGTGTTCATCAACTTCGCCGAACCCACCAAGCAGGTGGCCGAGGAAGCGCGTCCGGAACTCGAGTTCAACGCCGCGCTGCTGAAGAAGGTGGACGAGCTGGAACTGTCGGTGCGTTCGGCCAACTGCCTGAAGAACGACAACATCGTCTATATCGGCGACCTCATCCAGAAGACCGAAGCCGAGATGCTCCGCACCCCGAACTTCGGCCGCAAGTCGCTCAACGAGATCAAGGAAGTTCTCGCCCAGATGGGTCTGCATCTCGGCATGGAAGTGCCGAACTGGCCGCCGGAGAACATCGAAGACCTCGCCAAGAAATTCGAAACCCACTACTGAAGTTCGCTGGCCCCCGGGGCCAGCCGTTGAAGGAGAAGTGTCATGCGTCATGGTTTCAGGGGCCGCCGGTTCAACCGCTCGGCTGAGCACCGCACCGCGATGTTCGCCAACATGTCGGCTGCCCTCATCAAGCATGAGCAGATTGTGACCACGCTGCCCAAGGCCAAGGATCTGCGTCCGGTGATCGAAAAGCTCATCACGCTTGCCAAGAAGGGCGGCCTTGCGGCCCGCCGCCAGGCCCTGGCCGAGGTGCGCGACGAGACCCAGGTGAAGAAGCTGTTCGACGTGCTGGCGGCCCGCATGAAGGACCGCAAGGGCGGATATGCCCGGATCATGAAGGCGGGCTTCCGCTATGGTGACAATGCCCCCATGGCGGTCATCGAATTCGTTGACCGCGATCCGGCCGAGAAGGGCAAGGATTCCGGCCCCGTCCAGAAGAAGGACGAGGAAGCGGCGGCGGCCTGAGGCCCACTGCCGATGATATTAAAGGGCGGGTCTTGCGACCCGCCCTTTTGCATTGCGTAGGACCGATGCGGCAGGCCGGGGGGCTGTAGCCGCCACGCCAGAGCACGCCGGGCCAAGGCGCAAAGGCCGACCCTGAGGGGGTCAGAGGGTGAACACCTCATCCACCAGGGCCACCTCATGCCGGCCATAACCGTTGAAGCGGGTGAGGGTGGAGATGCCATAGGCGCCGAGCGTACCGAACTCGATGTAGTCGCCATCACGCAGATCGGCCACCAGGTCAAGGCGGGCGGGCAGAACATCAAGCGGGTCACAGGTTGGCCCGAAGACCTTGAAGCTCTTGGTTGGCCCGGTGATGGCGCGGCCGTCACGGATGACGCGGAAGGGCGGCGCCAGTTCCGGCACCTGCATCAGCTCCATCAGCCCGCCATAAACGCCGTCATTGAGGAAGATGTCATCACCATCGGAGCAGACCAGCTTGACGCGGGTGAGGAGCGACATGCAGGTGGCAACGAGGCCACGGCCCGGCTCGCATTCCAGCAGGGGCAGGGCGCTGCCAAAGAATTTCTGCACCGCACCGGCGATGATGCGGAAATAGACCGAGGGTTCCGGGGCGGTGGAATAGAGATAGTTGGCCGGAAAGCCGCCGCCGACATTGAGCTTTGGAATGGTCATGTCGGCCAGACGGGTAATGCGCGCTGCCGCCTCGATGTGGCGCACATAGACCTGCGGGTCCTTGGTCTGTGAGCCGGGATGGAAGGTGAGAAGCGGCGAATAGCCCAGGGCCTGAACCCGCTTCAGCAGCTCGGCCGCGACATGTTCCGGCGCGCCGAACTTGGTGGAGAAGTCATGGGCCGAGGCGGCGGAGCGGTCACGCGGCAGAACAAACCGGATGGCGATCTCCACGGTGGCATCGCCCTGCACCACGGCATGGATTTTCTCCACTTCCTCAATGGCGTCGGCGGCAAAGCGGCGGCAGCCGAAGTCATGATAGGCGCGCTCGATCTCACGGCGCGACTTGACCGGATTGTGGTAGTGAAAACGGCTGCCGGGGGCATTATCGGCCACCAGTTCCATTTCCTGCACCGAGGCCACATCCCAGGCGGTGATGCCAGCTTCGGCCAGGGTCTTGATGGTCAGCGGGTGCGGGTTGGACTTGACGGCATAGGTAACCAGTCCCGGAAAGCGGCTGAGAAAAATGCCGGCCTCGGCCTTCAGGGCCGCCGGTGCAAAGCAGAACAGGGGTTCATCCGGTTCCAGGGCGGCGGCCACGGCGGGGGCGTCGGCATAGTGGGCCGGAAACGGCATGTCCTCGACGGCGAAACGGGCGGTCATGGGCGAATCCTCTGTTATCATTGGCAAAGCATGGCCAGTTAGGGGTGCCACGAGTCGGCGTAAAGACGGTGATGTGTTGCGGAAAGACATAATCGCCGTCATAATGACGGAAATTCGGTCATATGGACGATACGCATGGCGCTCACAGACAAGGACGAGGCATTGCTGGCGCTGCTCCGGGTCAATGCCCGCGAGCCGGTGGCGGCGCTGGCACGCAAGCTCAACCTTTCGCGCACCACGGTGCAGGACCGTCTGCGGCGGCTGGAGCAGCAGGGGGTGATTGCGGGCTACCGGGTGAAGCTGGGCGAGGGCAGCGGGCGCGGCGGCTTGCGCGGCATGATCACCATTTCGGTAGAGCCGCGCCGCCACATCGATGTGGCCAGGGCCATTACCCGCCTGCCGGAGGTGGAGGTGCTGCATACTGTCTCCGGCAAGTTTGACATGATGGCCGAGGTGAACACCGAAAGCGCCGAGGCCATGGACCAGGTGATTGACCGCATCAGCCAGTTGCCGGGGGTCACGGAAATCGAGACAGCGGTCATTCTTTCGACCAAACTGGACCGCAGATAGGCCGGGATTCGATGGAGGGAAATTTCATGCGCCGTTTTGCCGTGCTGGTCGTTGCGCTGCTTGCCCTGTGGGCGCCCGCTGCTGTGGCGCAGGTGCCGGAAAGTCAGGCCCAGATCACCCTGTCCTACGCGCCGGTGGTGAAGCAGACCACGCCGGCGGTGGTGAATGTCTATGCCAAGACAGTGGTGCAGCAGCGCAACAGCGGTCTGCCCGGCCTGTTTGACGATCCCTTCTTCCGCCAGTTCTTTGGCGATGGCGGCAGCCAGGGGCGCCCGCGCGAACGGGTGGCCAATTCGCTGGGCTCCGGCGTCATTGTTGATGAGCGCGGCTACATTGTTACCAATAATCACGTCATCAAGGGAGCAACCGACATTCGCGTGGCCCTGTCGGATGCGCGCGAGTTCGAGGCCAGACTGTTGATGGCCGACCCGCGCACCGACCTTGCGGTGCTGAAGATCGATGCGGGCGAGGAAAAGCTGCCCACCCTGACGCTGGCCGATTCCGACGGGCTGGAGGTGGGGGATCTGGTGCTGGCCATCGGCAATCCCTTCGGCGTGGGCCAGACCGTCACCTCCGGCATTGTCTCGGCCCTGGCCCGCACCGATGTGGGCATTTCCGACTATCAGTTCTTCATCCAGACCGACGCGGCCATCAATCCCGGCAATTCCGGCGGGGCGCTGGTGGACATGCAGGGCCATCTCGTCGGCATCAACACGGCGATCTTCTCGCGCTCCGGCGGCTCCATCGGCATCGGCTTTTCCATTCCCTCCAACATGGTGAAAACCGTGGTGGCCTCGGCCGAGACCGGCAAGCCCATTCAGCGCCCGTGGATCGGGGCCGAATTGCAGGATGTGACCTCTGACATCGCCGACAGCCTGGGCTTTGCCCGGCCCGAAGGCGCGCTGGTGGCCGATCTGCATCCGCAGAGTCCGCTGGTGGCGGCGGGCGTGGCGCGGGGTGATGTCATTGTGGCCATTGACGGCAAGGCGGTGGAGAATGCCAAGCAGTTGAACTACCGCGTGGCCACCGCCCAGATCGGCCATCAGGCGATCATTGAATTCCGGCGCAAGGGCGAGGCCAGGGAAGTGCCGGTGACGCTCATCACCGCGCCCGAAACCACCGAGCGCGCCACGACCACGCTGGGCGGGCGTTCGCCGCTGACCGGCATGGTGGTGGCCAATCTGTCGCCCGCCGTGGCCGATGAGTTGGGGCTTGATTCCGGTGCCACCGGGGTGGTGGCCACCGATGTGTCAGGCCCGGCCCAGCGCTTTTTCCGCCAGGGCGACATTGTGGAGCAGGTGAACGGGGTGGAGATTGACAGTGTGGCCACCTTGCAGGCCACCCTTGATCAGGCCGATGGCGGCTGGAACATTGCCATCAACCGCGGCGGGCGCACGCTTACCCTCAGAATCAGATGACGACACTGTTTGAACAGGCGGGTTTCGGGGCGGAGGTGCCACGGCCTCTGGCGGACCGCCTGCGCCCGCAGCGGCTTTCCGATGTGGTGGGGCAGGATCATCTGGTGGGGCCGGAGGGCACGCTGACCCGCATGCTGGCCCAGGGGCGGGTTTCCTCCATCATTCTGTGGGGGCCGCCCGGCACCGGCAAGACCACCATTGCCCGGCTTCTGGCGGGGGAAACGGGCCTTGCCTTCGAGCAGATGTCGGCGATTTTTTCCGGCGTGGCCGATCTGAAGAAGGCCTTTGAACAGGCCCGCATCCGGCGGGAGCAGGGGCGCGGCACACTGTTGTTCGTGGATGAGATTCACCGCTTCAACAAATCGCAGCAGGATTCCTTCCTGCCCTTTGTGGAGGACGGCACCATCACCCTGGTGGGGGCCACCACGGAAAACCCCAGTTTCGAACTGAACGGCGCCGTGCTGTCACGCGCCCAGGTGCTGGTGCTGAACCGGCTGGATGAGGCGGCGCTGGGCAAGCTCATCGCCCGCGCCGAATTGCACGAGAAGCGGGCCCTGCCGGTGACGGCGGAGGCGAAGGCAGCCCTCATCACCATGGCCGATGGCGACGGGCGCTATCTGCTCAATCTGGTGGAGGAGGTTTTTGCCGCCGTGGGTGAAGGCGGGGTGGCGCTGGACAGCGAGGCGCTGGCGCGGGCCGTGCAGAAGCGCCTGCCGCTGTACGACAAGAGTGCTGACGGCCACTACAATCTCATTTCCGCCCTGCACAAGTCGGTGCGCGGCTCCGACCCGGATGCGGCGCTTTATTATCTGGCCCGCATGCTGACGGCGGGTGAAGACCCGCTGTTCATTGCGCGGCGGCTGGTGCGCATGGCCAACGAGGACGTGGGGCTGGCCGATCCCGAGGCGGTCAATCAGGCGCTGGCGGCCAAGGATGTCTATGACTTTCTCGGCTCGCCGGAGGGGGAACTGGCGCTGGCTCAGGCCACCGTCTATATCGCCACCGCGCCCAAATCCAACGCGCTCTACACGGCCTTCAAGGCGGCCATGGGCCGGGCCAAGGAAACCGGTTCGCTGGCGCCACCCAAGATCATTCTCAACGCCCCCACCAAGCTGATGAAGCAGCAGGATTATGGTGCCGGCTATCGCTATGACCATGACGAGCCGGATGCCTTTTCCGGCCAGAACTATTTCCCCAGGGAAATGGGGCGCGAGAGCTATTACAGCCCGCCCGACCGGGGCTTTGAGCGCGAGGTGCGGCGGCGGCTGGAGCACTGGGCCAGGCTGCGCAAGGATCGCGGCAAATAGGCGGTCACCAGTCGATTGTCTTGCCGTCGCGGAAGAAGCCGCCGGAAGGCCCGCCGGGCTTCAGCGTGGCGGCCCAGACAATGCCGGAGGCCCCCTCGGCAATGGTGCGGGTGGCGTTGGGTCCGCCCATGTCGGTCTTCACCCAGCCGGGGCAGACGGAGTTGACCATGATGCCGCGGGGCGCCAGTTCGGCGGCCAGGGTGCGGGTCAGCACATTCAGCATGGTCTTGGAGGCGCGATAGGCGAAATAGCCGCCGCCCATGTCGGTGAGTGCGCCAAGGCCGGAGGAGACGTTGACGATGGTGGCATTGTCGGCGAGGCCTGCGGCCACCGCGCGGACCAGCCGCCAGGGCCCCAGGGCGTTGACGGCGATGGCGGCGGACACATCGTCCTCGCGGGCGGCCAGCACGCTTTCATTATGGCCCTGACCGGGCAGAATGCCCGCCGCATTGACCAGACAGGCGAGGGGGCCAAGCCCCACCGCCCAGTGGCCTAGCGCCGACACCGAGGGCGGGTAGGCCATGTCCACCGTCTGGGCGCGGACATCGTGGCCCAGGCTGGCCAGTTCCTTGTGGGCGGCGGCAAGGCGCACCTCATCCCTTGCGGCAATAGCCAGGCGATAGCCCCTGGCACCCAGCTGGCGGGCGGTTTCCAGCCCGAGGCCGCGGGAGGCACCGGTGATGAGAGCAAGGGGAGCGGTCATGGAAACGGACATGGGAACCTCCTGTGAAACCTCCTGTGGAACCTCCACGGGGTGTTTTCGGTTCTGATGTGGGCCAGGCCACTATGCACCACAAGCGGGCTTCCGTCACTGTGCCGTGAGGTGCTTGGCCAGACCGGCCGGCACGGGCATAAGGGGCTGAACGCAGGGGGCAGTGATGATTTCACGGCGGAGATTTCTGGTGGGCGCCGCGGGGCTGGCGCTGGGGGCAGGCAGCGCCCGGGCAGCGCGCGACCTGCGCGAGGGCGAATGGGTCATCGGCATCATCCCCGATGGCCGCTTCACCATCGACATGGTGGACATCAACCGCATTCCGCCGGAGTTTCATCGGCAGGATGTGTGGTTTGCCGGGCCGGAGGGGCCGGGCACCATTGTCATTGATGTGGCGGCACGGCAGCTGTTCTGGGTGAAACGGGGCGGCAGGGCGGTGCGCTATGGCCTGAGCGTGGGGCGCGAGGGCATGGGCTGGCAGGGCGCGGTGGTGGTGGGGCGCAAGGCCAAATGGCCCAGTTGGACGCCCACCGCCAGCATGCGGGCGCGCAACCCGAAACTGCCGGTCACCATGCCCGGCGGGCCGGAAAACCCGCTGGGCGCGCGGGCACTCTATCTCTACCGGGATGGGCGCGACACCATCTATCGCATCCATGGCACCAATGAACCCTGGTCCATCGGCAAGGCCGCCTCATCCGGCTGTTTCCGGATGCTGAACCAGCATGTGTTCGAGCTTTATGCCGAAGTGCCGGTGGGCACGCCGGTGGTGGTGCGGTGAGAACGGCGATCCATCACACCGCCCTCTGATCTATCCGGGAGCATTGCAAGCATTTCTGCTCAGGGATCGCCTTCCGTCACGACCGCAAAATCCCCTTCAGATACTTCCCCGTATGACTGCGTTTTTCCTTCACCACCTCTTCCGGGGTGCCGGAGGCCACAACTTCGCCGCCGCCGTCCCCGCCTTCGGGGCCCATGTCGATGATCCAGTCGGCGGTTTTGATGACTTCAAGGTTATGCTCGATGACCACCACGGAATTGCCCTGGTCCACCAGTTCGTGCAGCACCTCCAGCAGCTTCTTCACATCGTGGAAGTGAAGGCCGGTGGTGGGTTCATCCAGCAGATAGAGGGTGCGGCCGGTGGCGCGCTTCGACAGTTCCTTGGCCAGCTTCACGCGCTGGGCCTCGCCGCCTGAGAGCGTGGTGGCCTGCTGGCCCACCTTGATGTAGCCCAGGCCGACGCGCTCCAGCGTTTCCATTTTCTCGCGCACGGCGGGCACGGCGCGGAAAAACTCCGCCGCCTCGGCCACCGTCATTTCCAGCACATCGGCGATGGACTTGTCCTTGAATTTGATTTCCAGCGTTTCGCGGTTGTAGCGGTGGCCGTGGCACTCATCGCAGGTGACATAGACATCGGGCAGGAAGTGCATCTCGATCTTGATGACACCATCGCCCTGACAGGTTTCGCAGCGCCCGCCCTTGACGTTGAAGGAGAAGCGCCCCGGTTCATAGCCGCGGGCCTTGGCCTCCGGCAGGCCGGCAAACCAGTCGCGGATGGGGGTGAAGGCCCCGGTATAGGTGGCGGGGTTGGAGCGCGGCGTGCGGCCGATGGGCGACTGGTCGATGTCGATGATCTTGTCGAGATATTCCAGGCCCTCGATGCGGTCATGCTCGGCGGGCGGCTCACGCGTGCCCATGAGCTTGCGGGCCAGCGCCTTGTAAACCGTGTCAATGAGCAGGGTGGACTTGCCGCCACCGGACACGCCGGTGACACAGGTGAACAGGCCAAGGGGAATGTCCACGTCCACATTCTTCAGATTGTTGGCGCGGGCACCGCGCACCTTGATGGCGCGGAGCTTTTCCGGCTTGCGCCGGGTCTTCGGCACGGGCACGGACTGGGCGCCCGTGAGATATTGCCCGGTCAGGCTGTCGGCATTGGCCATGACCTGCTGCGGCGTGCCCTCGGCCACCACGCGGCCGCCATGCACGCCCGCACCGGGGCCAATGTCCACCACATGGTCAGCGAGGCGAATGGCGTCTTCGTCATGTTCCACCACAATCACCGTATTGCCCAGGTCGCGCAGGTGGGTGAGGGTTTCGAGCAGGCGGGCATTGTCGCGCTGGTGCAGGCCGATGGACGGTTCGTCCAGCACATAGAGAACGCCGGTGAGGCCGGAGCCGATCTGCGAGGCGAGGCGGATGCGCTGGCTTTCGCCGCCCGACAGCGAGCCCGCCATGCGCGACAGGGTGAGATAATCCAGCCCCACGTCGGAGAGGAATTTCAGCCGCGCCCTTATTTCCTTCAGGATGCGGGCGGCGATTTCCCTGTCCTTGGGTTTGAGCCTGCCCTCCAGCCCGGTGAACCAGTCGCCGGCCTGACGGATGGACATGTCGGTCACTTCGGCAATGTGTTTCGCCCCCACCTTCACGGCCAGCGCCTGCGGCTTCAGCCGGGCGCCGTGGCAGGCCTCGCAGGGATGATCGGACTGAAAGCGCGACAGTTCCTCGCGCATCCACTGGCTGTCGGTTTCGCGCCAGCGCCGCTCGATGTTGCCAATGACGCCTTCAAAGGTCTTGCGGGTCTTGTAGGAGCGCAGGCCATCATCATAGGTGATGGTGATTTCTTCCTCACCCGTGCCGAATAGCACCGCGTCCTGCACCTTCTTGGGCAGCTTGTTCCACGGTGTGGTCATGGAGGCCTTGAAGTGCTTGCACAGGGCTTCCAGCGTCTGGGTGTAATAGGGCGAGGTGGCGCCGGTCTTGGCCCAGGGCAGCACCGCGCCGTCGCGCAGCGACAGCGCGCTATCCGGCACCACCAGAGCAGGCTCGAACTTCAATTCGGTGCCCAGACCATCGCAGGTGGGGCAGGCGCCGTGCGGGTTGTTGAAGGAAAACAGGCGCGGCTCGATCTCCTCGATGGTGAAGCCGGAGACGGGGCAGGCGAATTTTTCCGAGAACAGAATGCGCTCGTGGGTTTCGTTCTTGGACTTGTTGGCGCTTTCCTCGGCTGTGGCAGAGGCGGGCAGGGGCTTGTCGGCAAATTCGGCAATGGCCAGGCCCTCGGCCAGTTTCAGCGCCGTCTGGAAACTGTCGGCCAGGCGGGTGGCAATGTCGGGGCGGACGACGATGCGGTCCACCACCACGTCAATGTCGTGCTTGAATTTCTTGTCGAGCGCCGGGGCCTCGGCGATCTCGTAAAAGGCGCCGTCCACCTTGACGCGCTGGAAGCCCTTTTTCAGAAGCTCGGCCAGCTCCTTTTTGTACTCGCCCTTCCGCCCGCGCACGATGGGGGCGAGGATATAGGCGCGGGTGCCCTCCGGCAGGGCAAGCATGCGGTCGACCATCTGGGTAACGGTCTGGCTTTCGATGGGAAGGCCGGTGGCGGGGGAATAGGCCACGCCGATGCGGGCAAAGAGCAGGCGGAGATAATCGTAGATTTCAGTGACGGTGCCGACGGTGGAGCGCGGGTTGCGGCTCGTGGTCTTCTGCTCAATGGAAATGGCGGGCGACAGGCCGTCGATCTGGTCCACGTCCGGCTTCTGCATCATGTCGAGGAACTGGCGGGCATAGGCCGACAGGCTTTCGACATAGCGGCGCTGACCCTCGGCATAGATGGTGTCGAAGGCAAGGGATGATTTGCCCGAGCCGGACAGGCCGGTGAAGACGATGAGGCTGTCGCGCGGCAGATCGAGGGAGATGTTTTTCAGGTTGTGCTCGCGCGCGCCCTGAATGGAGATGAATCGCTTGGTTTCGGTCATGCTCTAGCACTAGATCAAAAGGGGAACAAAAACAAGGGACGCTCCCTGTGGGAACGTCCCTGCGGTGATCCAGAGATAGGGCCTGTGCCCCCTGTCTCCAAGGGGCGGGCGGGCTTTATCAGCGGCCAATCATGGCGGCGGCCAGGGCAAAGTCATCCTTGCCGGAGGCTTTGGCAATGGCGGCCAGCGTCTGGTCCGGCCCGGTCACGGTGAAGCCCTTGGCGGTGAGGGTCTGGATGAGGGCTTCCGGCGTCTGGTCAAGAAGCGGTGCCACCTGCTGAAGCGGCTTGCCGATGACGGCGTGATAGACGGCAAAGGGCGGCGGACCGCCAGCACCGCCCCGGCCTTCGCCGCCTTCGCCGAAGGCGAAGAAGAGGGCCGCAGCCAGCGACACCAGCATGGCAATGGCGAAGGTGCCCTGACGGAAATACAGGCTCATGGGCTTCCAGTTCTTCCAGACATGGAAAACGAAGGGCAGGATGAGCACCATGCTGAGCCACTCATGCATGCCGTGGAAATACTGGCTGCCGAGGTGGAAGAAGAGGGCGATGCCGGAAATAAGCGAGACGGCAAACAGGCCGGTGACAAAGGGCGTGGCGTAGCGTTGAAGGACGGGAGGCATGAAGCACCTGTGCTGGTAAGGGTTACGGCATTGAGACGGGGACCATGGCCGATTCCGTTGCACCCACGCTGCGGCGGGAGGCCGCAGTTTCAGCGCATCCCGCCCATCACCTTGTCCGAAAAGTCTTCAACTGTCCGGATCGGATGAGGGGGTTAGTTCCCCATCAGCCTGTCGCGCTTTTTGGTCACCGCATTGGCGTGGGCGTCAAAGCCTTCATAGCGGGCCAGCGCCTCGGCATGGGGGGCCAGCACCGGGTAGGCGGCGCGGCTGACCCGGGCAATGGAGGAGCGTTTCAGAAAGTCATGCACCGACAGGGCCGAAAAGGTTTTGGCCCAGCCGCCGGTGGGCAGCACATGGCTGGGGCCGATGACGAAATTGGCCAGGGTGGACGGCGTGGCCTCGCCCAGCAAAATCTCGCCCGCGTTGTGAATGAGCGGCAGATAGCGCTCCGGCTCCTTGGACAGGATCTGCAAATGCTCCGGCGCATAGTCGTTGATGAAGGCAAAGGCCTCGGCGTCATCGCGGGCCAGCAGAATGCCGCCGCGGTCGGAGCCGAAAACCTCCTGGGTGTAGCCCACCCGTTCCGCCCCCATGTCCTGCCAGAATTCAGGGATGGCGGCCAGCGCCTCGCGCGCCACGTCCTCTGATGTGGTGACCAGAAAGGCACCGGAATCCGGACCGTGTTCGGCCTCGATGAGAAGGTCGAGCGCTGCCAGCCGGCCGCTGCTGGTGGCATCGGCAAAGACAATGGTTTCGGAGGGGCCGGCGGGCGTGCCCGTGTCGATGAAGTCAGCCACCAGCCGCTTGGCCGCCACCACCCAGGGCGAGCCGGGGCCGACCACCTTGGCATATCTGCCGATGGTGGCGGTGCCGAAGGCCACGGCGGCAATGCCCTGCGCGCCGCCCGCCTTGTAAACCTTGCTGACGCCAGCGGCCTGGGCGGCGGCCAGGGTGGCGGCGTCGATGCTGCCGTCCGGGCCGGGTGGCGTGATGATGCAGATGTCGGCCACACCCGCCACCACGGCGGGAATGCAGGTCATCATCACCGAGGACGGAAACGACCCCTTGCCGCGCGGCACATAGCAGGCAACGGACGGAATGGGCGTGGTGCGGTCGCCCGCCATGACGCCGGGCAGCACTTCCATGCGCCACTCGCGTTCCGGCATCTGCCGTTCGTGGAAGGCGCGGATATTGGCGGAGGCAAAGGCAATGGCCTTGATGAGGTCGGGCGCCAGGGACTGGTGGGCGGCGGCAAAATCCGCCGCCGTGGCAGCAATGCGGTCCTCCGTCACCGGGGCCTTGTCGAATTGGCGGGTGAACTGGGCCAGCGCCCGGTCGCCGTCGCGGCGCACCGCATCCACCACCGGGCGGACCTTGTCGATATAGGGTCCGAGATCGCTTTCGGTGCGGGCCAGCATGGCTGCGCGCTGGCTGGGCGAAAGGTCGGCAAGGCGATGGAAATTGATGGTGGCCATGTCAGTTGCCGTGATGCCAGGTGGTGGAAATGTAATCCTCGTCCTCCTGTCCGGCGCGCTCGAACTTGAGGAAGTCATAATAGCCGCAGCGCGTGCCGGGGAAGGACCGGCAGGTGGAGGGGCGGGCGGGATAGATGGTGCAGCGGCGCAGCGCGGTATCAAAGAACTGGCAGATCTTGCCAAAGTGCTCATCGGTCTGGCGGCGCATGATGCGCTTGTAGCCGTGGGCCGCCTTGAAATATTTCTTCTCGGCCTGGGCCAGGGTCAGGCCGAAGTGCTTGGCGATGCGCTGGGCATCGCGGTCCTTCACCTCGATCACCGGATAGGAACAGCAATAGCCCGGGCATTTCAGGCAGTCATACTGGTTGCGCGGTTTCTTGCTGGCAGGCTTCTTGGCGGGCATGGACAACTCACGTCACGGATCAGGCGGGTTTGGCCGGGGTCTTGCTTTGGCGCAGGGCGGCGAAGCGCCGGTTGGTTTCGGCCATCTCACCCTGCAGCCATTCGCGGAAGGCGCGCGCCGGAGCACTTTCGCGGGCCCCCCGGGCGCGGACGATCCAGTAGCTGCCATGATCGCGGATGTCCACCGCAAAGGGGCGCACCAGCCAGTTTTCCAGCAGCGCATCGGTGCACAGGATCTGGTCGCCCAGGGCAAAGCCCTGTTCGGCCTCGGCCGCCTCGATGGCCAGATGGTTCTGGAAGGTGGGGCCGCGCCAGTCCTCGATGCCGGTGACGCCGGCAGCGGCCAGCCAGTCGGTCCACCACTGCTTGCGGTCCTCGTGGAGCAGGGTGAAGTCGTTGAGGTCGGCGGGGGTGAGGTGGGGCCGGTCTTTGATGAGGCCGGGGGCGCAGACCGGAAAGATCATCACCTCCGACAGGCGCTGCATGTCCACGCCCTCCCAGTTGCCCTTGCCATAGCGGATGCCCAGATCCATCTGGTCGGCGCTGAAGTTCACCAGCCGGTTGGTGGGGTGGATGTGCAGTTCGATGTCGGGGTGAAGCTCGGCGAAGCGGCCCAGCCGCGACACCAGCCAGCGCGAGGCGATGGCCGGTTCCACCGTGACGTTGAGCGAGCGCACATCGCCCACGGCGGCCGCCTCGCGGGTGGCCTCGGCAATCTGGTCGAAGAGGGGGGTGAGCCGGCTGCCGAAGTGGCGGCCGGCCTCGGTGAGTTCCACGCCGCGCCCGGTGCGGATGAAGAGCTGGGTGCCCAGCCATTCCTCCAGTTCGCGGATGTGGCGCGAGATGGCGGCGTGGGTGACAAAGAGTTCGGTGGCCGCGTCGGTGAAGCTTTCGGCGCGGGCGGCGGCCTCGAAGGCCTTGAGAGCGTTTAGTGACGGCAGGCGGCGGGCCATGACCTTGTGTAAGATTATCTTACGGCCCACGCAAGAACTTGCCGTTTGTCCTCCACCGGCTGTGCCCCCATGTTCCGGCTGAGAAAGGGAGGAAGGCCGATGAACTGGATCTTTGCGAGCTATGGCATGGCCTATGGGGTGGCCTGCGGGTTGCGGCGGGAACGGACCCGGACCGGGCGGCGTGACCGCTTCCCGTCAGCGCCGTTGGGGGCGGATGACGGTAAAGGAAAGATCACCGACACATAACATTTCCTTACGTGTCATGTAGCTTAAAGCCGTTTGTCCCCGGCCATTGAAGGGATCATATTGGGGTCATCAAACGGACCCGCATGGGGTCACAAGGAGATGTTATGAACTGGGTTTTCGGCGCTTATGCCAATGTCTATCACACCGCCATGATGCAGGAGCAGAAGGCGCAGCACGCCGTTCCGGCCCGCAAGGCTGGTGCTCTGGCCCGTCTGTTCGGCCGCGGCTGATCGCGCCTCGCATTCTGTTCTGAAACAGGCTCTGGGAAGCGCTGTCTTCCACAGGGCCTTTTTCGTCACTTGATGGGAACAAAAAAAGAACATATATTCTGTGTATGGGTTTCGGCGCGGGGGTGAAAGGCCGTTCCGCAGCCGCTAGATCAGGATCAGTCGTGGAAGGCCCCTGGGGGCCAGGCAGAGGAGAGAACAATGGCAGGCTCGGTGAACAAGGTCATTCTGGTGGGCAATCTGGGCCGCGACCCGGAGGTGCGCCACACCCAGGACGGCAAGACCATTGTCAATCTGTCACTGGCCACCAGCGAAAGCTGGAAGGACCGCAATTCCGGTGAGCGCAAGGAGCGCACCGAATGGCACCGGGTGGTGATTTTCAATGAGAACCTGGCGCGCATTGCCGAGCAGTATCTGAAGAAGGGCTCCACGGTTTACATCGAGGGCCAGTTGCAGACCCGCAAATACACCGACAAGGACGGGGTGGAAAAATATTCCACCGAAGTGGTGCTGCAGAATTTCCGGGGCGAACTGACGCTGCTGGGCGGCCGGCCGAGCGAGGGGGGCGGGGCCTCCTATGGCGGCGATGATTTCGGTGCCTCTGGCCCCATGGAGCGGCCGCGCGGCGGCGGTTCCAAGCCCGCCAGCTTCACCCGCGATCTTGACGACGAAGTGCCGTTCTGAGGCGCGCCATGCGGCTTTGGCGGCGGCTTGTTCTTGCCGTGCTGGTGCTGCTGGCCGGGTGGGCCGGGGCGGTGCGGGCCGGAGAGGCAGTGCCGCCTGCCACCGTTGATGACCGGAGCGATGCGGCGGCGCTGGTGCGCTCGCTCTATAATGCCGTGACGCTGAAGGACTATGCCCGCGCCTGGAGCTATTTCGGCACCCCACCGGCCCGTGATTTCGCCAGTTTCGTCAAGGGCTATGCAGCCACGGAGTTTGTGGCGGTGAAGCTGGGGCCGGTTGCTTCAGAAGGGGCCGCGGGCAGCAGCTATTATTCGGTGCCGGTGGCCCTTGCCGCCCATGAGCAGGGCGACACCGTGCGTTATTTTGCCGGCTGCTATGTGGTGCGGGGCGTCAACGGTGCCATTCAGGAGCCGCCCTATAACCCGCTGCACATCGAGCAGGCGAAGCTGAAGCCAGTGGCGGATTTTGCCATTCCCGATGAGGTGTTAAAATCCTGTGGCGGGGCAGTGGCAACGGATGCGGCAGCGGCACTGGAGAGGGTGCAGCGCCAGTTTGCGGCGGAGCAGCGGGTGGCCTGTGGGCTTGATGAGGAGGAGGCCGCACCCGGCTTGCTGCGCACGCCCGAGGTTCATGATCTCAGCTTCAAATTTGCCAGCGACGAGGCGGCGGCAAAGCCCCGCCATTACCGGCTCTATCACTTCCCCTGCCAGATCTACGCCTATAATGAATCGAGTGTCTTCTACCTTGAGGACGACATGGGCGCGGCCCAGCTTGTGAGCTTTGCCGAGCCGGTGGTGGAGGCGGCCTTCGCCGATGACGAGCAGACCAGACTTTCCGGCTGGAAGGTGACGGGGTTCACAGCCACGGCCACCCTCATCAATGCCGATTTCGACGCCGCAAACCAGACCATTACGAGTTTCGCCAAGGGGCGCGGCATCGGCGATATTTTCTCCTCCGGCAGCTGGGATTTTGCCGAGGGCAGCTTCCGTCTGCGGGGCTGGCTTTACGACCCCACGGCGGATGAGCAGGAAGACCCGGTGACGGTCATCCGGGACGGCGTTGTCCAGCCGCCGGACCTGCCCAAGTAAGGCTTCCATTTCAGGGGCTTAGATTGCGGCAACCAGGCCGCCAAAGAGGTGCGGAACGGGCCTCGTTTTCGTTGCCCAATGAGGGGCCATCCGGTAGATTTTGCTGGTCCTCGAATCGGACTTCCGGTGGTGGTTTCCGGCGGCTGCAGACGGGGGGGCGGGCTTGCCGCTTGCCAAGGATTTCCGGTGACTGACAAGACTGACAAGACGGGCGGGCAGACGCCTGCCAATCCCCACGAAATTTCGCCCATCTCCATCGAAGACGAGATGCGCAAGAGCTATCTCGATTACGCCATGAGCGTGATCGTGAGCCGGGCGCTGCCCGATGTGCGCGACGGCCTGAAGCCGGTGCACCGGCGCATTCTCTACACCATGGAGGAGAACGGCTTCTCGCCCGACAAGGCCTACAAGAAGTCGGCCCGCATCGTTGGCGATGTCATGGGTAAATATCACCCGCACGGCAACCTCGCCATTTATGACGCGCTGGTGCGCATGGCGCAGGATTTTTCGCTGCGCCTGCCGCTCATCGACGGCCAGGGCAATTTCGGTTCGGTGGACGGCGATCCGCCGGCCGCCGACCGCTATACGGAATCGCGCCTGGCCAAGGCGGCGGTGCCGCTGCTCGATGATCTCGACAAGGACACGGTGGAGTTCCAGCTCAACTACTCCAACGAGTTCCGCGAACCGGTGGTGCTGCCGGCCAAATATCCCAACCTGCTGGTCAATGGTTCGGGCGGCATTGCGGTGGGCATGGCCACCAACATGGCGCCGCATAATCTGGGCGAGGTCATTGACGCCACGGTGGCGCTGATCGACGACCCGGCCATCAGCATCGATGATCTGATGGCCCATATGCCGGGGCCGGATTTTCCCACCGGCGGCATCATTCTGGGGCGGGCCGGAATCCGCTCGGCCTTCCACACCGGGCGCGGCTCCATCACGCTGCGCGGGCGGGTGGCGGTGGAGGACATCCGCAAGGACCGTGAAGCGCTCATCATCACCGAGATTCCCTATCAGGTGAACAAGGCGATGATGATCGAGCGCATCGCCGAACTGGTGCGCGAAAAGAAAATCGAAGGCATTGCCGACATCCGCGACGAAAGCTCGCGCGAGGGCATGCGGGTGGTGATTGAACTGCGCCGCGACGCGGTGGCCGATGTGGTGCTGAACCAGCTTTACCGCCTGTCGGCACTGCAAAGCTCGTTCAGCGTCAACAACATTGCGCTGCTGGGCGGCCGCCCGGAACAACTCAATCTAAAGGACCTGCTCGCCGCCTTTGTGTCCTTCCGCGAGGAAGTGGTGACGCGGCGGGTGAAGTTCCTGCTGAAGAAGGCGCGCGACCGGGCCCATGTGTTGGTGGGTCTGGCAATTGCGGTGGCCAATATTGATGAAGTCATCCGGCTCATCCGTTCGTCACGCGATGCGGGCGAGGCGCGCGAGGCCCTGATGGCGCGCGACTGGCCGGCCAGGGATCTGGCGCCGCTCATTGCGCTCATTGCCGATCCGCGCCACGTGCTGACGGCGGCCAACACCTATCGTCTGTCGGATGAGCAGGCCCGCGCCATTCTCGATCTTCGCCTGCAGCGGCTGACAGCCCTTGGCATGGAGGAAATCACCGCCGAACTGGAAAAACTGTCGAGCGAGATCAAGGACCATCTGGAAACGCTGTCGTCACGCGGGCGGGTGATGGACGTCATCAAGGGCGAACTGGCCGAGATCAAGAGCAGTTTTGCCACGCCGCGCAAGACCGAGATTGTCGAGAATGAAGGCGAGATCGAGGACGAGGACCTGATCGCGCGCGAGGACATGGTGGTGACGGTGAGTCACGCGGGCTATGTCAAGCGCGTGCCGCTGTCGGCCTATCGGGCGCAGCGCCGCGGCGGCAAGGGGCGCACCGGTGTGCAAATGAAGGAAGAGGATTTCGTCACCAAGATGTTCGTGGCGAACACCCACACGCCGATCCTGTTCTTCTCGTCCACGGGCACGGTCTATCGCATGAAGACCTGGCGGCTGCCGGTGGGCAACCCGCAGTCGCGCGGCAAGGCCATGATCAATCTTCTGCCGCTGGAACAGGGCGAGCGCATCACCACCATTCTGCCGCTGCCGGAGGTGACGGAGGAGGGGGCCAGGCCCTATCTGATCTTCGCCACCACCTCGGGCTATGTGCGGCGCAATGACTTCGAGGATTTCGAGAGCATCAACCGCAACGGCAAGATGGCCATGAAGCTGGAGCCCGGCGAACAGATTGCCGGGGTGGACATCTGCACCGAGGGCGATGACGTGCTTCTGACCACGGCGCAGGGCCAGTGCATCCGCTTCGATGCCACGGATGTGCGGGTGTTCAAGGGCCGCGATTCCACCGGGGTCACCGGCATCAAGCTGGACAAGGGCGACCATGTGATTTCGCTGGCGGTGCTGACCCATGTGGAAGCCAGCCCGGACGAGCGTGCCGCCTACATCAAATACAGCCGCAACGGCGGCGACGAGGGCGAGGGCGGCGAGGACGAGGCGGCGGGCGATGTGGCGCTGGCGCCGGAGCGGCTGGCGGCCATGGCGGCGGCGGAACAGGTGGTGCTCACCGTGTCGGCCAATGGCTATGGCAAGCGCACCTCGGCCTATGAATACCGCATCACCAACCGCGGCGGCAAAGGCATTGTGGCTATGGTGGTGAACGAGCGCAACGGGCCGCTGGTGGCGTCCTTCCCGGTGGTGGAGGAAGACGAGATCATGGTGGTGACCGACGGTGGCCAGCTGATCCGCTGTCCGGTGGATGACATCCGCAAGGCCGGGCGCAACACCCAGGGCGTCATCGTCATCAACGTGGCCGAGGATGAGCATGTGGTGTCGGTGGAGCGCCTGTCGGAGGACGGCGAGGGCGACGATGACGCCTGAGCCCGCCTGACATGGTGCAGCCCGCCCTTCTTCTGGCCTTCATCGGCGCGACGCTCCTGCTGTTCCTCAAGCCGGGGCCGGCCATGTCGGTCATCATCGCCAACAGCGTCGGCTACGGCGTGCGCGGCGGCCTCATCACCGTCATCGGCAATGTGGTGGGCTTCGCGCTGATGGTGTCGGCGGCGGGCTTTGGCCTCGCCGGCCTCGCCCGGGTGATGCAGGACTGGTTTGATGTGGTGCGCATGGCGGGCGGCCTGTTTCTCATCTGGCTGGGCTATGCCCGGATCCGCCAGGCCGGACGCGGCACCGGCCAGATCATCAAGCCCACGGGGCACCTGCTGCGCGACGGCTTTCTGGTGGCGGTGGCCAACCCGGAGGTGATCTTCTTTCTCGCCGCCTTTCTGCCGCCCTTTGTGGACACCAGCCGCGCGGCCGGGCCGCAGCTTGTCATTCTGGGGCTGGCCTTTGTGGCGGTTTCGGCGGTGGCGGGCGCGGTGCTGGCGGTGGCGGCCGGGCGGGCGCGGGCCTTTCTCTCCGGTGACCGGCTGGTGATGCTTGACTATGTGTCGGGCGGGCTGCTGATTGTGGCGGGGATCATTCTGGGCTGGCCGAAACTGGGGGGAACATGACGCTTGATGCCTTTCTGGCCTTCTGCGCCACGGCGGTGGCCCTGGCGGCGGTGCCGGGCCCCACGGTCACGGTGATCATTGCCAACAGCCTGCGCCACGGCTGGCGGGCGGGCATGGCCAATGTGCTGGGCACCCAGGCGGGCTTTCTCATCTGGCTGGCCATTGCCGCGCTGGGCCTGGGGGCGGCGGTCAAGGTCATGGGCGTGTGGTTTGACGTGCTGCGTTATGCCGGTGCGGCCTATCTGGTCTGGCTCGGCATCAAGATGCTGCGTTCACATGGCGATCTGGCGGTGGCGGTGGACCGGGCGCGCCCGGGGGGCAGCTTCTTCCTGCAGGGGTTTATCGTGATCTTGTCCAACCCCAAGATGCTGGTGCTGTTCGGGGCGCTCATTCCACCCTTCATTGCCGCGGGCGAGGCCGCGGTGCCGCAAATCCTGCTCCTCGGCCTGACCTTTATGGTGATTGCGGGGGTGGGCGATACGCTTTATGCGCTGGGGGCGGCCAAGGCCGGAAGTCTGCTGTCACGGTCCCGCATCCGCGCTCTCGAGGTGGTGAGCGGGCTGTTTCTGGTGGCGGGCGGCGTGTGGCTGGGGTTGCGCGGCAAATAGGAGGGTTTCATGGCGCGGTGCGGTTTCTATCCCGGAAGTTTCGATCCCATCACCTATGGCCATCTCGACATCATTGCGCGCGCTGCCAAACTGGTGGACGAACTGGTGATCGGGGTGGGAGTGCATGCCTCCAAGCAGGCGCTGCTGGCGCCGGACCGGCGCGTGGCGCTGATCGAGGAGGTGGTGAAGGCGGTTGCCGCCGCCACCGGCTGCACCATCAGGGTTGTCACCTTTGACGGGCTGGCGGTGGAAGCCGCCCGCAAGGAAAAGGCGGAATTCCTGATCCGCGGCATCCGCGATGCCACCGACTTCGACTATGAAGTGAAAATGGCCCAGATGAACGCCGCCATGCGCAGTGATCTGGAGACGGTGTTTCTGGCCTCATCCACCAACACGCGGATGATTGCCTCGGTGCTGGTGAAGCAGGTGGCGCGCATGGGGGGCGATATCACGCCGTTTGTGCCACCGGAGGCCCGCCAGGCGGTGACCACGGCGCTGAAATACGGATCCTGACGGCGGCCTCTCGCAGAATTTGACGGGGAGATTGCAGCCGGTGACGCGGCTCGCTATCCTTGGCTTTCGATTCAAAGGGAGTGATGCTGAATGAAGCTGTGGGCTGTGCTGGGTATGGGTGTGATGCTGGCGGCGGTGCCAGCGCAGGCGGCAGACAAGCTGGTGGTGGAAACCAGCGATAATTGCAGCTTCACCATTGATCTGCGCGCCGATCTGGCGCCCAAGCATGTCGAGCGTGTGAGCGCACTGGCCCAGAAGGGCTTCTACAATGGGGTGGTGTTTCACCGCGTCATTGACGGCTTCATGGCCCAGACGGGCGACCCCACCGGCACCGGGGCGGGCGGCTCTGACCTGCCTGACCTGCCGGCTGAATTCAGCCAGGAGCATTTTGCCCGCGGGGTGGTGGGGGCGGCCCGCACCAGCGATCCCAATTCTGCCAACAGCCAGTTTTTCATCATGTTCGCCGATGGCGGCTTCCTTGACGGGCAATATACGGTGTTCGGCAAGGTGAGTGAGGAGGGCATGGCCTGTGTGGACCGTATCGCCCGGGGCGAACCCCCGGAAAATCCTGACAAGATGACGAAGGTGACCGTGCAATGACGACCAGCGACCGTGAAAATGTGATTTACATGGACCTTGCCGATGCCCGCGGCACAGCCAAGGGCCGGGTGGTGATCAAGCTCCGCCCCGATCTGGCGCCGCTGCATGTGGCGCGGATCAAGGAACTGGCGCGGGAAGGCTTCTATGACGGGGTGCCCTTCCACCGCGTCATCGACGGCTTCATGGCCCAGGGCGGTGACCCCACCGGCACCGGCATGGGCGGCTCCAGCAAGCCCGACCTGCCGGCGGAATTCTCGCTTGAGCCGCATGTGCGCGGCATCTGCTCCATGGCCCGCGCCCAGAACCCGAATTCGGCCAACAGCCAGTTCTTCATCTGCTTTGACGACGCCCGCTTCCTTGACCGGCAATATACGGTGTGGGGCGAGGTGAGCGAGGGCATGGAAGTGGTGGACGGCATCAAGCGCGGTGAACCGGTGGAACAGCCGGACCGCATTGCCAAAATGCGCGTGGCAGCGGACGCGCGCTGATGGGCCGCCAGGGGGCGGCGGTCCTTGCAGCACTATTGGCATCGGCGCAACCGGCCGCGGCTTCGGAGTGGCTGGTGTGCAAGGCTGAGGGCAGGCAGGGGCCGGAAATCCGGGTGCTGCTGGGGGCCATGAATGTCATTGCCGTGTCGCGGGTGGACCTGACGGCGGGCAGCCAGAACTGGTCCACCGATCCCGCGGTGGAAGGGGCAGGCGCTGATCGGGTTACCGTGGGCCAGGCCTTTGAGGATGATCGTGGCATGATGATCGACCTGACGGATGAGGCCGTGGACAAGGTGGTGGCGGAGCTGCGCCTGAGCAAGGCTTCGGACGGCGGCGATGTGGCCATGGGCGGCACCCTGCTGGTGGCGGGCCATGGGGTGTGGCCGGTGGCCTGCATCGGGCCGTGACCGGCCATGCGGGTTTCTGATTTTGATTTCGATCTGCCGCCGGAGCGGATTGCACTTCGCCCCGCCAGCCCGCGCGAGGCGGCGAAGCTGCTGCTGGTGCCGCAGCAGGGTGACTTTGCCGACCATGTGGTGGCCGACCTGCCGGGCCTGTTGCGGGCCGGTGATGTACTGGTGTTCAATGACACCAGGGTGATCCCCGCCGCCCTGTCGGGCCACCGGGTGGGCCGGGGCGGGGCGGAACCGGCCATTGAGGTGCTGCTGCATCAGCGGCTGGACGGCAGCCGCTGGAAGGCCTTTGCCAAGCCGGGCAAGCGCCTGCAGGCGGGCGACCGCATCCGCTTCGGGGCTGAGGGGCGGGTCTGCCTTCTGGGGGTTCTGGACGCCACCGTGGCCGAAAAGGGCGAGGCGGGCGAGATCACGCTCGCCTTCGACTTTCACGGCGAGATCCTGGACCAGGCCATTGCCGATCTGGGGCGCATGCCGCTGCCGCCCTATATTGAAGGCCGGCGTGAACAGGATGCCCAGGACCTTGCCGACTATCAGACCGTCTATGCCGACCGGGCCGGTGCGGTGGCCGCGCCCACGGCCGGCCTGCACTTCACGCGCGCTTTGATGAAACAATTGCAAGACATTGGCGTGCAAGAGGAATTTGTCACGCTTCATGTGGGGGCGGGCACCTTTCTGCCGGTCAAGGCCGAGGACACATCGGCGCACAGGATGCATGCCGAATGGGGCGAGGTTTCCGCTGCGGTGGCAGCCCGGCTGCGGGCGGCGCGGGACGCGGGGCGGCGCGTCATCGCTGTCGGCACCACCTCGCTCAGGCTTCTGGAATCTTCGGGGCTGCAGCCCTTTTCCGGCAGCACCGACATTTTCATTACCCCCGGCCACCGCTTCACCACGGTGGACGCGCTTATCACCAATTTCCATCTGCCGCGCTCCACCCTGTTCATGCTGGTGTCGGCCTTTGCCGGGCTGGCGCGGATGAAGCAGGCCTATGGCCACGCCATTGCCCGGGGCTATCGCTTCTATTCCTATGGCGATGCCAGCCTGCTATTCCCGCCCGCATGACCCGTGATTTTTCCTTCAGCCTTCAGAAACGCGACGGTGCCGCCCGCCTCGGCGTCGTTCACACCCGCCATGGCGACATCCGCACGCCCGCCTTCATGCCGGTGGGCACGGTGGGCACGGTGAAGGGGGTTTACCTCGATCAGGTGAAGGAGGCGGGGGCCGACATCATCCTCGGCAACACCTATCACCTGATGCTGCGGCCCGGCGCCGAGCAGGTGGCAAAGCTGGGGGGTCTGCACCGCTTCATCGGCTGGGACGGGCCCATCCTCACCGATTCCGGCGGCTTCCAGATCATGTCGCTGGCCAAGATCCGCAAGATCACCGAGCAGGGGGCCACCTTTCAGTCGCATATCGACGGCCGCCGCCACGAGCTGACGCCGGAGCGGGCCATGGAAATTCAGGCGCTGCTCGGTTCCGACATCCAGATGCAGCTTGATCAGTGCATAGAATATCCGCACACGGACAAACAGGCTGAAAAGGCCATGCAGCTTTCGCTGCGCTGGGCCGAACGAAGCCGCCGGGCCTTTGCCGGTTTGCGCGGCCAGGGCTGTTTCGGCATTGTGCAGGGCGGGGTGAATGAGGCGATGCGGCGGGCCAGTGCCGAGGGCCTGCGGGCCATCGGCTTCCACGGCTATGCCATCGGCGGGCTGGCGGTGGGCGAGGGGCAGGAGCTGATGTTCCGCGCCCTTGACTTTACCACCCCATACCTGCCGGAGGATCAGCCGCGCTACCTCATGGGGGTGGGCACGCCGGATGACATTCTGGGCGCGGTGGAGCGCGGCGTCGACATGTTTGACTGCGTGCTGCCCACCCGCTCCGGCCGCCACGGACAGGCCTTCACCCGCTTCGGCAAGATCAACCTGCGCAACGCCAGACACGCCGATGACTCGCGCCCGCTGGACCCGGAACATCCCAGTCCGGCGCTCAACCGCTATTCGCGGGCCTATCTGCATCACCTCATGCGCTCGGGCGAGCTTCTGGGCATGATGATCCTGAGCTGGGCCAATCTGGCCTATTATCAGTCGTTGATGCAGGAGATCCGGGCGGCTATTTCCGCCGGGCGGCTTGCGGACTTTGCGGCGGCAACACGGGCAGGCTGGAAACGCGGTGAACCGCCGCAATAGGGACAGTGCAGGGCATCGGGGGAGATCATGCCAAACATCACACGACGGGACTTTCTCAATGGCGTGGCCTTGGTGGCCGGTGCCGCACTTGTGCCCACGGGTGGCGCGGCCCAGGCCGAATCCGCGAGCGCATATCCGCCGGCAATGACGGGGCTGCGCGGCTCGCACCCCGGCGCCTATGAAACGGCCCACGATCTGGCCTGGGCGGGGCAAAGGGAATTTGGCGCGCTCGCCGGCCCGCCGGAAGATTATGACCTCATCGTCATCGGCGCAGGCATCAGCGGGCTTTCGGCGGCCCACTTCTATCGTGAGCAGGTGAAGGCGGAGGCACGCATTCTCATTCTCGACAACCATGATGATTTCGGCGGCCATGCCCGGCGCAACGAATTCAGACTTCCGGGGGGCGAAACGCTTCTCACCTATGGCGGCACCCAGTCCTTCGATTCGCCCGAGGACTACAGCGCCGTGGCGGCGGGGCTGCTCAAGGACATGGGCATTGATCTGGACCGGCTGGCGCAGTCCTATGACCTGACATTTTTCCAGCGCCACGGCCTGACCATGGGAATTTATTATGATGCCGCGAGCTTTGGCCGGGCGGCGCTGGTGGCCAGCGGCAGGCCGACGGGACGCAAGGCCAGCTATTATGCGCGTTACTGGGTGCCGGGGCTGGCCGCCGCACCGGAATTTTTCGACACGCTGGACCAGACGCCGCTTTCCGAGGCGCAGCGCCAGGCCTTGACGTTGCTGGTGAAGAATGCGCCCAAGACGCTGGCCCGGTTCAAGGGCGATGAGGGCGAGAGCCGCTTCTATGGCGAAAACTATGTGCGCTTTCTGCGCGAGGCCCATGGCATCAAGGATGAGGCAGTGCTGAAGCTGCTGTCCATGCCCATGGCGGAGGAGGCCGCACTGGGCGGGGTGGGCGTGTCGCTGCCGCTGGCGCTGGAGGGGGAATTTCTGGGCCTGCCGGACGGCGGCGCATTGGCCAGGCTTCTGGAGGATGAGGATCTGGAGCCCGATCCGGCGGAGGACGGGGAGGATGACACGGCCGATGCCGGCGATGCCTATGTGCATCACTTCCCCGATGGCAACGCCACTCTGGCGCGGCTTCTGGTGGCCCGGCTCATTCCGGCGGTGGCAAAGGTTGCCTCACCGGAGGATTGCGTCACCGCCCAGTTCGACTATGGCCGTCTCGACCAGCCGGATCAGCCGGTGCGGCTGCGCCTGTCGGCGCTGGCGGTGGAGGCGGGAAATCGTGATGGCGGCAGCATGGTGCGCTATGTGCGTGGCGGCAAGCTGCACGAGGCGCAGGCCCGGCACACGGTCATGGCCGGCTGGCACATGATGGCGGCCCATATCATTCCTGATCTCGACGCGGCGCAGAAGGAAGCGATGCGCGCCAACATCAAGATGCCGCTGGTCTATGCCCAGGTGGTGGTGCGCAACTGGCAGGCCATCAAGGCGTCCACGGTGGCGGCGGCCTATTGCCCCACGTCCTATTTCCAGTTTGTGCAGATGGATTATCCGGTGGCCATGGGCGGCTATAAGCCGAAGCGCGATCCTGAAAGCCCGGTGGTGCTGCTGATGATCCGCATGCCCTGTCCGCCGCTGGACGAAGCACCGGTGCCCGATCTGCTGCGCCAGGGGCGCTATGAGGTGCTGGGCACCGATTTTGCCACCTATGAGGAGCAGATCAAGCAGCAGCTCGGCGGCATGTATGGCGGTCATGGCTTTGACGCGACGCGCGACATTGTGGCCATCACAGTGAACCGCTGGGGCCATGGCTATGTCTATGAGGATGCCGAATATAAGGGCGAGCCGGCCCATGTGGCGGCCAGCCGCCGCCATGGCCACATTGTCATGGCCAATGCCGACGCCACGGGATCAGCTTATACGGACGCCGCCATCGACGCCGCCATGGAGGCGGTTCTGGCCCTCAAGGAAGAGGGGTAGAGCGGACGGTTTCTCCCCCACAGCAGCCACTGTCTATTTTCCGGCGCCTGCCGTGTGTTCGCCGTCGCGGGTGAGATAATAGGCCAGCAGGATGGGGATGAAGGTGACGGCGATGACCAGCACCGCCACCACATTGGTGACCGGGCGCTGGCGCGGGCGGATGAGTTCGTTCAGCATCCAGATGGGCAGGGTTGACTGCTGGCCCGCCGTGAAGGTGGTGACGATGATCTCGTCAAAGGACAGGGCGAAGGCCAGCATGCCCCCGGCCAGCAGTGCCGTGGCGATTTGCGGCAGCACCACATGGCGGAAGGTCTGAAAGCCGTCAGCGCCCAAATCCATGGAGGCTTCGATCATGCTGCCGGAAGTGCGGCGGAAGCGGGCCAGAACATTGTTGTAGACCACGACGATGCAGAAGGTGGCGTGACCCAGCACAATGGTCCAGGTGGAAAAGGGAATGCCCATGATGTCGAAGGCCGAGCGCAGGGCGATGCCGGTGATGATGCCGGGCAGGGCGATGGGCAGGATGAACAGCAGCGACAGGGACTCCTTGCCGAAGAAGGAAGCCCGGTAAAGCGCGGCGGCGGCCAGCGTGCCCAGCACGATGGCAAGGGCCGTGGCGATCACGGCGACCTTCAGGGAGAGCCACAGCGGCGGCCAGATGTCGGGCCGGTCATGCCAGGCGGTGGCGAACCATTTCAGCGTCAGGCCGGGCGGCGGAAAGGCGAAGCTCTTGTCTTCGGTGGTGAAGGCATAGAGCACGATGAGGGCCAGCGGCACATGCAGAAACAGAATGCCGAGGGCAGCGGACAGTTTCAGGCCGAAACCGGCGCGTGGGGAACCGTCAGAGCGCATCGAAGGCCCCCAGCTGTTTGGCGATGGTGAGATAGACGGCCATGATGGCCATGGGCACAACGGTGAAGGCGGCGGCCAGCGGAATGTCGCCCGCCGTGCCCTGCAGGGCATAGACGGTCTGGCCGATGAAGGGCCGCGAATTGCCGACGATGGCGGGGATGATGTAGTCGCCCAGGGTGAGCGAGAAGGTGAAGATGGAACCCGCCACCACGCCGGGCAGGGCCAGCGGCAGCAGCACGGTGCGGAAGGTCTGGCCGGGATGGGCGCCAAGATCGGCGGCGGCCTCGATCAGGGTTTTCGGCACCCGCTCCAGCGCTGCCTGTATGGGCAGGATCATGTAGGGCAGCCATATATAGGTGAAGACCAGAAAGGTACCGATGTAGGAGATGGAGAGCGACGGCCCGCCGATGACCGGCGTGGCCAGCAGCGCATTCAGTGCCGGAGTCAGGTGAAGCTGGGCGGCGAGCCAGCCCAGAATGCCCTCCTTGGCGAGGATCAGTTTCCAGGCATAGACCTTGACCAGATAGCTCGACCACAACGGCATCATGACGGCGAGATAGAACAGCGCCTTCATGGGGCCTTTGGCATAGCGCGCGGCGTAATAGGCGATGGGGAAGGCGAGAATGGCGGCCGCAATGGTCACCACCGCCGCCATGGTGACGGTGCGGGTGATGATGGCGAGATTGGCGGGGGCGGCAAGCTGCGCATAGGTGGAGAGGGTGAATTCATGCACCACCAAGCCGGAAAAATCATCGAGATGATAGAAGCTCTGCAGCAGCAGGGCGAAGAGTGAGCCGACATAGACCACGCCGATCCAGAGGAGCGGCGGCGCCAGAAGGGCGAGGGTGAGCAGGCCGGGGCGGCGGAAGAAAAAGTCCGACACTGTGCCTGCGCGCGCCGCCATCATTCATCTGCCATGGCCACAAGGGCGGTGCGGTCCCAGGTGAAGCGGACCCTGTCACCCTCATGCAGGCTGACGCTGCCCGACGGCACGGCGGCGATGAGCCGTGTGCCCTCGGCGATGATGACCACGCGGGTGAGTGCCCCCTGATAATGCAGGCCGATGACCTGGCCATCGGCACTGCCGGGGGCGGCAATGCCCGCCGCGGCGCTGACGCGGATGGCCTCGGGCCGCAGGCTCACCCAGCTGGCGGGTCCGCCATGCCGTTGCGCGAAGTCCGGCCCCATGACATTGGAGGAGCCGACGAAATCGGCAACGAAGCGCGAGCGCGGGCGCTCGTAGATGTCGGCGGGCGTGCCGTCCTGCACGATCTTTCCTTCGTTGAAAATTGCGACCCGGTCGGCCATGGACAGGGCCTCGCCCTGATCGTGGGTGACGAAGACGAAGGTGATGCCCAACTGGTGTTGCAGGGCGCGCAGTTCCTCCTGCATCTGTTCGCGCAGCTTGAGGTCAAGCGCACCCAGGGGTTCATCAAGCAGCAGCACCTTGGGTTCATTGACCAGGGCGCGGGCCAGGGCCACGCGCTGGCGCTGGCCGCCCGACAACTGGCCGGGGCGGCGGGTTTCAAAACCGGGCAGCTTAATGAGGGCGAGGGCCTGCTTCGCCCTGGCCTCGCGTTCGGCGCGCGCCACACCCTTGATCATCAGGCCATAGGCCACATTCTCCCCCACCGTCATGTGCGGGAACAGGGCATAGTCCTGAAACACGGTGTTGACGCTGCGGCGGTAGGGCGGCAGGCCTTCGGCGGTATCGCCGAAAATCTCGATGTGGCCGGCGGTGGGCTGCTCAAAGCCCGCAATCAGGCGCAGGCAAGTGGTCTTGCCGGAGCCGGAAGGGCCAAGCATGGCGAAGAATTCGCCCGGCGCAATGGCAAGCGAAACATTGTCCACGGCGCGCACGGCGCCGAAATGGCGGGAAACATTCTGAAAGCGGACGGCTGACGTCATGATGAAATGGGGTCCGGCGGCAGGGCCGGACCCCGCTCCGTTACTGACCCATGACCGCAAGATAGTCCTTGGTCCACTGGGAATAGGGCACGCAGGCGCCCTCGGCTTCGCACTTGCCGGTGGGGGTGCGCCAGAACCAGATCTTGTCGAAGTTGGCCATGCCGTTGGTGTCGCAGCCGGCGTCGGTCAGCAGCGCATTGCCCTTGCAGGCGGCGGGCACCGACGGCACCGAGCCGAACCAGGCGGCAAGGTCGCCCTGAACCTTGGGATCCAGCGAGTGGTTGAGCCACAGATAGGCGCAGTTCGGATGTTCGGCGGAGGCGTGCAGCATGGTGGTGTCGGCCCAGCCGGTTGCCCCTTCCTCCGGCACGGTGGAGGCCACCGGCTTCTTGTCGGCAACCAGCAGATTGACCTGGAACGGCCAGGAGGAGGATGCCACCACGCCTTCGTTCTTGAAGTCGTCCACCTGCACCATGGCATCATGCCAGTAGCGGCCCACCAGGGCGCGCTGGGCCTTCAGCAGGTCCATGACGGCGGCATATTGGGTGGGGTTCAGCTCATAGGGGTTCTTGATGCCCAGCTCCGGCTTCTTCTTCATCAGGTACAGCGCGGCATCGGCCACGTAGATGGGGCCGTCGAAGGCCTGCACCCGGCCCTTGTTGGACTTGCCGTCCGGCAGGTTCTGTTCCTCGAACACCACGCTCCAGCTTTTCGGCGCGTCCTTGAAGACGGTGGTGTTATAGGCCAGCACATTGGGTCCCCACTGATAGGGCGTGCCGTAGTGAACGCCGTCCACGGTGTGCCACGGGGCGTCCTTCAGCCGGTCGTCCACCGTCTTCCAGCTAGGCACCAGGTCGATATTGATGGGCTGCACCTTCTTGCCGGCGATGAGGCGGAGCGAGGCATCGCCCGAGGCGGTGACCAGGTCGAAACCACCCTGATTCATCAGGGTCACCATTTCATCCGAGGTGGCGGCGGTCTTGACGCTCACCTTGCAGCCGGTTTCCTTCTCGAAGCCGGTGACCCAGTCATAGGCCTTGTCGGTTTCGCCGCGCTCGATGTATCCCGGCCAGGCAACGATATTGAGGGCGCCTTCGCCGGCGCCGATTTCCTTCTTTGCCTCCTGGGCAAGGCCCGTGCTGCAGGCAGCGGACAGGGCCAGGAGCCCGGCAAGAATGCGGGTGGTGGACATGATGCTTCTCCCTCGGTGACCGCAACCGTGGCGGCCTTGTTGTTCTTCTGCCCACAGGGCAGAGGCGCAGGTTAGCCCGGCCTGGCCGCCAGGGTCAAAGCCAAACCCGGCGCTGCAGCAGCGAAACTCGCCAATTGCGCGGCCGGCGAAATTACTGTTAAGGTGCAGGCCGTTACCACAACAGGGCAAGCAAGCCCTGGGGGAGGAGTGAACTTGTCGGCCAAGCTGGAAGGTGCCAACGGCACACGGCCCGAGGCGGTGGTGGTGCGCGACCTGCACAAGACCTTCGGTGACCTGGAGGTGCTGAAGGGCGTTTCCATGACGGCGCGTGAGGGCGACGTGGTGACCATGATCGGCGCTTCCGGTTCCGGCAAAAGCACGTTTCTGCGCTGCATCAACTTTCTCGAAATGCCCACTCAGGGCCAGATCCGCGTGACCGGTGAGGACATTGCCCTGAAGCGTGCCCATGACGGCGACCTGCATCCGGCCGACCGCAAGCAGCTGGAGCGCATCCGCACAAGGCTTGGCATGGTGTTCCAGAGCTTCAACCTGTGGCAGCACATGACGGTGATGCAGAATGTCATCGAAGCGCCGGTGCATGTGCTGGGGGTGCCGCGGGCCGAGGCCATTGAACGCGGCGAGGCGCTGCTCAACAAGGTCGGCCTGTATGACAAGCGCGATGTCTATCCCGCCTTCCTGTCCGGCGGCCAGCAGCAGCGCGCCGCCATTGCTCGGGCGCTGGCCATGAACCCGCGCGTCATGCTGTTTGACGAGCCGACCTCGGCCCTTGATCCCGAACTGGTGGGTGAGGTTCTCAAGGTGATCCGCGATCTGGCCGAGGAGGGCCGGACGATGATTCTCGTCACCCACGAAATGAAATTCGCGCGTGGTGTTTCAAGCCACGTCATCTACCTGCACAAGGGCATTATCGAGGAAGAGGGACCGCCTGCGCAGGTGTTTGGCGCGCCAAAGAGCGAGCGCTGCCGCCAATTCGTTTCCAACAGCCATTGAGCGGGAGGAAACGGAAGCAACCGGAAGGATCAAGCCACAACAACAATCGGACCTTCCAGCACGTTATTTGAAGCCAACGTCACATTCAGGGAGACTGACATGACACTTACGAGACGCTTTGTAATGGCTGCCGCCGGTGCCGCTGCCATGGTGATGGCGGCGGGCGCTGCCCAGGCCGACATCAAGATCGGACTGTCGTCCGAACCCTATCCGCCCTTCTCCTCCAAGGATGCTTCCGGCACCTGGGTGGGCTGGGAAATTGACTTCATGAATGCGCTGTGTGCCGAGATGGGCGAAAAGTGCACGACCGAGGAAGTGTCGTGGGATGGGATCATTCCGGCCCTGACGGCCAAGAAGTTTGACGCCATCATCGCCTCCATGTCGATCACGCCGGAGCGCAAGAAGACCATTGACTTCACCGACATGTATTACAACTCGCCGGCGCTGATCATCGGTCCCAAGGACGGCGACAAGGACATCTCGCCGGAGCACTTCAAGGGCAAGACCTTCGGGGTGCAGGTGTCCACCATACACTCCAACTACATCGACAAGTATTTCAAGCCGGCCGGTGCCGAAGTGAAGACCTATGGCACCGAGGATGAAGCCAAGGCCGACCTGGCGGCGGGCCGCGTGGACTATGTGATGGGCGACTCGCTCACGCTGTTCACCTATCTGGCCAGCGATGCGGGCAAGGCCTGCTGCGAAGAAAAGGGCTTCCCGCCGGATGACAAGGAAATCCTGGGTGAAGGTGTGGGCATGGGCATCCGCAAGGAAGATACCGCCCTCAAGGAGAAGCTGAACAAGGCCATCCATGCCCTGTCAGCCAAGGGCACGCTCACAGAGATTTCCAAGAAGTGGGGTCTCGACGGGCAGATGAAGCTCGCCAGCCCGCAATAAGCCACAGGCCGCGCCGGGGTTTGACCCGGCGCGGCTATTCTCGGAGTTTCCATGCCTGACTGGCTCGCCAAAGCACTGACGCTCCTGTCCTGGGGGCCTGCTGGCTATGGCGATGAACTGTTTCATGGGGCGCTGCGCACCATCGAGATTTCAGCGCTCGCCTATTTTCTGGGCCTGACCATCGGGGCGCTAGCGGCCACCGGCAAGCTCTATGGCCCCAACTGGCTGAAGAAGCTGCTCAACGGCTACACCACGCTGGTGCGCGCCGTGCCCGAACTGGTGCTGCTTCTGCTGCTCTATTATGCCGGCACCGACATGGTGAATACGCTGCTCGGCGGCTTCGGCAAGGGGCCGGTGGAGGTGAACGGCATGGCGGCTGCCGTGGGCGTTCTCGGCTTCGTGCAGGGCGCCTATTCAACCGAGGTGATCCGGGCCGCCATTCTCGCCATTCCGCATGGCCAGCTGGAGGCGGCGCGCGCCTTTGGCATGGGCGGGCCGCTCATGGCCCGGCGCATCATCATGCCCGCCATGCTGCCCTTTGCCATGCCGGGCCTGGCCAATCTGTGGCTGATCGTCACCAAGGATTCCGCGCTGGTGTCGGTGGTGGGCGGCATTGCCGAACTGTCGCTGGTGACCAAGCAGGCCGCCGGTGTCACCAAGCAATATCTGCTGCTCTATCTGGTCACGGCCTTCATTTATCTGACCATCACGCTGTTTTCCAACCGCATCTTCAACTGGCTTGAGCGCATGACCCGGCGCGGCCAGCGCAAGCTGGTGTGAGGGCGGCATGGTCTGGGACTGGCTCTTCACCTATTGGCCGCAACTGCTCTACGGGCTGTGGATCACGCTGGTTCTCTTGTTCCTGTCGATGACGCTGGGCATGATGCTGGCGGTGCCCATCGGCCTTGTGCAGGTGACGGGGCCATGGTGGCTCAAATATCCGGCGCGCGGCTTCTGCACCTTCATCCGCGGCACGCCGCTGCTCATTCAGCTGTGGCTTATGTATTACGGCCTCGGCCAGATTTTCCCGATGATTCCCGGCCTGCGCCACAGTTTCCTGTGGCCGGTGCTGCGCGAGGGATTTTTCTATGCCGTGCTGGCCTTCACCCTGTCCACGGCGGGATATGAAGGCGAAGTGATGCGCGGCGCCTTCCTGGGTGTGCCGCGCGGCGAACTGGAGGCGGCGCGCGCCATCGGCATGTCGCCCTGGCAGGTGCTGCGCCGGGTGTGGCTGCCGCGGGCGCTGCGCCAGGTGCTGCCGACGCTGAACGGTGAAACCATCCTGCAGCTCAAATCAACGCCGCTGGCCTATACGGTGACGGTGATGGATCTGATGGGGGCCACCAGCATGATCCGGCAGGACACCTACCGCATCTATGAACCGCTGATTTTCATCGCGGTCATCTACATGGTCATCACCTTCATCATCACCAAGGGTTTTGCCTGGGCCGAGCGGCAGGTGCCGGTGAAGCGCTAGGGCCATGACGGTGCATACGGACAGTTCAGAACTGGTGGCGCTGCGCCATGATCTGCACCGCCACCCGGAACTGCAGTTCGAGGAGCAGCGCACGGCGGCTCTTGTGGCGCGCGAACTGGCGGCGGCGGGTTTTGCCGTCACCACGGGCATTGCCCGCACCGGCGTGGTGGGCACCTTGCGCAAGGGCACGGGCCGCAGGGTGATGGGCATCCGCGCCGACATGGACGCCCTGCCGATCCACGAGACCACCAATCTGCCCTATGCCTCCGTCACGCCCGGCAAGATGCATGCCTGCGGCCATGACGGCCACACCACCATGCTCATCGGCCTGGCCCGGCGGCTGGCGCGCACGGAGTTTGACGGCACGGTGCACCTCATCTTCCAGCCCGCGGAAGAAGGCGAAGGCGGCGCCCGCCATATGGTGGAGGAGGGGCTGTTTCAGCGCTTTCCCTGCGACGGCGTGTTCGCCCTGCATAATATTCCGGGGGTGGGCGCGGGGCAGGTCATGGTGCGCGGCGGCCCCATCACGGCGGCGGTGGATGTGCTGAATGTCACCATTCATGGGGTTGCGGGCCATGGCGCCATTCCGCACCGGGCGGTGGATCCGGTGGTGGCGGCGGCAGCGGCGGTGATGGCGCTGCAGACGGCGGTGTCGCGCAATCTTGATCCGCTGGATGCCGCCGTGGTCACGGTGGGGGCCATCAATGGCGGGGTGATGGCCACTGCCATTCCCGAGGCGGTGACACTGAAGATCGGTCTGCGCACGGTGACGCCGGATGTGCGGGTGCTGATGAAGGGGCGCATTGCCGCCCTTCTCGACGGCCAGGCGAAGAGCTTCGGCTGCCGGGCGGAACTGGACTGGGGCGAGGGCGGCGATTATCCGCCGGGCTTCAATGATCCCGGCCTTGCGGCATTGGTGCGCCAGACCGCCCTGGCCATGGGACAGGATGCGGCGGCGGTGGACATGCGCGGCCCGTTCATGTTCTCCGAGGATTTTGCCTTCATGCAGCAGGTGGTTCGGGCCTGCTACTTCGGCCTTGGCAATGGCGACAGCCGGGCGCTGCATGACCCCGGCTATGACTTCAATGACCGGCTTCTGGAACTGGGCCCGGCCTTCTGGCAGCGGCTGGTGGCGAACTTCCTGCCGGTGCCATGAAAAAGCCCCGGCACGGCGGCCGGGGCTTCAAGGGGGCAGGGGGTCTGACTATTTGCGCCGCTTTTCCGGATGCAGGCTCTTGCCCAGAATGCTGTCATCACGGTTGACGACATGGGCCGATGACCCGACGATGAGCGGATCGGGGCCTGCTGCCACCTTCTTGTTCTTGTCCTTGTAGGGCAGCGACGACAGGAAATGCTGCATGCAATTGAGGCGGGCGCGCTTCTTGTCGTCGGACTTGACGATGGTCCAGGGCGCGTCGGCGGTGTCGGTGTAGAAGAACATGGCCTCCTTGGCCTCGGTGTAATCCTCCCACTTGTCGAGGGAGGCCTTGTCGATGGGCGACAGCTTCCACTGTTTCAGCGGGTCATGTTCACGCGACCTGAAGCGGCGGAGCTGTTCCTCGCGCGTTACCGAGAACCAGAACTTGAACAGGTGAATGCCGGAGCGCACCAGCATGCGCTCAAGTTCCGGGCACTGGCGCATGAATTCGAGATATTCATTGGGCGAACAGAAGCCCATGACGCGCTCCACCCCGGCGCGGTTGTACCACGAGCGGTCGAAGAACACGATCTCGCCGGCGGCCGGCAGATTTTCAATGTAGCGCTGGAAATACCACTGGGTCTTTTCGCGCTCGGAGGGTTTCTCCAGCGCCACCACGCGCGCCCCGCGCGGGTTCAGATGTTCCATAAAGCGCTTGATGGTGCCGCCCTTGCCGGCGGCGTCGCGGCCCTCGAAGATGATGACGATCTTTTCGCCCTTTTCCTTCACCCAGCTTTGCGCCTTCAGCAGTTCGACCTGAAGCCGTTCCATTTCCTTTTCATAGGCCTTGGTGGAAAGGCGCGACTGGTAGGGATATTCGCCGCTCTCGAAGGCATGGCGGATGGCATCGGCATCATGACGCATGCGCACCGGGGGGATGACCTCCGTGGCCGGAGCAGAGGCCGTGGCGCCGTTTCTGGACGGTTTCGGGTCGGGGGTGGCCTCAGCCGGGGTTGGGGCGGCGGGGGCTGGGGGCGTTTCGGCCTTGGTCTCGGTCATGGAACCTCCTTGCAGACATGACGACTTTACCGCCGGGCCGGGAGGCGGCAACTGCCGAAATGGCAGGATGGTGATGTCACTGGGGAAATGGTGAGCCCGGCGCGGATCGAACGCGCGACCTACTGATTAAAAGTCAGACGCTCTACCACTGAGCTACGGGCCCTCCGAGTCATGTCTCTCGGGACGGCGCGGACCATAGTTGCGGGGGCTTGGGGGGTCAAGCCTTCAATGGCCGGGATATTGCCCCTGCCCATCAACCAAGAAATGCCGTAATGGGTGCCCAAACCGGGGGTTTGAGCTATGGCCTTGGCTTCAGTAAAAGGGTTGGGCCGGGGCGCGAATCCATCCGCTCTCCGGGCGCTGGCGCCGGAACCCAGAGGACAGGGGCATGGGTGACATTGCATTGATCGTTCTGGCGGCCGGCAAGGGCACGCGCATGAAGTCCAGCCTGCCCAAGGTGCTGCACCGGGCGGCGGGACGCAGCCTGCTTGGCCATGTGCTGACCGCGGCCAGAACGCTTGATCCCAGGCGCGTGGTGGTGGTTCATGGCCCGGACATGCCGGCCGTGGAGGCCGAGGCGCGCCGCTATTTCCCGGACTGTGCCTTTGCCCTGCAGGAAGAGCGCAACGGCACGGCGGGCGCCGTCAAGACGGCGGAAGCCGCCTTGAAGGGGTTTTCCGGCACGGTGGTGGTGCTTTATGCCGATGTGCCGCTGGTCAACGGCGAGGATGTGAAGGCGCTGGCCGAAGCGCTGTGGGAGCGCCAGCCCATTGCCGTCATGGGTTTTGAGGCCAGGAACCCGCATGGCTATGGCCGCCTGCTGCGGTCGCGCGATGGCCACATCAGCGGGATTGTGGAGGAGCTTGACGCATCGCCTGAGGAAAAGGCCATAACCCTCTGCAATTCCGGGATCATTGCCATTGATGCCAAGCTGCTCTGGGAGCTGCTGCCGAAAATCGACAACCAGAATGCCAAGGGCGAATATTATCTGACCGACCTGGTGGGGCTGGTGGCCGACCATGGCCGGCGGGTGGGACTGGTCACCTGTGCCGAGGATGATGTGGCGGGCGTCAACGACCGGGTGCAGCTGGCGGTCATCGAGCAGCGCCTGCAGACCCGCTACCGCGAGCGCGCCATGCTGGGCGGGGCCACGCTGGTGTGCCCCGGCAGCATCATCTTTGCAGCCGACACGGTGCTGGGCAGCGATGTGGTGGTGGAACCCTTTGTGGTGTTCGGCCCCGGTGTGACGGTTGGCAACAATGTGGACATTCTGGCCCATTGCCACATCGAGGGGGCAACCATCGGCGATGGCGCACGCATTGGCCCCTATGCCCGGCTGCGGCCGGGGGCGGAGATTGGCGCCAATGCCCATATCGGCAATTTCGTGGAAGTGAAGAAGGCGAAGATCGGGGTGGGTGCCAAGGTCAATCACCTGAGCTACATCGGCGATGCCGAGGTGGGCGCGGGCAGCAATATCGGTGCCGGCACCATCACCTGCAATTACGACGGCTTCGACAAACACCTGACACGCATTGGCGAGAAGGTTTTTGTCGGTTCCAACACGGCGCTGGTGGCGCCGGTGACGGTGGGGGCGGGTGCCACCATCGGGGCCGGAACCGTGGTGGCGGCCGATGTGCCGGCCGATGCACTGGCGGTGGCGCGTCCCGCGCTCGCCATCAAGGAAGGCTGGTCGGCGCGCTTCCGCGCCGCCAAGGCGGCCAAGAAGGCCGCGCAGAAGAAGGTTTAAGGGGGCAGCATGTGCGGCATTGTAGGCATACTCGGCAACAAGCCGGTGGCGCTGGATATTGTTGAGGCGCTGCGGCGTCTGGAATACCGCGGTTATGACTCCGCCGGGGTGGCAACCGTGGAGAACGGCACCATCCGGCGGCGCCGCGCGGTGGGCAAGCTGCGCAATCTTGAAGAGGTGCTGCGGGCCGAGCCGCTGTCCGGCACCTCCGGTGTCGGCCATACGCGCTGGGCCACCCATGGCGGCGTGACCGAGATCAACGCCCATCCGCATATCGTTGATGATGTGGTGATTGTGCATAACGGCATCATCGAGAACTTCCGTGAACTGAAGGCCGAACTGGAGGCGGAGGGGGCGCGCTTTGAAAGCCAGACCGACACCGAGGTGGTGGCCCAGCTGCTGGCGCGGGCCCGCCGCCAGAACAAGAAGCCGCGCGAGGCCGTGGCGGAAATCCTGGGCCGCCTGCGCGGCGCCTTTGCGCTGGCCATGCTGTTCAAGGGCGACGAAAACCTGCTGATCGGCGCACGCAACGGCCCGCCGCTGGCCATCGGCCATGGTGAGGGCGAAATGTATCTCGGCTCCGACGCCATTGCCCTGGCGCCCTTCACCAACCGCATCACCTATCTGGAGGATGGGGACTGGACGGTGCTGACGCGCAATTCGGTGGAAATCTATGGCCCGGACAACCGGCGCATCGACCGGCCGATGAGCTTTTCGCAGGCATCGTCCATGATGGTGGACAAGGGCGGCCACCGGCACTTCATGGCCAAGGAAATTGCCGAGCAGCCGGAGGTGGTGGGCCACACCCTGTCGGAATATGTGGACTTTGCCACGCGCACGGTGCGGGTGCCGGAGCGGTTGCCCTTCGATTTCAGGACACTCGACCGCATCTCCATCACGGCCTGCGGCACGGCCTCCTATGCCGGGCTGGCGGCGAAATACTGGTTCGAGAAGGTGGCGCGCCTGCCGGTCGAGGTCGATATTGCCTCGGAGTTCCGCTACCGCGAGGCACCGCTGACGCCGAACGGACTGGCCATTGTCATTTCGCAGTCGGGTGAAACCGCCGACACGCTGGCCAGCCTGCGCTACTGCAAGCAGCAGGGCCAGCACACCATGGCAGTGGTCAATGTGCCGGAATCCACCATTGCGCGGGAATCGGAACTGGTGTTCCGCACCTTTGCCGGGCCGGAAATCGGGGTGGCCTCCACCAAGGCCTTCACCTGCCAGCTGGCGGCACTGGCGGCACTGGCGCTGCTGGCTGCCAAGCTGCGCGGCACGCTGAGCCCCGAGCACGAGCAGGAACTGGTGGGGGCGCTGATCGAGGCGCCGCGCCACATGACCGAAATTCTCAAGGAGGAAAAGCACATTGCCGAGGTGGCGCGCGAACTGGCGCATTCACGCGATGTGCTGTTTCTGGGGCGCGGCATCAATTTTCCCATCGCGCTGGAAGGGGCACTCAAGCTCAAGGAAATTTCCTACATTCACGCCGAGGGCTATGCGGCGGGTGAGCTGAAGCATGGCCCCATCGCCCTGGTGGATGAGAATGTGCCGGTCATTGTCATTGCCCCGCGCGACGAGCTGTATGAGAAAACCATCTCCAACATGGAGGAGGTGGCGGCCCGCGGCGGCAAGATTGTGCTGATGACCGACGACAAGGCGCTGGAGGACAATGCTCACAAGACCTTCCGGCGCATCCGCGTGCCGGTGGCTCACAGCTTCATCAGTCCGCTGATCTATGCCATTCCGGTTCAGCTTCTGGCCTATCACGCGGCCGTGGTCATGGGCACGGACGTGGACCAGCCGCGCAATCTGGCCAAGTCGGTGACGGTGGAATAACCCTCAGTGATGGGCCCGGCGGCGGGGACGAAAGGCGTTCAGGGCCTCGTCAAAGCCGTCAAAATAATCCTTGATCTCGGGGTGGCGCAGCGGCTCACCCGAGGTGTCAGACAGCAGGTTCTGCTCTGACACATAGGCCTGATATTCGGTGTCCTCGTTTTCAGCCAGCAAATGATAGAAAGGCTGGTCACGGCGCGGCCGCACCTCGGCGGGAATGGCGTTCCACCAGTCCTCGGTGTTGCTGAACACCGGATCCACGTCAAAGATGACGCCGCGGAAGGGGAAGAAGCGGTGCTTCACCACCTGGCCGATGCGGAACTTGGCGCTGGGAATGTCCTTCATGGGCGAAGCTCAGGCGCGCTTGCGCATGGCATAGGGCAGCGAGGCATCGGGCGCCAGCCCTTCGCGCATGATCCATTCGCGCACCGGCGGCAACATCCGCACCAGTGACAGGCCGGCGACGCGGGCAAGGTCCAGCGGGGCCAGCGCCGCCAAGAGCGACGTATTCATGAAGCCGATGGCGCTCTGGCGCAGCCAGAGATCGCCCTTGCGCAGATCATCATACTCCTTCAGCACATGGTCGGCGCCGGGATCGGCGCTGCCCGCCACCAGGTCGGCGGCATGGGCGGCGTCTCGCAGCGACATGTTCAGTCCCTGGGCGCCGATGGGCGGGAACAGATGGGCGGCCTCGCCGATGAGCAGGGTGCGTTTGGCCGCCCAGACAGTGGGGCGCATGCCGCGCATGGCAAAGGCCCGGCGCGGCCCCATGTTTGACACAAGACCGAGACTGCCATGCAGTTCCGCCTGGATTTCGGCGGCGAGATCAGCATCGCTGAGGGCGGCAATCGTCTTGATGCGGGCGGGGCGGTCCATCCACACCAGGGCCGAGGCGCGGCCCGGCAGGGGCACGGTGGTGAAGGCGCCGTGGCGCTTGTGGGTTTCCACCGAAAAGCAGCGGTGATCGGCCGTGTGACTGAAGCTGGTCACAAAGGCATCCTGGTCATAGTTCCAGCGGTCAACGGCAATGCCGGCTGCCGTGCGCAGGACCGAATGGGCACCGTCGGCGGCGAGCGCCACACGGGCGGAGAGAGTCTGGCCATTGTCCAGCGTAACGGCAATGGTGTCGGCATCGCTGCGGGCGCTCTGGCATCTGGCGGTGATGGTGGTGACCCCGGCCTCGGCGGCGCGCGCCACCAAAGCGGGGATGAGCAGGTCAAGCGGCAGGTTCCAGCCGAAGGCGTCCTCGCCCACCTCACTGGCGGCAAAGGTGAGGCGCGGGGCCTGCACCAGATTGCCGGTGTCATCGACGATTTCCAGCCCCTTCAGCGGGGCGGTCTTGTCCTGCAGCGCGCCCGGCCACAGGCCAATGTGCTCAAGCAGGCGGATGGACGGCGCCATGAGGGCGATGGTGCGCGGGTCACTGCGGCTTTCGGGCGTGATGAGCGCCGTTTTGACGCCAGAGGTGGCGAGCAGAATGGCAGCCGCCAGGCCGGCCGGTCCGCCGCCGGCAACAAGGGCTGTGTATTCAGTTACCGGGGTCATGTCAGGCCTTGGGCAGGGGGATGGCGAGCATGGACTCGCGGCGGGTGAATTTCTGATGCAGGGAGGCAAGCCTGCCGCGGCCTTCCCGCCAGTTCAGCCGGGCATGGCGCAGTTCGATATAGTCTAGCGCCACAGCGGTGGCGATGGCACCGACATTGACCTCGCTGAGGCAGGGAATGAACTGGGCATCCAGCACATCAAGCGTGGCGGCAATGCGGTCTTCCAGCCGCTTCATCAGGTCCGGCCAGCGCAGCGCCTCGGGCCGGGAGGCCGTCTCATAGCGGAGACTCACGGCGGCATCGGCCAGCCCCTGGGCGGTGGCAAGAAGGGTGAGGATGCGAAAGCGCTTCACACCGTCATCCGGGATCAGGGTGGCATTGCCCGCCACATGGGCGAAATATTCCATGATGACCCGGCTGTCGTGGAGGACGTGGCCATGATCGGTTTCGAGAACCGGAATCTTGGCAATGGGCGACAGGGTTGCCAGGCGGGCATTCACCTCATCGAGCTTTGTGGTGATGTTCACTTCCTCAAGCCGGTCGGCCACACCCGCCTCATGGGCCGTCACCACGCACATGCGATAGAAGGGCGATACGCTGTTGCCGTAGATTTTCATGGGTGACACTCCGCACCGGCGGTCGCAGAACCGCCGCAACCCCATTCAAAGCGCCGGGGGCGGGCTTGTCAAAGGGTGGATGCAGCCCAGCCTTAACAACAGGGCGTGAGAGCAGGCGAAGCGGCGGCGGCCGGTGGGCAGAGGGAAGCGGCAGCCCGTCAGTATTTGCGCAACAGGCCGACCAGCCGGCCCTGAACCCTGACCCGGTCGGGACCGAAGATGCGGGTTTCATAGGCCGGGTTGGCGGCTTCCAGTGCGACGGATTCACCCTTGCGGCGCAGACGCTTCAGGGTGGCTTCCTCCTCATCGACCAGGGCCACCACGATTTCGCCGTTGGTGGCGCTGTCACCCTTGCGGATGATGACCGTATCACCGTCGAAAATGCCGGCCTCGATCATCGAATCGCCCTTGACCTCGAGGGCGAAATGCTCACCCCCGCCCAGCATTTCCGGCGGCACGGAAATGTTGTTGGAATGGTCCTGAATGGCGGCGATGGGTACACCGGCGGCAATCCGCCCCATGAGCGGCACCACGGCGGCGCGCGGGCCGCCGTCATTGGCGGGGGCCATGGGCTTCACCTTGCCGAGGCTGCCCTGAATGACATTGGGGGCAAAGCCACCCTTTTTCTGGGCCAGGCTGGGGGAGTGGCTGTCCGGCAGCTTGATGACCTCCAGCGCCCGGGCGCGGTTCGGCATGCGCTTCAGAAAGCCGCGTTCCTCCAGCGCCACGATGAGCCGGTGAACACCGGATTTGGATTGGAGATTGAGGGCCTCCTTCATCTCCTCAAAGGAGGGGGGGACACCCTCTTCCTTCAGGCGTTCGTTGATGAACAGGAGAAGTTCAAGCTGCTTGCGGGTGAGCATGGGGGCCTCGCGGAATCGGAACAAAGTCGCAACATCTATAGCTGTTCCGGGTTAGTTCCGCAAGTGTTTGTGTTTTAGGCTGGTCTGAATTCAAAAATCGAGGAGCAGCACCGGCACCTCTGTGCCCGCCGGAAGGGCCTCGGCATGGGGCGGCCGGATGATCAGGCAGCCGGCCTCGCGGAACAGCCGCTGCTGCGAGGAATCCTGGGCGGTGAAGGGGCTGGCGCGGCGGCGGCCATCGGCGGCCACCTCCAGTCGGGCGCGCATATAGTCCTGGCGCTGCTGGTTGGCGGGCAGGGTGGCAGTGGTGATGGCGGTGGCGGGGGCGTCCTCCGGGGCAAGCCCCTGCAGCACCCGCAGCAATGGGGCGAGAAACAGCCGGGCGCAGACCAGCGCCGAAACCGGATTGCCGGGCAGGCCCAGCACGCGCTGCCTGCCGCGGCGGCCAAACAGGAAGGGCTTGCCGGGCCGCATGGCGATTTTCCATACGTCGATGGTCACGCCTTCGGCCTTGAGTGCTGCGGGGGTGTGATCAAGATCGCCCACAGACACACCACCGGTGGTGATGAGAATGTCGGCGGCGCGGGCCTTGCGGATGGCGGCGCGGATGGCTCTCGGTGTGTCGGCGATGATGCCGAGGTTGATAACGCTGGCGCCCCACTGTTCGGCGAAGGCTGCCACCGCGTGGGCATTGGACGAGATGATCTGGTCGGGGCGCGGCCTGCCGCCGGGGGCCACCAGTTCATCGCCGGTGACGAAGATGGCGACCACCGGTCTTTTCCGCACCGGCACGGTGGCGCGGTTGGCGCTGGCGGCCACCGCCAGGTCGCGGGCATTGAGCCGGGTTCCGGGGCTGAGCAGGGCCTCACCGCGTTTGAAATCGCCGCCGCGCGGGCGGATGTTGAGGCCGGTGCGGGCCGCCACGGTGAAGGTGATGCGGTTGCCGTCGGCCGTGCTGTCTTCCTGGATGAGAATGGTGTCAGCCCCGGCGGGCAGGGGGGCACCGGTCAGGATGCGGATGCAGTGGCCGGGCTTCAGCCTGCCCCTGAAGGCGTGACCGGCAGCCGCAAGGCCCTGTAGGATAAGGGTGGCGCCAGGGTCGGCGGCGTCTTCGGCGCGCAAGGCATAGCCATCCATGGCCGAGGCCTGAAACGGCGGCTGGTCGCGGATGGCGGAAAGGGGGGCGGCCAGAACCCGCCCCGGCGCCCGGTCAAGCCTCACGGTTTCGGCGGCTAGGGGCTTGGCCCCGTCCAGAACACGGGCCAGCGCATCGGCCACGGGCAGCAAGGCCATGGTTCAGCCCTCCGCCTGCCAGTGGCCGGATTTGCCGCCGTGCTTTTCCAGAAGGCGGATGTTGGTCAGGGTCATGCCCCGGTCCACCGCCTTCAGCATGTCATAGAGGGTGAGGCAGGCCACCGACACGGCGGTGAGCGCTTCCATTTCCACGCCGGTCTTGCCCTCGACCGAGACGGTGGCCTCCACATCGACATGGGCGGGGCCGAAGCCGAAATCCACGGTGGCCCTGGAAATGGCGAGCGGATGGCAGAGGGGGATGAGGGAGGCGGTCTGCTTTGCCGCCATGATGCCGGCAATGCGGGCGGCGGCCAGCACATCGCCCTTGGCGGCGGTGCCGTCGAGAATGAGAGCCAGCGTTTCGGGTTTCATCAGCACGCGTCCGGCGGCGCGGGCGGTGCGGCGGGTGGCATCCTTCTCGCCCACATCCACCATGCGGGCCTTGCCCTGATCGTCGAGGTGGGTGAGGTTTGCCATCATGCCTCCGGTTTTTTGAGCAGGGCGCGGGTGGCCGCTGCCACATCGTTCTGCCGCATCAGGCTTTCGCCGATGAGGAAGGTATCTACACCCGCAGCCGACAGGCGCGCCAGATCGGCTGGCGCAAACAGGCCGCTTTCGCCCACCACAATGCGCCCCTCCGGCACCAGCGGCGCCAGCCGCTCGGTCACCGTCAGCGACACGTCAAAACTGTGGAGATCGCGGTTGTTGATGCCGATGAGGGGCGAGGACAGCTTCAGCGCCCGCTCCAGTTCGGCCTCGTTGTGGACCTCGATCAGCACATCCATGCCGAGTTCGATGGCCTGCTGTTCCAGCGCCCTGGCCAGCGCGTCATCCACCATGGCCATGATGATGAGAATGCAGTCGGCGCCCCAGCTGCGCGCCTCCACCACCTGATAGGGATCGACGAGAAAATCCTTGCGCAGAACCGGGAGCGTGCAGGCCGCGCGCGCCGCCACCAGAAATTCCGGCGCGCCCTGAAAGGAGGGCCGGTCGGTGAGGATGGAGAGGCAGGCAGCACCGCCCTGTTCATAGGCCTGGGCCAGGGCTGGCGGATCGAAGTCGGCGCGGATTAGCCCCCGGGAGGGGCTGGCCTTCTTGATTTCGGCAATGAGGGCCCAGTCACCGGCCATGAGTTTCTGTTCGATGGCGCCGACAAAGCAGCGCGGCGGCGGCAGGTCGCGCAGCACCTCGTCGAGCGCGGCGGGCGGCATGGACTGTCTGGCGGCAGCCACCTCGTCGCGCTTGTAGGCGGCAATGCGGTCGAGGATGGTGGCCATCAGCTCCGCGAAGCCTCCACCAGATGGTCAAGCGCCCTGGCGGCGGCGCCGCTGGCGATGGCCTCGCGGGCGCGGCCCACGGCTCTCTTCAGGTCGTTTTCCTGGCCCGCCACCTTGAGGGCGGCGGCCACGGTCATGACGGCGGCATCGGCAAAGGCGGAGGGCTTGCCCGCCAGCACGGCGCGCAGTGCTTCAGCATTGTGGGCGGCGTCGGCCCCCTTCAAGTCCTCGGCCCTGCGGCGCTCCAGCCCCATGGCTTCGGGGGTGACGTCAAAGGCGGTGACAGTGCCGTCCTTCAGTTCGGCAATGTGGGTGACACCGGTGGGAACGATCTCATCAAAGCCGCCCTCGCCATGGCAGATCCAGCAGGCTTCGCTGCCCAGATTCTTCAGAACATGGGCGAGGGGTTCAACCCAGGCCTTTGAAAACACACCGGTTACCTGCCGCTTCACCCCCGCCGGATTGGCCAGGGGGCCGAGCAGGTTGAAGATGGTGCGGGTGCCCAGTTCGACCCGGCTGGGGCCGACATATTTCATGGAGGAATGGTGGGCGGGGGCAAACATGAAGCCGAGGCCTGCCTGATCGATGCACTGGCTGATCTGGTCCGGCGTCAGCTCAATGTTGACGCCCAGCGCCATGAGCACATCCGCCGCCCCGGACCGGGACGACAGCGCCCGGTTGCCGTGCTTGGCCACCCTGAGGCCCGCGCCCGCCGCCACAAAGGCGGCACAGGTGGAGATGTTGTAGGAGCCGGAGGCGTCACCACCGGTGCCGACGATGTCGATGGCGGCGGACGGCGCGGCAACCCGCACCATCCGGTCGCGCATCACCTCAACCGCGCCGGTGATCTCGTCGACGGTTTCACCACGCACCCGAAGCGCCATGAGAAGGCCCGCAATCTGCGACGGGGTGGCCTCGCCCGACATCATGATGGAGAAGGCGGTGCGGGTTTCGTCGCGGCTCAGGGGCTTGCCGTCGGCGGCCTTGGCGATGAGGGGTTTCAGGTCCGACATGTCAGCGCCCCACCTGTTCGAGGAAATTTTTCAAAATGGCGTGGCCATGCTCCGAGGCGATGCTTTCGGGGTGGAACTGGACGCCATGGATGTTGAGGGTCTTGTGTTGCAGGCCCATGATGAGGCCATCGGTTTCCGCCGTCACCTCCAGGCACTCGGGCAGGCTGGTGCGCTCCACCACCAGGGAATGATAGCGGGTGGCAGCAAAGCCGTCGGGCAGGCCCCTGAACACACCGGTATTGTGGTGGTGGATGGGCGAGACCTTGCCATGCATCTGCCGGGGGGCGCGGATCACCTTGCCGCCAAAGGCTTCGCCCATGGCCTGAAGGCCAAGGCAGACGCCAAACACCGGCACCTTGCCGGCGGCCTCTCTGATCAGGTCAATGATGATGCCCGCCTCGGCGGGGGTGCCGGGGCCGGGGGAGATGACGATGGCCTGGGGCCGGGCCGACAGGACCTGCCCCACGCTCACCTTGTCATTGCGGTGGACCACGGTTTCGGCACCCAGATCGCCGAGGAAGTGATAGAGGTTCCAGGTGAAGCTGTCGTAATTGTCGATCAGGGTGATCATTGGCCCCTCCGCGCGGCGCCTGCAAAGCGCACCGCCTCTTCGGCGGCGCGGAACAGGGCCTTGGCCTTGTTGACGCATTCCTGATGCTCGTTTTCGGGCACGCTGTCGGCCACCACGCCAGCACCCGCCTGCACATACATCTTGCCGTCCTTCACAATGGCGGTGCGCAGCACAATGCAGGTGTCCATCTCACCATCGGCGGAAAAATAGCCGACACAGCCGGCATAGACGCCGCGCTTGTGTTTTTCGAGATCGTCGATGATTTCCATGGCCCGGACCTTGGGCGCGCCCGACACGGTGCCCGCCGGAAAGCCCGCCACCAGCGCGTCGATGGCGTCATGGTCCTTGCGCAGCCGGCCCTCGACATTGGAGACGATGTGCATGACCTGCGAATAATATTCGAGGATGAACTGGTCGGTGACCCTGATGGAGCCGATTTCGGCCACCCGGCCCACGTCGTTGCGGCCAAGGTCGAGCAGCATCAGATGTTCGGCGCGTTCCTTGGGGTCGGCCAGAAGCTCGGCGGCCAGGGCCTGATCCTCGCTGGCGGTGGCACCGCGGCGGCGGGTGCCGGCAATGGGGCGGATGGTGACCTTGCCGTCGCGCACCCGCACCAGAATTTCCGGGCTGGAGCCGATGACCGAGAAGGCGCCGAAGTTGAGATAATAGAGGAAGGGCGAGGGGTTGACCCGGCGCAGCGAGCGGTAGAGCGCGAAGGGCGGCAGGGGAAAGTCCGTTTCGAAACGCTGCGACAGCACCACCTGGAAGATGTCGCCTGCCGCAATGTGCTCCTTGGCCTTCAGCACCATGGCCCGGTAGTCATCGGGGCTGGTATTGGAGCGCGGCGGAGCCACCGGCAGCGGATTGGCATCGCGCAGGGTCATGTCGAGGGGCCGGTCGAGGGCATCCACCACCTCGGCAATGCGTTCGCGGGCCCGGGCATGGGCCTGCTTCGCCGTGGTCCTGCCATCGGGATAGACGGGGGTGGTGACGGTCACCTCATCCTTGACGCTGTCGAAAATCGCCATCACGGTGGGGCGGATCATCACGCCATCGGGCAGGTTCAGCGTGTCAGGGTTGGGGTCCGGCAGATCCTCCATCAGCCGCACCATGTCATAGCCCATATAGCCGAACACGCCCGCCGCCATGGGCGGCGCATCCGGGCCAAGGGCAATGCGGCTTTCCGCCAGCAGCGCCCGCAGCGAGGCCAGCGGGTCCAGCCCCGTGTCGGTGAAGGGGCCGTCCGGGTGGCTCAGGGCGTGGCGGTTGATGAGGGCCTTGCCGCCCTCCACCTTCCAGATCAGGTCCGGCTGCAGGCCGATGATGGAATAGCGGCCGCGCACCGCGCCGCCCTCCACCGATTCCAGCAGGAAGGAATAGCGCGCCTTGCGCGCCAGCTTGAGCATGGCCGAAACCGGGGTTTCCAGATCGGCCACCAGACGGGTGGACAGAATCTGGGCCTCGCCCCGGTCATGGGCCTTGGCGAAGTGGTCATAATCGGGGGTGATCAGCATGGCATGGTCTTTGGCTCAGGTCGGTCAAGGCGAAGCGGTATTGCCCGTGACGTTGCGCCAAAGGGTTTCGTTGATCTCGACCCCCGCCTGATCGCGCAGTGCGCCCATGAAGCCGATGAGCAGGTCTTCCGACAGGCCGCCTGCCGCCTCATCCGACAGTTTCTTGGCGTCGGCGCTGGCGGCGTTGAAGGCGGGCAGCAGAACCTTGTCCACCTGCATGATGCGCGCCCCCTTGCCATCCGGTTCAGGCGCCCAGGCAAAGCCCTTTTCCGGCGCCCCGAACAGGGCGGCCACGGCGGGGGCGGAGAAGGTCTCGCTCGCCTCGTTGCGCTTCAGGCCCTCGGCCTTCTGCACGGCGGCATTGCCGATTTCCTGGCCCAGGGTGGCCAGCGTGGTGCCGGACTGGGCCTTGGCCACCAGGTCCTGGGCCTTTTTGGCGGTGAGTTCGCGGAGCTTGCTGGCGGTGAAATCACTTTCCACCCTGGCCTTCACGTCCGCGAAGGGCCGCAGGGCCGAGGGAATGACCTCGCGCACCTCATACCAGACATAGCCATCGCCCATGCTGAGGGCGTCGTTTTCCACGCCCACGTCGCTGGCAAAGGCGGCCTTCAGCACATCGTCGCGCAGCGGCAGGGTCACATCCTTGCCGTCCTTGTCCTGGCCGGCGGCGGAGACGGCGGGAATGAGCTGGAAGGGCAGGCCCGCCTTGGCGGCAATGTCCTCAAACCTGGTCTGGCTGGCGCGCGCATCCTCCACCGCGTCATAGGTGGACTGGATCTGGTCGCGGGCCTTTTCCAGCTGCAGGGTCTTGGTCAGTTCGTCCTTCACCTGATCCAGGGTCCGCTGCTCCTCAGGCGTCACCTTGGTGACGCGGAGGAGGGCGGTGGTCAGGCTGCCGGCCACCGGCGCGCTCACCTCACCCGGCTTCAGTGCGAAGGCGGCATCGGCAATGGCGGCGTCAAGGAAGGCGCTCTTGGGCTGGTCGGCGAAGGTGATGTCGGTTTCCTTCTGGCCCAGGCCTTCGGCAAGTTTCAGGAAGTCCTCACCGGCGGCAATCTTCTCCTTTGCGGCGGTGGCGGCGGCCACATCCGCGAAGGTGATCTGCTGCACAGTGCGGGTTTCCGGCTTGAAAAAGTCAGCCTTGTGGGCCTCATAGCCGGCGGCAAGGTCGGCCTCGCTCAGCTGGATCTTTCCGGCAATGGCGGCGGGATCCACGGTGATCAGGGCCAGGGCGCGATATTCCGGCGCGGTGTAGGCAGCGGCATTGCCCTCATACTGCTTCTTGAGGTCATCTTCCGTGGCCTGCGGCACATCGGCCGGGTTCAGGCTGAACACAAAGTAGCTGGCGTCGCGCTGTTCGTCGCGGTAGCGGGTTTCCGCCTCGATGAAGCTGCGCGGCATGACCAGACCGCCCACCGCGGCATCGTTGAGCATGGCGCGCAGGCGGTTCTGGCGCTCGCTGGCAATGAAGCCCGCCTCCGACAGGTTGTTCTGCTCCAGAATGCGCAGGAAACGGTTGTGATCGAACTTGCCGTCAATGCCGGCGAAGGCGGGATTGGCCTGAACATCGCTGACAATGGTGGCGTCACTCACCGCCAGCTTCAGAGACTTGGCGGCAGCGTCCAGGGCGGCATTCTGGATCATGCCGTTCAGCACATTGCGGTCAAAGCCCATGCTGCGGGCCTGTTCCAGGCTGATGGTCTGACCGGTCTGGCGCGACAGGTTTTGCAGCGAACGGTTGAAGGTGCGCTCGAATTCGGCGGCGGTGACGGTTTCCGGCCCGACCTTGACCAGATATTTCGGCATGAAATTGCCAATCAGGTCATGCGGTATGCCCCAGATGGCAAAACCCACCACCAGAATGCCGAGAAGAAGCTTGGCCATCCAGCCCTGGGCGGCGGCGCGCATTGAATCGAGCATAAAAAAACCTTTCCGGGCGGCGCACCGCCAGAGTCGTTGCAAGCGGCGCATCATAGGGAGGGGGCCAGCCCCTCGCAAGCGCCTGTTGCGTCTGCTACATTGGCGCCGAATTGCACTGTGGAGGCGATTATGACCGGTTCGCAACCGAGGCCGCTGGTGGCCGGAAACTGGAAGATGAACGGGCTCTCGAGCCAGTTGGAGGAGATCAGGCTTCTGGCCGGCATGCTGGACGGGGCGGCGCTGCGCTGTGACGTGCTGGTGTGTCCGCCCGCCACCCTGCTGAGCCGGGCCAGCGCCATTGTGCCGGGGGTGGCCCTGGGCGGGCAGGACTGCCATGCCCAGGCGGCAGGCGCCCACACCGGCGATGTGTCAGCCGAGATGCTGAAGGACGGCGGGGCCAGCATGGTCATTGTCGGCCATTCCGAGCGCCGCACCAATCACCATGAAAGCGACGCCACGGTGGCGGCCAAGGCCGAAGCCGCCTGGCGGGCGGGCCTTGTTGCCATCATCTGCATTGGCGAAACGCTGGATGAGCGCAAGGGCGGCAAGACCCTTGCGGTGCTGTCGCGCCAGCTCAAGGGCTCCATCCCCAAGGGGGCAACGGCGGCCAACACCATCATTGCCTATGAGCCGGTGTGGGCCATCGGCACGGGCCTCACCCCCACCACCGCCGAGGTGGCCGAGGCGCATGCCCATATCCGCGCCGAGCTGAAGACCATCATGGCGGGCGAGGGGCCGAAGACCCGCATTCTCTATGGCGGCTCGGTGAAACCCGGCAACGCCGTGGAACTGATGGGGGCTGCCAATGTGAACGGCGCACTGGTGGGCGGGGCCTCGCTCAAGGCCGCCGATTTCATCGGCATCATCAAGGCCTATACATGACCGGCAAGGCGGCCCCGGATGTGTCGGCGGTGCCGGTGCTGGTGAAGCGCCGGCTGCAGGCCGAGGTGCTGGGGCCGCTCCATGCCGAAATGGTGAGGGAACTGGGCGCGGCCAGGGCCGATGAACTGCTCGACCGGGCGGTGCGCGAGGCCGCCATTGCCGAGGGCAGGCGGCTGGCTGAGGGGGCGCCCGAAGGCAGGCCCTCCATGGCCCATTTCATCCGCCTGTTTGAGTTGTGGAAACAGGGGGGTGCGCTGGAAATCGAGGAACTGGCGGCGGCTGGCGAGCGCTTCGATTTCAATGTCACCCGCTGCCGCTATGCCGAAATGTACCGCGAGATGGGGCTTGGCGGCATCGGCCATCTCCTGTCATGCAACCGCGACGGGGCCTTCGTCGAGGGTTATGACCCCGACATCACCCTGGAGCGTGAGAAAACCATCATGCAGGGCCATTCCTGCTGCACTTTCCGCTATCGCCGGCGGGCCGGGCCTTGAAAAGCGCCGCGACGGGTTGCACTTGAGGCCCGGAGCCGGTAAACCGCCGCCCGAAACACACGGACACATCATGCATACCGTCATTCTGGTCATTCATCTCATCATCACCGTGGCGCTGATCGGCGTCATCATGCTGCAGCGTTCCGAGGGCGGGGCGCTGGGCATTGGCGGCGGCGGTGGCGGCAATCTGTTTTCGGCCCGTGGCGTGGGCAACGCGCTCACCCGGGCCACCGCCTTTCTGGCCATCGGCTTTTTCATCACCTCCATTACGCTGACCCTGATGGTGACGCGCAGCCAGCCCGCCGGATCGATGTTCGATCAGGCCCCGGCCCAGGGAGCGGCACCGGCGGCCCCGGCCGGAGACGCACCGGCAGCCCCCTCTGGCTCGGTTCTGCCCAATCTGCCGGCGGCCCCGCCGGCAGGCGTGCCTGCCGCACCGGCGGCCCCGGCCACACCGGCGGCTCCGGCGGCACCGACCAACTGAGCAACCGGGGCGGGTTTTCCCGCCCCTTCCGTTTTGCCGTGAAACAGGTGGCGATGCCGATGTTTCACGGCTGTCCACAATTGCTGTTCACCGGCTGATTTGCGGCTGCGAATCGAGCGGGGCAGGGAGTAGAAGAAAATCCCATGGCGCGATTTGTTTTCATCACCGGCGGCGTGGTCTCCTCACTTGGCAAGGGTCTGGCTTCAGCGGCGCTCGGCGCATTGCTGCAGGCGCGCGGCTATAAATGCCGCCTGCGCAAGCTTGATCCCTATCTCAATGTCGATCCGGGGACCATGAGCCCCTATCAGCACGGCGAGGTGTTCGTCACCGATGACGGGGCGGAAACCGACCTCGACCTCGGCCATTATGAGCGCTTCACCGGGCGCCACGCCAACCAGCAGGACAATATCACCACCGGCCGCATCTATCAGGACATCATCGCCAAGGAGCGGCGCGGCGATTATCTCGGCGGCACGGTGCAGGTCATTCCGCATGTCACCGACGCCATCAAGGATTTCATCCACGACGGCAATGACGGCTATGACTTCGTGCTGGTGGAAATCGGCGGCACGGTGGGCGACATCGAGGGCCTGCCCTTCCTCGAGGCGATCCGCCAGTTCGGCCAGGAAAGCCCGCGCGGCTCGTGCATCTACATTCACCTCACACTTCTGCCCTATATTCCGACAGCGGGCGAACTCAAGACCAAGCCGACCCAACATTCGGTGAAGGAGCTGCGCTCCATCGGCATTCAGCCCGACATTCTGCTGTGCCGCGCCGACCGCGAAATTCCGGTCAATGAACGCCGCAAGATCGCGCTGTTCTGCAATGTCCGGCCCACCGCGGTCATTCAGGCCCTTGACGTGGCATCGATCTATGATGTGCCGCGCGCCTATCATGCCGAGGGGCTGGACCAGGAGGTGCTGGACGCCTTCGGCATCGGCGATGCGCCGCAGCCCGATCTTTCGCGCTGGGCCGACATCATGCAGCGCATCACCCAGCCGGAGGGCGAGGTGACCATTGCGGTGGTGGGCAAATACACCGGGCTTTTGGATGCCTACAAGTCGCTGAAGGAAGCGCTGGTCCACGGCGGCATTGCCAATAATGTGAAGGTCAATCTCGAATGGATTGAATCCGAGGTGTTCGAGAAGGAAGATCCGGCCCCCTGGCTGGAGGGGGTGGACGGCATTCTGGTGCCGGGCGGCTTTGGTGAGCGCGGGGCCGAAGGCAAGATCAAGGCCGCCACCTTCGCGCGCATCCGCAAGGTGCCCTATTTCGGCATCTGCTTCGGCATGCAGATGGCCTGCATCGAGGCGGCGCGCAATCTGTGCGGCATCGGCAAGGCCTCATCCACCGAATTTGGCCCGACCAGCGAGCCGGTGGTGGGCGAAATGAAGGAATGGATGAAGGGCAACGAGCTGGAAATCCGCAAGCAGGGAGGCGACCTGGGCGGCACCATGCGGCTGGGCGCCTATGACGCCAGCCTGAAGCCGGACAGCCGCATTGCCACCATTTACGGCGACACGCGCATTTCCGAGCGCCACCGCCACCGCTATGAGGTGAATACTGCCTATCGGGGCAGGCTGGAAAAGGCGGGTCTTATTTTCGCCGGGATGTCGCCCGATGGACTGCTGCCGGAAACGGTGGAATATGCCGACCATCCGTGGTTCATTGGCGTGCAGTATCACCCCGAACTGAAGTCCAAACCCTTTGCGCCCCATCCGCTCTTTGCCTCCTTCATCGCTGCCGCCATCGAGCAGAGCCGCCTGGTCTGACGGCGGCCTGATGCGGTTCATCGCCGCCCTGCTGGCTGCGCTGTGGCTGGGGCTGGCCGCTGCCCAGCCGGCGGCCGGCCAGGATGCCTCGCAGGCCGCGGCAGTGGAACGCCAGGTGGAGACGCTGCGCGCCGACCTGCAGCGCCTGCGCGATGCGGCCGCCAATCCCGGTGCCAGCGATGATCAGTTCAGCGAGGTGCGGCGCACCCTTGAAACCATCAAGCTCAACGCCACCAAGGCGGGAGCCGATCTGGCCAGCCCCATTGCCAATCTCAGCCAGCAGCTGGCCAGGCTGGGCGCGCCACCGGCGGCCGGCCAGGTTGAGGCACCGGCCATCGCCAGCCAGCGCAACCAGCTGAACCAGCTGCTGGCGCGCCTGTCGGCGGCGCAGAAGCAAACCGATCTCATTGCCACCGAGGCCGACCAACTGGCGGGGGCGGTTTCGGCGCAGCAGCGCGACCGGTTCTTCCAGCGCATCTTCAATCCCGGAAAATCCATCTTCGACCCCGGCCTGTGGGCTGATACGGCGGAGGGGGTCAGTGTCTTCAACACCCGGGTGGGCAGCCTGATCAGCAACTGGTGGCAGAGTCAGCGCGACGGGGCGCGGCTGACCGGCCTGCTGCTGCTGCCGGCGGCGCTGATGCTGCTGGTGGGACTGGGCGGCCTCCTGCGCCGGGTGGTGCGGCGGTTCTTTCCGCCGGGCTGGGGGGGCGCTGACGGGCAGGTCACCGCTCTCGACCGGCTGTGGCGGGCCGCCAGCATCACCGTGTGGCTGGTGCTTGGCAGCGTCCTGCTGTGGATCCTGGTCTATACCACGCTGGCCCTGTCGGAACTGTTGACGCCACGTTTTGAAATTCTGGTGGACGCGGCCCTGCGCACCCTATTTTCGGTGATGACCACCGCCGGCTTCGGCTGGCTTTTGGCCGCCCCCGGACGGCCCGATTGGCGGCTCATTGCCGTTGACGAGCGCAGCGCCCGCAGCCTGCCGGTGCTTCTCGGCGCCACCAGTCTGGTCAATGCCGGATCGACATCGCTGAGGGATGTGTCGGACGCGCTGTTCATGCCGGTCAACCAGACCATCGGCATTTCGGCGCTGGCGGCACTTGTGCTCATCGTGCTGATGAGCGCTACCCTGCTGCTCATCCGGCGGGAGGCGGCGGAAGGGCCTGTGGGCGGTGCCGACCGCTATATTCTCACCGGATTTGTGCGCTTCCTGCCGCTGATCTGGCTGGCGCTCGGGGTGGCGGCGGCGGCCCTCATGCTGGGCTATGTGGCGCTGGCCTATTTCATCGCCGGGCAGACCTTCCGGACCACGCTGGTGCTGTCCTTTCTGGCCCTCATTCATCATCTGGTGGACGCCGCCAGTGCGGCGCTGACCGACCGCACGACCGCGCTGGGCCGGGCGCTGCGGCGGGTGTCCAGCATGGGCGAACGCGCCATCGAGCGTCTGGGGCTGGCGGTGCGGACCATTTTCGATGTGGTGCTGGTGGCGCTGGGTGTGCCCTGGCTGCTGGCCATCTGGACAGTGACGTGGATTGATCTGAGTTCGCTGCTCACCAGGGTCGCCCTGGGTTTCAAGGTCGGTTCCATCACCATTTCACCCGGCAGCATTGTGCTGATGCTGGCCACGCTGGCAGCGGTGGTGGTGCTGACGCGGCTGTTCACCCGCTGGCTGGACCGGCGGGTGCTGGCGGACATGCGCCTGAACAAGGGGGTGCAGGATTCAATCCACACCGGCGCCAACTATCTGGGCTATGTGGTGGCGGCCGCCATTGCCCTGTCGGTCATGGGCATTGACCTGTCCAACATCGCCATTGTGGCCGGCGCGCTGGGCGTCGGCATCGGTTTCGGCCTGCAATCCATCGTCAACAATTTTGTCTCTGGCCTCATCCTGCTGGCCGAACGGCCGATCCGGGTGGGTGACTGGGTGGTGACGGCGGCGGGCGAGGGCATTGTGCGCAAGATCAATGTGCGCTCCACCGAGATTGAAACCTTCGATGCCTGTTCCATCATCGTGCCCAATTCCGATCTGATTACCGAGCCGGTGAAGAACTGGATGCACCGCTCCACCAACGGCCGGTTCACCGTGCCGGTGACCGTGTCCTATGGTTCTGATGCCCATGCCGTGGCGGAAGTGCTGCTGGCGGAGGCGCGCCGCAACCCCGGCATTGCCGATGTGCCGCCGCCGGTGGTGCAGCTCACCCGGTTCGGTCCGCAGGGTCTGGAGTTCGAGGTCAAGGCCTATGTGTCGCATGTCTTTGACGGGCCGCAGGTGGCCAGCGATTTGCGGCTTGCCATTCTCGACACATTCGCCAAAAAGCAGATCACCATTCCGGCGGCACCCGCCGCCCCCGCCGCCAAACCCGCAAAGCGCAAATCATGACCGCCGTGCCTGACACCACCACCGCCCCGTCCCGCGCTGATGAAATCCGCATGCTGATGCAGCAGTGGCAGGCCTCGCCCATGGCACGCACCATGGGCATGAAGCTTATTGACCTGGGCGATGGCACGGCCACGCTGGAGGCCTGGCCCAATGCGGTGTTCAACAACCCGCAGAAGCGCATGCATGGCGGCTTTGCGGCAACCCTCATCGACTCCGGCCTCGGGCTGGCGGTGCAGACCAGACTGGGGCCGGGCATTGGCTATGGCACCATTGAACTGAAGGTCAACTATACCGGCAGGATCGATGTCGACACCGGGCGCCTGCTCATCGTCGGCGCGGTGATCCACGCCGGGCGGACATTGTTCACCGCCGAAGCACGCATCACCGATGCGGCGGGCAAGGTTTTGGCCCATGGCTCCGGCACCTTCATGGTGTTCCCGACATGAAACCCTTGCACACAGTCAGCGTGGGCGGCGTGTCCTTCGCCAATGACCAGCCGCTTGCTCTCATTGCCGGGCCCTGCCAGATGGAAAGCCGCGACCATGCCTTCATGATGGCGGAAGGGCTGAAGAATATTTGCGGCCGGCTGGGCATCGGGCTCATCTACAAATCATCCTTCGACAAGGCCAACCGCACCAGCCTTTCCGGGGCGCGCGGGCTGGGGCTGGAAAAATCGCTGGCGGTGTTTGCCGATATCAAGGCAAAGCTCGGCCTGCCGGTGTTGACCGATGTGCATGAGCGCGGCCAGTGCGCCGAGGTGGCAAGCGTCATCGACATTCTGCAAATTCCGGCCTTTCTGTGCCGCCAGACCGATCTGCTGCTGGCGGCCGCAGCCACGGGACGGGTCGTCAATGTCAAGAAGGGCCAGTTTCTGGCGCCCTGGGACATGAAAAACGTGGTGGCCAAGCTGACGGGGGCGGGCAATGCGCAGGTGCTGCTCACCGAACGCGGCGTCAGCTTCGGTTACAACACGCTGGTGAGCGACATGCGCGCTCTGCCGATCATGGCGGAAACCGGCGCGCCGGTCATTTTCGACGCCACCCATTCGGTGCAGCAGCCGGGCGGGCAGGGCGCCTCGTCGGGCGGTGACCGGCGCATGGTGCCGGTGCTGGCGCGGGCGGCGGTGGCGGTGGGCGTGGCGGGACTGTTCGTGGAAACCCATCAGGACCCCGACAAGGCCCCGTCCGACGGTCCCAACATGATGCGGCTTGATGCCATGGAAGGTTTCCTCAGCACACTGATGAAACTCGACCGGGTGGCCAAGGGCTAGGGTCAGTCTGCGGCCAGGGGAGTGCGGGGCCGACGATGCTCGGCAAGAAAACTGTAGAGCCCTGAACCAATGATGAGGGCTGCCCCCGCCCAGGTGGCGGGCTTGGGCCAATCCCCAAACACCAGCCAGCCGAGAATGGCCGCCCAGATGAGGGTGGAATAGGAGAAGGGCGCCACCACCGAGGCCGGCGCTGCGCGGAAGGCGCGGATGATGAACAGGTGGCCCAGGGTGCCAAGGGCACCGGAGGCCATGAGCATGAGCCAGCCCTTGAGGTCCGGCCACTGCCAGAACCAGGGCAGCATGAGCGAGGTGACCAGCGCCCCGAAGGCCACCGTGAACAACAGCGAGGTCAACGGATCGTCATGGCGCAATTGCCGGGTGGTGATCTGATAGGATGCGTTGAACAGGGCGGCGGCGAGAATGGCAATCATGCCGAAGCCCGAGCCCAGCCCGCCCGCTGACCAGGGCTCCATGACAATGGCTGCCCCCAGGAAGGCCACGGCAATGGCAATCCAGCGGCGCAGGCTGACCCGCTCACCCAGCACCGGAATGGACAGAAGCGTCACCAGAACGGGAGCAAGAAACATGATGATGGAGGCGGTGGCCAGCGGCACCCGTGCAAGACCGGTGTTGAAGGTGAAGGTGGTCATGGTCTGAAAGACCGAACGCGCCAGTTGCAGGCGCGGCGCATGGCTGCGCAGCAGCCGGGGCAGGTCGCGCCCACACAGGATGAGGGTGAACAGGGCGGCGAAGAAAAACCGGCCCCAGGTAACCTGCACCAGCGAGTAACGGGTCAGTTCCGCCTTCATGGTGGTGTCGAGGGTGACGAAGCAGGCCATGGTGGCCAGCATCCAGAGAATGCCGGCAGTGCGGTTTTCAACCGGGGGGGAGGCAGCAGGCGCGGGCGCGTTCATGGCCCTGGCTATAGCGGGAGTCGGCCTGCCTCAGCCAGAATTCATGGCACCAGAACGGTAAACAGATAGGCCGCGAAGATGACGAGATGGGCCGTGCCCTGCAAGATGGTGGTGCGCCCGGTGCCGAGCGACAGCGACGCCACAAACAGGGTGAGCACCAGCAGGACGATGGATTTTTCCGACAGGCCGAGGGCCAGTTCAAAACCGCCCAGCAGGGCCACGGCGGCAACCACGGGTATGGTGAGGCCGATGGTGGCCAGTGCAGAGCCGATGGCCAGGTTGAGGCTGGTCTGAAGGCGGTCGGCCGCGGCAGCGCGCACCGCCGCCAGCCCTTCCGGCATCAGCACCAGGGCCGCAATGATGATGCCCACCAGAGCGGGGGGCGCCCCTGCCGTGGCCACCAGGCCCTTGATGACGGGTGAAAGCTGTTTGGCCAGCAGAACCACACCCGCCAGCGCGGCGAGAAGCAGCGCGAAGGACAGGACAGTGGTGCGGGTTGGCGGCGTCGGCCCATGGCCATCGCTGTCGTCTGGCCCATTTTCGGGAAGAAAGTAGGCGCGGTGGCGCAGGGTCTGGCCGAACACGTAAACGCCATAGATGATGAGGGAGACAGCGCCGACAAAGGCAAGCTGGGTCGGGCTGTAGAAGGGGCCCGGCACGCTTGAGGTGTAATTGGGAAGCACCAGAGTGAGGGCAGCCAGGGTGGCGATCATGGCCAGACCGGCGCTGACGCCATATTGGGTGTAGCTTTGCTCGTGATGGCGGCTGCCGCCGACCAGCAGGCAGACGCCGATGATGCCGTTCAGAACGATCATCTGGGCGGCAAACACCGTGTCGCGGGCCAGTTCGCGGGCGCCATGGCCGTCACTCAGCATCATGGAGACAATCAGCGCAACCTCAATGACGGTGACCGCAATGGCCAGGATGATGGTGCCAAAGGGTTCACCGGTCTTGGCCGCCACCACCTCGGCATGGTGGACCGCGGCCAGCACTGTGCCACCCAGCACAAGGGCCGAAACAACAGTGGCCAGTACCGACGAGCCAGGCAGAAAGAGGGCCGCCAGCGCCAGCACAGGCAGCACAACCGACCAGGCCGGCAGGCCGATGAGGGAAAATCGCTGGGGCGGGCGTTGCTGCATGATGTGACCGTGTACCGTATAAGGCTGACGCAAGTTCCACGGAAGCGCTTTCTCTGCCGGCGGACAGCGGGCGGGGCAGGGAGCGGGCAGCCGGCGCATTGCAGTTCATGGCCGCTTGCGTTACAGACCGGTGCCGGTCCTGCGGAGGGGTGGCAGAGTGGTCGATTGCGGCGGTCTTGAAAACCGTTGAAGGCGCGAGTCTTCCGGGGGTTCGAATCCCTCCCCCTCCGCCACTTGCACATTGCAAACCCGAAAACAGGTCCCTCGCGGGGCCTTTTTCTTTATGTTCCAAAGGGGTTGGCAGGGACCATCGGCCCTTCGGAAACCGGCCATCCGCCCGAGATCGGTCTCCGAACGCCCACCGTCACCTTCCACCCGCCCTTGGCTCTTGGCGAGACGGGTGAGTAAACCACATGTATTTAAGTGTTTTGACCTGGTCGCGTTGTGCTCGTGTTTCGCAGGTTCCAACTTGTCTCAAAACAGATGGCGACGCGACACGGGCGGCGTGGTGGTTGGTACGACTTGGGAGTTCTGCGAAGTCTCTGATGACAAAAGCAGCTTCCGCCCCTAGCCTGGCGCGATGTCGAATGGAGCCTGGACAGATCAAGAGAACGACCTGATCGTCGCGGATTACTTCGCGATGCTGGTCGACGACGTCTCTGGCCGCCCCTACAGCAAGGCCGAGCACCGGCGCGGGCTTCTGCCCCTGTTGAACGAAAGGTCCGAGGGATCGGTCGAGTTCAAGCACCAGAATATCAGCGCCGTGCTGAAGGGTCTGGGTGAGGACTGGATACCGGGCTACAAGCCTGCCTTCAATTTCCAGATGACGCTGGTTGACGCCGTGGCACGTTGGCTGGCGCTGAACCCGGCCTGGCTCGGCCGTCAATTGGGTACAGGAGCGCCGACTGGCCTGGCAGAGGCGCGGCCGATCTGGATCGGGCCACCGCCCACCTTGTCGAACCAGCCGCCGCCGCAGGAGCTGGAGCAGATGCTGCACATCGCCCGCAAATTCGATATCGCGGCGAGAGACGAGCGAAACCGGATCCTAGGCCGTGCCGGTGAGGAGCGCGTTCTGGCGCATGAACGTGCTGTCCTCACATCAGCGGGCCGCGACGACCTTGCGAGCAAGGTCCGATGGGTTTCGGAGGAGGACGGCGATGGTGCCGGTTACGATATCTCGAGCTTTGCGCCGGACGGTCGTCCGCGCCTGATCGAGGTGAAGACGACAAACGGCTGGGAGCGCACGCCTTTCCAGATCAGCCGAAATGAGCTGGCTGTGGCCGAGGAGCGACGCTCGGAATGGTCCCTGTTCCGGCTCTGGAACTTCGCGCGCGAGCCAAAGGCGTTCGAACTGCACCCGCCGCTAGACGCGCATGTCTCGCTGACCGCGACGTCCTTTCAGGCAAGTTTTCATTGAAGGTCAGCGAAACGCCCGCTCAGTCAGCTCCTGCCATGTCTCCTCGACCAGAAAGCAAAGGTCATAGAGGTTGACCACCGACGCCCCGCGCTCGCAGGTCCGGCGTTTGAGCACCTCTGGCGACAGATAGGTGAGACGCAACTGGCGGCTGATGTGGCGTTCGGCCAGGCCGACGGCCTCGGCCAGTTCCTGTATGATGGCGAACTCACCAGCCTCCATGCGCCGCCAGCCCCTCGCCATGCGGAACCTTGAGCTCCAGCACCATGATGGTCAGGATGATGGCCATCACGCCATCGGTAAAGGCTTCAAGCCGGCCCTTGTGCATTGTGTTCCCCTACCAGCTGAGGTTCACGGTCTGGCGGCCATAGCGGTGTGCGGCCAGTTCCGTTGCGATGAAGGCTGCCACATCAGCGCGGTCGATCGCCGTCATGTTGGCCTGCCCGCGCCAGTCGGTGATCGCGCGCCACGTGCCGCGGCCGGGGCCGGATTTCAGGTAAGCGGGGCGGATCAGCGTCCAGTCCATGCCGCTGGCGCGCACCATCGCCTCCTGCCGGTCCTTGTCGGCATAGATGCGGCCCAGCAGCAGCGGCAGGATCACCCGGTCATAGACAAAGCCGCCGTGGCCGCGGCTGTCTCCTGCGCCCATGCCGGTGATGCACAGGAAGCGATCCACGCCCTCGGCCTGCATGGCGGTGAGAATATTGGCCGTGCCGCGCGACAGCAGCGTCACCGGGCCCTTGAGGATCAAGGGCGTGCCCAGCGAGGAAATGACGGCGCTGACGCCCCGCACGGCGGCGCGCAGGCTGGCCACGTCCTCGACATCACCCTTGGCCACTTCAACCCCGGCATCGGCAAGGGCCTCGGGCCTGCGGGCAAGCGCGCGCACGCTCATGGACTGTGCCTGCACGGCCTTCACAATCTCACGGCCGGTGGGGCCGGTTGCCCCGATGACAAGAACGGTCATTGCTTCACCAGCGGAAAGGGGGTGAGGGCTGACGGGCGGGCCTTGGTCAGATCACCGGCACGGTCGCCGAAGAATAGCTGGCCATCCTTCAGCGCCACCAAATCATATTCACCCATGGCCTGCATCAGCGCGGGCAGGAAGCCGCAACCTTCGCTCACAAGGTGCTTGGTCACGCCGTTTTCAAGGGTGCAGCCCATGCTGGCGAACAGGGCAACACCGGCTGGGCTTTCGGCGGTCAGATCGCGCTTCAGGGCGGGAAAGATACCTTCATGGGCACCGGTCACGGAAGCCGATGGGCCGCCGAGGACATAGGCACCGGCAACATCGATGCGGAAAAGCGGCTGGGAGGCCGCCTGGTCGGCAAAAGCCAGAAAAGTAACGGACCAGCGGTCGTCGCTAATGTGAAAATCACGGGTGGCGAAAATGCCCCCCTGGGATTCGGGCGCGGCGCTGCGCCAGTGGCCCGCTATGGCGGGCGCGTCACCAGCCTGGGCCGGCAGAGAAAGGGCAGCAAAACCGAGAGCGGCGGTGAGCCGGTGGATAGGGCGCATTGAGACCTCCTGATAGTGGTTCGGCCATCAGGCACGATGCGAACACATCCATCAAGTTGACATTTGCGAATTATGAAATAAGCCCAGCTTATGAATCTGCGCCGCTATGACCTGAATCTGCTTGTCGTCGTCGACGCTGTGCTGCGGGAAGGCTCGATCTCGGCGGCGGCATTGCGGCTCGGCCTCACGCAGCCGGCGGTGTCGCAGGCGCTGGCGCGGGCGCGGGCCATGTTCGGCGATCCCTTGATGGTGCGCAGCGGGCGCGGCTTGCAGGCGACACCGCGGGCAATTGAACTGCAGGCTGAACTGGCCGCCCTTCTGGAGCAGGTGGAAACGCTGATCGACGGCCAGGTTTTTGGTCCCGCCCAGTCGCGGCGCAGTTTTTCCATCGCCGCCAGCGACCTGGCCGAAATGGTGGTGATGTCCGGGGCCATGGCGCGGCTTGTTGCAGAGGCGCCCCTCTGCCGGTTTCAGCTGTGGCCAGCCCGTCATGACTATGGGGAGGTCATCCCCGATGTGGTGCTCATGGGGGCCGCGCCGCCGGAGGGGCCGTGGCTGAGCTGCGATCTCTACCAGGACCGTTTTGTGATGCTGGCCCGCCGCGGGCATCAGGCCCTTGGGGGGGCGCTTTCGGCAGAAGCCTTTGCGGCGCTGCCGCAGGCTATGGTCTCGCCCCGCGGCGATGGCGCGTCGGGTCCGGTTGATGCCGCATTGTCGGCGGTCGGCCTTTCCCGTCAGGTGCATTTTGTGACCACGCGCTTTGGCAGCCTGCCGACGATATTGGCCAAAAGCGGTCTGGTGGCCGCCGTGCCGGCGCGCTTTGCCGCCTTGCCGGCGGTCATGGCCCTGTGCGCACGGGCCGAGCTGCCGGTGGCGGTGGCGCCCTTCACCATGCGGCTGGTGTGGCATCGCACCCGTGACAGCGATCCGGCGCAGCAATGGCTGCGTGAACGGATAGTGGCTTCTGTCGCCACAGAAGATGGGCGCGCCCCGGCAGGCTGAGCCGCTGCCATTCCGGCTGCCATCCGCCGGGTGCTCGTGGACCGCAATCCTGCCTGCGGCTTTGCCGCAATTGTGCCGCGGACCGATCATTTTCCGGCCACGGGGGCGCGGCACAGTCCGGCCATGGGCCAGTCCATTAAGGTGGGTTCTGGCGGCCCCATGGGGGCGTGCTATAATTCGCGCAGCCGCACAGGGGGGCTACCCCCGTTTGCGGGCGCAGGTGAGGAGTGATGATGGGCAAGTGGTTGATCAATGTGATGGCGGGTGCAGCACTGATGCTCAGTGCGCTGCCGGCTCAGGCCATGGCGGCCGGGCCGGAGGGCACCTGGATCATGAACAATGGCAAGGTCACGGTGCGGGTCAGCTATTGCGGCGGCGAAAAGCTGTGCGCCACCATTGTGGGCCTGGCCAAGCCCACCTACAAGGATGGCACCCCCAAGATCGACAAGCACAATCCCAATCCGGCGCTGCGCAGCCGCCGGGTCATCGGCCTGACAATAATCTCTGGCATGCAGCCGGCTGGCGCCAACCACTGGAAGGGCCAGATCTACAATGCCGACGACGGCGGCACCTATCGCTCCTCGGCGGATTTGTCCGGCGACACCATGGTGGTGAAGGGCTGCTGGGGTCCGTTCTGCAAGAATATGAATTTCAAGCGGGTCAACTGATCCGCCGGACGGGAGGGGGGCCCATGCGGTTTGTCACCACTATTCGGAAACTGGTTCTGACGCTCATGCTTGGGCTCGGCCTTGCCGGTGTGGCGCTGGCCCAGGTGCCGGAGGAGCTGCCCTTTGCCAAGAAGCTGAAGCTGGCCCAGGTGGGTGATGAAGAGGCCCAGATGGCGGTGGGCCTGGCCTATGAAAACGGCGTCGACACCAAGCCGGACAAGGCCGAGGCGGCCAAATGGTACCGCAAGGCGGCGCTGGCCGGAAATCTCGATGCCCAGTTCCGTCTCGCCGGTCTGGTGGCCAAGGGCAGCAAGGGCCTGACCCGCGACATGGCCGTGGCGGTGAAGCTTTATCAGACCGCTGCCGACAAGGGCCATGCAGCGTCGCAGAATGCCCTGGGCCAGCTTCATCAGGCTGGCAACGGGGTGGCCAAGGACGACAAGCTGGCCTTCGAGTGGTATGAGAAGGCGGCGGCGCAACGCCTTGCTGTGGCTGAAAATAATCTTGGCATGATGTATCTGAACGGCACTGGCACAGCGCGCAATCTGGCGCAGGCCTTCCAGTTGTTTGAGCGCGCCGCCGAGCAGAATGACGGCTGGGGACTGAACAACCTTGGCGGCATGTATGAAATGGGCTGGGGCGTGGCCAGAAGCCCGCTCAAGGCCCGCGACTATTATGCCAGGGCAGCGGCCCTTGGCATTGAGTCAGCCAGCGCCAATCTGGCCCGGCTGGGCGACGCTGCCACCGGCAGCGTGAAGCCGGTGCCGCCGCCCCCCAGCGCCGTTGCAACACCGCCGACACCGGTTTCGGCTCCTCCCGGCCAGTAATTCACCCTTTCTTCACCACCTTCCTGAACCGGCTGTTTACGGCCTGCGCGTCATGGTGAGCGATGCGTAAAGGCGGGGCTTTTCCCGCCGTTTCCGGCACGTCCGCCTCGGGGGAGGTGGGGCCTGCCGCTGGTGGGGAGTTGTGTCATGGCGTCAGGATTCAGATGGACAGTGCTGCTGGTGACAGCGGGCATTGCGCTGGCGGGGTGTTCGTCCCATCACGAAAGCAAGAAATCCGCCAAGCTCGATCCCTTCGCGGGGACCGGCAGTCCCTATTACAAGGGCACGGGCAAAATCCCCATGGGGGGTGGCAAGTATCACGTCGGCAAGCCCTATCAGGTGGCGGGCCGCTGGTTCACCCCGCGTGATGAGCCGGGCTATGACCGGTCGGGGCTGGCGTCATGGTATGGCGAGGCCTTCAACCGCCGCCGCACCGCCAATGGCGAATATTTCGACATGGAGGAAATGACGGCGGCCCATCCCACCCTGCCGCTGCCGAGCTATGCCAAGGTGACCAATCTGGAAAACGGCCGCCAGGTGATTGTGCGCATCAATGACCGTGGCCCCTATGTGGGGCCGCGCATCATGGACATGTCGAAGCGGGCGGCGGATGCGCTGGGCTATCGCAACCAGGGCACCACCCATGTGCGCGTGCAGTATATCGGCGTGGCGCCGCTCAATGACCGCAACGGTGCCCATCTTCTGGCGATGAATGAACAGTTGCAGCGCGGCGTGCCGCTGAACCGGATGATTGCGGCGGCTGACCGCGATGCCGGTTATGCCACTCCGGTAACGGTGGCGTCGGCGGCCCCGTCTGCGCCAGCCTATCGGCCACCGGGCGATCAGCCGCCACGCTATGAGACGGCGGATGCGGCCCCCGCATCAGGGCAGGGCGGGGCCTATTTCGTGCAGGTGGGATCCTTTGCCGACCCCGCCAATGTGCAAAGGCTGGAGGAACAGCTGGCCAGTGTGGGCCGGGTGCAGGTGGCGGAACTCATCGGTTCCACCGGTCAGATCTATCGCGTGCGCCTTGGCCCGGTGGCCAGCGCCGCCGAAGCCGATGCCATGGCAGCGGAAGTGGAGCAGATGGGCATTGCCCATCCGCGTGTCATCCAGGCGCTGGTGGAGCAGGCATCGGCCAGGCCCTGACGGCGGCGAATATCGCCAGCTTCGTTTTGCAATCGGCGGCACTTCCCGGTAACCTCGCGGGCCGGGTGCGGCTTGGAGTGCAGGTGAGGCTTTGCTGAAACAACTGGTGATCTGTCTGGCAGTGTGGCTGGGCGGCCTTGGGCTGGCCTGTGCCCAGGAGCCGACACCCTTTGAAAGTGCTGCGCCGCAGGCCATTCTGATGGACGCCATGAGTGGTCTGTCCTTCTACGAGAAGGATGCCGACCGGGCGGTGCCGCCCGCCTCCATGAGCAAGCTCATGACCATGGTGCTGGTGTTCGACGCGCTCAAGAAGGGCGAGGTCAGGCTCGATCAGGAATTTCTGGTGAGCGAGAACGCCTGGCGCAGCGGCGGCGCCATGTCGGGCGGTTCCACCATGTATGCCGAACTCAATTCGCGGGTGAAGCTCGATGATCTCATTCACGGCGCCATCATCCAGTCGGCCAATGACGCCTGCATCGCCATTGCCGAGGGCATGGCGGGCAGCGAGGCCGCCTTCGTCACGCGCATGAATGACAAGGCCAAAGAACTGGGCCTCAAGAACGCGACCTTCCGCAATTCCACCGGTCTGCCTGATCCGCAGCATCTGATGAGCGTGCGCGATCTGGCCACGCTGGCGCGTTACATCGTCAGCAATCATCCCGACCGCTACACCATCTACCGCACGCCGGAATTCACCTGGAACAAGATCACCCAGCAGAACCGCAATCCGCTGCTGAAGGATTATCCCGGCGCCGACGGCATGAAGACCGGCTTCACCAAGGAGGCGGGCTATGGGCTGGTGGGTTCGGCGCAGCGCGACGGCCGCCGCCTGATCATGGTGATTGCCGGCCTGCCGTCCATCGCGGCGCGCAAGGCCGAGGCCCAGAAGCTGCTGGACTGGGGCTTCAGCCAGTTCCGGGCCGTTGATGTCTATGCCGCCGACGAGCGCATCACCAAGGTCAGGGTCTGGGGCGGGGTCAGGAACAAGGTGACGGTGGTGAGCGCCCAGCCCTTCCGGCTGGCCCTGTCGCCACGGGAGCAGGAGACGGCGGAACTGAAACTGGACTACACCGGGCCGCTGATGGCGCCGGTGAAGAAGGGCCAGCCGGTGGGCACCATCAAGGTGGTGGCGGCGGGTCACACGCTGGCGGAAGCGCCGGCAGTGGCGGGCGATGACGTGGCGGAGGACAGCTCCATGTGGGGGCGGGCCTGGGACAGCATTCTGATCATGATCTTCGGAGGCTGACATGACGGGCACATTCATCACCTTCGAGGGTGGCGAGGGGGCGGGCAAGTCCACCCACATCCGGCTGGTGGCCGACCACCTGAAAAGCAAGGGCCATGCGGTGGTGGTGACGCGCGAACCCGGCGGCACCGAGCAGGGCGAGGGGGTCAGGGCGCTTCTGGTCACCGGCGATGTCAGGCGCTGGACGCCCATGGCCGAGGCGCTGCTGAACTATGCCGCCCGCGATGCCCATCTCAATACCGTGATCAGGCCTGCCCTGGCGGCTGGCAAGATTGTGCTGTGCGACCGGTTCATGGATTCCACCCGCGCCTATCAGGGCTATGCGGGCGGGCTTGATCTGGCCTTCATTGATGAGCTGGAACGCCGCGTGGTCGGCCGGACCGTGCCGCGCCTGACGCTGATTTTCGACCTTGACCCGGTGGACGGATTGCGCCGGGCGCGCCAGCGGGGCGAGGGCGCACCGGCTGCCGCCGAGGACCGGTTCGAGCACAAGGAACTGGTGTTTCACCAGCGCCTGCGCGATGGCTTCAGGGCCATTGCGGAGGCTGACCCCGGGCGCTGCCGGGTGGTGGATGCCACGCGCAGTCTGGCGGTGGTGGGGGCCGATGTCCTCGGCCATGTCATGGACGCGGTCGATGGCTGAGGCGAACGACGATCCGCGCGAGGTTCCCTGGCATCCGCGCCACGCCGCACGGGTGGTGGGCCACGACGCCGAAGCCCAGGCCTTCGCCCGCGCCTTTGCCTCGGGCAAGCTGCATCATGCCTGGCTGATCACCGGCCCGCGCGGCATTGGCAAGGCCACACTGGCCTGGAAAATGGCGGGACATGTGCTGGACGCCGGACGCAGCGGAGCAGCCCCTGCTGACCGGCTTTCCGTGCCGGCGGACTCGGCCACCGCGCATTGGCTGGCGGGCCGGTCGCATCCTGACCTGTTTGTGCTGGAGCGCCAGCTCAATGACAGCAAGCCGCGCCGCCTCAAGGCCGAGATTGCGGTGGAAGACGCACGCGAGCTCTCCCATTTCTTCAGCCGAACGGCGGGCAATGGCGGCTGGCGGGTGGCCATCATTGACGCGGCCGATGATCTCAGCGGCGAATCCGGCAATGCCCTGCTGAAACTGGTGGAGGAGCCGCCGCCGCGCTCGCTGCTGCTGATGGTGGCGCACCGGCCGGGCGGCCTGTTGCGCACGCTGCGGTCGCGGTGCACCAGGCTTTCGCTGTCGCCCCTGACGGAAGCGCAGGTGGCGGATGTTGTGCAGGGTCTGGCGCTTGATCTGCGGCCGTCGGCTGCAGCCCTGGCCCAGGCGGCCGCCCTGGCCCAGGGCAGTCCGGGCCGGGCGCTGGAACTGGCGGTGTCGCCGGGGGCCGAGGCCTTTGCCGCCTTCCGCCAGATGAAGCATTATGGCGCGGCCCAGAAAATTGATCTCGGCAACCGCTTTGCCGGGCGCAGCGCCAGCCTTGAGGACTTCACGGTGTTCAGCGACCTGCTGCTGCGCTGGCTGGCGGAGACGGCAAAAAGCCAGGCCGGAAGCCGGGCCGGTGCCAATCTGGCAGCAGCACACCAACAGATAAGCCGTTCCATTAACAGGACAAATGCCCTAAACCTCGACCGCCGCCAGGCGGTGATCGACGCGGTGACGCAGATCGATGACGCCCTGCGAGCGGAGTGATTTTTCATACGGTCAAAATGTCAGCCACGCCCTATCTCATCTCCACCGCCATTCCCTATGCCAATGGTGCTCCCCACATCGGCCATGCCTATGAGCGCATTGCCACCGATGTGATGGCGCGTTTCCAGCGGCTTGACGGGCGCGACGTGCTGTTCATCACCGGTATGGACGAGCACGGCCAGAAGATGCAGCAGACGGCGGCCCGTGAAGGTCTGACGCCTAAGGGTCTGGCCGATCGCACGGCCGGGCAGTTTGAAGAGATGGGCCGCATGCTCAATGCGGTGACCGGCGACATTGTACGCACCACCGAGGCGCGCCACCGCGAGTCGGTGCAGGAAATCTGGCGGCGCATGGCGGCCAAGGGCGACATCTACCTGTCGAAATATTCCGGCTGGTATTCGGTGCGCGACGAGGCCTATTACGACGAGAGCGAAACCGAGCTGCGTGACGACCGGCGCTTTGCGGTGAAGACCGGCACACCGGTGGAATGGGTGGAGGAGGAGAGCTATTTCTTCCGCCTTTCGGCCTATGCCGACCGGCTGCTCAAGCACTATGCCGACCACCCCGACTTCATCCTGCCGGAGAAATACAAGAACGAGATCGAGGCCTTCGTGAAGCGGGGCCTTACCGACCTGTCGGTGTCGCGCACCACCTTCGACTGGGGCATTCCGGTGCCGGGTGACCCGAAGCATGTGATGTATGTGTGGGTTGATGCGCTGACCAATTACATCACCGCCACCGGCTTTCCCGACCAGACGGGGCCGCGCGCCAGATACTGGCCGGCGGCGGCCCATGTCATCGGCAAGGACATCACCCGCTTCCACGCCATCTACTGGCCGGCCTTCCTGATGTCGGCCGACCTGCCGCTGCCCCACCACGTGGTGGTGCATGGCTTCCTGTTCTCGCGCGGCGAGAAAATGTCGAAGTCGCTGGGCAATGTGGTGGCACCCGCCGATCTGGTGCAGCAATACGGGCTCGATGCGGTCCGCTATTTCTTCATGCGTGAGGTGGTGTGGGGGGCCGACGGCAATTACAGCCATGAGGCCATCGTCAACCGGATGAACGCCGACCTTGCCAATGACCTCGGCAATCTGGCGCAGCGCTCGCTGTCGATGATCGGCAAGAATTGCGAGGGCAGGGTGCCTGCGCCTGCTGCCTTCACGGCGGCGGACCGGGAGATTCTGGATGCGGCGGACGGGCTTCTGGCCGAGGTGCGCGCCCAGCACGAGGTCTATGCCATCAACCGCGCCATGGACGCCATCTGGAAGGTGGTGGCCGACTGCAACCGCTATTTTGCCGGTGAGGCGCCCTGGGCGCTGAAGAAAACTGACCCCGCCCGCATGGGCACGGTGCTCTATGTGACCGCCGAAGTGCTGCGCATGGTGGGCATTCTGATCCAGCCCTATGTGCCGGGGTCGGCGGCGAAGCTGCTTGATCTTCTGGCGGTGCCGGAGGGGGCGCGCAGCTTTGCTGCGCTGGGTGACAGGCTGACGCCCGGCACGGCCCTGCCGCCGCCCGCGCCGGTGTTTCCGCGCTATGTGGAGGAGGGGGAGGCACCCCCCGCCAAGTCGTGAGCGAATGGATCGTCGATAGCCATTGCCATCTGGATTATGACGGGCTGGCCGAGCGCCTGCCCGAGGTCATTGCCCGCGCCGAGGCGGCGGGCGTGGGGCTGATGGTGTCGATCTCGTCGCTGGTCAGCCGGTTTCCCCGGCTTCTTGCCATTGCCGAGGCGCATGAGCAGGTGTTCTGCACGGTGGGCACCCACCCGCACCACGCCCATGAGGAACTGGATGTGCCGGTGGCGGAACTGGTGCGGCTGGCGCAGCACCCGAAGGTGGTGGGGCTGGGTGAGGCGGGGCTTGACTATCACTACACCTTCAGCACGCCCGCCGCGCAGGAGCAGGGTTTCCGTAATCACATTGCGGCGGCGCGCGAGACGGGATTGCCGCTGGTCATTCACACCCGCGAGGCCGAGGACGACACCATCCGCATTCTTGAGGATGAAATGGCAAAGGGGGCCTTTCCGGCGCTGCTTCACTGCTTCACCTCTGCGGAGCGATTGGCGCGGGCCGGGGTGGAACTGGGCCTCACTGTCTCCTTCTCCGGCATTCTCACCTACAAGTCGGCGCAGGACCTGCGCGACGTGGCCCAGATCGTGCCGATGGACCGGCTGCTGGTGGAAACGGATTCGCCCTATCTGGCGCCGGTGCCGCACCGCGGCCAGAGCAATGAACCGGCCTTTGTGGTGAAGACCCTGGAGACGCTGGCCTCGGTCAAGGGCGTATCGCGGGAAGAAATGGCGCGGGCGACTTCGGACAATTTCTTCCGACTGTTTGCCAAGGTGCCGCGCCCGCCGCGGTTTGGAACCGCAGCATGAGCCTCCGCGCCACCATCCTCGGCTGTGGCTCGTCGGCGGGGGTGCCGCGCATCGGCAATGATTGGGGAGCGTGCGACCCGGCAAACCCCAGAAACCGGCGGTCGCGCTGTTCGCTGCTGATGGAGCGGGCGGGTCAGGGGGGGATCACGCGCCTCCTCATCGACACTGCGCCAGATCTGCGCACCCAGATGCTGGCTGCCGATGTGGCCCATATTGACGGCGTGTGGTTCAGCCACGGCCATGCCGACCACTGCCACGGCATTGACGATCTGCGCGGCTTCTATCTGAACGGCCGGCGGCGCATTCCGGTGTGGGCCGAGGCCCATATGGCGCGGCTTCTGAAGGAACGCTTCGGCTATTGCTTCGAGACTCCGGCCGGCAGTTCCTACCCGCCGATCCTTGACCTTCACCTCATGCATCCCGGCACGGAACAGGTGATGCACGGGGCGGGCGGGACCATTGCGGGCATGCCGTTTCTGGTGCGCCATGGCGATATTGATGCCCTCGGTTTCCGTTTCGGCGCCATGGCCTATACGCCCGACCTGAATGATGTGCCGGAGGGGAGCCTTCACCACCTCGAGGGGCTGGATCTGTGGATCATCGACGCGCTGAAACGCGGCCGCCACCCCAGCCATTTCAGTCTGGAGGACAGCCTGCGCTGGATTGCGCGCATGGCACCGAAGCGCGCCATACTCACCAACATGCACATCGACCTTGATTACGCCACGCTTGTCCGTGAATTGCCGCCCCATGTCACTCCGGCCTACGATGGCCTGGTGATTCATCTCTGACGCCTGGAGAGTTTGCATGATCCGCCGTCTTCCCGCAGCGCTGGCGCTGCTTGTCTCCCTTCACAGTCCGCTTCTGGCGCAGCCGGCCTGTGCGCCGGAAACCCTGGCCAAGGCGGTTGATGTCTATGCCGCCGAGCCCTATGGCGCGCGCGCCTGGCGTGTGTTGAACGGCCTGGGTGATCCGGGGCTGGAACCGGCCTATGCCGGCGAAGACCATTGGGACGGCGAAAAGCTGTGGTCCGAGCTGGCGGCAAAGATTCTGCCGGACCAGCCGGAGGCCAAGGAAGTGGGCTATGACTGCCGCCTGTCCTATCCGCTGGCGGTAGTGAAGGAACGCATGGCCACGCTGGGTGAGCAAAGCCCCTATGTGAAGCAGTGGATGATGGTGCAGGCGCAGGTGTTCAAGACCTGCGGCAACAGCCCGGCTGCGGTGGCGCTGCCGCCGCCGCTGGACGGGCTGGACGCCAAGGCGGCAGCGCTTCAGGCCGATGACCGCGCCTATCAGGAGGCCACCGCCGCCTTCTATGCCGACAAGGGCAAGGCGGCGGAACTGTTCAAGGCCATTGGTGCAGGCCCATCGGTGCATCGGGCGGCGGCCCGCTACAACGTGGCCAATCTTCTGGCCAACGGCAAGGATCTGGCAGGGGCGCGGCGCGAGGCCGAGGCCATTCTGGCCGATCCGTCGCTGGCGGCGGTGCATGGCATCACGCGCGAGCTTCTGGGCTATCTCGCCAATATGGAGGACACGGCGGCGGGCTGGTCCGGGCTCATCACGGACACGGTGGCGGCGCTGAAGGTTCCGGCCGCCGAGATTGCCGCCTCACCGGAAAAATCGCGGGCCTATGCGCGGGCACTTTACGACATCGGCTATGCCGGGGTGGGCGCCAAGCAGGATGACTGGTGGATTGCCGGCAAGCTGCCGGAAAATCCGACCCTGTCCAAGGCGCTGGTAGATGCGGCACGGGCTGAACCCATGGCGCTGTGGATGATGGCCGGGCAGACGGCGCAGCAGAATTATGACGCCGCCCCCTGGGCTCTGGCCGGGGCCCACTGGCAGACGGTGATGGCCGACTGGATGGGCCGGGCCATGGCGCTGAAACCGGCAGGTGACGGCATTACCGGGCTGGCGCGCGATGACATCGACGCGCTGACGGCGGGCACGGATGACGCGCAGCGCGCTGCACTGTGGGGCAAGGCCAGGGCGGCCATGCAGAAGGCGGCAGCCAGTTGCGGCACGGCAGCGGAGACGGCGGCGGCGGGCAATCTGCTGTGGCATGCCACGCGGCTGGCCGCACTCGCCAACCACTATGACGAGGCCTATGCGGCGCTGGCCGAGGTGCCCTTCAAGGGCGCGCGGGCCTATTACGATCTGGTGCTGGGCAAGCTGGCGGGAAACATTCTGGCCACCGGCACTGCGGAGGAGGGCAGGCGCCTGCGCGACCGGCTGCTGACGCCGGAGTTTTTCGCCGCCATTCCGGAGAATGACCGCGAGCCGATGCGCCGCCGCTATGCGGCCTTCATGGCCTGGGTGGCCGAGGATGAGGCCCATTGGAGCCGGGCGGCGCTGGCGGTTCACCCGGAACCCATGGCGGCCCCGCTGCTCAATCTGCTGCCCGGCAAGGGGCTGTGGGCCATGGCCGGAGACACCACGCTGGCGGCGTCTGACCGGGCGCTGCTGGCGCGGGCGGCCTGGACGCGTGACTATGCTGGGGGCGGCAAGGCTGCGGCCCGGCTGGACGACATGCTGGCGCTGAACCCGGAGCTGAAGGCGGCCTATGACAAGGTGGCGGCCGACTATCCGAAGATCACGGCCCAACACCGCCTGCTGTTAACCATCTTGCGCAACCCGCGTTTCGGCATTCTCCTCAACATTTCCGGCTGGGGCGATCCGATCAACAGCAAGCGGGAAAAGTTCGACGAGATCGATCTCTATGACCACAATGACAAGAACTGGTGGTGCCCGCTGGAGCCGGACCGGCAACTGGCCGATGTGCGCGCCGCCTATGACAGCGACGCCGGACGCGACCGGCTGGCCTATGCCATGGAGGATACGCTGAAGCCGTTCCATGACCCGGCTGAGGTGGCGAAACTGGATGCAGCGCGCGAGGGGCTGCTCAGGGCCCATCCCATGGTGAAGGCCATTGACTGGGCCGAAGTGAAGCGGCTGGCGGAGATGGGCAGTGCGCCCAGGACGCTCTCTGTGGCGGCGCTGGACTGGGCCAAGGCCAGCCGGGGAGACGATGGAGCGCCAGAGGCGCTGGCGCTGGCGGTGAAGACGACGCGCTATGGCTGCAACTGGCATGGCCGCCACGGCAGCTATTCCAGGGCGGCGCAGGAGCTGTTGCAGAAGCGCTTCAGGGACACGGCCTGGGCCAAGGCCACGCCATACTGGTTCGATTGCCAGTATCAGGTGTGGGATAAGGACTTCAACAAGGTGGAGGAGTGCAAGGCCAAGGACTGGCCGAAACAAGCGCCGCTGCATTGACCGGAATGTGAGGAAGCCGGGGCAAGTGCCTGACGGGGGCTGATATTCGGCACATCTGTCTAGGGAAAAATATTCCATAATATATATTATGCGAATTGAGGATAGCATGAGAAAAGTGGCGGCAACGGTGTCTCGCAAAGTCAGGAAGACCTCCCCCCGCACCCACCCGGCGGCGGCCAAGGCTAAGGCCAAGGCGGCCGGGCCGAAGCGCAAGAAGACAGCGGCGAAGAAGACTCCGACGAAGAAGGCCCCGGTGAAGAAAACAGCGAAGGCGGCGCACCGCCCGGATGTGTCGCGGCTGCATGCGCCCGCCCGCCACCGCAAGCCCGGCCATGGCCCGGTCAATCCGGCCCATATGGACCCGCGCCGCATCGAAACGCTTTTGGCCATCATGGCGGCGCTGCGCGCCCCCGGCACGGGCTGCCCCTGGGATCTGGAGCAGACCTTCGCCACCATTGCCCCCTACACCATCGAGGAAGCCTATGAGGTGGCCGACGCCATTGCCAAGGGCGACCGCAAGGCCCTGTGCGAAGAACTGGGCGACCTGCTGCTGCAGCCGGTCTATCACGCCCAGATGGCGGCCGAGGAAGGTTCCTTCAGCTTTGCCGATGTGGTGGAGGCGGTGTGCCGCAAGATGATCCGCCGCCACCCGCATGTGTTCGGGGACGACCGGGCGCGCGGCGCCAAGCTGGCCAAGACCTTCTGGGAGGACGCCAAGGCAAAGGAGAAGGACGGCGGGCGCGGTGTGCTGGCCGATGTGGCGCTGGCGCTCCCTGCCCTGACGCGGGCCGTGAAACTGCAGGACAAGGCCGCCAAGGTGGGCTTCGACTTGCCGTCGGTTACCTATGTGCATGACAAGGTGGCCGAGGAGATTGCCGAATTTCACGAGGCCGAGCACAAGGACAAGGCGGCGGAGTTCGGTGATATCCTGTTTGCGCTCTCCAATGTGGCGCGCCACATGGGCATCGACCCGGAGGAAGCGGTCCGGCTGTCCAACGAGAAATTCGTGCGCCGCTTTGCTTATATCGAGGCCGAACTGGCCAAACGCGGCAAGCGCCCGGAAGACTCTGATCTTGATGAGATGGACGGCCTGTGGAACGAGGCCAAGGCCAAGGGGCTTTAGCCTTTCCGGCGGCTCTTTTTCAGGGCGGCGCCAAACTGGGCTTCGGCCTGGCCGGCGCGGTCATGGTCGAGGCGCACCCGCACCATGATGCTGCCATCCGCATGGTCGGTGCGGGACAGAACCTCGCCGCGTTCATGCAGCCAGGCCAGCCCCTTGCCGTCGCCGGCACTCACCCTCACCTCATAGCTCTGTGCCTGACGCGACAGGCGCTGTTCCACCGCCGCCAGCAGCGCCTCCGTGCCGCTGCCGTCCACGGCTGACACCAGCACGCAATCGTCGCGGCGCTGGGCCTGGGCTTCGCGCGTGGCCCGGTCGAGCGGGTCGAGCAGGTCGGCCTTGTTCCATACCTCGATGACGTTGTGCACCGCCTCCTCGCCCAGTCCCAATTCACCCAGAACCAGCTTCACATCCTCGGACTGGGCGTCACTTTCGGCATGGGCAATGTCACGGACATGGAGAATGACATCGGCGGCTAAAACCTCCTCCAGTGTGGCGCGGAAGGCGGCCACCAGCGTGGTGGGCAGATCGGCGATGAAGCCCACCGTGTCGGACAGGATGACCTTGCGGCCGCGGGCCAGCGTGATGACCCGCATGGTGGGGTCGAGGGTGGCGAACAAGAGATCCCTGGCCAGCACCTGCGCCTTGGTGAGGCGGTTGAACAGGGTGGATTTGCCGGCGTTGGTGTAGCCCACCAGCGCCACCACCGGATAGGGCACGCGCGCCCTGCCCTGACGGTGCAGCGAGCGGGTTTTCACCACGCTGGCCAATTGCTTTTCAATCTTGCTGATGCGCTCCTGAATGAGGCGGCGGTCGGCCTCCAACTGGCTTTCGCCGGGGCCGCCGAGAAAGCCGAAGCCGCCGCGCTGGCGCTCCAGATGGGTCCAGGAGCGGACAAGGCGGCTTTTCTGATACTGCAGATGGGCCAGTTCCACCTGCAGCGTGCCTTCCCGCGTGGTGGCGCGGCGGCCGAAGATTTCCAGAATGAGGCCGGTGCGGTCCAGCACCTTGGCCCCCCATTCCCTTTCCAGATTGCGCTGCTGGATGGGGCTGAGCTGGGCGTTCACCACCACCAGTTCAGCCTCGGCGGCCTTCACCTTCTCGGCCATCTCGGCCACTTTGCCGGTGCCCAGCAGGGTGGCGGGCCTGGGTTGCACCAAGGGGGCAATGACGGCTTCGGCAATGCGCAGGTCAATGGCCTGGGCCAGGCCCACCGCCTCGGCCAGGCGGCTTTCGGCATCGCGGCCCAGGCCGTGCTCGTCGCGGCGGCGCGGCTCCACATGAATGACCAGGGCGCGCACCAGCTCACGCCGGTCGCGCGTCAGATCGAGACCGCCGCCAGAGGTGCCTTTACGACCCGCGGTCAAGCGCTGCCCTGTTCCTCGTCAAACAGGCTGATGGGGCCGCCCGGCATGATGGTGGAGATGGCGTGCTTGTACACCAGCTGCGACAGGCCATCGCGGCGCAGCAGCAGGCAGAAATTATCAAACCAGGTGATGATGCCCTGCAGTTTTACGCCGTTGACCAGAAACACGGTCACCGGAATTTTCTGCTTGCGCACGTGGTTGAGGAAGGTGTCCTGAAGGTTCTGGTTTTTTTCTTGTGCCATTGTTGTTCTCTTTTTCGGTTCAGGCAGGCGCCATCAACCGGCGCGCGGCAGTCTTAACATGGTTTTGGCCTTTGGCAAAAACAAGGCGTCAGAAACGTGTCAGCCGGTCATTTCATCATCGCGCGAGGCCAGCCCCAGCATCTTGATCTTGCGGTGCAGAGCTGACCGCTCCATGCCGATGAAGGTGGAGGTGCGCGAAATGTTGCCGCCGAAACGCGACAACTGGGCGGCGATGTAGTCACGCTCGAAGGCTTCGCGCGCCTCGCGCAAAGGCAGCGCCAGCAGGTGTTCTGCCGACAGGCTGGTGCTGGCGGCAGAGGGCGCGCCGACATCGGGCGGCAGCATGGCGGCAGTGATTTCACTGGCCGGCTCGCCCCCGGCCAGAATCATGATGCGCTCGATGTTGTTCTTCAGTTCACGGACGTTGCCGGCCCAGGTGCGGGTTTGCAGCAGGGTAACGGCATCCTCGGCAATGCGGCGGAAAGGCTGGCCGGAGGACAGCGAATAGGTGCGGGCGAAATAATCGATAAGTTCGGGAATGTCCTCGCGGCGTTCGGCCAGTCCCGGAACCTGCACCGGCACCACCGACAGGCGGTGATAGAGATCTTCGCGGAAGCGGTTTTCCGAGATCAGCCCCTGCAGGTCGCGGCTGGTGGAGGAGATGATGCGGACATCGACCTTCACCTTCTTGGCGCCGCCGACGCGCTGGAACGTCTGATCGAGCAGCACACGCAGCACCTTGCCCTGGGTTTCCAGCGGCATGTCGGCCACTTCGTCGATGTAGAGGGTGCCGCCATGGGCTTCCTCCAGCGCGCCGACGCGGGCGGCCCCGCCCTCGCTGCCTTCCACGCCGAACAGTTCCTCCTCCATGCGCTCGGGCGCCATGGTGGCGGCGGAAAGAATGACAAAGGGGCCTTCGGCGCGGGTGGACAGGCCATGCAGGGTGCGGGCCGTCAGTTCCTTGCCGCAGCCCATGGGGCCGGAAATCAGCACGCGGCTGTTGGCGGGGGCAATCTTCTTCAGGAACTGGCGGAGCTGGCGCATGGCGGCGGAAGACCCCTGCAGCTCCTGATCGCGGCCGGTGCGGCCCTTCAGATCCTCGTTCTCGCGCCTGAGCCGCGAGGTTTCCAGCGCCCTGCCCACCACCAGCAGCAGCCGGTCGGCGTTGAAGGGTTTCTCGATATAGTCATAGGCGCCGCGCTTGATGGCGGCCACGGCGGTTTCAATGTTGCCGTGGCCGGAAATGATGACCACCGGCACATCCTGATGCTGGGCCTTGATTTCCAGCAGCAGGTCCAGGCCGTCAAGGCGCGACCCCTGCAGCCAGATGTCGAGGATGATGAGGGAGGGCCGGCGCTGGGCCACCTCCGACAGGGCGGCATCGGAATTATGGGCCAGACGGGTTTCAAAACCCTCGTCCTGCAAGACCCCGGCGATCAGCTCGCGGATGTCGGCCTCGTCGTCCACAATCAGAATGTCAGCGGCCATGAATAACCTCAATGGGGGGCGGAAGCCGCCGTGGCGGCGGTTCCGGCAGGAGAATGGGGAACGGGAAAGCGCAGGGTGACGGCAGCTCCCTGCCCGGACGGTGCATCGGCCAGCAGCAGGTCGCCGCCGTGCTCTTCCATGATGCGCTTGACAATGGCGAGACCAAGGCCGGTGCCCTTCTCGCGCGTGGTCATGTAGGGTTCGGTGAGGCGGTGGCGGTTTTCGCGCGGCAGGCCCACGCCATTATCGGTGACGCGGATGAAGGGGTGGCCGTTCTCCACGCCATGGACAACGCTGATCCGGCCACGGGGGTGGCCGTCGCCCACGCCCCTGCCCTCAATGGCCTCGCGGGCGTTCTTCACCAGATTGGTGACGGCCTGGGTGACGAGGCGGCGGTCAAAGGCGAAGGTCACATCGGTGCTGGCGGCATCGAGGCTGATGTCCATGTCGCTGGCCGACACGCGCTGCAGCATGGTGGCGTCACGCACCACTTCGGCCAGGCCATTGGGTTCGGGCACCGCCTTGGGCATGCGCGCGAAGGAAGAGAACTCATCGACCATGCGGCCAATGTCGCCCACCTGGCGGATGATGGTGTTGGTGCATTGCTCAAAAACCTCGCGGTCGGTCTTGATGTCCTTGCCGTATTTGCGCTTCAGCCGCTCGGCGGAAAGCTGGATGGGGGTGAGCGGATTCTTGATCTCGTGGGCGATGCGGCGGGCAATGTCGGCCCAGGCCGAGGTGCGCTGGGCCGAGACCAGATTGGTGATGTCGTCGAAGGTCAGAACATAGCCGTGGTCGGCTTCGGGGCTGGCCTCGGTGGTGATGCGGACCGAGAAATTGCGGTCGCTGCCGCCGATCTGAAGGTTGACCTGACCCTCGGCAGTGCCGGAGGCGCGCTCCTTGGCCTGGGCAAAGAGATCGGCAAAGCCCGGCAGCACATGGTTGATGTCCCGGCCCAGAAAATCACTCTCACTGGCCAGAAGAAGCGTCAGCGCCGAACGGTTCACCAGGGTGATGCGGTCATCGCCGCCGATGCCGATGACCCCCGCCGAAACGCCCGCCAGCATGGCCTCGGTGAAGCGGCGGCGGTCATCAAGCTGCTCGTTGGTGGCCACCAGCTCATCGCGGCTGTGGCGGATCTGATCGGTCATCAGGTTGAAAGTGCGCGACAGGGTCTGAACGTCGCCGGGGCCTTCTATGACCGAAACGCGGGCATTGAGATTGCCATCGGCCACCTGGCGCGAGGCCCCCAGAAGCCGCACCAGCGGTGCCACCAGACGGTCGGAAAACCACAGGCCGAGCCAGATGGCGGCCAGCAGGAAGACCATGGCGACCAGAGCGAAAACCAGACCGAAGGTCAGCTGCACGCCCACCCGCTGGCTCATCATGCGGTCATATTCGGCCTTGGCTTCGCGGGTCTTGGCCAGTTGTTCAACCACCGTTGGCGGGATGATGCGATAGACATAGAGATAGTGGGAGGGGAAGCTCTGCAGTTTGATCAGCGCACGGACGAGATTGCCGCCCTGCCCCGGCGGAATCACCACCAGTTCGCCCTTGTCGGCCTGATCCAGCAGGCTCTGTGACGGGGCCAGAAACTTGATGTTGTCGTTGATGGTGACATTGGCGTCAATCTGCTTTTCCTTGGCATTAAACACAAAGGCGCCAACCAGCGAGCGGATGGCGGCATGGCGCGCCACACGACGCACAAAGCCCTGCCGGTCGTCCTGATACATCTGGTATTGCTGGGTGAGGTCGGCGGCGATGGAAGCCGTGTCGGAACGTGTCACATCGGCGGCGTTCTGGATGTTGGCCTCGGCCACGGCCACCGCGCCATCGACAATGGCGCGGGTGCGTTCGGAGAACCAGGCGTCCAGGCCGCGATTGAGGGTGACCGAGGCAAAGAGCGCCACAATGATGGCGGGCACCACGGCGATGATGGAAAACAGGCTGATGAGGCGGATATGGAGCCCCGCCCCCGGCGTGCCCCGGGTGCGCTCATAAAGCAGAATGACCACCTGCCCCAGCACCAGAATGGCCATGACCACCACCAGAACGGCATTGGCAATGAGCAAGGCGGTGGTGACCCGGCTGTCGGGCCGGATGGGGGTGAGGCCGGTGAGAATGAGAAAGGTGGCAAGGCCGACCAGCACACCGAGAATGACCAGGACAAGCGCCGTCCGGCCGGTCAGGCGGCGGACGTTACGGCTGATCTGGGGGTCATCAATTCTGAGCATGGTTCAGGCCTGTGGCGGAAAGTCCACAGTCATAGTGGCAAATTTGCGACAGGATGACCAGATGTCAACCCGTTTGCCTGCCGGAGGTGTGCACAGCGGTGCGGCCAACCCGGCGGGGCAGCCGCTCAGGCGCTGCCCAGGCCCCTGATGCTGCGGATATTGCGTTCCTTCAGCTTGGTGCGGAGCGTGTTGCGGTTGATGCCGAGAAGGTCGGCGGCGCGCAACTGGTTGCCATGCGTGGCGGTCAGGCTGGCGCGCAGCAGCGGCGGTTCGATTTCGGCCAGAATGCGCTCATAGAGGCCTTCGGGCGGCAGCGTCCCACCATAGCCGGCAAAATAGCGGGCGAGATGATTTTCCAGAAATTCGCCAATGCTGGCCGCCGCGGCCGCGCCCGCGGTCAGAGGCAGGTTTTCAACCTGCGGCGAGGCGGCCAGTTCGCGCTCCACCGTGGCGGCGGTGATGGTTTCCTCCACCTCCATGGCGGTGAGCCGCTTGATGAGGTTTTCCAGCTCGCGGACATTGCCCGGCCAGCGATAGGCCTTGAGCCGTTCCACCGCGTCCGGGGCGATGGCCTTGCGGGGCAGGCCTTCGGCGGCGGCCCTGGCCAGAAAATGCTGGATCAGGTCGGGCATGTCCTCCAGCCGTTCACGCAACGCTGGAAGACGGAGCGGCACCACATTGAGACGAAAGAACAAATCCTCGCGGAATGAGCCCTGGGCAATGAGCTTGCGGAGGTCGCGGTGGGTGGCGGCAATGATGCGCACATTGGTCTTGATGGGGGTGCCGCCGCCCACCGATGTGTATTCGCCCTGCTGCAGCACGCGGAGCAGCCGGGTCTGGGCCTCAAGCGGCATGTCGCCGATTTCGTCGAGGAACAGCGTGCCGCCCTCGGCCTGCTCGAAGCGCCCGGCCAGGCGCGCTGCCGCGCCGGTGAAGGCACCCTTCTCATGGCCGAAGAGTTCGCTCTCGATCAGTTCGCGCGGGATGGCCGCCATGTTGACGGCCACGAAGGTGCCCTTGCGGCGCTTGCCGTAGTCGTGGAGTGCCCTGGCCACCAGTTCCTTGCCGGTGCCGCTCTCACCGATGATGAGGGCGGTGAGGTCGGTCTGGGTCAGGCGGGCGATGACCCGGTAAATCTCCTGCATGGCGGGCGAGCGGCCGACGATGGGCAGCTGCTCCTGGCCCTGCCCCGGCGGGCGGGCGGCGGGGGTGCGGGCCGGTTCGGCCAGGGCGCGGGTCACCGTCTGCACCAGGGCGGCAAGGTCAAAGGGTTTGGCGAGATAGTCATAGGCGCCACGCTCGGCGGCGGTGATGGCGGTCATGATGGTGTTCTGGGCGCTCATGACGATGACCGGCAGATGCGGCCTGACCTTCTTGATGCGTGGAATGACGTCGAAGGCATTTTCGTCGGGCAGCACCACATCGGTGACGATGGCGTCGCCCTCGCCATCCATCACCCAGCGCCACAGCGCGGTGGCGGTGGCGGTGGCGCGCACGGTGAAACCGGCGCGGGAGAGCGCCTGGGTGAGCACGGTGCGGATGGCGCTGTCATCATCGGCCAGCAGAATGGTCTTGGTCATGCGGAAGCGTCCTCCGTCGTGGCGCTGTCGTCCTGCAGGAGCGGCAGGAGAATGCGGAAGGTGGTGCCGCGGTCACGGGCCAGGCATTCCACCACGCCGCCATGATCGCGCACGATCTTGGCGACGAGAGCAAGGCCCAGCCCCTTGCCCTGCGGCTTCGAGGTGATGAAGGGATCGAAAATATGGGGGGCAAGGTCGTCGGCCACACCCGGCCCCGTGTCATGCACACAGACTTCAAAGGGCAGCGAGACCTTGGTGGTGCTGCCGGGCACGGAAAGACGCATGCCGGGGCGGAAGGCAGTGGTGAAGGCCAGTTCGCCGCCCTCGCCCGCCATGGCCTCCACGGCATTCTTGGCGAGGTTCAGAAACACCTGCACCAATTGATCATGGTTGCCCAGAACCGGCGGCAGCGAGGGGTCATAGTCCTCGCGCAGGCTGATGTCCTGGGCCAGCCCGGCGGCAATGAGCTGCTTCACCCGCTCCAGCACCACATGGATGTTGACCGGCCGGCGTTCCAGCGGGCGCTCGTCGGAGAACACCTCCATCTGGTCAACGAGATTGCGGATGCGGTCGGTCTCGTCGCAGATCAGGCGGGTCAGGCTGCGGTCGGCGTCGGTCAGGGCCGGTTCCAGCAATTGCGCCGCGCCGCGGATGCCGGACAGCGGGTTCTTGATCTCATGGGCCAGCATGGCCGCCATGCCGGAAACCGAGCGGGCCGCCCCCTGATGCGTCAGTTGCAGGTCGAGCTTGTGGGCCATGGAGCGGCGCAGCAGCATGACCAGCACAAAGCCCGGATCATCATTCATCAGGGCCGTTTGCAGATCGACCAGACGCTCACCGCCCATGCGCGGGGTGCCCACGGTGACGGCATATTCATTGACCACCCCGGCGGTGTCGCGGACCTGGGCCACCGCCTGCAGCACCGGCGAGGAAAACGGCACCAGATCGGCAAGGCGGTGGCGCATGAGCACGGTGGCGCTGGCCTGAAAGAAATCCTCGGCGGCACCGTTGACCAGCGCAATCCGGTCATCGGCGCCGATCACCACCATGGGGTTGGGCAGCGCGTCAATGACGGCCCGAAGCGAGGGCGCAGCGTCGGTCATGCGGCCCTCCGGGTGGTGGCGGCGCGGTCGTAAAGCGCGTCGATGCGGTGAGCGACCACGTCATTGTCCGCTTCGGTGAGCAGGTCACGGCGCAGCGCGGGCATGTGGTCGGCGGCGAGAAGGCCGCGCTCGGCCAGCCGGTCCAGCGTCCAGCCCAGATGCTTGCGGGCGTGACGGTTGCCCAGCCTGGGGCCGTAGCAATCGAGGATAAGGCTGTGCTGGCGGCGGATCAGGCGGTGTTCCTCGGCCAGGGTCGGTTCGGCACAGCCGCTGCCGGGGGCCAGCGCCTCGGCCACCACACCGGGCCACCAGGGCCTGCCGCAGGCGGCGCGGCCGATCATCACGCCATCGGCACCAGACTGTTCCAGCATGCGGCGGGCATCGGCGGCATCGCGGCAGTCGCCATTGGCGATGAGCGGAATGGTGATGGCGGCGCGCACCCTGGCAATGGCGGGCCAGTCGGCCCTGCCCTTGTAGAACTGCTGGCGGGTGCGGCCATGCACGGTGATCATCTTCACGCCGGCCTGTTCGGCGCGGGCGGCAATGGCGGGGGCGTTGAGGTTCTGGTCATCCCAGCCCAGGCGCATCTTCAGCGTCACCGGGCGGCTGGTGGCGGCCACCGTGGCGGCGATGAGGCGGAGCGCCAGATCAGGCTCGCGCATCAGGGCCGAGCCTGAAAGCCCGCCGGTCACCTCGCGGGCCGGGCAGCCCATGTTGATGTCAATGATGTCAGCCCCCAGCCCCTCGGCCAGACGGGCGCCTTCGGCCATCCAGCAGGCCTCGCGGCCGGCAAGCTGAATGACAAAGGGGCGGAGCGTGCCCGCGCCCCGCGCCCGGCGCACCATGTCGCGGCGCTGACGCGCCAGTTCCTCGCCCGCCACCATTTCGGTGATGACAAGACCGGCCCCCTGATCATGGGCAATCTGGCGGAAGGGTTCATCGGTCACCCCGGACATGGGGGCGAGGAACACGCCATTGCGCGTGGTCACGGATCCGATGGTGATGCTCATAAATTAGCCAGATAATTTGATGTCTATTTTTTGAGCATAGGCGGTTTTTGCACTGCGTCAAGACCGGCCCCTTTCACAGGGGGCGGACTTTGGACTATGCCGGGGCATGGCAAAGCAGCGCATAGCGGCGGTGATCGTGGCGGCGGGCACCGGCAGCCGGGCCGGAGGCGAACTGCCCAAGCAGTATCAGCTCATCGGCGGCAGGCCGGTGATCTGGTGGACGGTGAAGGCGTTTCTCGACCACCCCGACATTACCCATGTGCAGGTGGTGACGGGCGATGGCCATGAGCGCCTGTTTGCCGCCGCCACCCAGGGGCTGGCGGTGCCGCCGCCGGTGATCGGGGGCGGCACCCGGCAGGATTCCTGCCGCAGTGGCGTGGAGGCCTGTGCTGCCCACCGGCCCGATCTCATCCTGATCCATGACGCGGCCCGGCCCTTCCTGTCCGCCGAACTGATCACGGACATCATTGCCGCACTGGCCCGTCATGATGGCGTGGTGCCGGGGCTGGCGGTGGCCGATACCATGAAGTTTGCCCCCCATGGGGTGATCGAACGCACGGTGGACCGCAGCCATCTCTGGGTGGCGCAAACGCCGCAGGGCTTCCGCTATGACGCCATCCGCCGCGCCCACCAGAGGGCGCTTGATGACGATCTTCATCAGTTCACGGATGATGCGGCGGTGGCCGAACATGCGGGCCTTGCCGTGGCGCTCATTGCGGGACGGCTGGAAAACCGCAAACTGACAACGGCGGAGGACATCAGCGTGGCAGACCGGCAGCTCATGGGCCATGGCCTTTCCGACCGGCCCGACATCCGCATGGGCCAGGGCATTGACTTTCATCAGTTCGAGGCAGGCGACAGCGTCATCCTGTGCGGCGTGGCCATTCCCCACACGCAGAAACTGAAGGGCCATTCCGACGCCGATGCGGCGCTGCATGCCCTCACCGATGCCCTTCTCGGCACCCTTGGCGAGGGCGATATCGGCACCCATTTTCCGCCCTCGGACCCGCAGTGGAAGGGGGCAGCCTCGGCCGTGTTTCTGGCCAAGGCCATGGCGCTCATCACCGCGCGCAATGGCATCATCGCCAATGTCGACATCACCATTCTGGCCGAGGCGCCCAAGGTGGCGCCCCATATTCCGGCCATGAAGGCCTTCCTCGGCCCCCTCCTCCACCTCACACCGGACCGCATCGCCATCAAGGCCACGACCACGGAAAAAATGGGCGCCATCGGCCGCGGCCAGGGCATTGCCGCCTTTGCCACGGCCACGGTGCGTCTGCCATGACGCCCTGGCCCGCCGAGGCCGAGGCGCGGGCGGCGGCCCTTCTCGATCTGTGCCGGGCGCGGGGGCTGAAGATTGCCACCGCCGAAAGCTGCACCGGCGGCCTGCTGGCGGGCTTGCTCACGGCGATTGCCGGGTCGTCGGATGTGGTGGAGCGGGGCTTCGTCACCTATTCCAACGCCGCCAAGGCCGAGATGCTGGGGGTGGAGCCGCGGCTCATCGCGGCGCGCGGGGCGGTGTCAGCTGAGGTGGCCCGGGCCATGGCCGAGGGGGCGCTTTTGAATGGGCGGGCCGATGTGGCGGTGGCGGTGACGGGCATTGCCGGGCCGTCCGGCGGGTCTGCGGAAAAACCGGTGGGGCTGGTTCATTTCGCCTGTGCGCGGCTTTCCCATGACACGCTGCTGCGCCAATGCCGCTTTGGTGATGTGGGGCGCGAGGGCGTGCGCGCGGCGGCGGTGCTGGTGGCGCTGGAGCTGCTGGAGGCTCAGGCCAGGGCCTGAGGGTAGAGTTCCTTGCCGCGCGCCTCAAAGGCCGACATGATGCGTTCAGCCCCGATGTTGAACACGCTGCCGATGAGGAGCTGCAGGGGCAGGCTGCGCATGGTGTAATCCAGGGTGAAGGCCACCTCGCTGGCGCCAGCACCCGCAGCGGTGATTTGCCAGATGGTTTCGAGATGCTTCACCGGGCCATCGCTGGAACGCGCCGTGACGCGGTGGTGCTGCGGTTCCAGCAGCACCTTGCTGACGAAGCTTTCACGCAGGTGGAGCTTGTCATAGGCCACCACCAATTCAGCCTCGAAGCGCTCACCCTCGGCGGTGGCGGTGCGCGGTCCCCGGATCATGGCGCGGCGCACCAGCGGCACAAAGGCGGGATAGGACTGGACATCGGAGGCAATGGCATAGGCCTGATCCGGCGTGAGGGGCACGCGGCGGCTGGCGGTGAAGCGCGGCATCAGCGGGTCCTGGCGGCTCGGTTGGCGCGCAGCCGGGCGAAGTCGTCACCGGCATGGTGCGACGAGCGCGTCAGCGGCGATGACGCCACCATGAGAAAGCCCTTGGCATAGGCCGTGGTTTCATAGGCCTTGAATTCCTCCGGCGGCACGAAGCGCTCCACGGCGGCATGCTTGCGGGTGGGCTGGAGATATTGGCCGATGGTGATGAAGTCGATATTGGCCGAGCGCATGTCATCCATGACCTGAAGGATTTCCTCGCGCGTTTCACCCAAGCCCACCATGAGGCCGGACTTGGTGAACATGGCGGGGTCCAGTTCCTTGACGCGCTGCAACAGGCGGAGCGAATGGAAATAGCGCGCGCCCGGCCTGATCTTCAGATAGTGCGATGGCACGGTTTCGAGATTGTGGTTGAACACATCGGGCTTCGCCGCGACCACGATTTCCAGCGCCCCCTCCTTCTTCAGGAAGTCGGGGGTGAGAACTTCAATGGTGGTATCGGGGGCGGCGGCGCGGATGGCGCTGATGGTGCGGGCAATATGGGCGGCACCACCGTCGGCCAGATCGTCCCGGTCCACCGAGGTGATGACGGCGTGGGTGAGGCCCATGCGGGCCACGGCATCGGCCACCTTATCCGGCTCGTCAGCCACAAGCGGTTCCGGCAGGCCGGTCTTGACATTGCAGAAGGCGCAGGCCCGCGTGCAGGTGTCACCCATGATCATGAAGGTGGCGTGCTTCTTCTCCCAGCATTCGCCAATGTTGGGGCAGCCTGCCTCCTCGCACACGGTGTTGAGGTGGTGGCTGCGGACAATGCGGTTGGTTTCGGCGAAGGCCGCCGAACCCGGCGCCTTCACCCGGATCCACTCCGGCTTGCGCAGCACAGGCGTGTCGGCCCGGTGCGCCTTTTCAGGATGGCGCGGCCGGGCCGGTGTGGTGTTATCGTAAACGGTGGTCACGCCTCAACGCTTGGCGATGGCGCGATAGCCGAAAATCAGCACGCAGGCGCCAAGCACGGCGACAATGAGCTGGCCGATCACACCGCCGAGGCCGATGCCGACGAGGCCGAGCAGGAAATTGCCCACCACCGCGCCGACGATGCCCATGATGATGTTCATCACCAGGCCCGTATCAAACTTCATGATCTTCTCGGCAATCCAGCCCGCAAGCCCGCCGACGATGATCGACATAATCCAACCCATGCCAATCATGGTGTGTTCCTTTCTCTGTGCCGCGAAAAAACTCAGCCCCGGCCGCCGCGGAGCAGACGGAGAGCGCTGAGCAGGATAATGGCTCCCACGGCGGAAACAAGCACATTGCCCCAGAACCAGCCGTGGAAAAATTCGGTGAGTTGCAGGCCGGCAGCATTGGCCAGGAAGAAGCCGATGTAGGCACCGACAATGCCGGTGATGATGTTGAGGATGAGGCCCATGCGTGAGCCGGTCATCTTTTCGGCAATCCAGCCGGCCACCGCGCCAATGAGGAGTGTGCCCCAAAAGCCGATATCGCCACCCAGTTGCATCAGTCCGTTCATGGTGTTCTCCTCAAGCCAGAAGTTGCGCCAAAGCCAGCACGATCACGGCGCCCAGGGTGGCCACCGTGGTGTCGCGGGCATATTCATTTTCGATGTTGAGACGAATCTGGAAGCGGTCCAGCGTGGCGCGGCCGACAAAGGCGCCGATGACGCCGGCCAGAAGCGCCTGAAGCCAGGTCTGATGACCCGGCACAACCACACTTGCCAGGGTGCCGGCGAGCAGCCCCAGGGCAAGCGCTATGACAAAATTTCGGGTGTTCACGACCACTCTCCCAACGCGGGAAAGATATGGCCCGGCGCGGCTCCGGCTTCAAGCCCGTGGCCGCTATTGCCCCAGCATTTTTACATAGGCGTCGGTGGCCTTGCTGTCCCTGTCGCCATAATCGGGAGCGGCAGTGGACACGGCAAGCGCCAGCAGGATGACGGTGAGCACGGGCCGGATGAGACCGCCCACCGCCGCCCCGGTGAGCAGGCCGGACAGTTTCTTGCCGCGCCCGAACCACAGCGACACGATGAGCGCGCCGAAGACGGCGAGCACGGCGTCGAGCACGGTGAAGGCGGTGAAGAATCGTTCCGTCAGGTCCATGGGGCGGCAGCATGCGCCCTGCCCCCTTGACGAAGCGTTACATGTGGATGACGCGGCCCCAGGCGTCGAGCACGCTTTCGTGCATCATCTCCGACAGGGTGGGATGGGCAAAGACCGTGTGCATCAGTTCCTCCTCGGTGGTTTCCAGACCCATGGCCACCACAAAGCCCTGAATGAGTTCGGTCACCTCGGCCCCCACCATATGGGCACCGAGCAGCCTGCCGGTCTTGGCGTCGAAGACGGTTTTGATGAGGCCCTGATCCTCGCCGAGGGCTATGGCCTTGCCATTGGCGAGGAAGGGAAAGCGCCCCACCCTCACCTCGAAACCGGCGGCCTTCGCCCTGGCTTCGGTGAGGCCCACCGAGGCCAGCTGCGGCCGGCCATAGGTGCAGCCCGGAATCTGCTCCTTGTTCAGGGGGTGGGTGTTCAGCCCCTTGATGGTTTCCACGCAGATGACACCCTCATGCTCGGCCTTGTGGGCCAGCATGGGCGGACCCGCCACGTCGCCAATGGCATAGAGCCCTGGCACAGTGGTGCGGCCAAAGCCATCGGTGACAATGCAGCCGCGCTCGGTCTTGACGCCCAGCGCCTCCAGACCGAGGTTTTCAATATTGCCCTGAACGCCCACGGCGGCGATGACGCGGTCAACGGCCAGAGTGATGCTGGCACCGCCCTGCTCGATCGTGGCCACCACCCCGTTCTTCTGCCGGTCAAGCTTGGTCACTGTGGCGGCGGTCTTGAACTTCAGCCCGTCCTTTTCCATGAGTTTGCGGGCGGTTGCCGAGATTTCCTCGTCTTCCACCGGAAGAATGCGGTCCATCACCTCCACCACCGTCACATCCACCCCGAGGGCATGGTAGAAGGTGGCGAATTCAATGCCGATGGCACCGGAGCCGATGACCAGCAGGCTCTTGGGCAAGTCCTGCGGCAGCATGGCCTCGAAATAGCTCCACACCAGCCTGCCGTCGGGTTCCAGTCCCCGCAGCGCCCGGGGCCTGGCACCCGTGGCGATGATGATGTGCCTGGCCTGATAGGTGCCAGGGCCCAGGGCGCCGCGCGGCGGGCTGGGTTGCGGCTGGCGGGCGGGCTGGCCGGGGGCTGTCACCAGCACTTCGCCGGGCTTGGTCAATTTTGCCTCGCCCCAGATGATCTGCACCTTATTCTTCTTCAGCAGCCCGCCCACGCCCATGTTGAGGCGGCCCGACACGGCGCGCGAGCGCTGTACGATGGCGGCAAGATCGAAACTGGCGTTGGGAGCAGAGAGGCCATAGGCCCCGGCGTGCTTCATCTGGTGAAACACTTCCGCCGAGCGCAGCAGCGCCTTGGTGGGAATGCAGCCCCAGTTCAGGCAGATGCCGCCCAGATGCTCGCGCTCCACAAGGGCGGTTTTGAAGCCAAGCTGGGCGGCGCGGATGGCGGTGACATAGCCGCCGGGGCCGGAGCCGATGATGAGAATGTCAAATGCGTCGGCCATTAGCGGTTCCCTGGTTGATTTTGCTCGCCGCCCATGAGGTATGGGAGGGAGCGTTTAATTTCATGATGAAATTGCCCCATAAGAGTCACAGCCAAACTCGCAAGCCTGTTGCATGTATCGGGATGATTGGGGTCTGGCCCACATGCAAATGTTGATTCATGAGGATCGTGGATAGCGTGGTTGTCCGCTTGTGCCTGATCACCATGAACGTAACCGTTCAAAGTATCTAACCAATCATCGATCAGGTGATCACTAATTTTGAAATTCAGATGAGCTAGGGCTTCACGATTTCCGATGTAATTCTCGAGACACCTTAATCGCGACTTTATTCCAGGACGCTTTTTCGGATTGTTCCATTCATTGAGGTAGATTTGGAGATCCTTGTCGTCACCTGAAGACAGCCATGCGATAGTGGCTGTTCTTTCAATGAATGCACGCAGTAGCACGGCAGCAGATACGAGATACCCAGCTTTGAGTAATGGTAGTATGGAGAAAAATATTGAATACCCAGTGGAAGCTAAACCAATTTGACAAATCTGCCTTTGGCTGTGACCGGCAAGCGGTGTCGTTGCGGTTGTGGCATAATGAACAAACTCTACAGCCAACGCAGAGGTCTTTTCAAGCAAGACCACATTGTTGAGCAACGCATAGTGATTTATAACAGGCAACATACCTAGACCAGCATCAGGCCGGGTTCTTCAAGGCGGGCCTTGATGGCGTTGATGAAGGTGGCGCCCAGGGCGCCGTCAATGCAGCGGTGGTCGGTGGACAGGGTGATGGTCATCTGGGTTTCCACCGTTACCTGGCCGCCCCGCACCACGGCGCGCTGTTCGGCGGAGCCCACGGCCAGAATGGAGGCATGGGGCGGGTTGATGATGGCGGCGAAATTCTTCACATTCATCATGCCCATGTTGGAAATGGCGGCGGACCCGCCGGTATATTCCTCGGGCTTCAGCCGGCGGTCCCTCGCCCTCCGGCCATAGTCCTTCATTTCCTGACTGATCTGGGCCAGACCCTTGCTTTCGGCGCGGCGCACCACCGGGGTGATGAGGCCGCCCGGAATGGACACGGCCACGCCCACATCGGCATGGTGGTGGCGCAGCATGGCGGCGTCGGTCCAGGTCACATTGGCATCCGGCACCTTCATCAGCGCCATGGCCATGGCCTTGATGATGAAGTCATTGACCGAGAGCTTCCACAGGGGCGCACCCTTGTCATCCACAGGGGCCTGGGCGTTCAGCCGCTCGCGCAGGGCCAGCAGAGTGTCCAGCGTCACATCCACCGACACATAGAAATGCGGAATGGTGAGCTTAGCTTCCATGAGGCGGCGGGCGATGATCTTGCGCATGCCGTCATGGGGCACGAAGTTATAGCTGCCGGAGTCGAAATATTTCAGCACCGCCTCATCGCTCTGGCCCGGCGGCAGGGCAAAGGCGGCGGCGGCCGGTGCAGGAGCGGCAGCAACACCCGGTCTGGCGCCTTCCACATCCTTCATAACGATGCGGCCATGGGGACCGGAACCCTTCAGGGCAGCCAGATTGATGCCCCGGTCGCGCGCCAGGCGGCGGGCCAGCGGCGAGGCAAAAACGCGCGCCCCCGGCTGGACGGGCATGGCAGCGGCAACGGCCATGGCGGGAGCCGCGGTGGCCTGTGGCGCAGGTGCTTCCTTCGGCGCGGCAGGGACAGGGTCAGCACTGGTCATGTCTTCGCCTTCTCCCAGAATGACGGCGATGGGCGTGTTCACCGCCACATCATCGGTGCCCGCCGCCACCAGCAGCCTGCCGATAACGCCCTCGTCCACCGCCTCGACCTCCATGGTGGCCTTGTCGGTTTCAATCTCGGCCAGCACATCGCCGGATTTGACCCGCTCGCCTTCCTTCTTCAGCCACTTGGCCAGCTTGCCCCTTTCCATGGTGGGCGACAGCGCGGGCATGAGAACGGTGACGGGCATGGGGAGCTTTCCTGTTGCACGGTTTGGGGCGTTGCCACCCCAAACCCGTTTCGGTCAGTTCAGACGGTCATGCCTTCTTGGCCATGGCGGCGAGCTGCTGCTCGGCGCGGTCAAGGTCGGCGTTCAGGGCCTTGCGGATCTCGGCCAGATTGGCCAGCGGCTCGCCATGGCCCATTTCAGAGCAGGCAGCGGCCACCTGTGCCGCCGTGCCGGCCAGCACATGGCCCCAGACCTCGGCCTTGCCGAAGGCCATGGCGTGAAGCGACAGCGCCAGTGAGCCGTTGGTGATCCAGCCGCGGATGATCTCGCCGGCATTGCCGTCGTGGAACACCTCGTGCGGCGGTTCCAGCTGGTTGGGGTGCATCTCACCCTCATGGCTGTGGTGGTGGCCGTGATCGTGGCCGTGATCATGGTCATGGGCGTGGCCATGGTGATGGCCGTGACCGCCGCCGCCGCAACCGCAGCCGCCGCCACCACCGCCGCAGCACTCGTCATTGCCGGAGGCTTTTTTCTTGTCAGACATAGAGAACTCCTTTCGCGGCGGCCACCACTTCATCAACGTTGGGCAACGCCAGTTTTTCAAGGTTGGCCGCATAGGGCATTGGCACGTCCTTGCCTGCGACACGGGCAACGGGTGCATCGAGATAATCAAAGGCGTGGGTCATGATCTGGGCCGCAAGCTCGGAGGTGACGGAGAATTGCGGATAGCCCTCCTCCACGCACACGCAACGATTGGTTTTGCGCACACTGGCGAGAACGGTTTCCAGGTCCATGGGGCGGATGGTGCGCAGGTCGATGACCTCGGCCGCAATGCCCTCACCCGCCAGTTTCTCGGCCGCCGCCAGGGCATAGGTCATGCCGATGCCGAAGGAGACGATGGTGAGGTGGGAACCGGGCCGGGCGATGCGCGCCTTGCCGATGGGCACCGTCCAGTCCGCCAGTTTCGGAACCTCGAAGCTCTTGCCGTAGAGAATTTCGTTTTCCAGGAAGACCACCGGATTGGGATCGCGGATGGCGGATTTGAGCAGGCCCTTGGCGTCGGCAGCGCTGTAGGGCATCACCACCTTGAGGCCGGGGATATGGCCATACCAGGCGGCATAGTCCTGGCTGTGCTGGGCGGCAACGCGGGCGGCAGCACCATTGGCCCCGCGGAACACAATGGGACAGCCCATCTGGCCGCCCGACATGTAGAGCGTCTTGGCGGCGGAGTTGATGATCTGGTCAATGGCCTGCATGGCGAAGTTGAAGGTCATGAACTCGACGATGGGGCGCAGGCCGCCGAAGGCCGCGCCCACGGCAATGCCGGTGAAGCCGTGTTCGGTGATGGGCGTGTCAATGACGCGCTCGGCGCCGAATTCATCCAGCAGGCCCTGGGAGATCTTGTAGGCGCCCTGATACTGGCCGACCTCCTCACCCATGAGGAACACGGTGGGGTCGCGGCGCATTTCCTCGGCCATGGCCTCGCGCAGGGCCTCGCGCACGGTCATGGTGACCATTTCGGTGCCCTGGGGCACCTCGGCCTCGGCAGGGGCGGCCAGGCTTGCGGCGGGGGCGGTTACCACGGCGGGGGCGGCGGGGGCTGAAGCCTGCACCGGTGCGGCGGGCTGGGGAGGAGAAGCCACATCACCCTGGCCGATGACGGCAATGGGGGTATTCACCTTCACGCCTTCGGTGCCCTCGGGCACCAGAATGGCGGTCAGGGGTCCTTCGTCCACCGCTTCGATTTCCATGGTGGCCTTGTCGGTCTCGATCTCGGCAATGACATCGCCGGACTTCACGTCGTCGCCAACCTTCTTCAGCCATTTGGCCAGTTTGCCCTCCTCCATGGTGGGCGACAGGGCGGGCATGAGGATCTGGGGCACTATTTCATTCTCCTCATTTCAATTCCCATGCATGGGGCAGCGAGTCATCAACGGCTTTCATAATGCCTCGTCTGCGGAGAAGGTTTGCCGCCCAACGCATGTCATATTGCCATGTGAAGAACAGGTCGCCAGAAGCTTCGAGATTATGTTTATGGTTAGTCCATATATGCTTTGCGACAGCCAAAATACTGGCACGACCGCCATTTGCCTTGAGAGCATCGACAACAGCATTAGCAAGGTCTTTTTTGTCCATACCCGGGTCTCCTCAGCCGTTCACATAGACATCCGTCCACAGTTCGGACGGATCGGGT
>ERZ1645187.53-NODE-53-length-107444-cov-10.044790_pt1 | contig 107444 bp, 91 predicted proteins | sample MGYA00575352_ERZ1645187 | MGnify/ENA primary metagenome ERZ1645187 (study PRJEB40837, sample SAMN11349314) | freshwater sediment metagenome | isolation source: river sediment | host: Sediment | place: India: Wazaribad , New Delhi | collected 2017-02-21 ...
AAAAAATCATCGAAAAGAGAAGGGCCAGATACACCACACCTTTTTTTTCCTGCATATTCAAAAATATAGGTTGCAAAAGTAGCGAAAATCATTGGGTAAAAAATTATCCGGTTACTGGTTGTCCGTTATCGTCATTCACATTTGACTGCGACAGGCCGCATCGAAGTTCCATTGGGTAGCAATGGCTCATTTATAAATTCCTTTTCGCCTGATGAACAACTTCATGATTGATTTGTAGATATAGTGAATATTAAAAATTGCTTTTATGAGAACTTTATGGATAATAGTTTTGGTGTTTAGCCAACTTTGTGTTTTTGCTCAGGATAATCCTGCCTTTACGGTTCAGCAACCCTCGATCCCACAGGTGCCTGTTGCTTCGGTGGACAGTGGCCGACGATTAGCTCCAAATCCTGTAATCCGTTTAAATATCTATACAACTTATGCCTTCGACGATAAAGTGGATGTCCGAGAATCGCATACAAGCTTTTTCAGAGGGAAAATTCAAGGTGGGTTTCAATGGGGCGGAGGCTTGGAGTATATGCTAATTCCAACGCAAAGTATCGAACTGATTTATCTGCGACTTAAAAGTGACTCGCCGATGAATTATTACGATAACGACCTCGGCCAGACTGTTTCTACAGTTTACGATTTGTCATCCAACTTTATCATGCTCAGTTCGAACCGATATTTTAAACCAATCTGCCAATAGAACCCTTTGTTGGTGCGCAGGCGGGGATTACTATCTTCAATAACAGCGTTGAGGGAACCAGTCAATCCGAAAGTGCCACTAAATTTGCCTGGGGAGCCCGAGCAGGAGTTAATATTTGGGTTTCCGATCGGGTTGGCCTGAAAATCCAGGCCGGGCTATTGTCGGCAGTACAGTCGGTAGGCGGAGGGCTCTTTTTGGGTACCGGGGGGATTGGAGCAGGAATCAACGCCTATTCGTCGTATATGCAATTCAATATTGGCGGAGGTCTTATTTTTAATTTAGGGAAATAGTCCTGCCCGAAACAGGCCTGTTTGGTTATTCCAGCTCCAACGCCATATCAAGGTTGAGACCGTTGTACTCAAAACAGCCTAAGGTCTGGAACCCATTCTTGCGATAAAAGTTGACAGCCTTATCGTTATCGGCCTGTACTCCACCCCAAAGAATGATTCTTTTGCGGCCATTCTCTTTCATTTCCGAACGGATAAACTGGAAAAGCAGGTCTCCAATGCCACAGCTCTGCCAGCTATCGGCTACCGAAGGGGCAAAAGTGCAATCGGTATTGTGGTTCAACGTCAGGCCGTAGCTTTCCAGCCGGGCGCTGTCGTGCAGCAAAAAGCCGCTGCGGAGAATCGCATAGGCAATAATTTCACCGCTTTCAGGCACAACGACTACGTAACCCCTGTTCTCAGGCTGACGATAAAAGGCTTCAACCGAGTCCCAATCGAAAGGATGGGGGCCAAAACGTTTGCGGCTCTCTGTACTTAATCCTGAGAGGTAGGACACCAAAGTGCCGGTATCGCCATCAGACAGTTGGCGCAACTGAATCATCTGGTTGTTTCTGGTCGTAATATACATGATAATACGCATCTGTTTTATCGATTCAAGGCAAGTTGCCACCCTGCAAATTTTAGAAAAAAACATTAATACTTCGATCGAAAACACAGCCCCCTTTTTTCCTGTTTTATCTGAAAGTACGCTATATGTACCTTTCTGATTTAACGGTTCAGTTCGTATTTTTCATCTTCAACGTAATATCGCCTATTTTGTAGGCATAAACTCCATGATATTGCCTATTTGTAGTTATAGCCATTTTTTGTCGGAATGTTATGGTTATTCTTGTTTGTCCAAATACCAAAATAATAAAACAGCCGGATGGCTTTTTGTTACCCGGAAGCCACTTAGAAGAAAAATGAAATACCCCGTCGTGTAATATCTTTTTTCTCATTTCCCTAAAGAAAGGCAGACCGGTTCCCATTCGCCGACCGCAGACCGAAGCTTTCTGTTCCCCGTTTCCCCATCCGGCGGCGACAACGACGATTGGTTTATCGACCACTACCTGCGCCAGAGGTGGTGATGTCATCTTATCCAGGCTTCACCCGGAGTTATTGGTATTTCACCCCCTCGGGGGAAAGAAAACCTTGTGTTTGACATCTAACCGTTGATATCTTTCGTGCGGGCTTTCTGTGCTGTTTGTGTGCTCTATCTGTACTGTTGCTGTATTTAAATAGTACAGATAGGGTAGAAAAAAACTATCGTAAAAATATCGATACTATGGTTTCGGGAAGTGCAGTTTGGCTTTCGGGGAGTGTGTGCGCGACTGACCTGATGGGGCAGTAAATAAAAAAGCAGCCATTACTGACTGCTTTTACTGGTTGGGTGGAAGACCGGGCTCGAACCGGCGACCTTCGGAACCACAATCCGACGCTCTAACCTACTGAGCTACATCCACCGTTTGGAATTGCGGTTGCAAATATAGAGAATGTTTTTGAAATCCTGCAAATGAATTGAGTAAAAAAAAAGGTTGCCGATTGGGCTGAGAATGAGCCGTTGAAAATGATAAGGCAAAAAATAAAGTATCGGGACTGCTGTCTTTCGATGGCAGATTGGCGCTAAAATGATAAATTTGTTCCGGTTGTAACCTTAAAAACTGCCCGATGGAATATATCTTGGATGACCCCGGTTCGGAACTGATTTTTCAGGAGATCCTGCGCAAGCTTAGGCCGCTTCAGAATGGCGAAGTCTCGGAAGCGATGACCAAACGGGGGCTCGACTATAAACTGAATCTGGGTGCATCAATTGTGTCGCTGCAACAGCTGGACGAACACTATCGCCCGAACCATCTGGTGGCATTGAAACTGTGGAACAAACAGTGGCGCGAGACCATGATCCTGGCCACACTGATTGAAGACCCGATGGCGGTAACGGCCAATCAGATGGATTTCTGGGTCAAGAGTTTTCCTACAGTCGAGATGGCCGAGCAGGCTGCGATGAACCTATTCCCGAAGTCGCCCTTGGCTTACGAAAAGGCAGCCGAATATGCGATGGGCAAAAAAACATTGATGAAAATTACCGGGTTACTGATGATGGGACGGCTGGCCCTGACCGATAAGAGTGGAAAGGACGATAAGTTCGAGGCTTTTTTTGAAATATTGCCGCCATTGGCCAAAGATCCGCAGCTCTCACTGGTATTTGGCCGGATATTTATCCAACTGGCCATGCGCAATGTAACTCTCTACAATGTGGCCATGATGCAACTCTCTATTTTACGTACACTCGATTCGCCGGTAGCCCGCGAAACAGCCGGCAGGATTGCCGGGGAACTCGACAGCGACGAGGTGCGCGAACTGGTAATTCGTCGCAGCGGCAACCGCTAACCGTTAAAAATAATTAACCGGCACCATGGGGCATCTTCCCCATTGGTTTATTCACTACATTTGATTTATAATAAAATTTTTAAACTCCCAATGAGAATAATCGAAGTTAAAGATACGGCAACCCGGAAAGCTTTTCACCAGTTTCCCAAAGATCTCTACAAAGGCGACAGCAACTGGGTGGCACCATTGGAAGTGATGGTCGACAGTACATTCGACCCGCAAAAAAATGCTTTTTACAAGCATGGCGATGGCACACGTTGGATTCTGACAGACGATAACGGGAGAACCATTGGCCGTATTGCCGCTTTCTTCAACGGGAACAAGGCTTATACCTTTCAGCAACCAACCGGAGGGGTGGGCTATTTCGAATGTATTGATAACCGTGAGGCGGCATTTTTGCTTTTCGATACCGCCAAGGGCTGGCTGTCCGAAAGGGGCATGGAGGCAATGGATGGTCCGGTGAACTTTGGTGAGAACTTGATTAACTGGGGATTGCTGGTAAAGGGTTTCGAGCCGCAGGGTTTCGGGATGCCATACAATAAGCCTTATTATCAGGGGCTTTTCGAAGCTTACGGTTTTCAGGTTTATTTCGAACAATATAGTTACCACCTGAACCACAAAGATCCTTTTCCCGAAAGGTTCTGGAAGATTGCCGAATGGGTGGCACAGAAGCCCAATTTCAGGTTTGAACATGTGCGTTTTAGCCATCTGGAGAAATATATCGGCGATTTTGTCAAGATATACGATCAGGCCTGGGCGCGGCACGACAATCACCAGTCGGTCGATTTGGACGATATCCGGGGGATGATGCGGATGGCCAAGCTGATTGCCGACGAGGAGTTTATCTGGTTTGTTTACCACAACGACGAGCCGGTACTCTTTTTTGGGATGATTCCCGACTGGAACCAGATTCTGGCGAAACTGAATGGTAAGGTTAATTTCTGGAACTTGCTGAAATTTCTTTGGTATAAGAAGATGCATGTGATTACCCGTGCCCGCATCCTGATTATGGGCGTAGTGCCGAAGTTTCAGGGAACCGGGCTCGAGTCAGCTGTCTTTTGGCATCTCGACAAGGTGATGAAACGAAAATTGTGGTACAATCAGGTGGAACTGTCGTGGGTGGGCGATTTCAACCCCAAGATGGTGGCCATGTACAAATCGGTGGGCGGTATACACGCCAAAACCCATTATACCATGCGTTATCTGTTCGATCGGGATGTTCCGTTTGAGCGTGCCCCGATGCTGATGAAGGAGGTAAGGCTGCTGAAAGAGGAACGCAAGAGTGAGGAGGGATAGCAAGTTCCAATGATTTTACAGGTTGCAGGCCGATTCGTGATGGATGCGGGCTTGGGATCTTTGGCCGCTGGATGCGGGTTGCCGTTCGCTGAAAACAAGTTGTTCGTTGCCAGTGACAAGTAATCTTCATTTGACCGGAATATGCTTGATAGGAGGAGAATAAAATTTAAGCAGTTTATTATTAAAATGATTTGCAGATTTATCAAGTATGCTTATCTTTGCCACCCGTAATTAGGAAAAATTAAAAGAACAAGATAGATCATGAAAAAAGGAATTCATCCGGAAAACTATCGGTTAGTCGTTTTCAAAGATATGTCAAACGAACATACCTTTATTACCCGTTCGACTGCCGCATCAAGAGAAACTATTGAGATCGACGGTGTTACTTACCCGCTGTTGAAAGTGGAAATTTCGAACACCTCGCATCCGTTCTACACTGGTAAAATGAAACTGGTCGACACCGCCGGTCGTGTGGATAAGTTTATGACCCGCTACCAGAAACACATGGACAAACGCAAACAATAATATTTGCTGCTGTTTGAGAAAGCCTCGTATTTTTGGTACGGGGCTTTTTTATTTAAACTTATTCAGTGGCGCATTGTTTTATATGCTAAAGTGGCATTGTCACGCCAGATTGTTAAAATGTGACCTGCCTTGCATCAACGAAAAGGTCTTGGCACGGGAATTGAATAGTTAGTGGCTATGCTTCGGGAAAAGAGATTCCCGACAAATTGACATATTATCCGATTATGGACGATTCAAAACACAGAAATAAAAATAGTTTCCTGCTCTCGGGGATTATGGAAGATCAGGGGGAATATATTCCAATCCTGGCCGATGGCGACGATGAGGATATTCTCTCGGTAGTGGTTCCCGAATGGCTGCCAATATTACCGCTTCGCAACACGGTCCTCTTCCCGGGGGTCGTGATGCCAATTACCGTTGGGCGACAGAAATCGCTCAAGTTGATCCGCGAAGCTTATGCCGGCTCCAAACTGATTGGTACCGTAGCACAGCGTGAGGGGCAAATCGAAGATCCGACCCTCGATGAGTTGTATGCTACAGGTACCATGGCCGAAGTATTGAAGATCCTCGAAATGCCCGACGGCACCACTTCAGTCATTATACAGGGAAAGAAAAGGTTCAGGCTGGGCGAGGTATTCGAAACAATGCCTTATCTCAAGGCAACTGTCCACCCGTTGCAGGAAATTATTCCTGATACGACCAGTCACGAATTCTCGGCCGTTATCGAGTCGCTGAAAGATCTTTCGCTGAAGATTGTCAAGTTTTCGGGGAATGTTCCGCCAGAGGCGCAGTTTGCAGTTAAGAATATCGAGAATATTACTTTTTTGGTCAATTTTATTTGTAACAACACCGACCTGAACAGTGCCGAGAAACAGGAACTGCTCGAACTGGACGACATTGGCGAACGGAGCACCCGTTTGCTTACCTATCTGGTGCGTGAGGTGCAGATGCTCGAACTGAAAAAAGATATCCAGCGCAAGGTGAAGATTGATATGGATCAGCAGCAGCGCGAATATTTGTTGCACCAACAAATCAAAACCATTCAGGATGAGCTGGGTGGAAGCCCCGCCCAACAGGAGATTGACGAACTGAAGAAACGGTCGGAACCCAAAAAATGGGGCGAGGCTATCCAGAAAGTGTTCGACAAAGAGTTGTCGAAACTGGTTAGGATGAACCCTGCGGCCGGCGAATATTCGGTGCAGGTGGGCTATCTCGATACCCTGTTGAACCTGCCGTGGAACGAATATACCGATGACAATTTCGACCTGAAACATGCGGAGAAGATTCTGGAAGAAGACCATTACGGACTCGATGCCGTGAAGGAACGTATTATTGAGCATCTGGCCGTATTGAAATTGAAGGGCGATATGAAGTCGCCGATTATCTGTCTGTATGGCCCTCCCGGAGTGGGCAAGACCTCGCTGGGGCGTTCGGTAGCCCGTGCGCTGGGGCGTAAATATATCCGTATGAGCCTTGGCGGTTTGCACGACGAATCGGAAATCCGTGGCCACCGCAAGACCTATATTGGTGCAATGCCCGGCAGGATAATCCAAAACCTGATTAAGGCAGGGTCGTCGAACCCGGTCTTCATTCTCGATGAGATTGATAAGGTGTCGAAAGATTTTCATGGCGACCCCGCTTCGGCATTGCTCGAAGTACTCGATCCGGAGCAGAATTTTGAGTTTCACGATAATTATTTGGATCAGGATTACGATCTGTCGAAGGTGATGTTTATTGCAACGGCCAATACCATTTCCACCATTCACCCGGCTTTGCGCGACCGCATGGAGATGATCGATGTCAGCGGTTATCTGCTCGAAGAGAAGACCGAGATTGCCCGCCGGCATTTGGTACCGCGACAGTTGGAGAATCATGGGTTGGCCAAAAATGCCATCGCCTTTCCGAAAGATACTCTGGTGAAGATTATCGATCAATACACCCGCGAGTCGGGGGTACGCGAACTCGATAAACAATTGGCCAAAGTGGTGAGACGCGTGGCACGTAAGATTGCATCGGAAGATGATTATAACAAGAAACTGAAAGATGCCGATATCCGCGAATACCTTGGTGTGCCCCGCTTTACCAAAGAGGGCTACGAAGGAAACGAATATGCGGGCGTGGTTACCGGTTTGGCGTGGACAGCAGTAGGGGGCGAAATCCTCTATGTCGAAACCAGTCTGAGCCCCGGTAAAGGCAAATTCACCATCACCGGTAACCTGGGCGACGTGATGAAGGAGTCGGCTACCATTGCCCTCGAATATCTGAAATCGCATGCTGCATTGCTGGGGTTACAATCATCGGTTTTCGAAAAATGGGATGTCCATATTCATGTTCCCGAAGGGGCAATCCCAAAAGATGGGCCTTCGGCCGGTATTACCATGGCTACGGCTCTGGCTTCGGCTTTTACCCAACGTAAGGTGAAAAAAGGGCTGGCCATGACCGGCGAGATTACCCTTCGCGGGAAAGTGCTGCCTGTAGGCGGTATCAAAGAGAAGATTCTGGCTGCCAAAAGGGCCGGCATCAAGGAGATAATCCTCTCGGAACAAAATAAAAAAGATTTGGAAGAGATTAAAGAGGCTTATATCAAAGGATTGAGTTTTTATTTTGTCGAAAATGTAGGCGATGTGCTTCAACTGGCATTGCTTAACGAGAAAGTGAAGCATCCGTTGGAAATCGCATAAGTGATCGCGACAGAAGTTTAAAGGGTAGCCCGCTTTCCGATGGAGAGCGGGTTGTTTTTTGGGACGAATTCTCATCGTTAGTGATTCTACGAATCTGTATTCCGGTCTTTACTGGTGTGTTTGTATGAAAGGATTTTTCAGGAATCCTTCACAGGGAGCCGGGTAAGTTTGTCGGGAAAAGGAACGCGTAGAACAAAGAATCAACTCACTGATTATCGATTGATGATAAACAAAACAAGCACATCCGAAAAAGCGGTGCAATTTTGTATTATCGTTCACCGCTTTTGTTATTTTTAGCGTTACAAATCATAAAGCATGAAACTGAATCGTTTTCTTACCACTTTGCTCATCTTTTTTTCGTTGGCCGTATCGGCATTTTCACAAACCAATTCACCGCTGATGAAATCGTTTCATGCTATTTCGAGCCACGATTTATTGCGATATGCCGATGAGTTGAGTGCAGCGAAATATCGTGGCCGTCTGTCAGGGTCGCCGGGTTACGAAGCGGCTGCCCGTTGGGTCGCTTCCGAGCTGAAAGCTTCGGGGGTTCAACCTCTTTTACCCGACAGTGGCTGGTTGCAGTGGTTTCCTAATGCTTATACCGAGGTGTTGTCGCCCGGTTCACTGGAAATGCTCCCTTCGAAAGGCGAAAAAGGTAAAAAATATAATTTCCCCGACGACTATTTCCCTGGTTCCAATTCCGCATCGGGAAAGGTATCGGGCGAGGTGGTTTATGCCGGGTACGGCATCACGGCCCCCGAACTGGGCTACGACGACTATGCCGGTATCGATGTGAAAGGAAAGATACTGCTGATAGAGAGCGGGACACCCTATACCCGCAACGACACTGCTTTGTTGCGCTGGGAACCTTACAGCTATCATCGGTATAAGTTCAAACGGGCCAAAGAGGCGGGTGCAACAGCCATTTTGTATGTTGGACGGGTAGCCAATCCCAATACCTCGTATCTCGATAACTTTCTGACTGCACATATTGATGAGAAGGTGGCCGACGACCTTTTGTCGGGGGCCGGGAAGTTGTATGCCGACCTGCGCAAGCAAATTGCCGAAAGGATGAAACCCATTTCGTTTGCTTTGGGCCGAAAAATAAAGTTGACTGCATCGACCCTGCACTTTCCCGATTCGCGTTCGTGCAATGTCGTAGGTTTTATCGAAGGAAGTGACCCCATGCTAAAGCATGAGGCGATTATCGTTGGGGCCCATCTCGATGCGGTTGGCCATCCCGGTGCATTATTCCCCGGGGCACTCGACAATGGTTCAGGTTCGGCCGATATTCTGGCAGCAGCCAAAGCATTGGCCGCTTCGGAAGTTCGACCGGCAAGGAGTATTATTTTCCTCTTTTTTGGGGGCGAAGAGTGCGGGTTGTATGGTAGTAAAAAATGGGTCGACGAAAACCTGTGGCCCAAAGAGAAAGTCCTTTGTATGATCAATCTCGATATGGTGGGCAATGGTACCGGTTTTCATCTGGCCAACGGAAAGAGCTATCCCGAATTGTTTGCCCCTTTTGCCGAAGCCAACGAGAAATATATTCATCGGGAACTGGGCAGTTCGGAGTTTCGGGTCAATTACGGTCGCCCGCGTACCGACGGGGCGGTTTTCGACAAAGCCGGCTACAGAACATTGAGCCTCTATACTACCGGAACCGTTAAGCCGGTCTATTATCACCATCCGTTAGATAATAGTGATGTGTTAACGCCTGAAATAATGGAAGATGCAGCAAAATTACTCTATTTGGGAATCCTCGAAACGGCCAATCGTCGCGAACTTTCCACCCTTCTCTTGCCCTCAAAACAGGAAGCATTTATAACTTATCCGAAAAATTTATTACCATGAAAATTAAAATTTTTGCCCCCTTTCTTCTATTGATAATCCCTTTCTTATCAATTGCCCAGCACGAAACGGCCCCGAAAGTGGAAACCGTTACCCCGTTCAAGAACCTCTTTCAGTTTCAAAATTTTTATCTGGCCGGACAGCCAACACTCGAAGAGCTGGAGTGGTTGAAAAGCAAAGGGGCTACCAAGGTGGTAAGCTTGCGCTCGGAAAGCGAAATCAGCGAGTTTACCGGGATGGCTTTTAACGAAGAAGAGGTTGTGGGCAAACTGGGAATGGAATTTGTTCATCTTCCGGTTGACGGACAAAAAGATTATACGCCCGAAAAGCTGGAGGCTTTTGCCAGATTGTTGAACCATACTGATACAATAGTGGTACACTGTGCCGGAGCCGGGCGGGTGTCCGACTTTATGATGGCCTGGCTGATTAAGACACAGGGATATAGTGTCGCCGAAGCTACCGAAGTAGGCAGACAATTGAAATTCTCCCTTCCGTTGGAGAAGCTGATTGGCACGAAAGTAACCATAGGAGAATAATATCAGACTGTTGTACTTTGAGTAAGTTTAATCGCTACTCCTTTATCAGATATAACTTGTTCTCTTCAACCAGATAGTAGAGCGGTGCAATTTTAATTTTGGGATAGCGTGTTCTGAGCCGTTTGGTTTCGCTGAGGATAAAATCGACTTCACTGCCAATTTCGAACATCGGGGCAAAGTGCATGAAATGTTCTTCGGCACGGTCTCGTTTCCAGCCGGCCCTCTCTACCAACCCGTCGATAAACTCTTGTCGGCGCGAGACCAGATTGACCATTCCACAGTTGTTATGCCCAATCAGCACCATATGCGATACTTGTCCAACGGCAATGGCATACGAGACTTTAAACTCGCTTGGCCGAAGATTGGCTCCACCGGCACGGATGATAAAAGCGAAATTGTCGGGCATATGCAAGTGTTTGCGGTTGTCCATACACATTCCCACCAGCAGTTCGGCTTTGGTGTAGCTTTCGAATGGCTTATCTAAGTTATGGTATTCGAGCAACTTTCCGATAGGGGTGTCGCAGTATTCAGGAAGGATATCATCGGCAGTGTGAATCGAAATCAGATGACTGTTCATATATTTTTATTCGTGAAGGCGTAAATTGATTTAAAAACCACCATTGGGTCGCTTTTTATTGGCTATTGTTTGCAATCTTGGGCAATTTTCTCCAGTTTATTGGGGTCAAAACCGTTTTGCCGGGCTATATCGACCAGATGTTGGTAAATGGTTTCATCCAATTCTTTTTCGCGGGCCAGAATCCAAAGGTATTCGCGCGACGGGTCGCCCACCAGCGCATAACGGTAATTTTCGTCGAGGGCAATAATATAATAGTTTCCGGCAAAGGGCCAGAAAAAGGTTACTTTCAGCCTTCCGGGAAAATTTTTGTCGGGCACCCAGGCACTCCCTTTGGCCGTTTCGGCTTTCGATGGGTCGTTGCTCCTAAATCCTTTATTCAACACCTCAATTTTGCCGTTTTTCTTTAGCGAATAGTTAGCTGTTACACATTCGAGCCCTTTCTCGAAACGGTTGGGGAAACGGGCAATTTCGTGCCATTGTCCCAAATAGCGGTTGATGTCGACTTTCGGTACAGTGGTAAGATCGGTCGCCTTTGTGCATGAATGGAATATCAAAAGGCCGAATACCATAATAATTGTGCGCATGGTTCAAATTTTAACTTCTGGTGGGTGTACGTCCGAATTGGAAGAAGGTAACTGAAACTGCATTTTATTTTACGGCAAGTTATTCACCAAAGCGAACGGTTTCGAGTTGGGCTAACGTTGCTGTAACTTCAGTGCCTCGGTAATTTTACGCAATGCGGGGCTGCCAATATCCCAATAATTGGTATGGCCGCCAGGCCAGAACCAGAGTGATTTACGTGGAATTGGATTGTCGGTTAACCCTTTGCCAAAGATTCGTTGCATGGGGCCACCAACGAAATCGGAAGTAAAATAGATATTGGTCCAGCGGGTTTCGGCAAAAAGGGCTGCATGATGCAACAGCTTGACTACCCGTTTGCCTCCGGCAATGTCGTAAGGTTTCGAGTTATAATGGATTTTTCCGGTCTCTTTGTCGGTAACGGGCGGTGAGGCTGGAAATTCGCGCTGCTCCTTTAATTGGTCGAAGGTAACATTCGATACCATCAGATAATCGGCATGGCTTAGCGCTGCGCCAATCGTCACCAAATCGGTTATTAGCCACGGATGGCCAATGGCCCGTTGTTGTTGCCAACAGTGGTACTGGCATGCCTGAAAAGTGTCCGGATGTTCAATCTCCTTTTTGCCCGCGCTGTACAGTTCCATCTCTTCCATTGCCGACTGGTCGATAAGGGCAACATTTTCGTGCAGCGCGTTCATCTCATTCCATAGCAGCCTGAGAAGATCGTAGGCGACCACACTGCCCAGACTATGGGCGACTACGATAATACGGTCGTATTTTTGATCCCCTTTCCGTTCGTGCAACCGCTTCAGGAAGGCAATGCCTTGTTGGCGGATATTGCTTCGCTCGCCCACATTGCCGGGTGTAGGGGTGAAGTAACGCCCTGCATCGCCTACCGAGTTAAGGAAACCGGTTTTGATGGCGTTGCCCAGGACCCCAACGATAATTGCAACAGTACCAATGGAGTAGAACGATTTGATGGTGGCAAATTGGTCGACATAATAAATAATGGACAGGGCTGCAATGGTAAGAAATACCAATCCAAACACGGTGTACCAAACCTGGCGGAGACGTTGTGGAACTTTTCCGGGCGACGTGGTTATCAGTTTGATAAGCCAGGTGGTAAAATCGCTGATGCTGGTGCCGCGCATATTGTGTGCCCAGTAAAATTCATAAAAGTCGGTTAAGGGGCGTTTCCGCGATGCACTCAGGCTTAGCCGGCGGGTTTCGTAGCTCTCCGATACGCCATCAGGTTTGCTGCGTACCACTGTATGTGCTTCGCTGGGGTCGGTGGCCGACAAGTGGTGTTTAATGCCATCGACAAACGAGCGTAGGGTATCCATTGGCCGTTGTTCGCCCATTCCGTGAATAATAACTACGGCCTGCCGTTCGATTTTATGCTCCGATGTTGAATGTTGTTCGTCTTTCATTATGGATTTCTTTCAAATGATTTATCTTTTATTTCTACCGAATTGAATGGCAGCAGGATAAAGATAATCTATTTTGAAGCATAAGGCAAGTACGGGACTATTCACCATTTAACAACCGCTGAAATAAATCAGCAAATTGTCCTGCATGAAATCCGTCGACCAATGCATGATGGGCATGAAGCGAAACCGGCATTACCAGATGCTGCGGGGGACCGGTCATCTTTCCGAACGAAATTTTGGGGCAACTGTCTTTGAATGCGGAGTGGCTGGCATGTTCGAGTGCTGTGAATTTCAGCCAGGGAACTGCAGAGTAATGTATCACATTTTCGCCCGAAACGGCAGGGTTTAACCCTTTCTCGCTTTGTACCTTTTTGATAATGGTTTTGGCATTGGCCGAAAAGAGCTCGAAGTTTCGTTCAAACGGAATGTAGGAGAAACCGAAAGTGCCATCGGGGCGCAATATGGTTGGCGAGGCATCGATACGGTCGTAATCGTAAACCTTGTCGCCTTCGATGCGAAGCCTGAGTGAAGCTGTTTGGTTGACTGCGGCCAGCGACTGGTACAGATACCACAAAAAAAAGGAGTATCCGTTGGTTTTGCAGTAATGGTAGCCTTTGGTACAATCGACTTCGAAAGTGACACCAAAAAAAGGGTGATCGAACTGCCTGAAAAAGTGATAATGATCTTTTCGTGGCCACTCCTCGATATTGATTTGATGTTTATTCATTGTGTAAATTATTCTTTGACCGGTTCAATTAAATCCCACAGGTTCCCATAGAGGTCGGCAAATACGGCAACTTTTCCATACGGTTCTGTTACGGGTTTGCGGACTATAGTTACTCCCATATGGCGAAGATGCTGATAGTCGCGTTCGAGATTGTCGGTTTCGAGAAAAAGAAATACTCTTCCGCCCGATTGCCTTCCGACCGTTTGTAATTGCTCCTCGCCAACCGCTTTGGCCAGCAACAATGCGGCAGAACCTTCGCCTTCCGGTTTAACCACAACCCACCGTTTGTTGTCGTTTATCCACGTGTCTTCGATAAGTTTAAAGTTGAGTTTGCCGACATAGAAGCCGATGGCTTCGTCGTAATCGTGGACCGTTAGCGCAACTTTAGCAATCGTTTGGTTCATTTTCGGCGAAATATTTTGCGGAAAATAAACATGGCAAGCAGTGCTGACCCGATAATAATTAAAATTCCAACCATAGCGAACCCAAAGAGAAGCCAGTTTGGATGGCTTAGTGCTTTTGAAACCATAATAACCTTGCCGCGGAGCGCTTCAACGTTCTTTACTTCCCGTTGGTTGATTTCGCCGGCAGACGATATCTCGAGTTGCGCCAACTGGGTTAAAAATCTTTGCTGAATAGCACCTTCGAGGCTGAAAATATGAATCTCATCGACAAAAGGGGCAACCCGGTTGATATCGTGTACCAGTTCAGGCCATGTCAGCACTTTCAGTGTGGTATCGACACCGCCGCCGGTACTGCCCAACGCCACATAGCGGGCTTTGGGGGCGAGGGCATAGGTTTGAAGAATACCATCCGGATTTCCCATAAAAGAGGTATAAAGCATGGGTATCTCTTTTTCGACGGGAACATCGATAATTTGTGTAAACTGCTGTAATGCTGTTGTGCCATTGGCTACTTCGTCCTTGATAAATGGAATGACGTAACTCTCAACTCTGAACCCATCTGATTTGATGATTTGCAGCAATTCATTGTATTTTGTTTTTCCCTCTTCGAGCGGAGAACTATCGTACAGGCGGCTGTACATCTTGCCAACCGCTTTCAACGGGTTCGATTTAAGCATCAGGATATCTTTCATGTCGAATTCGAGATCGATACCTATCCCCGATAGAACCAGCCCGTTGCTGTCGGCCCATTGTTTGATTTCGCGGTAACGCCGAATGGCGGTGTCTCCATTTCCGCTGTAAAACCAGTATCCCTCTTCTTCGGGCAACAGCAGCCAGGCTACAACAGGTATTCCGGCATGATTCAATTGTCTGATGATTTCGGCCCGTTCGGGGGTACAATCCATAATTCCCATGCGGATTTCGGCTTTCATCGCTACAAGTGTCGGAATCAGGGTCGTGTCGCTAAAGAGTTGTTGCAGTGCGGGGCTTTTCATCTCGTTAAAAAACGAAAAGGTCGGTTTGGCCTGACTGCCTAACCCGATGGATAATAATATCCAAAGGAAAAATAGTTTTGGTTTCATTGCGATTGGTTTTGGCTAAAGATAGAAAGAAATTTTACAGCAAATCGCCTTTATACCGGGATGAATGGTTGCTTGTGACGGGTGTGTCAAAAAGGAAGTTCCGGCACCTGGCCGGGAGCCAGTGTGGCCGGAACCTATCGTAGCAGGGGGTGATTGATCATTTATTCATTGGCGGAACAAAAAAATCATCGCGTGTAAGGTTGCACTTTTGGGCTATGCTTTTGCAATAAGCGAGCCTTCCGGCGTTGAGGTTTCGGGAGTCGGAGCCGAAAGTAAATTTCAATCCGGCTTCCTTGGCCATCAGGATAAACTTTTCGTGAGGAGTATGAGCCATATCGTTAATTTCGATAGCAATGTTACGGGCTTTGGTTGCTTCGATAATGGTTTCCATCCGTTTGTCGGTCCAAAGGGTGTAATAGTCTCGGGCAATACAAACCGGAAGAAAGAGCGGCCAGCCCAAAATGGTGATTGGTTCGTTTTTCAGAATGTCAAGTGTGTAGTTCATATAACGTTCCATAAATTCTTCGGTATCCTCAACATAAGTGGTCAGTTCGTAAATGCGCTGGAAATCGTCGTTCTCCAGTGGAATGGTTTGCGGATCCATCAGGATATAATCGAGCCGGTTAAGCAATTCGGGCGAGAATTGTAATATCCAGTTGGGCGTAAGTGGTTGCAGCCCCACAAACACGGGATATTTTCTCAATTCGTCGATGTACTTTTTCAAATCAGTATCATCTTTTATGGCCCAAACTGCCGGATGTTCAACGATTCCGAATTTAACATTTCGTTTAGCGGCAAGTTCCATGGCCTGTTCGATGGTGAACTCGGGAGTGAGATGCACGTGAAGATCCATCAACGGGAAACTTTCGTTGGCAGAGGAGGCCGAATGTAACATTAGAGGGGCGAGCATCATTAGGGTTCCGGCCATTCCGGCATATTGGGCAAACGTTCTTCTCTTCATCTTGCAGTTTCGATAAATATGAGTTGGTATAATGAATATTTTTTAATTGATACGCGTGTTATTTTTTTATGATAAGACTGAACCTGCATAGCCCTGATATTGTTTATGAATGACAGTTTAGTCGTGCAAAACCCTTATTCATTATCAATGAAAATGATAAACAGTAAAGGCAAATGCAGAGATTGAAATATTGAAAAAAACAATTAAGTTTGATTGACTTAATCTTCGGACAATTATGAATCCACGCTTACGACAGGTTATTGCAGTGTTCGGTATTTTGTTTCTTGGATTTCTATCCTATTATTTCAGTAATCTGCTCGCCTATATTTTGATTGCGGCTGTGTTGTCGTTACTGACCAGGCCTATAGTCCAAAAACTGAGAAAGTTTAAATTCAAAAGATTTCAATTGGGAAACAGTGGTGCAGCTTTGATTACACTACTGATTGTCTGGCTTTCCGTAATCATTTTTTTCTCCATTTTGATACCGCTTGTCGCTGTAGAAGTGAAACAACTGTCAGCCATCAATATGGACGAGGTGATGCGATATATCGATGCGGCATCGGTTCAGTTGAGAGAACAATATCCCAAACTGATGTCGGTTTTTCCAGGTGACGGAAACCTGGAACCTTACATCGAGAAGCAGTTTTCATCGTTACTCAATCTGGGGCGCGTAAGCGATCTCTTCTCCAAAGTGGCCAGTGTTGCCGGAAACCTGTTTCTAATGGTATTTTCCGTGTCATTCATTCTTTTCTTTTTTTTGAAGGACGAGGAGCTATTCTCAACCTGGATATTGGTAATGGTTCCCGAAAAATTTGAAAGCAGAACCAGTAAGACGATGGATAAAGTAGGCAATTTGTTGAAACGATATTTTGTTGGCATGTTGCTCGAAATTCTCGGTGTGATGATACTTACGGTGATTGGCCTTACCATTGCTGGCCTAAACTTTGGCGATGCCGTTATTGTAGGGGTTTTTGCCGGTTTGCTAAATATAATTCCCTATCTGGGTCCATGGATCGGCGGAGTTTTTGGTTTAGTTGTGGTAATTGCCAATAACCTTCAATCCAGTTTTACCGAAGTGACTTTACCATTGATGTTTTTTGTCCTGATTGTGGTGATGATGGTACAGTTTATCGACAATATGTTTTTTCAGCCCGTTATCTATTCGAGCAGTGTCAAGACCCACCCACTTGAAGTTTTTTTTGTGATTTTGATGGCCGGTAGTTTTGCCGGTATTCCGGGAATGATTTTGGCAGTTCCGGCTTATACCGTTATAAGAACGATTGCCGGAGAATTTTTGTCGGAATTTAAATTAATACGGCATCTTACTGCTTCCAGCGGGAAGCAGGGTGAATGAGTGGCGAACAATTTTTGGTTAGATCTGTTGCTTAAAAAGAAATAAATCACATATTTTGTAATCACTACAAATATATAGAAGGATATACTTTGAGTTTAAATATCGGGTTTTCAGACTTCTGTATTTTAGTTGTAATCTGTGTGGATGTTAAAGAACTACTAATTGACTAAATAATTCAATAAATGTGATGGACGTACGAGATATCAACTGTTGGTTTGTTGAGGTAATTGACATTTATTACGGCGATATTTTAGCGAACGGATAGTAATTTATAATTAGAATAAATAAAAATTTCTAACTCCTGGTCTATGGAAAAAAGTAAAAATGCTCGCAGGGACTTTCTGAAATCATTTGGAGTGGCTTTGGGTGCGGCAGGGGCTGCTGCACCTGTCTTGCTTTCCTCCTGCAGCAGCAAAGTTCAGACTGCATCGGGTGGGAAGATTAAATTGCTCACATCGAGTGGTGAGTTGGTTGAGGTGGATGCATCATTGTTGAAACCATCGGAATTGCCTTCGCTCACCGAAAATCAGAAACGAGGCCGCAAAGGGCTTGAAGGGAAAAGTTGGGTTTTGGTCGTCGATTTGTCGAAATGCCGGAATGCCCGTAAATGTATGGATGCCTGTCAGTCTCATCATCAGCTCAGGCCCGAGCAGCATCATGTGAATGTATTGCAGATGAAGACTTCGGATCACACTGCTCCTTTCTTTATGCCTAAACATTGTCAGCATTGCGACAACCCACCCTGCACGAAAGTTTGTCCGGTGAATGCCACTTTTAAACGTGAGGACGGAATTGTGCTGATAGACAACGAACGTTGTATCGGTTGCCGTTTCTGTATTGCAGCATGTCCCTATTCAGCAAGGGTTTTCAACTGGTTTGAACCTCGCGATGCCGAGAAATATGAAGGGGTAACTTACAATATTGAGACAAATGTTCCACAAAAAAAGGGAACGATTTCAAAATGTCTTTTCAGTGCCGACCGGCTACGCGAAGGCAAACTTCCAACCTGTGTATCGGCTTGTCCAAATGGGACTTACTGGTTTGGAGACAGAAATGAAGATGCTGTAACCAATGGTACCACCAAAGAGACTACCAGTTTCAGTAAACTGATAAAAGATAACGGTGCATTTACCTTGATGGAAGAGTTGGGTACCAAGCCCCGTGTTTACTATCTGCCTCCCAAAGACCGTACTTTCCCGTTCGATGGCACCTTAATTGGGAATGATCACAAAGTTTAACCTGCTAATCCTTTGATGAATGGAAAAAATAAAATCTCCTGAAGAATCGAGAAAAGCGCTCGATAAGATTTTTAAGGATTTAACCCGTTCGATTCTGCACAAAGATGAGTTTGCGCGGTTTTGGATATTTATACTGGCGGTGTTTGCTATCGTTGGGGTTTGGGGTTTTATTCTTCAGTTTCAGCGTGGACTGGGTGTAACCGGAATGCGCGACTACGTTTCGTGGGCCATCTACATTGGCAACTTCGTCTTTTTTGTAGCGGTAAGCCTTATCGGGTTTCTGGTTAGTTCGACCATGCACTTGCTGCATATCGACTGGGCCAAGCCAATATCGAGGGTTGCCGAGCAGGTAGCGATTGCTGCAGTGGCACTCGCCGGCGTGATTATCGTAATGGATATGGGGCGTCCCGACAGGTTACTGAATGTTTTCCTTAACGGCAGGTTTTCGTCGCCAATACTTTGGGACGTAACGGTAATCACTACCTATCTGGCGATATCCGCGTTGTTGTTTTATTTGCCGTTGATACCAGATTTGGCGCTGCTCCGCGACCGCCTGACCGGAGTACCGAAATGGCAAATGAAAATTTATTCCATCCTGTCGCTGGGGTGGAACGGCGATGAAAAACAATTCAAAACCATAGCCCATGCAATGAGGGTTTTGATGATACTGATTGTTCCGGTAGGGTTATCCATCCACACGGTCACTTCGTGGCTTTTTGCCTCGACTCTACGTGCAGGCTGGGACACAACCATTTTTGGGCCATATTTTGTTTCCGGAGCTTTTGTTGCAGGTGCCGCGGCCGTTATCATGGTGATGTATGTTTACCGTCTGCGTTACCGTTTGAAAAGCTATTTCACCGACTATCATTTCGATCAAATGGGTAAACTGATGGTATTTGTCTGTCTGGTTTATCTCTATTTCAATATCAACGAATTTCTGGTGCCGGGTTACAAGATGAAAACTGCCGAAGGGATTCACCTTAATACCCTTTTCAGCGGGCGTTATGCCGGAATGTTTTGGTTTGCGCAGATTGGCGGTATTGTGTTGCCGGTTATCCTGTTGCTGTTCCGCTATTTCAGGCGCCCGTTTATGCTGACTGTTATTTCAGCGATTGTTCTGGTTGCATCGTGGTTCAAACGTTACATTATCGTTGTTCCCACCGAGGAACATCCATTCCTGCCCATTCAGAATGTCCCTGAAAATTTTGTCCACTATTCGCCTACCAGCCATGAGATCGTTATTACGGTTTTCCCGATTGTAGTGGCTATTATGATAATCACCATTCTGGCCAAACTCTTCCCGGTAATATGTATTTGGGAGTATGCCGAGCAACAGGGAATTGATAAAAGCTATCTTGCTGAAACACCTAAAAGCAGTACACTATGAAAAAAGATATTCGATCAATTTTGCTCCTGCTTCTTTTTATTCTCCCTTTTGCCCTTTCGGGACAGGAATGGGAAGTTCCGGCTGATCAGAAAGAGTTGAAGAACCCGCTGGAATACAACCGCAAGCATGTAAAAGAGGGAAAGGCTATTTATATGGCCAATTGCAAATCATGCCATGGCGATCCCGGAAAGAACAATGCGTTGGCTTTGGTTCCACCGCCTCCGGACCCATCATCAGAAAAGATGATTGCCAACAGCGAAGGCATGCTTTTTTACAAAATCACGCAAGGGAGGGTCGCAATGCCGGCTTTTGCCAATACATTGACCGAAGATCAACGCTGGAAGGTTATTTCTTTTCTAAAGAAATTTGATCCGGTCAATGCAGGAATCCCGGTTGATGATCAGCCTATCAGGGCACGTTTGGTTGCCGAGGTAAACAGTCAGGATACCACCATACAGATGAATGTTCAGGCCGAGAATGTGCCCGGGGCATTCACACCGCTGGATGGCGGTACGGTATTGGTAAAGGTGAAAACCACCTTTGGTGCCCTCGAAGTGGGAAGTGCCAAAACCAATCCGTCAGGTGCGGCTTCCTTCCGTTTTCCAAAGGATTATCAAGGTGATGCCGAAGGCAAGGTAAGCCTCGAGGTGATGCTGACCGATGAGTATCTGGCCGATACGGTAAGGATTGCCGGCGCGCAGATTGCCAAGGCCCATCAGCCTGAAAATCTGTTTGCCGAAAGGGTGCTTTGGTCAACCAATGACCGGACACAGTGGTGGTTGATAATCAGCTATGTCTCGGTAGTAGCTGGTGTCTGGTTGGCTATCGGATATATTGTTTTTCTCTTGGTCAGAATCAAACGTTCCGGGAAAGCCTGAGGGCCTCAACGGTAGCAATTTATCGGTGAATGAATATTTTTTATCTGCTCATAGGTGTAAGTCTGTTGGTGGCGATGATTTTCCTCGGTATTTTCATCTGGGCAGTAAAAAATGGTCAGTTCGACGACAATGAAACGCCACCTTACCGGATTCTTTTCGATGATGATAAACCGGAAGAAAATGAAACCAATAATGAAAAAGAAACAAAATAACCTGATATAACTTATGGAAAATCAGAAGTTTTATTACGACAACAAAATTGTAAAGCTCTTTGTACTGGCCACGATTATCTGGGGTGTGGTAGGTATATTGGCCGGTTTGCTGATTGCATTGCAACTTGCGTTTCCGGTATTCAACCTGGGCCTCGAGTTTACCTCGTTTGGCCGCGTGCGCCCCATCCACACCAATGCCATCATTTTTGCCTTTGTGGGAAATGCCATCTTTGCCGGTGTTTACTATTCGATGCAAAGATTGCTGAAAACACGTATGTTCAGCGATGTGCTGAGCCGCATCAATTTCTGGGGGTGGCAGCTCATTATTGTGCTGGCAGCACTGACACTGGTACTTGGTTTTACAACCTCGAAAGAGTATGCCGAGCTGGAATGGCCGATTGATATCCTTATCGCAGCAATTTGGGTCATCTTTGGCTGGAATATGATTGGCACTATCCTGATTCGACGTGTGCAACATATCTATGCCGCCATTTGGTGGTATATTGCCACCTTCCTTGGTGTAGCAATGCTGCATGTAGTCAATTCATTCGAGTTGCCTATTTCGCTTTTCAAAAGCTACTCCATCTATGCCGGAGCGCAGGATGCTGTTGTACAGTGGTGGTATGGCCACAATGCAGTAGCCTTCTTTTTGACTACGCCGTTCCTTGGGCTGATGTATTATTATCTGCCGAAGGCGGTGAACCGGCCTATCTATTCATATCGTTTGAGTATCATTCACTTTTGGTCATTGATTTTTCTTTACATGTGGGCCGGACCGCACCACTTGCTTTATCAGGCATTGCCCGAATGGGCGCAGGCGCTGGGTACCACCTTTTCGGTGATGCTGATTGCTCCATCGTGGGGCGGGATGATCAACGGTTTCCTTACTTTACGCGGAGCATGGGATAAAGTACGTGACAGTGCTGCCCTTAAATTCTTTGTTGTGGCCCTGACCGCTTATGGTATGGCTACTTTCGAGGGGCCAATGATGTCGCTCAAAAATGTCAATTCGATAACCCACTTCACTGACTGGACAATTGCTCATGTACACATTGCCGGCATGGGTTGGAACGGCGGTTTGGTTTTTGGGATGCTCTACTGGCTGGTACCGGTGATTTTCCGCACCAAGCTATTCTCGAATAAGTTGGCTAATATGCACTTCTGGATCTCTACACTGGGAATTTTGGTGTATGCCATCCCATTGTACTGGGCGGCTGTTACCCAGTGGCTGATGTGGCGCGAATATACACCTGAAGGGTTCCTTGCTTATCCGAATTTTCTGGAAACGCTGACCCAGATATTGCCAATGTATACCCTCCGCGTTGCAGGTGGGCTATTCTATCTGATAGGTTTCCTTTTCTTTGCCTATAACATGTTTAAAACCATAGCAGCCGGAAGTTTTGTTGCTGACGAAGCGGCCGAAGCCCCTGCACGTGTAGATCATGGTCCGATTGATAATGACAAAGAAACTGTGCACCGTTGGCTCGAACGGCGCGGTGCCAAGTTTGCCATTGTTGCTTTTGTTGCGTTGGCGATTGGGGGTGCAGTGGAAATCATTCCGATGATCTTTATCAAATCGAATGTACCGACATTGAAAACAGTGACTCCTTACACTCCGCTTGAGCTCGAAGGCCGGGATATTTATATGAAAGAAGGATGTTATACCTGCCACTCGCAGATGATTCGTCCGTTCCGTTGGGAAACCGACCGTTATGGTGAGTATTCGAAAATTGGAGAATTTGTGTACGACCATCCCTATCTGTGGGGTTCACGCCGTACAGGTCCCGATTTGGCCAGAGCCGGAAATACAAGCAGTCCGATGTATAAAAATGCGGCGTGGCACTACAATCACCTGATGGATCCGCAACAGATGAACGAACAGTCCATCATGCCTAAATACGACTGGCTTGCCACGAAAGAGGTTGATTTGTCAATGACACCGGGCAAGATTAGGGCGATGAAAATGCTTGGTGTTCCGTATGCCGAAGGTTACGATAAAGTAGCAGTTGACGATCTGAAGAAACAGGCCGGGAAGATTGCTGCCGAACTGAAAACCTCGGGAATCGATATTGCACCGACCAAAGAAATGGTGGCCATGATTGCTTATCTGCATAAACTTGGGCGTGATATTGCTCCGGCCGACAGCTCAAATGCCTTCTTTGTTCCGGCCATGCCTTATGCCATTTCGCAGGAACCAAAAGCTAATGCCCATAAATAAAACAGGATGAAAATTGTAAGTAACATGTTGGAATCGATTGATGGGATTGGAAATTGGTACATTCTCGGTCTCCTGATTTTCTTTATCCTCTTTGTCGTGATAACCATCAGGGTGATGCGGCGTCCGGCCAAAGAGATGGACGAAAACGGCAAGTTGGTTCTCGACGATGATGAAAACAATAATGAAACCAGGTAACAAAATCGAAATACTATGACAACAGATAAACACGAACCGTTGGAAATGGAAACGGAACCAGGTTTTGACGGCACTCCCAAGATGGATATTGAAGAACACAGCTACGATGGGATTCAGGAACTCGACAATCCACCTCCAGGTTGGATAATGGCCATCTTTTATGTAACCATTGCCATGTCGATTTTTTATGCTGCCTACTATTTTTGGTTCAATGTGGGCGACCAACAGGATGCCGAATATGCCAGTGCCGTGAAGAAATATGAGGAAAAATACAAACCTCAGGGCGAACAGGGTGCATTGAGCCTGCTATCCGACGAAGCTTCGCTAACTGCGGGAGCCACCATCTATAAAGAGATGAATTGTGCTGCCTGTCATGGAATGGCTGCCGAAGGAAATGCCATCGGCCCCAATCTGACTGACGAATTTTGGATTCATGGGTGCAAATTCGATGAAATCTTCAACAGCATCAAAAATGGCTATCCGGCCAAAGGGATGACCGCTTTTAAAACTCAGCTGACTGATGAGAAACTGGCTCAGGTTACCAGTTACGTTGTAAGCCTTAAAGGTTCGAACCCTGCCAATGCGAAAGCGGCTCAGGGCGAAAAATGCGAATAATACCGATTCAAGAGAGATTCCCGGGGCATTTCCCTCCTGTCCAAGGAAGGCAATAAAATGTCCGGGAATTTCTTTTCAACTTATTGAATATGTCAGAAAAAGAGAGATCGTTCCGCGACAGGCCCATCAATATCGACGAGCAGGGGCACCGCAAATGGGTCTATGCCAAAAAACCTTCTGGGAAATGGTATCGTTACCGCACTCTCGTTAGTTGGATATTGCTTGCCTTTTTTCTCTTCGCACCGTTTATCAGAGTCGGTGGCTATCCACTGATTATGCTCGATATACCCGATCGGAAATTTATCATCTTTGGAGCTATCTTCTGGGCGCAGGATACCTTTATCCTGGCGTTGCTGATGCTTTCGTTTGTTCTTTTTATTATTCTTTTTACCGTCACTTTCGGAAGAATCTGGTGCGGCTGGCTATGCCCGCAGACCATTTTTCTTGAAATGGTTTTTCGTAAAATCGAGTTCCTCATTGAAGGCGATGTTGCCGAACGACGAAAATTGGACAACTCACCCTGGTCAACTTTAAAAGTTGCAAAGAAAAGCGTTAAACATGGCCTCTTCTTCCTGATATCGGTACTGATGACCAATGTTTTCCTGATGTGGTTTATTGGAAACGAAAAACTGTTTGCCCTCATTCGCGAACCCATCAGTGAACACCTTTCGGGATTTCTGATTATGCTGGTTATCTCTCTGGTATTCTACTGGATATACAGTTATTTCAGAGAACAGATTTGTACAATGGTTTGCCCTTACGGGCGAATGCAGGGTGTACTGCTCGATGGAAAATCGATTGTCGTTTCGTACGATTACAAACGGGGCGAACCACGTGGTGCAAAAGCCAATGGCGATTGTATCGATTGTCGTCGTTGCATTGCCGTTTGTCCTACTGCAATTGATATCCGTAATGGGACTCAGTTCGAATGTGTCAACTGTTCGGCCTGTATCGACGAATGCAATCAGGTGATGCAAAAGGTTGGAAAAGCAAAGAACCTGATACGTTACGACTCGGCCGAAGGGATTGAGAAAGGGCACAAGTCGGTGTGGAATACCCGAAACCGTGCTTACTCGGTTGTACTGTTGCTGCTGTTTGGTTTTTTCGTCTTTACCCTGACTACCCGCTCAGCCACCGAAACCAACATCTTGCGTACCCCCGGGTTGTTGTATCAGGAGAATAGCGATAACACGGTGTCGAATGTGTACAACATCAAAATCGTCAATAAAACGCACGAAAAGCGGGAGTTGAAACTGACGCTACTCTCGCCGGAAGGAAAAATACAAATGGCCGGCAACCATATGCTGGTCGGCGACCAAGGTCGTTTCGAATCGACATTTGTGTTGATACTGCCCCGTTCGGCGGTAAAACCCAAAACGATAGTTACCTTTGGCGTTTTTGAAGGCGACATATTGCTCGAAAAGGTTGAAGCAACTTTTGTCGGGCCCAAATAGAATCACTTTTGTAGAATAAAAATATTTGTCAATATGCGATTTACCTGGGGAACTGCCATTGCAATTTTTCTATTGTTGTTCATTGTAACGATGGTGTCGTTTGCTATTTTCGCTTACAATCAGGACGTTAATCTTGTTCATCAGGATTATTATGAAAAGGGAGTAGACTATAGCCAACAGATGGATCGCGATGCCCGCTCACTCCGGTTTGCCGGGCAGATAGGAGTTGAAACAGCCGGCGATGCTGTTGTTGTTTCTTTTCCCGAAACGATTAGCAGCCAGGCTGACAGTGTCGAAATACTCTTCTTCCGACCTTCGGATCATCATCTTGATAACCGAAAACATACCGCTATCGCTTCTGGAAAAGCCGTGTTGGGCGACATGAATTTGATAAGTGGGCGTTACATCATCAAATTGTCCTGGAATATGGAAGGAATGGAATACGAAGTTGATAAAGAGCTAATCGTCAAGTAATAATTATGGAACTACTTTGGTCGGCTTTGGCATTGGGGTTGATGGGAAGCTTTCACTGTGCCGGAATGTGTGGCCCTATTGCCATTGCTATTCCGCTACAAGGCAAAACCATACCGCTGAAAATTGCAGGTGGATGGTTATATAATATTGGCCGGGCCATTACTTATGCCATCATGGGGGCTCTTTTTGGCCTGCTTGGAAAGGGGTTACACCTCGTAGGATTCCAACAGGTGGTATCGGTGGTGATGGGGGCATTGATGGTGATCTCTGTTGCCTTTCCGGCACTTTTTGGCCGTTTAATGGTCGCCGAAAAACCTTGGTTCTCGGCCGTTTTTAATTTGAAGAAACGCCTGGGCAAAGCACTCTCCATTCGTTCGCTGGGCGGACTATTTCTGGTTGGCCTGCTTAACGGACTTTTACCTTGTGGGTTGGTTTACATCGCCATAGCCGGAGCAATTGCCTCCGGGGGACTATGGTTGGGTGCTGCTTATATGGTTTTATTCGGGTTGGGAACCATACCAATGTTGCTGGCCATCACCCTGGCCGGTAACCTGATGAGCCTTCCGCTTCGAAATAAAATCAATAAACTGATTCCGGTATTGGTCTTTGTTGTCGGTATCTTTTTTATTCTGAGAGGTTTGAATTTAGGAATCCCATTCTTAAGCCCGACCAAAGAACGCATCGAAAAGAAATTCGAAAACAGCCTGAAAGAAAATGAACTGTCGGAAGGGCCGAGTGCCCGCTTTTTCGATTATTTTAGGGCATGACAAATCCATCGGGGCATAACCATTGTGTACACTGCGGTGCCGACTGCGGCAATACTCCTGTACGCTGGAACGACAAATCATTTTGTTGCAACGGCTGTAAAACGGTATACCAGATACTGAACGAGAACAAGCTCTACACCTACTACAATCTTGAAAAAACGCCCGGTATCAGGGTTGAAGGCTCAGATCCTGAAAGCCATTATGCTTTTCTCGATAATGACGAGGTTGCCCGCAAACTGATTCTTTTCTCGGAAGGCGATATTGCAAAGGTAAAATTTTATATCCCTGTTATTCATTGTGTTTCGTGTATTTGGTTGCTCGAACATCTTACTTCGCTTCATCCCGGCATTAAATTCTCAACTGTCAATTTTGTACGTAAGGAGGTCGATATCACTTACAACAGCAACTTGATATCGTTGCGGCAACTGGTAGAGTTGCTCAGTTCGGTGCATTATATTCCCGATTTGTCGCAAAGCCGTTCCGATAAGCCAGAAGAACACAAGGGGTATAAAAATTTGCTTTACAAGATTGGCATTGCCGGTTTTGTCTTTATCAATGTGATGACTTACAGTTTACCAGCCTATTTCAACGGCCATCCCGTCGAAGGGGCACTGGGCAAATTGCTTGGGATGTTGAGCTTTCTGCTGGTCATTCCTGTTACCTTCTACAGCGGCAGCGATTACTATATTTCAGCTTGGAAAAATCTTAAAAAGAAGAACATTAGCATCGATTTACCAATAGCCATCGGCATTATGGTCCTTTTTTTGGTGACCGGTTACGAAGTGCTCACCCGTACCGGACAGGGCTATTCTGACAGTCTTTCAGGCTTGATCTTCTTTTTGCTGGTAGGGAAGTGGTATCAGGGCAAATCGTATGAAGCGCTTTCGTTCGAACGAAATTACAAATCATATTTCCCGATAGCGGTTACTAAAATCAACAAGCAGATGGAAGAAAGTATCTTGCTTGAGAAGATTGAAAAAGGTGACCTTTTGCTCATCCGAAACCGGGAATTGATTCCGGCCGATGCCATTCTGGTGGAAGGGAAAGGGTTGATCGATTATAGTTTTGTTACCGGCGAGTCTACACCTGCTGTGAAGAACCCCGGAGATTTCCTTTATGCCGGTGGCCGGCAAATGGGGGGCATTGTAAAGATTCGTATCGAGAAAGAGGTCGACCAGAGCCACTTAACCAAGCTTTGGAATCAGGATAAAAGATTTGAAAAGCCATCGCATTCCTTGAAGACGATTACCGACAAGGTAGGGCGCAATTTTACCGTGGCCATTATTTTTATTGCATTGGCAGGACTTATTTTCTGGTGGCAAATGGGCGAAATGCACACCGCTATTTTTGTCTTCACTTCGGTGTTGATTATTGCCTGTCCCTGCGCACTGGCGCTGTCGGTTCCTTTCACTTTCGGCAACACAATGCGGATTTTTGGTCGTAAAGGGCTCTATATCAAGAATAGCGATGTCGTGGAGAAACTTTCGCAAGTCGATACCGTGGTTTTCGATAAAACCGGAACGCTGACTAAACCGAACGAAACGGAGGTTCAATTTATTGGAGATATACTTGCTCCTGCTGAATTGGACGCAATCCTGTCGCTGACCAAACAATCGCCCCACCCGCTGAGCATGGCCATTGCAACATCACTGTCGGGACACGAATATCATGCCCCAACCCATTTTGTCGAGGTCGAAGGACGTGGTGTTTATGGCGAAGCCAACGGATATAGGGTACAATATGGTTCGGCCGAATTTGTAACAGGGACCGATGTTGAAGCAGGGCAAGGTGGTTCGAAAGTATGGGTGAAAATAAACGATATCCGTAAAGGTTATTTTACCATCTCGAACCAGTACCGCGATGGTCTGGAAGAGGTAATTGCAGCGCTGGGCAAGCAGTTCGATATCTATTTGATTTCGGGCGACAATGAAACCGAGCGCGGGCGACTGTCGTCGTTGTTCAGCGACGAAAAAATGCACTTCAATCAGAAGCCACAGGATAAAGCCGGTTTTATCCGGTCGTTGCAACAGCAGGGAAAGGTGATACTGATGACCGGCGACGGGCTGAACGATGCCGGTGCGCTGATGCAGAGCGATGTGGCTTTGTCGATAGCCAACAAGGTATACCAGTTTTCGCCGGCCAGCGATGCCGTTCTCGAAGCCGGGACTTTTGCCCGTCTGGCACGGTTTATTGCTTTCAGCCGGACATCGGTCAGGATTGTTTATCTTAGCTTTACTATTTCGTTGTTCTATAATGTTATAGGCATTAGCGTCGCCTTGTCTGGAAATCTATCTCCGGTAGTGGCTGCCATTCTGATGCCGCTTAGTTCAGTGTCGGTTGTGGCATTTGCCACTTTCGCCACCCGGTTGGCGGGGCGCCGCAAACTCGCTCTGTAGCGATCAATTCAGATAAACGAAAAAATATATTGCTCTATCCTGTCTAAAAAAGGATTTGCTCCCCGAATTGGCATCTCCCTGCGGTCTGGTTCAAAGGTATATCAACTCCGCAACAACCTGCCATTGATGGCCTTTGGGTGGCGTTTTGACGGGATGTGAATTGGGAGATCGCATTGGGTAGGTTTTTCGACGAACGGCACTCGAAAACGTGATATCAATTTAATTATCGCAATAGTAATTTGTCACTTGGGGTAAATCGCGAATCTTTGATTGAGTTATAGTTTAAGCCGGGCCAGTTGTTCGCTTTTAAAATCGGTTGGATTTTTCCCGGTTTTCGATTTAAACACACGGCTGAAGTAGTCGATAGAATTGAACCCAAGTTGGTATGAAATTTCTTTTACGCTCAGGTCGCTTTCGACAAGTAAATCTTTGGCTTGCCTGATTCGAAGCGAAAGATGGTATTGAGCAGGCGAAATGCCGGTATATCTTTTGAACATTTTTCGGAAATTGGAATAGCCAATGTTCATTTGGTCGGCCAGTTCTTCCATATTTAGGTTGGTGGCCAGATTGTCGCGGATAATCATACACGAGCGCTGAATGATTTTCTCTATTTCACTTCCGTTGAAATTGGCATTTTTCTTTATCGACATCATCAACCCGATGATGGTTACCACCAACCCGGAACAGAGTTGCTGATAGCCCCTTTTTTCACCCCGAACATGTTGCCTGATTTCGTGAAAGTAACGCAGTAACTCGTCATTGGCCCCCACTTTGATAACCGGGTTTTCGTCCGAAAAGAATTCGTTTCGGAACATGTTCTCGGCAAACTCGCCGTTAAACCCAATATAATGTTCGCGCCAACCTTTTTTCAATGGCCGGTAGCGGTGCCATACTCCGGGGTAAAGAACGATAACCGAACCCTCTTCGACCTTGAATTTCCCATTTTTGGTTTCAAGTATTCCTTCACCATTGGTAATATAATTCAGTTGATATTCCCGTAAAACACGGCCATTCTTCCAGTTGAAACGGTAACCGGCAGGGTGCCCTTCGGGGGGATAGCTGCTGTCGGGGCCAATGGTGGCACAACCTGCAACGTTGATGTAAAGCCCCCATTGCCGGTCTTCGCTGCTTTTGGTCGTATATTTGAAGAAGTTATCCATCAGCTATATCATTTTGTGCAAATATCCATTCAGAAAGTAAAATGGTTTGAGCAAAAATGGTAGTTATTTTTGATTTGATCGCAAAGGGATTGATATTCATTCCCGATCTCTGTTGAATAACATATTATTGTAACCATTTTGTACAAACTGAGCCTTGAAATATGAAAAAGAAAGTGATTGCCGTTTTCGATATTGGAAAGACCAACAAGAAAGTATTGCTTTTTGATGAACAGCTGAAAATCGTTGAACAGGTTGAGGATATTTTCCCTGAAATAGTTGATGAAGACGGGTTCCCGTGCGACGATGCAGTCCGAATCGAAACATGGATTTCGGAACGCGTGGGGCAATTGCTGCAAAGTGAAGATTACGACGTTTCGGCGCTCAACTTTTCAACTTACGGGGCCACATTGGTTTATCTGTCGGCTGATGGAAACCGGATTGGCCCATTCTATAACTATCTGAAAAATATCGATTCGGCAGTTCCGGTATCGATCTACGAACGGTTCGGCGGCACTACCGAGTTTTGTCGAAAAACTGCTTCTCCGGCACTGGCTATGCTTAACTCAGGGTTTCAGGCGTTATGGCTTAAACGTACAAAGCCTGCGGTTTTCGGGCAGGTGGCCGACATTCTTCATCTGCCTCAATATCTTTCGTACCGCTTTACCGGTCATAAGGTCTCGGAACTGACCTCTATCGGTTGCCATACGGCTATGTGGGATTTTGACAACCATTGTTACCATCGCTGGTTGGCTTCCGAAGAAATCAACCTTCCGCATCCAGTCGATAACAATACTTGCTTCGAGGTTAATTTTAATGGTAAAAAACTTCCGGTCGGAATTGGTATCCACGATAGTTCGGCTTCGCTGGCCCCTTATCTGACCCTTGCGTCCGAACCTTTTATCCTGATATCCACCGGAACATGGTGCATCACGATGAACCCTTTTAACGATGAACCACTGACAGCAGAGCAACTGGAACAAGATTGCCTGAGTTATATGGGTGTGCATCAAAAACCGGTAAAATCGTCCCGGCTCTTTTTAGGCCATATCTTTGAAGTGAACGTATCGCGGATTGAGCAATTTTTTGGAAAAGAGAAGGGGGCATTTAAATCGGTTAAGCCGGATGAGGCGCTTGTTAAAGGCCTACTTGAAAACCAAACCCGTTATTTCTTTACTAACAGTTTACCTGCCGATTACATCGATTTGTCAGCCGATTTATCTTCGTTTGCCAACTTCGAAGCTGCTTATCACCAGCTGGTTTTTGATGTTGCGCACCTTTGCCGTAAATCGGTTGGGCTGGTTATACCGCAGCACGATACCACAAAGGCAGTCTACATCACCGGCGGCTTTTCCAGGAACAGGCTCTTTGTCCGATTGATAGCCAATTTATTGTCCGATAAGAGAATCTTCACCTCAGAGATTGATAATGCTACGGCATTGGGAGCCGCACTGATGGTTTCAGAACCTGTTTTCGGAAAGGTAAATGTAAGCCTTGGGTTGAAGGAGATTCAACCATTTTAAGGTGATTTAGGATAAAGATTTCGTTCGCATTTGTTATTTTTACAATGATATAAAAACCACCTACTGATGAAGATGCTCAAACCTTTGGTTCCTCTTTTTTTATTGATAATAACATCTTATGTTACGGCGCAAAACCCCATTTGTCCGCCTGGAGTCTATATTGCCGACCCATCGGCACACGTCTGGACCGACGGTAAATTGTATGTTTATGGTTCGCGCGACGAAAGCCCCGATTACTATTGTTCGTACGACCATTGGGTATTGGCCACAAACAACCTGAGCGATTGGGAAATTACTAAAGATGCTTTTGCCTCGCGTGGTTCAAAAGATCAGGTTTCCTATTCTGATGCCCCGCTTTATGCCCCTGATTGTCAATATTTCAACGGAAATTATTATCTCTATTACTGTCTTGCCGGAGGCGCTGATATTGAGGGGTATGCGGTATCCGCTTCTCCAACGGGCCCATTTATCAATGGTAAGCCAATAAAGGTCGGAGGCTACAATCAGATTGATCCGGCAGTATTTATCGACGATGACGGACAGGGTTATTATATTTGGGGACAATTTGAGGCCAAGATTGCCAAACTTAAGCCTGGGATGACCGAGATAGATGAGTCGACCATTAAGGTTGGCGTAGTCAACGAGAAAGAGCATTTTTTTCACGAAGGCGGCTATATGGTTAAGCGAAACGGGATTTACTATTTCATTTATACCGATATCAGCCGGGCCAACCGGGCAACTTCCATTGGTTATGCCATGTCTGATTCTCCCATGGGGCCGTTTCGATATGGAGGAGTGATTGTCGATAATGACCATTGCGATCCGGAGACATGGAACAACCATGGTTCGATAGCCGAATTTAAAGGGAAATGGTATATTTTTTATCATCGGTCGACCCATGGCAGCAAGATGATGCGCAAAGCTTGTATCGAACCAATAGCTTTCAGGGAAGATGGTACAATTCCCGAAGTGGAAATGACATCGCAGGGTGCGGGCGAAGCGCTCGATGCTTTTGCTGAAATTGAGGCCGAGCGGGCTTGTCTGCTTTTCGGTAATGTTAGAATTGCTGGTTTTGGATCTCAAAATGAAGCGTTAATAAAAATTAACAACGATGATGCGGCATGTTATAAATACATTAACTTTGGCACAGGTGCATCATCAGTATTGATAAAAGCGTCTCCCGGCCCGAAGCCTGTTAGAATTGAGCTGGCATTGGGCCAATCGTGGGGCCAATCTTTGGGTTCTATAGAAATTCCGGGAAATGGCGATGGGACAAAAGTGTTGGAATATCGTTTCCCGGTTCGGAAGATAGCCGGAATCCATGCACTGTGGTTGCGTTTTTATGGTGATAATAATCAGATTTTTTGTGTGGATTCATTCCACTTCGAAAAATAAATAGTTGGTTGGTGATTAGTTGGATGATGAAAAGGGTGGCGGTTCTTTTACCAGCTACCCTTTTCTGTTTGGTGTCAGTCCGAGTTCTTTTCCTTTTTCAAGCATAAAAGCATATGCTTCATCAAAATTATTGTGGATCTCTCCTTCAAGAATCGCCTCTTTAATGGCCGATTTGATAAGTCCCACTTCGCGGCAAGGCGTAAGGTCAAACGTTTCCATAATTAACTCGCCCGGTACCGGTGGCTGAAAATTTCGAACGGCATCACGTTCTTCAATATCTTTTAGTTTTTCGCGTACAAGTTGGAAATTGGCCATGTAACGGGTCACTTTTTCCTGATTTTTCGACGTGATATCGGCTTCGCAGAGTGTCATCAAATCATCGATATCGTCGCCGGCATCAAACAACAGGCGGCGTACAGCCGAGTCGGTAACCTCTTCTTCCGAAAGTACAATTGGCCGCATGTGCAGTAACACCATTTTTTGGACAAACTTCATCTTTTCATTCATCGGAAGTTTCATCCGGTCAAAGATTTTGGGTACCATCTTTTCTCCAACGAAATTATGGCCATGAAAAGTCCATCCCAAAGCAGGCGAATATTTCTTTGTGGCAGGTTTGGCGATATCGTGCAGTAAAGCTGACCATCTGAGCCAAAGGTTATCGGTATGGAACGAGATGCGGTCGAGCACTTCGAGCGTGTGGTAAAAATTATCTTTATGACCAATTCCATTCACCGTATCGCGGCCTTTCATATTCTGAAGTTCCGGAAGGATAATCTTCAGTAATCCGCTTCTTTCGAGCAATTTAAAACCAATGGACGGCACCGGCGAAAGCATGATTTTGTTGATTTCGTCGGAGATGCGTTCTTTCGAGACAATGGTTATCCGTTCGGCTTGTTTTTCAATGGCATCGAAGGTTTTATCTTCGATATAAAATCCCAGTTGCGCAGCAAAACGAATAGCCCGTAACATTCGAAGCGGGTCGTCAGAGAATGTAATCTCCGGATCAAGCGGGGTACGGATAATCTGGTTCTCGATGTCTTTAATGCCTTCAAAGGGGTCGAGAAGTTGTCCGTAAGTAGTATGATTGAGGCTGATGGCCAATGCGTTGATGGTGAAGTCGCGTCGTTTTTGGTCATCTTCAAGAGTCCCATTTTCAACAATCGGTTTGCGGCTTTCAACGCGGTACGATTCTTTTCTGGCTCCAACAAATTCGAATTCAACATCCTGGTGTCGGAACATTGCCGTTCCAAAATTCTTAAAAACCGATACCTTCAGTCGGGGGTTGATGGCTGCAGCAACTTTCTGTGCCAAATCAATACCACTCCCAATGGTAACGATATCGATATCATAGCGATCCCGTTTGCGATGCATGATTTTGTCGCGTACGAAACCGCCTATGACATAAGTTTCCAACCCTTCGCGGTCGGAAACAGCGCCGATCAATTTAAACGCCGGATGTTCGAGATATTCTTTCAAATTTTGCCTTTCTGGCATTGCGTCCTGTTAGAAAATAAAACGGTTGCAAAAATAGACATTTACCGACACTTTTACGCGAAATGCAGTTAAATTGGTTTAACCGGTCAGCTTACAGCTTTTCGAGAATGGTTTCCAGCTTTATTCCTCTCGATCCTTTAATCAGGACGACACAATCTTCGATAGGCGAATGTGTCAGGAAGTCAGCAAGTTCACTGCTTAGGTCAAATGTTTTGAAATTACTGCCACAGGATTGAGAGGCGAATTGAGGGCCTACCAGAAAGATGTATTCTAACCTCATCTGCTGAAGTTGAAGGACAATTTTCTGATGCTCTTCGGCTGAAACATCGCCCAGTTCGAGCATATCGCCCAATACAACCGCTTTGCGTGGAGCATCATAATGGCTAAAGTTTTCGAGGGCGGCTGCCATACTGGTCGGGTTGGCATTGTAAGCATCCATCAGTACCGAGTTTTGCTGGGTTTTGATAAACTGCGAACGATTGTTGGCTGGTTGGTAAGCTTCTATCGCTTCTGTTATTTGCAATGGGTCGATGCCAAAATATTGTCCTACAGTAGCTGCGGCAAGGGCATTTTCGAGGTTGTAACCACCGACCAAATGGGTTTTGCAATAAAGCCACCCTTTAGGAAAACGTGCTTTGAATATCATGAATGGTGCCGACTGTATCAATTCTCCTTCCACCCCGTTTCCCCCTTTTGTAGTGGTATATTCAATTGTTGCCGTTTTGCCGGTTTTGGGTAGAAGGTGTGGGTTTGCGGTGTTGATAAATATCTTTCCCTGATGATTTTCAAGAAAGCGGTACATTTCGGTTTTGGTATTGATAACCCCTTCGAATGAACCAAACCCTTCGAGATGTGCTTTGCCTACATTGGTAATTAATCCGTAATCAGGTAGGGCAATTTCGCAGAGTGCCTTTATCTCGCCCGGATGGTTGGCCCCCATTTCGATAACGCCGATTTCGGTTTCTGATGTCAGCGTAAGCAGGGTAAGCGGCACCCCAATATGGTTATTTAGGTTGCCTTTTGTGCTTACAGTCCTGAATTTTTTGGACAATACTGCGGTAATCAGCTCTTTGGTTGTGGTTTTACCATTGGTGCCGGTAATGGCCAGGATGGGTAATTTGAGCTGTTCGCGGTGATATCGGGCCAAAGCCTGAAGTGTGTCCAGTACGTTATCGACCAAAATAAACTGTTCTGTTAAATGATATTCCGGTTCGTCAATAATGGCATAAGATGCGCCGTTTTCGATGGCTTTTGCGGCAAAACGGTTGCCATTAAAGTTTTCGCCCTTCAGAGCAAAAAAGATGGAGCCACGTTCGATATTCCGGCTATCGGTCGTAACCTTTTGGTGTTCGAGGAAAATGGTATAGAGATTGGCTGTTTTCATTTTGTAAGGAAATGAAAAAACCTCATCGGAGAATGAGGTTTTTCAGTTATGATTGGGTTGTTTATTATTTCGAGTTTGAATCACCCAGATGGGTCATGGCACAGCGGAAGCCCAAATCGTTGGTGGCTTTTCTTTCGTCAAGATAGCGTCTTGAGCCAGGTGACAACCAGTAGGTCCTGTCTTTCCAGCTTCCACCTTTGTATACGCGGGCATTATCCGAAATACGGGGGTCTGATTTTCCGGTTCCCTGGGCATACATATCTATCGTTGATTTCGATTTGTTTTGCTCATTTTCCCACTCTTCCGACTCGTCTATACGCGACTGGTAGTCACCGTCTCTAAAGTTGATATAATTGGCAACGGTATCACGGATAAGCACACCGTATTCGTCTTTCATGAAATTGCCATCGGCATCGCGGCGGTAATTGGTATAAACATTTCCACGCAATGGCTGGAATTCATTGAATTCCTGAAAAGAGGTTGGCCTGTAAACATCCTGTACCCATTCGCTTACGTTGCCTGCCATGTTATACAGCCCGTAATCGTTGGGAATAAAGGTTTTCACCGGAGCAGCAATTTCGTATGCGTCATTGAGTGCCGAAGCGGTTCCCATGTAGTCGCCTCGTCCCCTGACGTTGTTGGCTAACATTTTTCCTCTTCCTTTTTTGGCACTCTGACGAATTTGGTTTCCGTTCCAGGGATAAATTTTTCGGTCAGTAACCACCTCTTCTTCGGTATTACCAATCAGTGCGAGGGCCGCATATTCCCATTCGGCTTCGGTTGGAAGCCTGTAACGAGGCAGCACAATGCCATCGGACATATTTACACGGCGTGTGCCTCCGTCTTTGCCTAAATCTTTCATCGGGCGACTGCCTTCGGTGCCATCGTAGGCGCCATTCAGGTAGCTGTCTGATGTAAATACATTCTGTCCCTCCTGGTTCAAGTCCTCGGCGAGAATTCTATCTTCAATCAAGACTCTTTCATTTACACGGTCGGTACGCCATGCACAATATTTGTTGGCTTGAACCCAACTTACACCAACTACGGGGTATTCGGCGTAGGCTGCATGTCGGAAATAGTTTTCGAGATAAGGTTCGTTGTACGAAAGTTCGTCACGCCATACCAATGTATCGGGGAGAGCAGCTTCGTAAACTTCTGGATTATTGGGATAAACCCTCTGTAACCAGTACAGATATTCGCGCCAGTCGACATTTCTCACTTCGGTTTCGTCCATATAGAAGGAGGCAACCGTTACCCTGCGGGGAATGTTGTTGGCATCAAACATCACATCCTGTTCGACTCTACCCATCGAAAAAGTACCGCCCTGAATATATACCAGCCCCGGGCCATTGTTTTGCTTGTAACCTGACCGGTATTCAAAACCGCCGTTTTTGGGGTTGTTGTACGACCATCCGGTTGTTGATGAAGCCGAATTCTTTTTGCCTTTGAATAATTTACATGATGACACGAGCATCAGGCTCAAGGCAAGAAGGACTATTGTGTTCAGTCTCATAATGCGTTATCGTTTGATTTCAATAAGAGTTGCACTCGGTGCAAAATAAATCAAATCTTTTAAAAGATGTAATATTTTGTAAAGAAATTACCGGATTTCCCGGATATGGTACAAATATATGGTAAAATATCAATTGTTTCATCAATTAGGATAGTCAATTACCGACATAATTTATTGATAGTTACCAACCGGCGGTTGTTGATAATGATCGCGGTTTTATCAAAAAGCATTCGAGCTTTTGATTTGATTGTCAGCCTGTTTTTACGCTTGTTTGCAATTTTGATATCATTTCTTCGGCCAGGCAGGGGGAATTATTTGCTTATTTTCTTTAATTTGCACGTTGACTATAGTCATTGTTGGTTAATGCTAAAGAGTATTGAAATGAACAAAATCAGGGTTGGTTTGGGATACGATGTGCACCGGCTGGCAACTGGCGAAGAGCTTTGGTTGGGTGGTTTGCAAATTCCTCATGAAAAAGGGACGGTAGCCCATTCCGACGGCGATGTGTTGCTCCATGCGCTGTGCGATGCCCTTTTAGGGGCGACCGGGTTGCGGGATATTGGGTTTCACTTTCCTGACACATCATCTGAATTCAAAAATATTGACAGCAAAATATTACTCGAAAAGACCATCGACTTAGTGTCTCAGAAGGGTTATACGGTTGTCAATGCCGATATTGTGGTAGTGGCCCAGCGTCCTAAATTGAAAGACTATATTCCTGAGATGGAGTCAGTTGTAGCGCGGATACTCAATATTGATGTTGCCGATGTCAATATTAAGGCTACAACAAGCGAAATGCTTGGTTTCGAAGGTCGTGAAGAAGGAATATCGGTTCAGGCAGTTGTATTGCTCGAAAAACGGGAATAGATATGTTGTTCGAATTGCTCTATTTCACATCTCCTTCGTGTACAGTATGCCATAGTTTAAGGCCTAAACTGGAGCAGATGGTTCATGACAAATTTCCGGATATCAGGTTTATTCCTGTCGATATTGCGCAGCAGCCCGAGCTTTCAGCAAAGTATATGGTTTTTGCTGCACCAACAATGATTTTATTATTCGAAGAAAGTGTTGTCTACAAGCGTTCAGGCCTCTTTTCGTTGATTGAAGTGGAGACTCAATTTAACAGAATAATTGAGTTGAATACCTGAAAATAGGTATTTTATCATAAATATGAATCTTGTTTGCCAAGAGTCAGTGGGGTGGCTGATTTTTTATTAATTTTGTTTTTTGCAGAAGGTAATATAGTGTAGGTTGAAAAAGTTTTTACTCATATTATTTGGCTGGTTTACTTTAATTAACGTTTTTGCAACCCAGGCACCGGAGGAGTTGGACAGTCTTCTCAGGAAGTTAAAATCTGTGCCCGAAGCCGACAGGTGTATGCTAATGAACGAGATATCCCGTTCCTATATTTCAACCGATCCGCAGGCTGCCTTCGAATATGCCAATCAAGCCTACGAAATTGCATTGAAAACTTCCGATTCAAAAGGCGAAGGGTACTCCCAGCTCAATATAGCCAAAAGCCTTTTTATGCGTGGCGAAGTGGAGGCATCGTTACCTTTCATCCAAAATACCCTCTCTATTTCGAGAAAGATAGAAGACAAATCGCTGCTTGGCGAAGGGTATAACCTTTTGGGCAATTATTACATGACTGTTGGAAATCTTAGCAAATCGCTTGAGGTATTTCAGGAGGGTTTGTCAAATCTGCGTTTGCCTGAAGATGAACGGGGAATTGCCATGATTAAGTCCAATCTGGCCAATTTGTATAATGTTACCGGTGAATACCGCAAAGCGATGGATCTTTTCTTCGATGTATTGAATGTTTACGAAAAAAAGAACGATAAGGAGAATATTGCTATCGTTAAAAACAATATTGCATTAAGCTACCACGAGTTGCTTAATTTCGACAAAGCGATGGAGTATTATCAGCAGGCACTCGATATTCACCGCGAGTTGGGGCAGGTATCGTCTCAGGTTATCCCGCTCAACAACATTGCTGAGATTCATAAAGATCGAAAAGAATATGATAAGGCACTCGAAACATTCAGACAGTGTTACGGTCTGGGGATTTATCTGAATAACGAGAGCTATAAAGGTATGGGGCTTCTTGGGATGGGTGAAACATATTTGTTGATGGAGAAGTTTGACGATGCAGCCAAAAACCTGAACGAAGCAAAAACCATTTTTGAAACATTAAATTATGCTGAGAACCTTTCGCAGGTCTATTTCAATCTCGGAGAGCTTTTTTTCAGAAAGGGAGATATCTCAAATGCCAAGATTTCGTTTGATAAGAGTTTAAAATTGGCTCAGGACCTTCGTCAGGTCGAACTATTGGGAAAAAATTATGAAGCACTGTCGAATCTGGCAGTGCTTTCGGGCAATTATAAGGCAGCCTACGAATATTACAGAAACTTTTCAACTATCTCGGATTCAGTTTACAAAGAGAGCCGCGAAAATATCCTTTCTGAAATGATAGCCAAATATGATTTGACCAAGAAAGAGGGAGAAGTCGTTTTTTTGCAGCAGGAGAATGCCAGTAAAGAACTTGAGCTGGAAAAGAAGAAAATCCGCAATCAACTAATGTGGGGATTGATATTTGGGCTTGTTATTACTCTTGGCCTTCTTTACCGTTTATATTCCATCAAACGAAACTCGAATCGCAAACTCAAATCGAGCTACGAACAGATTGCCGAGCAAAAAGAAGAGTTGGAACAACTCAATGGCACAAAAGACAAATTACTTTCCATTATCGCGCATGATTTGCGCGGTCCTGTTGGCGTAACCAAAAATATGCTTTACCAGCTGATAAAAGATCCCGATGTCTTCACCCCCGAAGAACAGTCCCAAATTATGGAAGAATTATTTCTGGTAAGCGAGAAGACTCACGATCTGCTCGAGAATCTGTTGTCGTGGGCCAACAATCAACGTGGTTTGAAGATTTCGAAAGATTCGATTTCTGTTAGAAAACTGATTGAAACCAATGTTGAGCAGCAGGAGATTTTTGCCAGGAAGAAAGGGGTTAAACTTTACTCTCAGGTGTCAGCCGACTATAACGTCTTTTGCGATATAAACATGATAAATCTGGTTATCCGAAACCTGATTTCGAATGCCATAAAATTTACTCCGGCAAAAGGGACTATCACCATTACCGGATATAAAACCGATAATTTCTACAAAGTAGTTATACAGGACAATGGAGTAGGGATGCCACCCGAGGTGATGAACCGCATTTTCGATTCGAAAGATTTTTATACCTCTTATGGAACCAATCGCGAAAAGGGTTCCGGCCTTGGTTTGAAGCTCTGCAAAGAATTTGTGGAGAAAAATGGAGGGCAGATTACCGTTGACTCAGATCAGGGACGAGGGACTACTTTTGCATTTACGCTCGAAATAACATCCTCATCAGGCATTTCACCCAAAAGCGAGCGGGAAGCGGTTCCTGAACCGCTCGAAAAAACCGCTGTTTACCAACCTAATCTGGTGGGTAAAGGTTGAACCCCAATCTCAAAATTTTCGCGTGTACAAAACCTATTTTTTAAAGTGAAGTCAATGTTGTAATTTCACTCAGGTAAATCATACAGATTAATTGATAAATTTTTATAAAAATGAAAAAAGGTTTAATCGTTATTATTGTTTTAGCAGTAATTGTTTTTGCAGCTGTACGCTGGGGAATCAGCGTAAATAACAAGATGGTCGAAATGGACGAAGGTGTGTCATCTGCCTGGTCGCAGGTCGAGAATGTATACCAGCGCCGTGCCGATTTGATACCCAACCTTGTTAATACGGTGAAAGGTTATGCCGACTTCGAACAGGAAACATTGACAGCCGTAATCGAAGCCAGGGCAAAAGCTACCGCTGTAACTGTCGACCCTACTAAGTTGGATGCCAATGCTATTCAGCAGTTTCAAGATGCTCAGTCGGGTCTCTCTTCGGCATTGGGGCGTTTAATGGTAGTTGTCGAGAAATATCCCGACTTAAAGGCCAACCAAAACTTCCTCGATTTGCAAGCCCAGCTCGAAGGTACCGAAAACCGGATTACAGTCGAACGTCAAAAATTCAACGAAACGGCAAGAGTTTATAATACCTATATCCGTAAATTCCCCAACAATCTGATAGCTTCATTCGGCGATTACGAAAAGAAAGCCTATTTCGAAGCTGATAAAGGTGCAGAGAAGGCTCCGAAAGTTGAATTTTAACCCTTTCGAAGCATGAAACCTGAACTGTTTTTGGGAAAGGAAAACGAAAAACGGGTCAAGGAGGCTATCCGGGATGCCGAGAAAGCCACCAGTGGCGAGATTGTTATCCATATTGAATCGTCATGTAAAGAAGATGTACTCGACAGGGCAGCCTGGGTATTCAAAACATTGAAATTGCATCGAACCGCTCAACGCAATGGTGTGCTGATTTATCTTTCGACTGACGACAGAAAATTTGCCATTCTGGGCGATGCAGGAATCAACGCGGTTGTTCCGCCCGGTTTTTGGGACGAAGTTAAAACCACAATGCTCGGATGTTTTGTCGAAGGCCGTTTTGCCGATGGTCTGGAAGTCGGAGTTACAATGGCCGGAGAGAAATTGAAAGAGTTCTTCCCTTATCAGAAAGATGATGTCAACGAATTGTCTGATGATATTTCATACGGAACAAAATGACAAGAAAATACGACCCGATTAAGAATACTTTTTTTGTATTACTGCTTTTATTTTCAGCATTTGGGCTTAAAGCGCAGGACGAGTTTCCGCAACGCCCCGAACCTCCCCGGTTGGTAAATGACTTGGCCGGAATGTTGTCGGGTGGCGAACAGCAGCAGCTTGAAGCTAAACTGGTTCAGTTTGGTGAACAAACTTCAACCCAAATAGCCATTGTAACCGTTCCGACTTTAAGTGGTTACGACAGGGCCGATTATGCCTATCGTTTGGCTGAAAAATGGGGGGTAGGGCAAAAAGGTAAAAACAATGGGATTTTGATTTTGGTCAAACCCAAGACGGCTAACGAGAAAGGCGAAATTTTTGTTGCTGTTGGTTATGGGCTTGAGGCTGTTGTCCCTGACGCTATTGCGCACCGGACAATTGTCAATACAGAGATATTGCCTGCATTTAAAGTTGGTGATTACTTTGGAGGGCTCGACCGTGCTACGACCGTTTTGATGTCGCTTACTTCGGGCGAGTTTACGGCTGATCAGTATCAGAAAAAAGCCGGGAACGGAGTCTCACCGTTTGCCGGAATAGGTTTTATCATCTTTATGGTGGTCATGTTTATCATCTTTGGCCGTCGGCGTAACCATCATTCTGTGGGAACACGAACAGGGTCTTTGCTCGATGCAATTATTCTGGCCAATATGTTGGGTGGAAGTCGTCACAGTGGCTCATGGGGCAATTTTAGTGGTGGCGGCGGAGGCTTCAGCGGAGGTGGAGGCTTTGGTGGTTTCGGCGGTGGAAGCTTTGGCGGCGGCGGCGCCGGTGGTTCTTGGTAAGATCAATCAAATGTCTGCATAGAAAAGGCTGTCCAGTCAATGGACAGCCTTTCTTTATTTGGCACGATAATTCCCAATCTTTGAACGTTGGAAAAATCGTTTGTTATCAATCGTTTCTCGGCTTGCGCAACTGGTGAGTGTGGCCCCCACCTTCACGACGATCGCCATGGTTGTGCGGACGATTGGAGTTGCGGTCACCGTGACGATCGTGGTTTTCGCGGTTTTCAAACCCTTCAGGTTTGGGCAATAAAGCCTTACGCGAAAGTTTCAGTTTGCCTGATTTTTGTTCGACTTCAAGTAACTTGACTTCAACAATGTCGCCAACTTTAAGCAGATCCTCAGGTTGTTCAACTCGTTTCCAGTCAAATTCCGATACGTGGAGCAGACCTTCTTTGCCCGGCATAATTTCAACAAAAGCACCAAACTGAACGATAGATTTTACTTTGCCTTTGTACACTTCGCCTACTTCAGGAACGGCAACAATGGCACGTACGCGGGCAACGGCTGCGTCGATAGCATCTTTGTTCGGAGCACTGATTTCGACATGGCCTTGTTCATCAATCTCTTCGATAGCGATAGTTGCACCGGTATCGGCCTGAATTTGCTGAATAATTTTTCCACCAGGGCCTATAACCGGACCAATCATATCTTTCGGAATAATCATCTTCACAATGCGTGGCACGTTTGGCTTGTAATCTTCGCGCGGTTCGCTAATCACTTCCAGAATTTTGCCAAGGATATGTTCACGGCCTTCTTTGGCTTGTTGCAAAGCGTTGGCCAGGATTTCGTACGAAAGTCCATCTACTTTGATGTCCATCTGGGTAGCGGTAATCCCTTTTTCGGTACCTGTTACCTTGAAGTCCATGTCTCCGAGGTGATCTTCATCTCCCAGAATATCAGAAAGAACGGCATATTTGGTTGCACCTTTATCGGTAATTAATCCCATTGCAATACCCGAAACCGGACGTGTCATTTTCACCCCGGCATCCATCATGGCCATTGTTCCGGCACAAACGGTTGCCATTGACGATGAACCGTTCGATTCGAGAATGTCTGATACAATACGGACGATGTAGGGAAATCCTTCCGGAATCATTCGTTTCAGTGCACGATGGGCAAGGTTGCCGTGACCAATCTCACGACGCGATAATCCACGTGGGACTTTGGCTTCGCCGGTGCTGAACGGTGGAAAATTATAATGGAGCAGGAAGCGCTCTTTTCCCTGAACGGTAACATTGTCGATAATCTTCTCGTCCATTTTAGTTCCCAGTGTTACGCTGGTGAGCGACTGCGTTTCGCCACGGGTGAAAACTGCCGAGCCATGCGAGCCTGGCAGATAATCGACTTCGCCCCAGATATGGCGGATTTGTGTGGTTGAACGTCCATCCAGACGGATGCCATCATCGAGGATCATGCGGCGCATGGCCTCTTTTTCAACATCGTGGTAGTAGCGCGAAATCAGTTTTTTGTTGACATCGCCCTCTTCTTTGCCTTCGCTGTAGGCTGCGATGAAATCTTCTTTCACCTTTTCGAAAGCGGCCATACGCTCATGTTTATTGTTGTTGAGCGATTTGGCGACTTCATAAGCACCGGTATAGGTACCTTTCCAAACCAGGTCGCGCAAAGTTTCATCGTTCTGTTCGTGGCAGTATTCACGTTTCACAACTCCCACTTCAGCGGCCATTTCTTGCTGGACTTTGCAGTGGATTTTGATGGCATCGTGAGCAAATTTGATAGCATCGAGCATTTCAGCTTCTGATACTTCGTTCATTTCGCCTTCAACCATCATAATATTGTCGTGCGATGCCCCAACCATGATATCAATATCGGCAGTTGCAAGTTGCTCGGCCGAAGGGTTAAGCATGAATTTTCCGCCGATTCTGGCTACCCGAACTTCAGAGATAGGTCCGTTGAACGGGATATCGGAAACGGCAATTGCTGCTGATGCAGCCAACCCGGCTAAACAATCGGGCATTTCGTTTTTGCCCGAGGAGATAAGGGTAATCATTACCACGGTATCAGCGTGATAGTTATCTGGGAAGAGCGGACGCAGCGCACGGTCGACCAGACGCGAAACCAGAACTTCTTCGTCCGACGGGCGACCTTCGCGTTTGAGGAAGCCACCCGGAAAACGACCCGCTGCTGCAAATTTTTCGCGGTAATCGACATTCAGCGGCATAAAATCAACATCTTCGCCGGCTTGATGGGCCGAAACAACGGTTGCAAGCAGCATGGTATCACCCATTTTGACTACAACCGATCCGTCGGCTTGTTTGGCCAGCTTCCCGGTTTCGATGGTAATGGTACGTCCATCGCCCAGATCAATTGTTTTGGTAACAACTTTTAGCATAATTCTCTAATAATTAAATAATAACATTTATATCAATGGGTGGGGCAAAAAATTTCAATTTTAAAAAAAGGCAATTCGAAAATTGCCTTTTTTAGGAAGTTCGTTTTACTTACGAAGGTTCAATTCTTTCAGAATCGCACGGTAGCGTTCGATATCCTTGCGTTTCAGATAGTCGAGCAATGCACGGCGTTTACCTACCAAACGGATCAAAGCACGCTGGGTGCTGAAATCTTTCTTGTTCTGTTTCAAGTGTTCGGTGAGGTGGGTGATGCGAAATGAAAATAACGCGATCTGGCCTTCTGAAGAACCTGTGTCAGCAGCACTTTTACCATGTTTGGCAAAAATGTCATGCTTAATTTCTGAATTTAAATACATAAAACTAAACGTTTGTTTGTGATACAATTATTGCGCCGCAGAATTCAGTTTCGATTACAACGGCTCAACATTATTTAAAACCGGCCACAAAGGTAAAAAAATATCCCTTAAAATCATATCCTCCAATCGATTTATTTTCATTTGGTTGCATCATGTTGGCCGGTGAAGGATTAACCGGTGCCCAATTGTACATTCCAAACAGCGTACGGGTTCACAGTAAAAGTGCTGAAGGTGCAGCAGTGCCTGCGATTCAAGCGCATTCGATGCTGTTAGCCCCGACTCTTTCCAGCGACGTATAATACGGTTGTTTTCAGCCGGGAGTTTCTCCAGCAATTCCAGTGCGCGGTCTTTAAGATAATTTTTGTTGCGATAATTTCCATAAAGAAAAAGGAATGGAACGACCACATTGATCATTATCAATCTAAATGCTTCTTCACCAAATGCCTTAGGCCTTCGTGGCGAAGGTTTGTTGAACGAGTAATGGGTATCCCAATATTCTGACGCTTTGATGTCGAACAAAATTCTGAATTCATCAATCGTCTTTTTATCGAGAATGGCCGAAAAAAGGCCCTGCGAGCGATACACCAGTGCTGCAAATTGCGACAACCGAACCGTGGGGAAGTTGACCGGGTGCATTCGCATGAATTTCCATTGTTCGCCCCCAACGGGTTTGAGATTGTATTTTTGGGCCAGAAAATGATACTCGTCACGTAGTTGCAGATAGTATTCGTCGGCAAAGAGTTCGTTGCCCAGCAATCCGGCTTGACCATAAAGAAGGGCTTCGATTTGAAAAACAGAATCGTGATGTTTGGCTAAGATGGATTGAGGAAGTGAGCGGGCCAACCTTTCGAAAGGTTCGTTGTTTTCGCGAAAGCCGAACGAGCGGGACAGAAATTGGTAGAAAATCTCGTTCCACTCCTCTTTGCTTTCAGCCAATCGTTGTTCAATTGCCTCAATTTTCATTTCGAGCCGTTCAATCATGATGCTGTTCAAAAAAAAGCGGATACGAAAAGGATCGATCTGATAAAGCTGCGATGCACAATTAACCCAGTTGCGGCTCCTTACCAGTGATTCGTAGTTTTTCTCGATCCATTCGGGCCAGCGCACAATGGCTGCCGGAACGATGGCGCCGATATCATTGCGTACCCTTTCGTCGTTCTCGGCTACCACATGCAAGATAGTGTTGCGGTAAGCGGCGTTGTTTTGGTGCCCGTGTTTATTCCAGTCGGATGCCCGCTGGTGGATTTCGACATTCCCGGCCCAAAGTGTATCGCCAATGCGAAGCCGGGCATCGAAAAAATCGGGGCCTGCATGCAAATTATGCCTGCCGGGCTGAATAATTTCAACAGTCTCTCCCTCGGAGGTGACCAATGGCCTGTTTTCGAAAAGTTGATGTTGCCATATAAAATGGAGAAACTCTTCCTTCATCGCTTTTAGGTTTAATCATCTGTAAGTTACAAAAAGCAATGAAGTAATAAAAGGATGAGCCGATTTTTGGTTTCTTATTCAGAAATTTTTCTCAGCATCGTCATCCCGTCGCGGAGGGGAAGGATGGTAGTTTCGACTCGATTGTCATTTTTTACAAAATCGTTAAAAGCGAGAATTCCCTGCGTTTGGGTATCATTAACCGCAGGTTCTTCGGTTACCTTGCCGCTCCACAATGTGTTGTCGGCAATAATAATGCCTCCGATGCGGACTTTTGGGAAAAGAAGTTGGTAATCATCCAGATATTTTCGTTTGTCGGCATCAATAAATACCAAATCGAAGGTTTTATTCAGCGTTTGGATGATTTCTGATGAATCGCCAATGTGTTGAATAATTGTATTTTCCAGTCCGGCTTCCCGAAAATATTTTTGTGCAAAAAGCTCCAGTTCATCGTTGATTTCGATGGTGTGCAGTTGTCCGCCCGGTTGCAGCCCTTTAGCCAGACATATTGCCGAATAACCGGTGTAAGTGCCGATTTCGAGAATCGAATAAGGGCTGATAAGTTTGCTCAAAAATGTCAGTAACGAACCTTGCAGATGGCCCGAGCACATTCTACCGTTAACCATTTTGGCATGGGTATCGCGGTTTAAACGGGCCAGTACCTGATCTTCAGCACCGATATGCGAAAGGATATAGTTTTCCAGTTCGAGCGGCAACTGCATCATTGGTAAATCAAGGTTGAGAGTTTTGATGGATCAAATACCTCATTGGCTATAGCTGTCAAGTGATTGGCATCTATCGACTCAATTTTGTTGAAAATAGCTTCGAGGCTGTCGATTTTATTGAAAACAAGATAACTTTTGCCTATAGCCAGCATCAGGTCTTCGTGGTTTTCCTGCGACATGGCCAATTGTCCGATAAGTTGTTTTTTTGCCTTGCTGAGTTGAATGGAACCCATTGTTGTTTGGCGAAGGTTATTCATTTCCTTGTGAATAAGATTAATGGCTCTTTCCAGATTTTCGGGGTCGGTGCCAAAATAGATGGTAAAAGTGCCGGTATCGCAATAGGCGGTATAGGTCGATTCGATATTGTAGGCTATGCCGTTCCGTTCACGAAGCGAAAGGTTGAGCCGCGAATTACCCGATTGTCCGCCTAAAATACTATTCAGCAGAATCAAGCCGATTCGGTCGGGGTGGTAAACATCGAAAGCTTCGGTGCCAATAATACAATGGGCTTGATGGGTATCTTTCGTCACCCTGCGTTCCACCGGTTGGTAGCCTGTATACTTTTCGCGTGCGAAATTGCGGATGTTTTCACGAAAAGGCGAAAAGTAGCGATCGGCCAGATGTTTGATTTTATCAAACGATACTTTACCAACAGAACAAACGACCATCTGGTCGGTATGGTAGTTTCGGGCCATAAAACCACGAATATGTTCACTGGTAAAGCTTTTGATATGGTCGGGGGTGCCTAGTATATTTCGCCCCATCGGATGTCCGTCGTAAATCAACTCTTCGAAATCGTCGAAAATTAGCTCCGAAGGGGTGTCGTTGTACGAGTTAATTTCGTCGATAATGACATCTTGCTCTTTGCGTAACTCTTTTTCAGGAAAGGTGCTGTTCATCAGGATGTCGCCAAAAAGCTCGAAAGCCCTTTCGTAATATTCGACCAAAAAAGAGGCATGAATAGCCGTCTCTTCCTTGGTGGTATAGGCATTTATTTCTCCGCCAACATCTTCTAACCTGCTGATAACATGATAGGCTTTTCGTTTTTGTGTACCTTTAAAAATGGTGTGTTCGATAAAATGGGCCATTCCCTGTTCGTCGAATAGCTCATCGCGCGAACCAGTATTGATAATTACCCCGCAGTGGGCGACCGGCGAATCGGTACAATGGTGGACTAAGCGGATGCCATTGGGCAGAGTTGCTGAAAAATATTCCATTCATTCATTTTGAACTGGTTGCAAAAGTATTTAAAAAAACGGATTTTACAGGCTTTCTGTTTCTCCCCTTTTTGGGGTTTAAAGGTTCCGGGAAAGCTCTGTTTTTTACATTAATCCCACGAAACAACCTGTCGTTTTTTAGTTTAAATTTAATGGTGTTTTCTAAAATAACAATTTCTCCTGTAATCACTTAATTGTACGACTATGGAACGACGCAACTTTATCAAAACAACTGTGGGGGCATTGCCACTGCTGTCGTTTTTTCCAGCCGACTTGAGCGGCATAGTCCGCGAAACGCAACCCGATGCCATTGAAAAGAGAGCACTTGGCCGTACCGGAGAGAAACTCTCGATAATCGGATTTGGGGGCATTGTCGTGATGGATGCCACGCCTGAGCAAGCCTCCCGGCGTGTCAGCGAAGCTATCGATTATGGCATAAACTATTTCGATGTAGCGCCAAGTTACGGCGATGCAGAGATAAAATTAGGCCCAGCGCTGGAGCCTTATCGTAAAAACATATTTCTGGCTTGCAAAACAACCGAGCGAACCAAAGAGGGTGCCCGTCGCGAACTGGAGCAATCGCTGAAACGAATGCGTACTGACCATTTCGACCTTTATCAGTTGCACGCAGTAACCACAGTGCATGATGTAGCGCGTATTTTTGACATGAGTGGTGCAATGGAAACATTGCTGGAGGCAAGAGATGAAGGGAAGGTCCGGTTTTTGGGATTCTCGGCCCACTCGGTCGAAGCGGCAATGGCTTTGATGGAACGATTTGATTTCGAAACCATTCTGTTTCCTGTAAGCAGTTCGTCGTGGCATGCAGGCAATTTCGGCCCACAGGTGCTCGATATGGCCCATAAAAAAGGGATGGGTATCTTGGCCTTAAAGGCGATGGCCAAAGGGCCGTGGCCTGAAAATGCAACCAATAAGTTGGCCAAATGCTGGTACGAACCCTTCACCGATCCCGAAGAGGCGTTAATGGGATTGCGGTTTACCTTATCTCATCCGGTAACGGCAGCTATTCCGCCGGGTAACGAAGATTTGTTCAGACTGGCACTAAAGCTTTCTGCCAAAATCAAACCACTCGATTTGCACGAAGTGGAAGAGATAAAAATGAAAACACTCACCCTGAAGCCACTTTTTTCATATCCTATGGCTTAATATCAAGGTTGTTAAGTTTAATTATTGTCTGGTTTTTAAATATTTACCAATAGATAATTGTTGGTGGGTTATAATATTGAAAATTGTCTGAATTTTGTGACCTTTCATTTGAATATCGCTATTCATTATTGCGAAAATCAGGTTTCTTTGTTGTAAATCAATAAAACAGTTGTGATGGTCCAATATTGTAAGGTATTGTTCGGCTTAGTACTCCTATTCTTCCCGAATCTGCTTTTTTCGCAGAAAAGCGACACCGTTGCCAAAACATTTAATTTTTGGGGAGCGATAACCGTTACCACCAAGGGAATCTCGACTTTCCCCAATCTAACGCTTGGAAAACCGGCTGCGATATTCGATTTGGTTGCCGGAAATGGACGATTAAGTTTCGAGCCCACTTTTCGCTTTTCGCTCGAAGGTAAGCCATGGACTTTTCTTTTCTGGGGCAGGTATAAGGCGGTTCAAAACGATAAATTTTTGTTGGGAGTAGGGTTACATCCTGCTTTTACATTCAAAACCATTCATCTGGTTGATAATACTGGTTCCTCACGTGAATTTATCCGCACCCAACGTTATTTGGCCGGCGAACTGGCGCCCACCTGGCTGCTCTCCAAAAATGTAAGCCTGGGCTTATACTATATCTATTCTCGTGGGTTGGAAAAAAAGGAGATAACCAAAAACTCAAACTTTATTTCGCTGCGCAGCTCCATTTCGAACATTAAATTGTCTGAAAATTTTTTCCTGAAATTTGCGCCACAACTCTATTACCTGAAGATGGACCGTAATGATGGTTTCTTTGCCAATGCCACTCTAACGATAACAAGACGTAATTTTCCGTTTTCGGTTTCTTCTACAATCAATCAAACCATCGAGTCAACTATTCCCGGTGAAGATTTTTTGTGGAATATCAACCTGATTTATTCTTTCGGAGCGAAATACCGAAAATTGTGAATAGAAAAAATAGCTCTATTTTTTAGAAACTAACCCCTTTTATGAAGGTGAAATTGGTCGTAACGTTCAAATAAGCTAATTCCGGTTTCGGTACTCATTTGGCGAATGCCCAACAGCACTTTTAAACAGCCGGGTAAAATGCTGCGGATATTTGAAGCCCAGTTCGTAAGCAATCTCGCTGACAGATTTACTCGTGTCGTGTAACTTATCCTTGGCAATGTCCATCAGCTTCAGTTGGATATATTCCTGAGCCGATTTCCCAGTCTCTTTCTTAATCAGTTCGCCAAAATAACCTGCCGAAAGGTTGAGTTCATCGGCAAAATACTTCACTGAAGGCAAGCCGTATAGCTGCGTTTTCCCGGAGTGGAAATAGTCGTCGAGCAACCGCTCGAAGCGAACCAAGATATCAATATTAACGTGGCTGCGGGTAATAAACTGCCGGTCGTAAAAACGCACACAATAGTTTAAAAGTAGTTCAATATTGCTTACAATTAATGTTTTACTGTGCTTGTCAATGGGTCGTCTTGTTTCGTTGTCTATTTTATTTAAGCAGTCAAGTACAACATGGCGTTCGCTTTCCGACAAATGAAGTGCCTCGTTCACTTCGTACGAGAAGAAATTATAATTTCTGATATTCTGCCCCAGTGAAGTGCCCCTTATCAAATCGGGATGAAATCGGAGCGACCACCCTTTGGGTTTAAAATCAGGTTTGTAGTTTTCAAGACTCAATACCTGTCCGGGTCCAATAAAAACAAGGGTTCCATCCTGGTAATCGTAATAGTTGCAGCCATATTTTATATCGCCGCATTTAATCTCTTTCAGGTAGATGGTATAAAAACCGTAAGAAATCTTCATTTTCCCGTAGTGTACTTTAGGGATCACTTTTTCAAAGTCAACCACGCTCACCAGTGGATGAAAAGTTTCGATGCCAACACCTTCGTTAAACTGCGTAATGCTATCAATCCTGACTACTTCTTCCATAACTTTTCTAATTTCAGGATCAAAGTTAATATTCTCATTTTAAATATTGTAAACTGAAAATCCAAATCCGTAATAATGGTAATTCAATCCGTAATTTATATACCTGTGTATTTAATAATTCAACTCATTTTTGCACCGTGATAAATCTCATTCATCTGAATTATTGCTAAATAATACTATGAGTATGAAAAAATCAATTTACCTGTTGGCTTTTATTATTCTTTCAGTTTCGGCTTATAGCCAGGAAAAAGCACCCAATATTGGGGTTAAATTCATTGGCAACGGAACCATTAAAATCGATGGTAAACTTGATGAAGAGGCATGGAAATCGTCTGATTCCGGCAACGAATTCTGGCAATTCTTTCCATCTGACACTACCCGCTCGGTCAACCCAACCGAATTCAGACTTTTGTACGACGAACATACGATTTACATTGGCGTTGTTGCCGGCGTTAAGTCAAACAATTACGTAGTATCCTCGCTTCGCCGCGATTTTAGTGGTACAGGCAACGACAACGTAACATTAATGTTCGATACCTATAAAGATGGCACAACGGCATTTCTGTTTGGGATGACCCCTTTTGGTGTGCAGCGCGAAGTTTTTGTTTCGGGTGGAGGGTCGAGCCAAACTGCATTTAATACAAGCTGGGACCAGAAATGGCAATTGGAAAGTACCATGTACGACGATTATTATGTGCTGGAAGCAGCCATACCGCTGAGTTCCGTTAAATTTAACGAAGGTGCAACATCATGGCGGGTACAGTGCTACCGTTGGGATATGCAGACCAACGAACAGAGTGCCTGGGCCAGGGTCCCCCAAAACCAGATGTTGTCGAGCCTGGCATTTATGGGCGAAATGAATTTTGAAAAACCACTGGAAAAATCGCGTACTCCGGTTGCCATCATTCCGTATGTAAATGCATTAACTTCTAAAGATTTTACATCCGATACGAAAGAGAACAAGTTCACCTTTGGCGGTGATGCCAAAATTGCCATTGGGAACAGTATGAACCTCGATATCACGGTAAATCCCGATTTTTCAACGGTCGAAGTGGATGAGATTTTTACCAACCTTACCCGTTTCGAAATGTTTCTGCCCGAAAAACGGCAATTTTTTATCGACAACAACGACCTGTTCGGAAGTTATGGCGATGCTTACGGTTCTGCAAACCCCTTCTTTTCACGACGGATAGGACTTGCCCGCGATACAACGGGCAACCTCATCGAAAACCGGATTATCGGAGGATTACGCCTAAGCGGAAAGTTAAACGACAATTGGCGGCTTGGGTTTTTGAATATGCAAACGACCGAAGACCTCGACAACAAAATTGCTTCGAACAATAACCTGATGTTTGCCATGCAGCGTAAAATGTTTTCGCGCTCCAGCCTGGGTTTCTTTGCGGTAAACCGGCAAACCTTTGGAGATTACTCGTTTCTTGACCCCCAAAATGAATACAACCGGGTGATCGGTATCGATTACAACCTGGCGTCGGCCGATAACAACTGGACGGGCAAATTTTACCTGCACAAGTCGCTTCAGCCCGATGACACAAAGGGCAATTATTCGTGGCAGACCACTGTGACCTGGCAACCCCGGAAATTCAGGTATATACTCGATTTTCAGTATGTAGATGACGATTTTCGTGCCGATCTGGGTTTTGTAACGCGCAAAGGCGTGCTTAAAAACGGCAATGGATTCAGTTACAATTTTTATCCGAAAAGCGGAAAAATAAGTCTGCATGGCCCAGGTGCAATGGCATTGTATTACTGGCGTCCGGAAATGGATTGGGAAAAAGAGGATCACACTTACAGTTTGTATTACAATGTCAATTTTACCAATCAGGCTACCTTTCGGGCCGATTTCAGAAATAATTACACCTTTCTCACCTACGGTTTCGACCCTACCCGCACGCCGGGAGCGGTACCCATTCCGGGCAATCAGGGTTACACCTACAACAATGTAATGTTGAATTATACCTCAAATCCCGGGAAAGTATTTTCTTTTACCATGCAGGCAACCGGTGGCCAGTTTTTTAATGGCGAAAGTTACGGTGCAAGCACTGTACTCAGTTACCGTATTCAACCCTGGGCTTTGTTGAATTTAACCGCACGTTACGATGCCATTCGTTTGCCAAAACCGCACGCCAATGCCGATTTCTGGCTGGTTACTCCCGAAGTGGATATTACTTTTTCCAAATCGCTGTTCTGGTCGACGCTTGTGCAGTACAGCAACCAGCGCGACAACCTGGGCATCAACTCGAAACTGCAGTGGCGTTTTGCCCCGCTTTCCGACTTGTACCTTGTGTACAACGATAACTATTTCACCAAAGATTTTGGCCCGAAATTCAGGTCTATCAATTTGAAAGTGACCTATTGGCTAAATATTTAAAATGGATAAATTGATATAATTAGAAGAAGATTATGATGAAAAAATTACTGTTTCCCATCGCCATTTTATTGGCAGCGCTCACAACTTCAGCGCAAACCATGTCGGACAAAACGCTGGAAGAAAGAATTTCAGAACTTGAAAACAAAGCCGCTTTAAAAAACCTGGTCGATAACTTTTCGAATCTCGCCGATGTAAAAGATGTACAGGCGCAAACGCTTCTTTTTACCGAAAACGCCACTATCGATACCTACCGCAACGGATTGGCTGTAAATTATTTGGAAGGCCGTAAACAGATTGGCGATACCTTTGGCGCTTTTCTGAGCAACTTCAAAACGGTGTACCATTTCAATGGACAGCATGCTGTCGCGATAACAGGGAACAAAGCGACCGGAACGCTCTATTGCCTGACGGTTTTGATTAGTCCCGACAATGTAAAAACGACCTTTGGCATTCATTACAACGATGAATATGTGTATGAAAATGGTCGTTGGCTGATATCGAAAAGAACATCATATTTCGACTGGCAAGATATTCAAAGAATTGGACAATAGTTAAAGTAAAGCTTATAAAGCGATTACAATGAAAGCAATTTTGATGATGGCCCTTGTCGTTCTGTTGGCTACAACTTCCTTTGCCCAATCGAATACCGAAACCGAAATCAAAGCCATTTCGGCCAAACGGGTGCAGTGGCTGCTCGAAGGGAAAGCCGACTCGCTACTCACCATTTACGATGAAAATTCGATGACGGTGCACAGCAATGGATTGATAAAATCGTCTGCAGAGCATATCAACGATGTTAGAAATGGAATACCGACATACAAAAGCATCGAGATTGGCGAAACTACGGTAAAAGATTTTGGCAATACCGCCATTTTGGTGGGCAAAGGTCGTTTCAGCATCACCATGGCAGGCTCCGAAATGACGTTAAATATGGTCTATACTGAAGTGTATCAAAAAAAGGGGACACACTGGAAGCTGATTGCCCGCCATGCCGGAAGTGTGCAGTAATGTGTGAAACAAATTATAATCAATAATTTTAAGATATTTGAATATGAAAACACGCAAATTAGGAAACCTCGAAGTTTCTGCCCTCGGACTGGGCTGCATGGGAATGACCTTTTCGTATTCGCCATTCCCCGACAAGAAAGAGATGATTATTATGCTGCGTAAAGCAGTCGAGATGGGAATTACATTTTTCGATACTGCCGAAGTTTACGGGCCTTACAATAACGAGGAATTGGTGGGCGAGGCGTTGGCCCCGCTGCGCAATGAAGTGGTAATTGCAACAAAGTTCGGGTTCGATATTCAGGACGGCAAAATGGTAGGGCTGAACAGCCGCCCCGATAATATCCGTCGTGCAGTGGAAGGCTCGCTGAAGCGGCTCCATATCGAAACCATCGACCTGTTGTATCAGCACAGGGTTGACCCGAATGTGCCGATGGAAGATGTCGCCGGAACGGTGAAAGAGCTTATCAAAGAAGGGAAAGTACGCCATTTTGGACTATCGGAAGCCGGGGTGAAAAATATCCGCCGTGCCCATGCCGAGCAGCCGGTTACCGCTTTACAAAGCGAATATTCGCTGTGGTGGCGCGAACCCGAAGCCGAGATCATTCCAACACTCGAAGAGTTGGGAATTGGTTTTGTCCCTTTCAGTCCGCTGGGCAAAGGTTTTCTCACCGGTAAAATCGATGCCAATACCTCATTTGAAAGTACCGATTTCCGGAGTACAGTTCCACGTTTTTCGGAAGAAAACCGTAAAGCCAACCAGACTATTGTCGATTTATTGGGCCGAATTGCAACGGAAAAAGAAGCCACACCGGCGCAGATTGCTCTGGCCTGGGTGCTGGCACAGAAGCCGTGGGTTGTTCCAATTCCCGGAACCACCAAGCTGCACAGGCTCGACGAGAACCTCGGGTCGGCTGACGTTGAACTGACCGCTGACGATTTGAAAAAAATCGATAAAGCAGTTGCCGAGATCAATATTCAGGGGGCACGTTATCCGGAATCGGCACAAAAGATGATTAACCGGTAGGTTTTGATTTGAGTTTCATCTTTTGTCAAAAATGAGATGTCGAATTGGGAAGAAGCATGAGCAAAAAAATTGTAATACTCTCCTCAACTCCGCGGAGAGGTGGTAATTCAGAACTCCTGTGTGAACAAATAAGTGCAGGGGCAAAGGATGCCGGCCATCAGGTCAATAAAATTTTTATCAGAGACTATAAAATCAATTATTGTACCGGTTGTGGTGTCTGTTTCAACGGTGGCAAAAGCTGTCCTCAGCAGGATGATATGGCCGAAATTCTCGATAGAATGGTGGCTGCCGATGTCATCGTAATGGCTACACCTGTCTATTTTTATACCATGAGTGGGCAGATGAAGACATTAATCGACAGAACATGTGCGCGTTATCGCGAGATTCGAAAAAAGGAATTCTATTTTGTTGTAGCTGCTGCCGACTCAAACCTGAAAGCAATGGAACGCACAATCGAAAGTTTCAGGGGGTTTACCTCGTGCCTCGACGAGGCTGTCGAAAAAGGGGTGCTGTATGGTACAGGTGCGTGGGCGAAAGGGGAAATTAAAAAAAGCGATACCTACAATCGAGCCTACGAAATGGGACGAATGATTTAAAAATTTAACCGAAAGGGAATCTGTAATGAAAACTGTAAAATTAAACAACGGCATAGAAATGCCGATACTGGGCTTTGGGGTTTACCAAATACCCGACGCAAGCGAATGTGAACGTTCTGTAATCGATGCCATCGAAACCGGTTATCGGTCGATTGATACCGCAGCCGCCTATATGAATGAGGAGGCAGTAGGAAAGGCCATTAAAAAAAGTGGGGTGCCCCGGGAAGAGTTATTCATCACGACAAAACTGTGGGTTCAGGATGCCGGTTACGAAAAGGCGAAAAAAGCTTTTGAATTATCATTGAAAAAGCTGGCCCTCGATTATATTGATTTGTATCTGATTCATCAGCCTTACGGCGATGTTCACGGGGCTTGGCGGGCTATGGAGGAGCTCTGTCGCGAAGGCAAAATCAGGGCCATTGGGGTCAGTAACTTTCACCCCGACCGGGTAATGGATCTTATTATGTGTAACAATATTGTTCCGGCAATCAATCAAATCGAAACACATCCATTTTGTCAGCAAACTGAAAATCAGCAGTTTTTGGGTGAAAACAAAGTGCAGATAGAATCGTGGGGGCCATTTGCCGAAGGGCGAAATAACCTGTTCAGCAACGAATTGCTTGCCACTATCGGACAGAAATACAATAAAACGGTCGCGCAGGTTGTATTGCGTTGGCTGATTCAGCGCGGTGTGGTGGCTATCCCCAAATCGGTGAAAAGAGAACGTATCGCTGAAAACTTCAATATATTCGATTTTGAATTGAGTGTTGCCGATATGGAGGCTATTTTAACCCTCGATACCCGTCAAAGCCTCTTCCTCGATCATCGCGACCCGGCAATTGTAAAATGGCTAAGTGGTTGGAAAGTATAAATATAAATATTTTTTGATGAGTGATAAACAATCCAGGATCTTGATCGCCTACTATTCGCGAAAAGGGATGAATTATCTGAATGGCCGTATTGTCGATCTTCCAGAGGGCAATACGGCCGTTGCAGCCGGTATAATCCAAAAAATTACCGGAGGCGATATATTCGAAATAAAGACTGTAAAGCGTTACCCTGCCGATTACACCGAAGCTACCGAAGTGGCTTTGTCCGAAAAGATGCACAATCAACGCCCTGCACTTTCTGCTTTTGTCGATAATATGGCCAGATATGATGTTATTATACTGGGATATCCCAACTGGTGGGGGACATTCCCGATGGCCGTTTTCACCTTTCTGGAAGCATATGATTTATCGGGAAAGAGCATATTGCCATTTTGTACCCACGAAGGCAGCGGATTGGGCACCAGCGAACGCGATATCCGCAAACTATGCCCCGATGTAAAAATAGTGCCCGGTTTGGCCCTGCGCGGCGGGAGTGTTACAAACAGCGTGGGGACAATCCAAACATGGCTCGACAAAGCCACGAGATAATTTTTTATACATCCGGAACTGAACCAATTCTTTTTTTGTACCCATCAACTCCGCATCAACTCCGCATTAACTCCGCATCAACTCGCCATTGCAAGGGAGCTTTCGGGGAGTTTATTTGGCGATGGGACATTATTATCTTATCCGAAAACCGTTTCGCATTTTTTTATTTATGGGCAAAATGGGTTGGTAAAATTACTCACACCATACGATGGTTGTTCCATTTGGAATATTCAGGAAAAAAATAGAAATTAAACCCATAACTACAAAACAGATAAAGCAATGGCAGAGTTGAAGACCAAACTAAACAGTGCGAGTGTCGAAGAGTTTATCAATAAGGCTGCTGATACCGAGCAGAAGCGAAACGACAGTTTTGAACTTGTCAGGCTGATGCATGGTTTCACTGGGTTCGAGCCCCGGATGTGGGGGACATCGATTATCGGGTTTGGCAGCTACCATTATAAATCGGAGAGAAGCCGTCAGGAGGGCGACTGGCCGCTGGTTGGCTTTTCGCCCCGCAAGGCAGCCATCTCGCTGTATGTTTATACAGGTCTTAAAGAGCACGAACACCTGTTGGAGGGTTTGGGAAAATACAAGATGGGACAGGCCTGCATTTATGTTAAAAAATTGTCGGATGTCGATACAGATGTTTTAATGAAGGTGATGAAAGCAACGATTGATTACCTGCAAGCAAAGTATAAATAGGATTGGTCGCATATCGCACTATGCAATGTGTACGATAAGTTTTGGCGGTGATTGTTTGGATACTTATTCTGGAGAAAGGTGATATAATAAAAACATAATAAATGCGCTGACAATGGACGGAGTTGCTTATATCTTTTTAAATCGAAACGGAGCCGGAGGTTTGGGCCATGTGGGATGTGCCTTTTTACTCGAAAATGGAATGCTTCGATGTACTTCAACCGAGAATCCGGCCGGGAATGGCTATTCAGCTGCCCCATACAAGGGATTCTGGACTGAAGATTGTGCAAATACATTGAATGATGTTATTCGCACATTTCAGAAACGAAGGGTTATCACCATTCCGGTGGGGGCAAAAGATAAAAATGGGTTGCCCATGAATCCGGGGCAAGGTGGAACCTGGGAGAATGCCCGCTATACCGAATGGAAAAGGCTTGATGTTCGAAATGTAAATCCGGTTCAGGCTACAGCTATGATGTTGAAAAGGAGCAGAGAGGGATACAGTATTACCGACAGAAATTGTGAGAACGATGTGTATGATATTCTTCATGACGAAGGCAGTGGTTATGGAATTACTGCCAACAGTTTTTTCAATAAAATATATGTGGGCTGGGTACAAATGGCTTTTGGTCCCAATGCTTGGTTCGATAATCATATCGGCGCTTCGGCTCACGGTTATCTTTGATGGTTCTTGGCATTTTGCCATTGAAACCAATTGCATAGCAAGTCAACAAACGGGAGCGACTGACTAAATAAAAAGAGCCAACAGGGATTTTCCCTGTTGGCTCTTTTTTATGAATGCGATTACGCTGATACGTAAATAATCGGCTAGGCTTTTTTAACAAATTCCGATTTCAGGTACATCGCACCGAAACCATCGATTTTGCATGCGATATTATGCCCATCGTTGCTCTCGACAAGCTTGATGTTTTTGGCTTTGGTGCCCGCTTTAATGGCCGATGTCGCACCTTTCACCTTTAAATCTTTGATTACGGTTATCGAATCGCCATCGTTCAGCAGGTTGCCATTCGAATCGAGTACTTGTTCCGGTTGCATTTCAGCAGCCAGTTCGGCGGGGTTCCATTCGTTGAAACAGTCGGGGCATATCCACAGGTTCATATCCTGATAGGTATTCTGGGAACCGCATTTCGGGCAGTTGTTTTCGTTGCTCATCGTTGTTGTTCTATTTTCAATTGTCGTACGATTGTACAAAGATAGCTTATTTATCAGTTCGAGGATTGACGAAAGCAATATGGCTTAAGCAGGTAAGCCATGTCATGTAGATTTTCATTCGTTTTTGTAAGTTAAAGAAAGAAAGTGTTTTAAATATGTTTTTGGTTGCTTGCCAAAAAAAAATAACTTTGTAAGAGTTGCCAAGTTATTGACAGCAATTGGTTTTCTACCTATATGAAATTTGATTGTGTAGATTATTCGTGTATTAGGGCTTACTCCAACTTGGCATTGCCTGTCTTTGTATGATCGAACCCGAACCATAAGTGGTAATAGTAGCTATTTGTTCGAAATAACATTATTGACCCTATCATAGACTCAAATCCGTGAATTAACCATCGTTCTTAAAATATTGCATTGTAGTCAGATAGAGATAAGGTTGGTTGTTAGGTTTAATCCAATATCGTTTTCCCCTTTTGGATCAAGAAGCAGTTTGCTTTTAGTCGAATCTATCGTGTCTGTTCGGGACATTATGCATCATTGTCAAATCATCAAAAAATGAAACAGATGAAGAGAATACAGTTTTACACCCTGCAAAACTTCCGCACGATTCCGCAGATGGCATTTGTAAGCGAAGAAATAAAAAAGGATATCGAAGTTGTTGGAAGGGTGCTTCCATTTAAAACGAACAGCTATGTTGTTAATGAGTTGATAGACTGGAGCAGACCCGAAACAGATCCTATTTTTACTTTGAACTTCCCCAGAAAGGGGATGCTTTCCAAAAAACATTTTAGCACGATGCTGAGGTTAATTGAAAGCCATGCAGATAAAGAAGAAATTGATCAGGCTGTAAAAGAGATACGTTATTCGTTAAATCCAAACCCAGCAGGGCAGGAGCATAATATCCCTTATCTGGGTGATATTAAACTGAAAGGTATTCAGCATAAATACCCGGAAACGGTATTGTTTTTTCCCAGTCAGGGGCAGACCTGTCATGCCTATTGTACATTCTGTTTTCGCTGGCCTCAATTCTCCGGGATGACAGGATTAAAATTTGAGATGAAAGAGGCCGATTTGTTGTTGAAATACCTCAAACAGAAGAAAGGCGTTTCGGATGTATTGTTTACCGGTGGAGACCCGATGGTGATGCATGCATCAATTCTTGAGCGTTATATCTTACCATTGCTTGAGCCCGAATACAATCACATTCGTAGTATTCGAATCGGAAGTAAATCGTTGTCGTACTGGCCCTATTGTTTTCTCAACGATGTTGATAGCGACAAAATTATTGAATTGTTTTCCAAAGTTGCGGCCGAGGGGAAAAGTCTGTCGTTTCAGGCGCATTTCAATCATCCGCACGAATTGTCGACAGATGCGGTGAAACAGGCCATTAAGCGTATCAAACAAACGGGAGCGCAGATACGGACCCAATCTCCATTGCTTCGAAATATCAATGATAAACCCGAATTGTGGGCTCAGATGTGGCGAAAACAAGTCGATCTGGGGTGTATTCCATATTACATGTTTGTTGCTCGCGATACCGGGGCAAAAGAGTATTTCGAAGTACCTTTGGAAAAGTGTTGGAATACGTTCAGGCGTGCTTACAGGCAGGTTAGCGGGCTGTGCCGTACCGTTCGGGGGCCAAGTATGAGCGATCATGCGGGGAAGATTCAGCTTTTGGGAGTGGCCGAAGTAGGTGGTGAAAAGGTTTTTGTGTTGCGCTTTCTGCAAGGACGCAATCCACGGTGGGTAGATGTTCCGTTTTTTGCCCAATACGATTCTAACGCGACCTGGTTCGATAAATTGAAACCTGCATTTGGCGAAGAGAAATTCTTTTTTGAAGAAAGTCGAGGGGCAATTTCGGATACAAAACCATTTTTATTTGAATGATTTTCCTTAAAATCTTTTTGCCCTGAAAGTTGGAAGGTGTAGAAATAAAAAAAACTCTCTGAAAAGATGAATTTCAGGGAGTTTTTGTGGTGCCACCAGGAATCGAACCGGGGACACACGGATTTTCAGTCCGTTGCTCTACCTACTGAGCTATGGCACCCTCGCAAATGCGGTGCAAAGATAAAGGTTTTTTCTTCTGTTCAAACGGTATTGGCAAAAAAGAGGCTATTTTTTTAATCGTTCAAAAGCCTACTTTGTCCAAACCGCACGGTGTTCGTGGATGAAGTCACGCAGGTTTCTGGGGGCACGTCCGGTAATTTCCTGAATGACATTTGAAATGTGTTCCATCTTGCCATTGCGGGCTGCTCCGTAAAGCAACGATAGGGTGACGATAAATGGCAGTTGTTTTTTGTCGCGTAGTTTCTGCCGCACAAATTGTAAGGTTAGCGGCCGAGCATATCTGATTTCGCGCCCAAGTTCTTTCGAGAAGAGCTCGGTTATTTTGTAGAAATCCATGGCTTCAGGCCCTGTAATCTCATACGCTTTGTTTTGGTGCCCCTCCTGGGTTAGAATCTCTACGATTACATCGGCTACATCACGTACGTCGGTGTAATTGACCAGTCCTGCACCTGCCGGGATGTATATCCTGTCATGATCTTTAATATCCGCACGGTGGAGGGTCGAGAGATTCTGCATGTAGAGCGAAGGACGCAAAATCGTATAGGGGATTTCGAGTTTTTTCAGGTGATTTTCGATGCGATGGTTGGCAAAGATGCGGTTCTTTTCGGCTCCCACAATTGATACAAAGACAATTTGCTTGGCGCCGACCGACCGGGCATAATCGAGAAAAGGGAAAATGTAACGTGTGACATCGGCTACCTGATTCGGCCTGATTAAGACCACCTTTGTTACATCAGCAAGCGCTTCCCGATAGGTCGACGGTTCGTCGAATTCGAATTTTACAAAATTTGCTGATGCAATCTCCCGGATTTTTTTCGCACGTTCAATATCCCGAACGGCGGCAACAACCTCGCAGTCGGGGTAGTTGCGTTCCAGGAATAACCGTAATGTCGCTTGTCCGACATTGCCTGTAGCTCCTGTGATTAGAATCTTCTCCATAAAAGGATTCGAAATGTCCTGTTAAATATTAATGGCTGAATTTCAGCCTCGCAAAATTAACCATTTTCGTGGTAATGTATCAGGTCTGACGAATTTTTCAACTGTTTATTAAAATAATTCAGGCAGGTAAATGGTTTGCCTGCCTGAATTATTTTGTGGTGATGCAAATTTTCAATACTCATCTTTTGAGTTGGCAAAAATTTCGTCGATCAGCTCCTGATATTTGGCTTCGACTACTTTGCGCCGCAATTTCAATGTTTGTGAGAGTTCGCCGGTTTGGGGGCTCCAGATATCGGGAACCAGTTTGAACCGTTTAATTTCTTCGTGTTGTCCCAGCGTTTTGTTGATATCGCGGACCTCTTTCTGGATCATCGAAATGATTTTTGGATGACTGATTAGTTCTTCGTTGTCGTTGAAAAGGATTTTATTTTCGGAACAACATTCATGGAGATACTCGAAGTTGGGCGAGATTAATGCACTGGCAAATTTCTCGTGGTCGCCAATCACCATTGCTTGTTCAATCAAAACCGACTCTTTCAGTTTGTTTTCGATCATTTGCGGGGCAATATATTTTCCGCCCGAAAGCTTGAAGATCTCTTTCTTGCGATCGGTTATTTTCAAATATTTGCCATCTTCGAGCATTCCCACGTCGCCGGTGTGAAACCATCCATCTTTATCGATTGCTTCGTTGGTCAGTTCGGGTTGTTTATAATAACCCAACATCAGATTGGGCCCTTTGGTAAGTATTTCGCCATCTTCAGCAATTTTAACCTCTATACCCGGAAGGACTGGACCATTGGTGCCAATTTTAACCTCCATCGTTACCAGATTGCTTACCGCAATTACCGGCGACGTTTCTGTTAGCCCGTAACCTTCGATAACCTTTATTTGGGCTGCTCCGAATACTTTGGCAATCCTCGATTGCAATGATGCACCACCTGAAACAACGATTTGAAGATTGCCCCCCAATCCTTCGCGCCATTTTGAATAGATCAGTTTATCGGCTATCGCGAACTGCAATCGTTTAAGGGGTCCAAATTTTTTGTTGTATTCAAAATCACTGCCCAGATCGACTGCCCAGAAAAAGAGTTTTCTTTTAATGCCCGAAAGCTGTTTGCCTTTGGCCATAATCCCGTCGTAGACTCTTTCGAGCAGACGGGGGACGGCGCAAAACATATGTGGCTTGACCTCTTTGATGGCCGGTATAATTTGTCCAAGCGATTCGACATAATAAACACCCAATCCGTTATAATGGAAATTATAATTGACCGAACGTTCAAAAATATGACAAAGCGGCAGAAATGAGAGTGCCCTGTGCCCATGGCCGAGAGAATAGTTTTGAGCATGAGCCGTGAAATTGGAAACCAGATTTCGGTGCGAAAGCATTACCCCTTTAGGGGTTCCTGTCGTTCCTGAAGTATAGATCATTGTTGCAACATCCTCTTCGGTAATGTTGTTTTTCTTAGCATCGAGTATCGCTTTTAGTCGAGCTTCGTTTTTCTCCCCACTTTTGTACAATGAAGTAATATTTTCTGCACCAGCCACATCGTTAAAAGTAATTACCTTCTCGACCGAAGGGATCTCGGCTGCAATCGGTACCAGCTTCTTGTATAGTTTATCATCCGAGATGAAAATGATTTTCACTTCGGCATGGTCGAATATATAACGGTACTCTTCTTCGCTTATGGTAGGATAAACAGGGACATGAATTGCCCCACTCATCGACAGGGCCATATCTACAAAATTCCATTCAGGACGGTTGCCGCTGACAGTAGCTACCCGGTCGCCCTTTTTTAGGCCAAGGCCGATAAGGGCCATGGCCAACAGTTCAGATTTACGTGCAAAATCGGCCGTCGAAAATTTAACCCAGCCTTTCCCATAGTTCCCGGCTACGGCATCTTCGCGGGGATGGTTCTTTAAGCAATGATCCAAAAGATCGAAAGTACGCTTTACCATTATCTGTTTAATTATCTTGTTGTTTATTGGTTGTTTAGCTTGTTTGACTTGGTTTTTTGCCATGCGAAATAGGCAATGATTCCGATAAGCGAAAATAAGCCTGCCATCAGCGACGGAAAGGAGAGCCCGTTACCGCTTCCATAGGAATGAAGCCCTGATAAGTAGTAATTTACGCCAAGATAGGTCATCAGTACCGAAAGAAGTCCAAGTATGGCTGCCAGATTAAAGGCAAACCAACCCCTGAAGCCAGGAATCAGGCGCATGTGCGAGATAAACGCATAGATTAATATGGTCACCAGCGACCAGGTCTCTTTGGGGTCCCAGCCCCAGTAGCGGCCCCATGATTCGTTGGCCCAGACAGCTCCCAAAAAGGTACCGATGGTGAGAAAATAGAGCCCCAGTATCATGGCAGCTTCACTGATATAGGTAAGTTGCTTGATGTTCCGCTGAACGTTCATCGCGTTGTTTTTATTGCTTAAAGCAGCCATCAGCAGGTTGAAAAGCCCAAGTAACGCACATACGCCCACAAAACCGTAGCTGGCCGTGATAATGGCAACATGGAATGTGAGCCAATACGATTTCAGCACCGGTACCAGATTGGTGATTTCGGGGTTCAGCCAACTCATCTGCGCTACAAAAAGGGTTAACCCTGAAAGGATAGCAGCAGCACCAATTACCATAATGTTACGTCGCGCAAAAATTAACCCAGCCAGAATTCCGGTCCAGGCCACGTAGATCATCGATTCGTAACCGTTGCTCCAGGGCATGTGGCCGGAAATATATCCCCTTACGCCCAAACCTGTCGTATGAATCAGAAACGTAACCGCTAAAACAATGGTCAGCCATTGAACAATCTTTGCACCGACCTCTTTCCCTTTTAGCAACGCCTTGAAGAAGAAAAAGATGGCTGCGAATCCGGCCAACAGATAGAGCAGGGAAAGCAGCTTCACAATATTGATGCGGTAATACCAGATTTCGAGGGTTTGTTTCCTTTCAGAAGGGATGATAGAACTATATTTGTTTTGATAATCAATGATTTGGTCGATAATTTGGATGGCCATTGGTTGATTGTCTGTTTGAATGGCCTGAAGAAAGTTCCCAAATAGCGCAGGAGTAGCGGCCATGTTCGAAGTTGAATCAATATTTACTGTTGTGGGAGGCGCTTCCCAATGGTGGTTGTTGCTGTCGGTTGAAGGAAAAAACGTAAAGAGATCGCCTCTAAAGATCATGTAAGCCACATTTAATCTTTCATCAGTTTTGATGACGGCATTATCGAAAGTACCCCGAAGCGCAGCATTTTTGTGATAAGCTTCGTTCACGGCCTGAGATAATTTATAGTTTCCCTTTTCGGTAAAGAAATCGTTGTAACTGGCTTTCCCCCCTGTAATTCCCAGTATCTCTTTCAACTTGTCGTCAGAAACGGCAATAACCGGTTTTTTTTGCCAGTAGTCGGGGTTGGCGGCCATGCCCAACACGATTTGTTCGGGCGATAGGCCATCAAATTTTTCAGCACGCGTCATTTTCATCACTGCCTCGTAAGCCAATGTGGTAAATGGTTTTAGCCGGCCATCGTGCCCCTGTACCCAAACTTTGGCAAAACGGTTGGCCATTTCTGATGTGATTTGGTTTTCCGATCCACTGGCCCATTGTGCCGTAAACAGGATAAGAAGAATTGCGGATAAGGGTTTGGCCGCTTTTCTCATCAATTCGGCAAAATGGCTTTTGGGATGGAAAATGGACAGAAGAATTCCGATAAAAAGTAAAAAATAACCAATATAGGTGATGGTTGTACCGGCAATATCTTGATTGACAGATAGAATAGTCCCTTTTTCATCGTTGTCGTACGACGACTGGTAGAAGCGATATCCTCTGTGTTTCAGGATTTGGTTCATGTATATTTCTGCTTTTTGATCAATAGATTGCTCATTATCTATTAGTTGTACATGGCTTTCGTACGACGATGGGCTTTGCGATCCCGGATAATGTTCCAGAACAAAATCATTCAGTTTCAGCGAAAAGGGGAGAGTTGTCATTTTTGGCCCAATCCATGCTGTAAACTGAGTATTGCCAAAAGTAAAAGAGACAGGTTCCTCAATACCTGATTCGTTTTCCCACAATGTCACCAGTTTTTGTTTTTCGCCGGAGCTAACTTTAAGGCGTAGCGCGTGGGTCCCGGTCGCGTTTCCGTTACCCGACATGATATCCGTCTTGGCGGAAGGTTGAAAATCTTTCACAATAAAAACCACTTCCCCGATTTTATATAACACCCGCAAGCGGGCTTCCGTAAGCGAATCGGGAGGTAGGATTGTGGCCTGATTGTCTTTCATGTCAACCGATTGCAGCGAGTCCATGCATTGAACAGCTAATCCATTATTGCTTAAGCTAAAAGCAATATTGCCCTCTTTGCCAAAAGAAAAAGTATATCCTTCGTGGCGATAGCTTTCGCCGTGACGCAGGATTTTAGCTTTCATCCCTTCTTCTTTGGCAAAAATTAGTTCGATCATGGGCTCGCCTTCAGCATCCGGTTGTAGTACCGGGAGCACATCCGGGATATAATCAGTTGAGCGGAAACGAAATTTTTCGCCGTTAACGGACAGGCTTCCTGAAACAGTACCTCGGGAATAGATGCCCAGTAGTACAGGTTGGTCGTAGTTGGTAATTTCGCCATTATTTGTAGCCGTAATGTGAAACCATTGTTCAGCACTCGTCAAAGTATTGCTGGTTTCGCCTTCGCGGATGTGCATGGTGCTTTCGGTCCCGAAATAGCGTGTTACGGCTGCGCCGACAATTATTGTTACAAATGCCAGGTGAAAAAGCCCTATTGTAATTTTTTCTTTCCGGTACAGCTTGAATCTTATAAAACTATAAATGGTTGCCAACGAGAGGAATAGTAATAAGATTTCAAGGATGCGCGAATTGTAAACCAACGCTTTGGCTGCTTTGATTCCATGAATGTGTTCGACAAAAGTGGCAAACCCAAGCATAAAAGCGGTGAGCAGCAACAGAAATCCGGCTGTAGAAACAGAGAAGAAATTGCGAAGAATATTTTTCATCGAAGCGGTTTGAAATAGTGATGGCTAAAATAATCAAATTCGTTTGACACAAAATCAGGCAACCAATTGTTCATCTGTTTTGTAAGAAGTTTTTAAGAAAAAAAGTAAAATTTACACTGAATATTTGACCCAACGGCTGAATCGTTCGATTGCATGAAATAGTCAGCTGGCAAAATGAAAAAAGGAGGATAAATTATCCCCCCTTTCCCATTTATTGTTGTAATTGCCCATTACGGTACCAACAGTTTGAAATTCTGTTCGTCGAAGTATTTGGCAAATTCAAGATCGGTACGGGCCAGCGCACGATAAGCGATATCTTTGTTGATGGCGGTGCCGAGGCTTTCGTAAAACATGCTGGTTTTGGCGGTGCGGGCGGCAATAATCGCTTTCAGGTAAGCGATACGGCCTGATTCAACCGGAGCGCCGTTCAGCGTGTGCAACGCACCATTGTTATCGCCGGCAAGCAGTTGGGCCAACGCGCGGTTGGCTACATTCTGCGAACCTTCGCCAAGGTATTTAACAGCGGTTTCGTATTGTCCCTGTTTTATTTTCAGGATACCAAGATTTTCGTTTACCTCTTTACCTGCACCACTTGCTGCGCCAAATAATTCTTCGGCTTTGATCAGTTCGTTGTTTTTCAGTGCAATAACGCCAAGGTTATTCTGAACAACCGGGTTTTTCGGGTCAAGTTCATCTGCTTTCTGGAAACTGGCAGCGGCAGTTTCTTTTTCTCCAAGATTATATTCTACCGTGCCAAGATTGTTGAAGCCTCTCCAGTCGTCAGCAAAAATTTTGGTGAAACTGGTAAAGATTTTCTTCTGCACCTGTGGATCAGTTGTCAGTGTGGAGGCATAAAGCAGCTCGGCCTGATTCAGTTTCGATGGGTCGTTCAGGGCCAAAGTCATGATTTCATCGTCTGTTTTACCAATCAAATCAACAGCAGCTGTGATTTTGGCACGGCGCAACTGCGGAAGGATATCGTCGGCAACCGAGGTAAAAGCTGACGAGAGGTTTTTGATTTCGCGTTCGCGAACTTCCGGGTCTGAATACATCGAGAGTACGCGAAGAATCAGATCCTTATCCTGAATATTTGATTTTTCCATCAGCGCTTTGAACCCTTCCCAGTCTTCGGGAGTATTCTTGGTTTTAACATCGGTATTGACTTTGTTCTTCTTCAGATCGCTCTCTACTACTTTCGATGCAGAGCCTTCGCGTTTTTCGGCCAACTTCGAGTTGAGGTCGTATTTGCCATCCGGCGATGCGTAAGCTGAGATTTCGACACCTTTCAATTCTTTTCGGTCAGCGGTGTAAGCATCGACAATATATTTGTTTAGGCGGGCAATTTCATCTTTAGTCAATTCTTTGCCTCTCACTTCTGAGCTGTTGATCAGATAAAGCAGGTCGGCAATATACTGATCGGGCACAATGCGTTGGAAAACATCGATTGTTGGATCGTAAACTCCTGTAGTATTTTTCTTTTTCTGGAATCCAACAATGGTTAGCGGACTGTTATCGACCAATGTTGAGGTTGCGATTACACCTTCGGCAATTTTACGTGACGGAAAATCGAGTGTGGATTTGCCTTTTGTAGCGCGGATTCTGATTTCCAAATCAGATTTACGCATTCCTTCGTTGTATGGAACTGAACCTTTGTAATTGAAACTCCCTCCATCGGTATAGCTGATAACTTTGTTGTTGGCTTTTACGCTTTCGCCCTGAAGGATATAAGGGGTATAGGCAGTTTCGCCGGTTGCCGATTTGATTACCGGTGTGGCTGTAATCGTGGCTTTCTTTATAAAATATTTTTCAGGAATCCGACCCTGAATACCTAAATCGACCACCCCGCCGTGTGTTTCAAGTACTTCGGGAGTGACTGTGTAGCTGATTTTGTCGGCATTTTTCTTCATTTTCTGAAGGCTGGCGCATCCCGACAGCAATACAGGACTGGCCGCAAACATTAATAGGAATAATTTTACATTCTTCATAGTGAACAAAATTTGTTGTGAGCGTCTATAGTTTGAGGGGCAAATTTAACGTTATTTGAACAGATAGAATGCAAATATTTGTTAATGTTGGTCGATTTCAGTTACAAAATAACCCTTTTCAGGCCATTCCAGTCAGCAGGCTGAAAGATGGTATCCTTCAGTAATTGATAATTTTCAGGGAGGCCAACAAAATCAATATTGGTACTGTCGATAACCAGAACCGGAAAGTTCTGCTGTTGGGCAAAGAAGTTGAAATAGCCCTCTTTAATTCTTTTCAGATATACAGCATCAATATCTTTTTCGTAATCGCGGCCCCGCTTGCGAATATTGTCCAACAACTGTTCCTCGCTTTGGTGGAGGTAAACATAGAGATCGGGCTTGGGCAGACGTTCATATATAATCTCAAAAAATTTGCGGTAAAGGTTATATTCGTCGTCAGCAAGCGTGTTTTGGGCAAAGATGAGCGATTTCATGAAATAGTAATCGGCGATGGTCATATTGCGAAACAGATCTCTGTGGGCCAGTTCATTTTTTAGCTGATTATATCGTTCAGCAAGGAATGAGAGTTCGAGTGGAAATGAGTATTTATCGGGATTGGAATAAAATTTGGGCAGAAAGGGATTGTCGGCAAATGCTTCCAGAATCAATTTGGCATTATATTCTTCAGCCAGCATACGGGCCAGTGTTGTTTTTCCTGCACCTATGTTTCCCTCAATTACCAGAAAATCAAAAATCATTTTAGCTCAAAAATTCGTTGGGGTAAATTTATCGATTTGCGCGGAATCTACGGCTTACAGATACAAAACATTTGGATAGCCACTGGCTAAAGATATTTTGCCTGTACAATGACAAATTGGTTTGCCTGAAATTTGATTTTATTGTAAAATATTGTATATTATGCTGGTATAAGCCAATTATTGCTTTAACTTATGAAGATTATCCGCTATTTTGCAGCAACACTTTTGTTCATAACCGGTGTGTTGCACCTTTTCCCGATTTTCAAAACGCCGTCAGATCCCAATGCTGTACCAATGTTGCTTTTTGCAATTGCCTATCTCACAATTGCCATATTGTTGCTTCTGAGGGCTAAAATTGCCTACTGGCTCGGTATCATTGTTCCGTTGGCAGGTTTAGCCATTGGTTTTTTCAAAGTGGGGATACAAAACTGGGACGGTACGCTTACGTTTATGTTTGTTACCGATGCTATTGTGCTGGTTTGCTGTGTGGCTCTGCTTTACCGTTACAATCGCAAATAGCTATCTTTTTTTCATTTTACTGAAATCCATGTGGAGCATGCTCCATCGGTGACCATCGATATCGATAAACCCGAAAGCGTACATCCATCCCTGGGTTTCTCCCGGTTCGGCATAGATAGTTCCGCCGGCTTTTCTCACTTTATTGGCCATTTCATCGACCTCTTCACGGCTCTCTGCGTCAATATTGATCAATATCTCGCTGCCTTGCCAAGTGTCGGAGATTGAATGGGCGACGAATCTTTTAAAGTCGTCTTCCTGAAAAAGCATTACAACAAAACCTCCTTCACCAATAAGCAGGCTGCCCAGATGATCCGCATTTTCGTGTGTCGGGTTGTTGGCAAAGCCTATGGCATTGAAAAAGGCTTTCGATTTTTTTACATCCTTCACCGGAAGGTTCAACCAAACCTGTTTGATACTCATCTGGACTCCGTTTTAAGTTCTTGAAGGATAACCGGCAACAATGATGATTGTTCAATAACACGAAAGGACAAAAAAAGAACGACCCGAAAGGGCCGTTCTTTTTTATTTTATTTGTGAACAGATTATTCTTCAATCGGATTGGCAATATCCTTGTCTACCAGGATTCGGCCACAATATTCGCAAACGATAATTTTCTTGCGCGAAGCAATATCGAGTTGACGCTGTGGTGGGATTTTATTGAAGCAACCGCCGCAGGCATCGCGCTGAACGGTAACGACCGAGAGTCCGTTGCGGGCATTTTTGCGGATACGGTTGAAGGCTGTAACCAGACGTTCTTCGATTAACGTTTCGATTTTAGCTGCTTTCGACTTTAGTTTTTCTTCTTCGACAGCTGTTTCGGCAGTTATCTCTTCCAGTTCACGCTTTTTACGGATTAAATCTTCTTCACGTTCTTTCAGCAGCAGGGCAGAGGCTTCAACCTGCTCGGTCTTGTTTTTGACATCGAAGGTGAATTCTTTGATGCGTTTTTCAGCCAATTCAATTTCGAGGCTCTGAAATTCAACTTCTTTCGAAATGGCATCGAACTCACGGTTATTGCGCACGTTGTCCTGCTGCTCTTTATAGCGGTCGATTTTGCTTTTCGAATCTTTGATTTCTACCTTTTTGTTGTTGATGGCCGTATTCAGGCTTTTAATTTCGTCGTTGTAGTTGGTGATACGGGTTTTTAGCCCTACAATTTCGTCTTCGAGGTCTTGTACTTCAAGCGGAAGTTCGCCACGAAGGGTATTAATTTTATCGATCTCTGAAACAACAGTTTGGAGCTCGTAAAGCATTTTGAGCTTTTCCTGAACCGGCACCTCTCTGTTTTCGGTTGATTTGTTATTTTCTATCGACATATCCTGAATATTGTAATTAATTTATTCTCAGCAAAAATAGAATATCGGATTGGTTTTTACATCCGATAAACGGAGTGCAAATGTAGGGAATTTTTTGATAACTATTTCGTAAAAAAGCTCTTTAGTAAATTGTTCGCTTTCAAAATGTCCGATATCGGCAATCAAAATCTTTCCTTCAGCATCGAAATAGTTGTGGTATTTAAAGTCGCCGGTAATAAAAATATCGGCTCCGGCCCTGATGGCATCTGCCAGCAGAAAGCTGCCCGAACCTCCGCATACGGCCACTTTTTGAATTTTTTTTCCCAACAGATTGGTGTATTTAATTACCTGACAGTTGAATAGTTTTTTTATCACGGCCAGAAATTCTTTTTCGTCAGCCGGTTGCGCAAGTTCTCCCACCATACCAATACCAACGTGGGGCATCTCGTTGGCCAGCGGATAAATGTCGTAGGCTACCTCTTCGTAGGGATGGGCATTTTGCAATGCTTTCACCACTTTGTTTTTCAGGTGGCGTGGCAGAATGGTTTCAATACGGGTTTCTTTTTCGTGGTGTTCTTGCCCAATATTTCCAACAAAAGGATGGGTTCCATCGTTAGCCCTGAAGGTACCTGTGCCATTGCCGTTGTAGCTGCACCGATCGTAATGGCCAATATGGCCGGCACCGGCATCGAACATAGCCCTTCGAACTTGCTCAGCCGATTCGGTTGGTACAAAGGTAACCAGTTTGAAGAGCTGTTCTTTTGCCGGCGAAAGGATACCACAATTGGTAAGCTTTAGCTTTTCTGCGATCTTGGAATTAACACCACCGGTGACACTGTCGAGATTGGTGTGGGCGGCATAAATGGCAATATCGTTTTTGATGGCTTTTATCAGGCATCGTTCCACTTCATTGTAGCCGTTAAGCCTTTTCATCCCTTTGAAAATAATCGGATGGTGGGCAATAATCAACCCGCAGCCATGTTCGATAGCCTCGTCGATAACGGCCTCGGTAACATCAATCGTAAGCAATGCCTTGTTGATCTGCTGCAACGGGTGCCCGACCAACAGCCCTGAATTGTCGTACGATTCCTGATAGGCCAGCGGGGCAAACGATTCGAGATGAGTGATGATTTCCTGAATAACCATCGGATTGGGGTGTTAAAACAAAGTTTATAGATGGTTAAAGCTGATCCTTGATTTCGAGCAGGTAAGATTTTATCTCCTGCAACTTACTTACAATTAAAAAATTGCTTTCTGTCTCTTCCTTGTTGTCTTTTATCTTCGCTTTGGCTCCCTGTAGTGTCATCCCGCGTTCTTTAACCAAATGATAAATCAATGCCAGATGGTCAATATCTTCCTGGGTGTAAAAGCGGTTACCTTTCTTGTTCTTGAAAGGTTTAATGGTGTCGAACTCTTTTTCCCAGAAACGCAAGGTCGATGGGGCAAGGTTAAACTTTGCGGCCACCTCACTAATGGGGTAGTACAATCTTTCGGACTTAGGTTCTTTGTATACCACGGCAAGTAAAGTTTATTGTTCAATCGTTATAGTATGCGAAAAAATCAACGAAAGCAATCTGATTTAGATTGCCTTATAGCTGAGTTCGATAAATAGTTTTAGTCGAAACTCTGTCCCATATTCGATGATATTTCGATCATCTTTTCGTATTCGTCTGGTGTCAAATCCTGGAAGTAATAGTTCTGCGGATTGACTTTCTGCCCATTTTTGATTACCTCGTAATGGAGGTGCGGGGCTGTCGATGCTCCGGTATTGCCAACAAAACCAATAATGTCGCCACGGTTAACCTTCTGCCCTAATTTTACATTCGAACGGTGAAGGTGCCCGTACAGGGTCTCGTAACCAAATCCATGGTCAATAACGACGATATTGCCATATCCCGATTCCCTTCCAACCTCTTTAACGATGCCATTTCCGGTCGAAAATACGTCGGAGCCGGTAGGTGCAGTAAAGTCCATCCCGTAGTGGAAACGCGGAATGCGGTAAATGGGGTGGATTCGCATACCCCAACCCGAAGCTGTCTGTTTTAAATCTTTATTGGATATTGGCATGATAGATGGCATATTGGCCAGCATCTTTTCGCGGTTCATGGCCATTTTTACCACGTCGTCGAGCGATTTCGATTGTATATAAGTCTGCTTGGAGATAATATCCAACTTCTTGGCTGTATTGATAATTAACTCCGAGTTGTCCATGCTCTCTAAGTTCGAATAGCGGTTGGTACCGCCAAAGCCGGCTTTACGAACCGTTGGCGGAATCGGCTCTGCTTCAAATATCGCTCGATAAATATTGTCGTCGCGGTATTGAATATCTTCCAGTACCCCTGAAATTTTCTCGAGGTCCTTGTTCATCAGGTTATATTGCGACAGCAACTGCTGGTTTTGCCTTTTCAGCCTTTTCGTTTCAGGAGAATCAAAAAATTGCAGGAAGATGACAAAGAAAATTAACCCTGAAGCCACGCCAGTCGAAAGATAACCAAGTATTTTGCTGATTAACGAACGGAGATTCCGTTCTATCTTGTCGAAACTAAGGGTTTCCGGATTAAATCTATATTTGGTTTTCCCCATATATGCGGTATATTTTTGAGACTTGTTGGTCAAAATTAGCGAAATAATCTAATTTTGCAACGGTTTAAATATTTACACTTTGCGGCGACAAAAATAAACGTTTTTCGTTGCCTAAAGATTGATAAATATCGTTACCTCAATAATTTTAAGGTTTTTAACAAATTTTGTATGAATTCAAAACAGATACGTCAGACCTTTCTCGACTTTTTTGCATCGAAGCAGCATCAGATTGTGCCGTCGGCCCCGATGGTGGTAAAAAACGACCCGACACTGATGTTTACCAATGCGGGAATGAACCAGTTTAAGGATATTTTTCTGGGCAACTCGCCTGTGAAATTCCCCCGTATTGCCGATACCCAGAAATGTTTGCGCGTATCGGGCAAGCACAACGACCTCGAAGAGGTGGGCCACGATACCTACCACCACACCATGTTCGAGATGTTGGGCAACTGGTCGTTTGGCGATTATTTCAAAAAAGAGGCCATCGACTGGGCATGGGAACTGCTGGTCGATACCATGAAAATACCTACCGACCGTTTGTACGCTACTGTTTTTGAAGGCGATGAAAAAGATGGCGTTCCGCAGGACTCCGAAGCCCTAGAATTCTGGAAAAAATATCTCCCGGAGGATCGTATCCTCTTCGGCAATAAAAAAGATAACTTCTGGGAGATGGGCGATACCGGACCTTGTGGCCCCTGCTCCGAAATTCATGTCGATATTCGGAACGACGATGAACGTGCGAAAATATCTGGCAGAGAGATGGTGAACCAAAGCCACCCGCAGGTAATCGAAATCTGGAACCTCGTTTTCATCCAGTTTAACCGAAAAGCCAACGGACAACTGGAGGAATTACCGGCCAAACATGTCGATACCGGGATGGGTTTCGAACGTTTGTGCATGGTGTTGCAAGGCAAACAGTCGAACTACGACACCGATGTTTTCCAGCCCATCATTACCGAAATCGGTTATCTGGCCGGAAAGAAGTATGGCGACGATGAGAAGAGCGATATTGCCATGCGCGTCATTGCCGACCATCTTCGCGCCATCTCGTTTGCCATCACCGACGGACAGTTGCCATCGAACAATAAAGGCGGATACGTGATTCGTCGTATCCTTCGCCGCGCCGTTCGCTACGGTTATACCTTCCTCGGTTTCCGCAAACCGTTTATCCATCAGTTGGTAAAAGTGCTGGCAGCCCACATGGGCGAAGCCTTCCCCGAACTGAACAAACAACAGGAGTTGGTGGTAAAAGTGATCCGCGAAGAGGAAGATTCATTCCTCCGCACCCTCGAAACCGGTATCCGGATGCTCGATACCATTATCGACGACAGCCGCAAAAAGGGAGTGAAAGAGGTGAGTGGTCAAGTGGCGTTCGAACTGTACGACACCTTCGGCTTCCCGCTCGATTTGACTGAGTTGATTCTACGTGAAAACGAAATGGTGGTAAACCTCCCTGAATTTGAACAAGCCATGGAGACCCAGAAAAGCCGTTCGCGCAGTGCGACACAGCTCGAAATGGGCGACTGGATGGAGCTGCATCAGGCCGACGATGAAGGCTTTATTGGATATGACCACCTCACGGCTAAAGTAAAAATTAACCGTTACCGCAAGGTAAAAGATAAAAAGGGCGAATATTATCAGTTAGTCTTCAACTTTACCCCTTTCTATGCCGAATCGGGTGGTCAGGTAGGCGACAGTGGCTATATCGAAGCCAACGGCGAAAAGATAGAGATTATCGATACCGTGAAGGAGAACAACCTGACGGTGCATCTGTCCAAAAAATTGCCGACAGACCCGTCGGCCACCTTCGAAGCAGTGGTCAATGGCAGCAACCGAAAGCTTACCGCCAACAACCACTCGGCTACCCACTTGCTCGACCATGCCTTGCGCGAAATCCTTGGCACCCACGTCGAACAGAAAGGTTCGCTGGTAACGCCCGAATACCTTCGTTTCGACTTTGCCCATTTCCAAAAGGTAACCGATGAAGAACTGGAGCAGATTCAGCACCGGGTGAACCAATTGATTCGTATGGACCTGAAACGTGACGAACGGCGCGACGTGCCGATGAGCGAAGCCGAGGAGATGGGGGCCATTGCCCTCTTCGGTGAGAAGTATGGCGATCTGGTTCGTGTAATCAAATTTGGCGATTCGGTAGAGCTTTGTGGTGGAACCCATGTAGCCCGTACCGGCGAAATAGGTCAGCTTATCATTACCTCCGAAGGCTCTATCTCGGCGGGGGTGCGCCGTATCGAGGCTATCACTGCCGATAAAGCCGAAGCCTACGTAAACCACCACCTGAAGACATTGAAGGAGATTGGCGCGATGTTCAACAACCCGGCCAACCTGAAAGCATCAGTCGAAGAGTTGTTTGCAAAATTGAACAGCCTGGGCAAACAGATTGAAGTTTACGAGAAAGATGCTGCCGGAAACATCAAGAAAGAGTTGATTGGCAAAGTTACTGCTGTAAATGGCATTAACTTTCTGGCCGAAAAGGTGGCCACCGACAATGCTGCCATCCTGAAAGATATTGCTTTCCAGTTGAAGGGCGAGGTCGATAACCTCTTTCTGGTACTGGCTGCCGAAATCGATGGCAAAGCCAATATCCATGTGATGATAGCCGACAATCTGGTAGCAGCCAAAGGCCTCCATGCCGGGAACATTGTTCGCGAACTGGCCAAACTGGTTAACGGTGGCGGTGGCGGGCAGCCTTTCTATGCTACTGCAGGCGGTAAAAACCCTGCCGGTATCGACCAGTTGCTGGCCAAAGCCAAAACTTGGGTCGGATAAAACCCATCTGCAATAGAAATCAAAAACCCTTCACCATCCGGTGAGGGTTTTTTTGTTGTGCTTATCACTATCATTGGTGAAATTCACACACTTTTGTCGGGATAAATAATGTTGACTGTTCAAGCTAAATAACGTAAAACTACCCACTTAGTTTTCCTATGACTTAATCGCGAGGCTTTGGGAGTGGCGTGAGAGCTGCTCTAATGGGCTTAACGGTTCACCGGCCATCTACTCGATTACATGCTGGTATTTTTTCGACTTTCGCCTATTTATAAATTGTCAGGTGCTCACTATAAAGTTCAGAATCTAAAATTAAAACGGACTTATCGGTTTAATGGTTAATGATATAAAAGACCTATTTTAAACTCATTTGTTTTTTAATCCCAGTGGGTTTGAATTTGAATAACCTCCGGTGTAAACCGGAGGAAATGAACTCAACCAGAACGGAACTCTTTCAGGGTTCTCCGTGTCGTCCGTTTTTCTCCCGCACTTCGTACGGGGTTACTCATCTGCCAGCTGGCGGACAGCCACTTCGTGGCAACAAAGCTTCCGGTTTTATTTTCCTTATTTCCAACAAAACCAATTATCCGATAATTCCGAACTAAAATCCATAACCAATATGCAAACCCAAACTAAAATGATAATCTTCAGGGTCAAAAGCAAATTCAAGTAATGGCCCAATGTGAAAATTACCCAACTCGATATCATATGAAGTTTCTACATGAAATGCGAATTTAAAAACAGTTGGTTCTGAGTCTTCAAAAGCTATGCCTGGGGCAATATTGATATGCAAAGATTTTATCGGATTGTAACTGCCAACCACACCAATTGTATTGTGTTTGTGTTCATCAAATATCCTTTCGTAAGCAAAACCGTAACCAAATTTGGAGTGTTTTAAATTTCTTACCCAATGTACGTGTAAGCCATAAGCATACTCCTTTTCCCCTGCAAAGTATACGAATGAATTTGCTACACCTAATTCATGAATGTGATGGTCGTGATTATGATTTTCTTCCTGAGAATATACTGATGCGGAAATTATTCCCAATACAATAACTAATAGCGACTTTAATCCAATTTTATAACTCATACTTTAATTTGATGTCAATATTTTCGTTACAACAAACAATAATTTCTCACATTTATGATTTCTTGCTCAATGCCAAATTTAGATATTTATTTCCAAGCTTAATTCAGAAAATCGAGACCCGCATCCGCCAACTGGCGGAAAGGTGGGAGAGGTGATCCGGTGTGCGTAATAGCTCACCGGCCATCTACTCGATTTGTAGGGCGTTTTTTTTATTTAATATCGATACGATTTGAGCTTATTTTACACGGTAGAGATTCGTTAAAATGCCCTACACGGGAGTCTCCCGCCTTGCGGGACAAGTTGTTCAAAAACTGGTTTTCAAAAAATGTTTTGTTGAAAATAACCATTTGCAGATGATTTTAAATCGTTTAGGCAAGCGATAATTTACCGTCAGGAAAATGTATTTTATTGGTGGTTGAAAAATCGGAGTACTTTAAAAGGCTCCAAAACAGCCGATAAAACAGATTTAAAACATCAAGGCAACAATATATATCCTAAATAAAGTACGAAATTAATGGGGTATTAAATCCCTTTTGACGGGGTATTGTCGTATCACGACCTGCAACCGCGAGGGCAGTTTGCCTGTTGCCGATCGGAACGGGCTCTTTTGTACGGGTTTCGCGGGTAAAGAGATGGGCAAGCACAAAGTTTTATTATTATTGTAACCAATTTGAAGTTGAAACGAAGGGCTTCCACGGCCCAAAACTGCTGATTTATGAATAAATGGAAGATTTCGGAGGACTGGACTGCCTCAGTAACAGGATGGTTTATCATCCTTTTGGTTGTTTTTCAGTTAAACCCCAACTGGCCAAAATTCCACTGGCCCGATGCCGACGCGCTGATGACCCAGGTTTTTTCGCTCGATAACGTGGGCCACGCCTTGCTGGTTTTTGGGTTTATGTTTCTGATGGCGTTGCTGGCCGGTATCATGGCCGGGAAGAAGCTGGTTGCCGTACTGAGCAGTTTCCCGGTGGTATTCTTGCTTACCATATTGGCGATGGTGGTTGGCGGAAACAAGTTCCTGAAGGACTGGGGTTTCGAAACGGTAATCTTCAGCCTCTTGCTGGGGCTTTTTATCAGTAATATTTTCACCCTGCCCCAATGGCTGAAAGATTCGCTGACCTCTGAACTCTATGTCAAGATTGGGTTGGTTATCCTGGGCACCTCGGTACTCTTCAGCGACCTGTTGAAAGCCGGTTCGCTCGGGTTTATACAGGCTTGCCTTGTGGTGGTGGTGGTTTGGTACTTTTGTTTCTGGCTTTGCCGTAAACTGAAAATCGACAACGAGATGGCGCTGATGCTTTCGAGTGCGGTCTCCATCTGTGGGGTTTCGGCGGCGGTAGCCACTGCCGGGGCCATTAAAGGCGATAAAGCCAAGCTCTCGTATGTGGTTTCGCTGGTGCTGGTAGTGGCTGTGCCGATGATCCTGATAATGCCCGTGCTGGCCAAATGGATGGGATTGCCCGAAGATATTGCCGGTGCCTGGATTGGTGGTTCAATTGATACAACCGGTGCGGTGGCGGCTACCGGGGCCATTTATGGCGAAGAGGCGCTGCAAACGAGTACCATTGTGAAATTCTCGCAGAATGTATTACTGGGTGTGGCCGCCTTTTTTATCAGCTTATACTGGTCGTACACCCAGAAAGAGGTGGAGGGGGAGAAGCCTACCCTCAAGGTGATTTGGCTCCGTTTCCCCAAATTTGTGGTGGGATTTGTGGCCGCTTCGGTCGTTTTCTCCTTCTGGGTGGCCCCCGAAGTGGTTTCGCAGGCGAAGCCTATCCTGAAAAATGTTCAGGGGATGTGGTTTGCACTGGCATTTATGTCGATAGGGCTCGAAACCGATTTCCGGCGACTGGTGACGACTGAAAATCGCCGGTCGACTTACGCCTTCCTGGTGGCCCAGCTTTTCAATGTGGCCTTTACCCTGCTGATAGCCTGGATTTTGTTCGGATTGATGGACTGATGGTTACACCATGCCGGGTAAACTAAATCCTTGCGCCGGGGCCAAGGGGCATCAAACTACCTTCGGGCAGCAATGGATGGCATAACCCAAACGGGATGGCCAATGCCGGTATCGTTACTTCAACACATAGGTGGCCAGCACTTTTTGTACATCGTAAACATTGGCCGATTTGTTGAACTGTTTCTGAATGCTGGGATGCTGTTCGCCCGAAATCCAGATTTTCAGTTCGGCATCCAGTTCGAAGGTGCCGGCCGTTTCGATACTGAAACGGGAGATGCTTTTGTAGTTGATCGATTTGATCTCGACCTTACTTCCGGTTAGCCCCTGCTTGTCGATTAGAATCAACCGTTTGGTGGTGAAGATAAAGAGATCCCTGACGAGCTTAAAACCCAGTTCAATCTCTTCGCCGTCGATAAGCAGCTTGCCGTACTCTTTTTTTAATTCCTCAGGGTTTGCGGCCCCCGCGTTGCCCAGTAATGCAGAAAATAGTCCCATAATTAGTTTGGTTGCGATAAGTTTATGCCTGATGGTTTATTTTATAAGACTCCCTTTTGATATTTTGAAATTCTTTGATTTTGTGGAAGATATCCCACAGGACAATGCCTGCGGTGACCGATACGTTGAACGAATGTTTGGTGCCATATTGGGGCAACTCGATGGCTTTGTCGCATTGGTCGACCACCTCTTGCTGCACCCCTTTCACTTCGTTACCAAATATCAGGGCCAGCTTTTCGCCGGGGGCAGGGGCGAAGTGGTTCAGGTCGGTACTTCCGGCTACCTGCTCGATGGCAATCAGGGTGTAGCCTTCGCCGCGCAGCATATCGATGGCCTCGGTGGTGGTGGGGTAGTGGCACCAGGCTACCGTATTCTCTGCCCCGAGGGCGGTTTTGCGTATCTCTTTGTCGGGTGGCGTAGCGGTAAAGCCGCAGAGTAATATCTGTTTGATCAGCAAGGCATCGCTGGTGCGGAAAATGGAACCAATGTTGTGGCAACTGCGGATATTGTCGAGTACCACGACAACGGGTATTTTATCGGATGCTTTAAAATCGTCGACACTTAACCGGTCGAGTTCGTTATTTTCGAGTTTTCGTTTCATCGCTTGCAGGTGAAAAAGTGAAACTGGAGCCTCCTGTTTTGACCGGGTTATCCGGAAGGAAACAGGCAGGGCTAAATTTTTACCAATCGACCTTTGCCCGTCTGACGGGCATGGTCATACAACGAGCACCACCGCCACCGCGGGCCAGTTCGGAGCCGGCGATGGTGATTACGGCCCTCCGGTATTGGTTGATATCGGCTTTGCCATTGATGATGTCGGTGGCTTTTACCACTTCGAAACCGGCACGGCTCATCTCTTCGAGGGTATAATTGTTGCGCTCGTAGCCAATCACCTTTCCGGGTGCTATGGCAAAGAAGTTGGCGCCGCTGTGCCACTGTTCGCGTTCCATCACCCATTGGTCGCCATGGCCGCCACAGGTGACCGGCTCGAGGTCGAAACCCACTTTGCCGAGTGCTTTCAACAGGTTTTCCTCTTCACTGATCGACACCACCTTGCCGTTGTCGATGGTAATTTTGATGGTGTGATATTTCGGATTCTTCAGGATAAGTGGTTCATAGACCATGCAGGCATTGCGGTCGAGAAAGGTGAAGGTCATATCGAGATGGATAAACGACTCGGGGGTATGGGGCAATTGCTGTACGATAATATGTTTGGGTCCCCGTTTTTTCTCTTTGATGATTTCGGCAATCAGGTCGATGCCTTCGGTTGAGGTACGGCATCCGGTACCGACCACAATCACATCGTCGCTGGCAATCTCTACATCGCCCCCTTCAATAGAGATGTTTTTGGCCATAGCTGGATGGAGCGCCAGTTGCTCGGGATTATGGGTGTTTACCCCGAAAACGGGGTGTTCGCGGAAGATGGCTTCCATGATAAGCGATTCGCGCTCGCGCACCTTATTGGCCATTTTGCCCAGCAACACTTCGTTCCACATGGTCATAGAGGCATCGCGGGTAAAGAGGAAGTTATGCAACGGACGGAGCGAATAACGCTCCTGGCTCAGGAACTTGGTGAGGTTGTCGCGGCGCAGCACCACCCCTTCAATCAGTTGTTTGGCCAGTTGCTCGGGCTGAAGGGAGAGCAGAAAGGCGGTGTCGTCGAAAGCCTCTTCCTGTTGACAGATGGTACGTACCAGAAGCTCTTTACTCCTTGGGTTTTTCAGTACGCCAGCCAGCAATTCGGTTACTTCGAAAGTCTGGGTTACTTTTTTCAGCACCCCTTTCAGTTGGGTGTACTCTTTCGAGGCCACCGAGAGGTTAAGGATATCGCTGTAGAGGGCACGCTCTGCATTTTCAGGGGTCATATTTTCCACTTCGTGGCCGGGGGTATGCAGGATAACCCCTTCGAGACGACCAATTTCGGAAGATACATTGACCGCAAATTTTTCCATAAAGGTTGTTTCGTTTTGTTGAAATCAATTCGTTGGGCAAAGATATCAAATTTAGGCGACAGGCCTTGCCGGGCTTCGCCAGTATAATTTAAAAACCGAAACTTGCGAAAAGGCGTGCGCGTTTATTAATTTTGCACCCTAAAGAAGAATCTCCAGTATGAGAATTTGGATAGTCACAATTGGTTTGTTGCTGGTTTCGGCTGTTGCCACAATGGGACAGCACCGTCCCGGTGTGGCCGATTCGTCGGGCCATCTTTTCATCACCGCCCCCGATTCCATCCCTCATATTAGCCTCAGCGAGATTCCGGTTTTCCCGTTCGACAAAAATAAAATGACCAAGCGGCAACAGCGACAGTACAGTACGCTCGAAGCAAAGGTAAAGAAGGTCTATCCATTGGCTCAATTGGCCGAGATTAAGTTGCGGGAATACAATCAGGTCTATACCAGTTTCAATACGGAACGGGAGCGTAAAGCCTATGTGAAAGGCATTGAGAAACAGCTTTTTGCCGAATTTGAGAGTCAGGTGCGCAAAATGAAGGTTTCTGAAGGGCGAATCCTGATCAAGTTGCTCGACCGGCAAACGGGCCAGTCGTCGTATGCCATTATCAAAGAGTTTAAGGGAGGGTTTAGTGCCTTTTTCTGGCAATCGGTTGCCAAACTTTTTGGGCACGACCTGAAAGCAGAGTACGATGCCATGGGCGAAGACCGGATGATTGAATATATTGTCTGGGAAATCGAAATGGGGCTGATTTAAGCCCACCCTCCATCGATTTAAATCACCATTGCTCTGGTTTCGAGCTTGGCTTTAATTTTTTCGAGCAGGTGAAAGGCCACCGTTTCATCTTTCAGGCTGAAGAACGGGGTCGAATGGGTCGATACCCTGCCAATAAAATCGTTAAGCTGAATGGCCAGCGGGTGGTCGGTTGTGTTTCGTGAAACGGCTGTGTTTCTTTGTTGGGGTACACTTTTGATATGGTTGTTCCCGAAGTCGATTTGCAGAAACTGCCCGTTTTTATGAACAGCCAGGCGATGTTCTTTTTTATTTCCAATGGCCGAAAGGGTGATGGAGGCTGCCGATCCATTGTGAAAGCTGAGGTAGATATTGACCATGTCGGTTTTGCCTTCGTCAGAAGTGCTGCCGAAGACATTCAGCCGGTGAATATGGGTGCCGGCTATCCGTAGGGTAATCAGGATATTGTTGAAAATATTTTCCTGAAAATGACCGTACAGCAGGGGGTCGTAATGGTGAATTTCTACAAAGCCCGGTATGGTTGGATCGTCGTTTAATCTTTCGCGCAGCGGATGGAAGAGCAGGTCGTTGCGGATTTGGATAGAGGTACCCCCTTCGTCGGCCAGTTCGCTCAGGCGATGGCGCTCGTTGCGGGTCATCTGCAGCTTATCGGTCAGAAAGAGGTGACAGCCATTTCGGACAGCTTCCGAGAGAAAATTGAAATTGCAGTATTCCGGGTCGAGAATAATCAGCAGGTCGCTAATCATGCTGATGATTTCGGGCGAGAGTGATGTTTGATTGTCGGCATGATAGTTCGAGGAGTAGAAAATACCATTCCAGCTGATCTTTTCCTGTAGTTGTTGCAGGAGATCCGGAGGCAGGCTCCCTCTGTCGGGCGATATGATGGCTGCGCTTAACATCTTGATACAAATATAGATTTATCGAACGCACATCATTCGCGATATTTCGGTTATTTATCAACTGCCTGATGTTGAAAAACCCGCTTTAAATGATATTTTTGCCCGAGAGACATCAATTTCCTTACATTTTGGAAGATACATTCAGGCATAAAGGGTTACGCCGCAAGCTGGTCGAAGAGATTAAAGCCAAGGGTATAACCGATGAGGCAGTATTGGCAGCCATTGGCCGGGTGCCGCGGCACCTTTTTATGGATACTGGTTTTATTCAGTTTGCTTATGTCGATAAGGCTTTTCCCATCGCTGCCGGCCAGACCATTTCACAACCTTACACCGTTGCATTTCAAAGTCAGGCACTGGAGCTGAAACGTTTCGACACCGTATTGGAGGTAGGGACAGGTTCGGGCTATCAGGCTGCCGTATTGTGCGAACTGGGCGCTTCGGTCTACACCATCGAGCGGCAAAGGGCTTTATATGATTTTGCCCGCGAGCTGTTGCCTGCACTGGGTTACCGGCCTCAATTCTTTTATGGCGACGGTTATGCCGGACTGCCCACCTATGGGCCGTTCGACAAGATTATTGTTACGGCGGGCGCCCCCTTTATTCCAAAGCCACTGCTCGAACAACTGAAGATTGGTGGCCGGATGGTTATCCCGGTAGGAAAAGATGGAAACCAGGTGATGAAGATTATCACCCGAGTCAGCGAAACCGACTTCCGTCAGCAGGATGGCGGCAACTTTGTGTTTGTGCCGCTGCTGGGGGGAACAGAATAATCCGCCAGTGGGCGGACAGGTATATGATAATAGAAATGATGAGGTATTAGAATGTCAGCATGCGAGAAAGAATCATATTGCTTCTGCCTTCCTGATACTGAATACTTGATGCCAAAATGAAGATACAAAAATTCACTTTTAATCCGGTCGGCGTGAATGCCATCGTAGCTTGGGACGAGACGCGGGAGTGTGTCATCATCGATCCGGCCTGTTTCTTTCCGCAGGAGGAGGCCAGGTTGAACCATTTTATCGAAGAGCATGATTTGAAACCGGTGCGGTTGCTCAATACGCATGGCCATTTCGACCATTTGCTGGGAAACGGTTTTGCCGAACGCACCTGGGCGTTGAAAACTGAAATCCATGAAGAGGATAACTTTCTGGTGGAGAATGCCACCCAAACGGCTATGATGTTCGGGATGAACATTCCGAAACCACCGGCTGCAGGGCGTTTTCTTACGGAAGGCGAAACAATTGCGTTCGGCAACAGTATGCTGAAGGTGATTCACGTTCCGGGCCATTCGCCGGGCAGTGTCGCCTTTTACAACGAAGCCGACCAGTGCATCGTGGTGGGCGATATCCTTTTTAACGGGTCCATTGGCCGCACCGATTTGCCCCGCGGAAACCATCAGCAACTTATTTCAGGTATCAAGGAGAAGCTGCTGGTACTGCCCGACGAGGTGGTGGTCTATTCGGGCCACGGGCCGGAAACGACCATTGGCGACGAGAAGTGGGGCAATCCCTACTTGTCGTAAATAAAAAAAGCCGATGCAATATTGGTCGAGGTTATAAAAATCATTTTTTGAAACAATGGCAATGTGTAACATTGTCCCTTATTTTCAGATTATTCATCCAAAACTTACAATAGAATGGCAAACGATAAATTTGTGAACCGGCATATCGGGCCACGCGAAGGCGAGATTGCCGAGATGCTGAAGGTGATTGGCGTTTCGTCAGTCGACGAACTGATTGACCAGACAGTTCCATCCAACATCAGGCTCTCCAGGTCATTGAACCTACCCAACGGCCTCACCGAAAGGGAGTATTTTCGCCGCATCCTGAAGCTGGCTTCGAAGAATAAGGTATTCAACACCTATATCGGAATGGGTTGGTACGACACCATCACTCCGGCAGTTATCCTGCGCAATGTGTTGGAAAACCCGGTTTGGTACACTTCGTACACCCCTTATCAGGCCGAGATTTCGCAGGGCCGTCTGGAGGCTTTGCTTAACTACCAGACTATGATTTGCGAGTTGACGGCTATGCCGTTGGCCAATGCTTCGCTGCTCGATGAGGCTACTGCTGCTGCCGAGGCGATGCACATGATGTTTGCCCTACGTTCGCGGGCACAGGAGAAGGCTGGTGCCAATGTCTGTTTTATCGATGAAATGGTGTGGCCGCAAACCCTCGATGTGTTGATTACCCGCGCCGAACCGTTGGGTATTGAACTGGTGGTTGGCGATTTTAAATCAGCCCGGCCTACCGATAAATGGTTTGGGGCCATTGTACAATATCCCAACGCCAATGGCGAGATTGAGGATTATGCTGCCTTTACCGCTACCATGCAGCAGGCGGGTTGTAAGGTAGCCGTAGCTGCCGACCTGCTTTCGCTGGCACTGTTAACCCCTCCGGGCGAGTGGGGCGCCGATATTGTTTTCGGTTCGTCGCAACGCTTTGGTGTACCAATGGGTTACGGTGGTCCGGTTGCTGCTTTCTTCGCAACGCGCGATGAATACAAACGCGATCTTCCGGGACGTATTATCGGGGTGTCGAAAGATGCCAACGGCAAAACCGCGCTCCGCATGGCCCTTCAGACCCGCGAACAGCATATCAAACGCGAAAAGGCTACTTCCAATATCTGTACCGCTCAGGCGCTGCTGGCTACCATGGCCGGTATGTATGCCGTTTACCACGGTCCGGAAGGCATTCGTGGCATTGCCGAACGGGTACACAGCATTGCTGCTTTCCTCTCATCTGAAATTGAAAAACTGGGTTATCAGCAGGAGAACCAACAATATTTCGATACCATTCGTATCGACCTGCCGCGCCATGTGCGCCGTGAGGATATCGAGTGGCTCTCGCTCGATTTGCAGATGAACTTCCGCTATTTCGATAATGGTCAGGTGGGGCTGAGCATCGACGAGACGACCAATCTCGAAGACATCAACTGGATTTTGGAAGTATTTGCCAAGGCTGCCAATAAACCTGTTCCGGTTATTGCTACAATACCCGAAAGTCATACTGTCTCGGCACCGTTTGCCCGCCGGACGGCTTACATGAAACAGGAAGTGTTTAGCCGTTATCGTTCCGAAACGGAGATGGCACGTTACATTAAACGTCTCGAAAAGAAAGATATTTCGCTGGTACACTCCATGATTTCGTTGGGCTCGTGTACCATGAAACTGAATGCCGCTACCGAAATGTTGCCGTTGAGCTGGATTGAATTTAACGGCATTCATCCTTATGTGCCCAAGAATCAGGCGATGGGTTACCACGAAATGATGGAAGAGTTGCGACGCGATTTGGCCGAGATTACCGGTTTTGCCGATATCTCATTGCAGCCCAACTCTGGTGCAGCTGGCGAATATGCCGGTTTGATGGTGATTCGCGAATACCATAAGAGCCGTGGTGAAGGTCATCGCAACGTAGTACTGATTCCTTCGTCGGCACATGGTACCAATCCGGCCAGCGCGGTGATGGCTGGGATGAAAGTGGTGGTGGTTCCCTGTGATGACCGTGGAAACATCGATGTAGCCGCTTTGCGTACCATGGCCGAAACGCACAAGGAGAATCTTTCGTGCTTTATGGTTACTTATCCATCAACGCACGGGGTGTTCGAGTCGTCGATTATCGAAATGTGCGACATTATCCACAGTTATGGCGGACAGGTCTACATGGATGGTGCCAATATGAATGCACAGGTGGGGTTGACCAATCCGAGCCGTATCGGTGCCGATGTTTGCCACCTGAACCTGCACAAGACTTTTGCCATTCCGCATGGGGGCGGTGGTCCGGGTGTTGGGCCAATTGGCGTAGCCAAACATTTGGTCGAATTTTTGCCTGCCCATCCGGTAATGAACAACGGCCATGTGGGTATTCACGCCGTCTCAGCCGCTCCGTGGGGCAGCGCCTCGGTATTGCCCATTACCTATGGTTATATCAAAATGCTGGGAGCCGATGGTTTGACCGAAGCTACCAGAATAGCGATTTTGAATGCCAACTATATTGCCGCTCGTTTGAAGGACAACTACGGCATTCTCTATACCGGCGAGAAGGGACGTGTGGCACACGAGATGATTCTTGAATGTCGTCACCTGAAAGCCTCATCGGGCATCAGCGAAACCGATATTGCCAAACGATTGATGGATTATGGTTTCCATGCCCCAACCCTTTCGTTTCCCGTTGCCGGAACCTTGATGGTTGAGCCTACCGAGAGTGAATCGAAAGAGGAACTCGATCGTTTTATCGATGCGATGAACGCCATTTATGCTGAAATAAAAGAGGTTGAGAGCGGTGCCGCCGATGCTGAAGACAATGTGCTGAAGAATGCGCCGCATACTGCCGAAGTGTTGACAGCCAACGAGTGGAACCATAGCTATTCGCGCGAGAAAGCTACCTTCCCGCTGGCTTGGTTGCGCGAAAACAAATTCTGGGTGCCTGTGGGCCGTGTCGATAACGCCTACGGCGACCGCAACCTGATTTGTACCTGCGAACCGTTGGAAAGCTATATGGAGAAATAGTCTGCCCCTTTGGGGTAGCTGTTTTGCCAGATATAAAATGTAAATTTGCAATAAGCCCTGCCTTGAGCCCTCCCTGTTGGGGAGGGTTGGGTGGGGCTAATAATTTTCAGCTATTATGATTAGTTTTCCCAATGCCAAAATCAATATCGGCCTGAATATCGTTGCCCGGCGGGCAGATGGTTATCACGAACTGGAGACCCTTTTCTTCCCTATTGGGTGGAAAGATGCGCTGGAGTTTATCGAGAATGGCACCGGCAAGGTGACCTTTGCCAACAGCGGACTGGCCATCGACGCACCTGCCGAACAAAATATTGTGGTAAAGGCTTACCGTTTGCTGGCAGCCGACTTCGACCTTCCTGGAATCGATATCCATCTGCACAAGGCGATTCCGTTTGGTGCCGGATTGGGTGGTGGCTCTGCCGATGCAGCCTTTATGCTAAAAATGCTGAACAGCCATTTCGAACTGCAACTGAACCCTGTACAACTGAAATCCTATGCGTTAAAACTGGGTGCCGACTGCTCCTTTTTCATCGACAACCGGCCATCGTTTGCATCGGGAATTGGTGAAAAACTGGAGCCTTTTTTGCCTTCGCTGAAGGGAATCCATCTGTTGCTGGTGAAGCCACCCGTTGGCGTGGGCACCAAAGAGGCATACGCCAGAGTGGTTCCGCACAAGCCTCAACACGATTTGAAAACGGTGCTGTCGGACGATGTCTCCATGTGGAAAAACAGGGTTGTCAATGACTTTGAAGCGTCGGTTTTTCTGCAGTTTCCGGTAATCGGTCAAATCAAAGATGAAATCTATCGCGCCGGGGCGTGCTATGCCTCGATGTCGGGCAGTGGCTCATCGGTATTTGGTTTTTTTCATGAAAAACCCAATATGGCTCGGTTAAACTTGCCCGAAGGCTCGGTGGTTTGGGAGGAGAGGTTGGATGGGGAATGATGAATTAGGAGTTATGAATGATAAGTGATGAATACGATGGCTGTAGCGAGGAATGCCGATTGGTAAGTTGAAAATCAGGCTTTTCAAAATTTAAATGCTATTCTCGTTCAATGTTTAGGGGGTATTGTTTGTTTGTCTAATATCTGAATTCTAAAATCTTCCATTATGGACAAACCTTACAAAATAGGTTTATCGCTAAGCGGCGGCGGTGCGCGGGGCATTGCCCACATTGGTGCGCTGGCCGCTTTCGAGGAACATGGTATTCGGCCAGCCATTATTTCGGGTACCAGCATGGGGGCTTTGGTGGGGGTTTTCTATGCTGCCGGATACCCACCGGCACAAATCCTTCAGTTGGTGAAGGAGACTTCGATGCTGAAGGTTTTTAAATGGCAGATACCCTCCAGCGGATTGTTTCACCTCGATATCATCCGAAAGATTTTGGCCGAGAAGATTAAAGTTGATGATTTTTCTTCCCTTAAAATCCCCTTTTGTTGTGCCGTTTCCAATCTGAACAGCGGTCAGGTAGAGATAAAAAGCGAAGGGCCGCTCTTCGACTGGGTGGTGGCATCGGCTTCTATTCCGGTTATCTTCGAACCACAGCAAATTGGTGGTCAGACTTATGTGGATGGCGGGTTGTTCGATAATCTTCCGGCAGCAGCCATCAGGGATAAGGCAAAGATGCTGATTGGTATCCATGTGAACCACAATGGCTATCAGGAGCAGGTAAAAGGGTTTAAAGAGGTGGCCGAGCGGACTTTTCAGTTATCGGTGGCACAAAATGTAAAGGAGAGCATTTCGTTGTGCGATATGGTGATTACGCCGCCCAACATCGGGCAATTTCATACTTTCGATTTTCGTTCGGCTGACCAGATTTTTCAGGTCGGATATGATGAGACTGAACGCAAGCTGATTAAGCTGTTCGATCTTTTGGGAGATAAATTCAAATAACTACCTTTAGGAAACCCAATCGATAACAAAAAACAATATGAGTCAGTTTAACGGGAAAACAGTTTTGATCACCGGCGGTGCTTCAGGTATTGGCAAACTGATGGGCGAACTGGCGCTCAAAAAAGGGGCAGAACTGATAATCTGGGATATCAATCAGGCAGCCATCGATGAAACGGCGAAAACCTTCTCCACTTTGGGGAGGTGTACCGGTTACCGGGTCGATGTTTCCGACCATGAGGCAATTCGTGCCTCAGCGGCAAAACTGTTGCAGGAACACCGAAAGATTGATATTCTGATTAACAATGCCGGAATTGTGGTAGGGAAATATTTTCACGAACATACTGAGGCCGACATTACCCGAACGATGGAAATCAACGCCAATGCGCCCATGCTGGTTACGCTGCAATTCCTTCCGGGAATGCTGGAGCGCAATTCGGGCCATATTTGTACGATAGCCTCTTCGGCAGGATTGATTTCGAACCCTAAAATGGCGGTTTATGCAGCCAGTAAATGGTCGGCACTGGGATGGAGCGATTCGTTACGACTCGAGATGGCCCAATTGAAAAAAGATGTCGGCGTTACTACCGTGACCCCTTATTACATTAATACCGGCATGTTCGATGGCGTTCACTCGGTTCTACCCATACTGAAACCTGAAAAGGTAGCCCGAAAGGTAATCCGGGCCATCGAGAAGAATCGCATTATTCTCAGTATGCCCTGGAGTATGCGCTTTGTCCGGTTTTTTCAGGGCTTGTTGCCCATCTGGTTTTTCGATTGGTTTGTTGGCCGGGTGATGGGCATTTACAAAACGATGGAACATTTCAAAGGTCACTCAAAGTAATATCATGAAAGACAGTTCAACCGAAATCATCCTCTCGCTGATTGAGGGACAGAAATCCTTTTTTGCCTCACAACAAACCAGGAGTTACCATTTCAGGATAGAGCAACTGAAACGTTTCAAAAGTGCCATTCTTAAGTATGAAAAGCGTATAGCCGAAGCCCTTTGGGATGATCTGCACAAATCGTACGAAGAGGCTTTCCTGACCGAGATGAGTCTGGTAACTCAGGAAATTGACAATCATATTGCCCATTTAAGTGGTTGGTTGAAACCGAAGAAGGTTTCAACCCCCATTCATTTGCAGCCCTCTTCGAGCTATATTTTAACCGAGCCACTGGGCGTAGCGCTGATAATTGCTCCATGGAATTACCCTTTTCAGTTGTTGATGAACCCGTTGGTGGGGGCAATTTCGGCCGGGTGCTGTGCCTTGCTGAAACCATCGCCTTATACGCCAGCAGTGGCCAAAGTGATGGAGGAATTGATAACTGAGACTTTTGAACCTGCCTTTGTGGCCATGGTTCAGGGAGGCCGAGGTGTCAATGCTTTTCTATTGAGCCAACGTTTCGATATTATTTTCTACACCGGAAGCCCGGCTGTAGGAAAAGTGGTGATGAAGGCCGCTGCCGAATATCTTACGCCCGTAGTATTGGAGCTTGGAGGTAAAAGCCCCTGCATTGTCGACCAGTCGGCCAATATCGATGTAGCGGCAAAGCGAATAGTCTTTGGCAAAACCATCAATGCCGGGCAAACTTGTATTGCCCCCGATTATCTGTTTGTTCACGAAAAAGTGAAAAAAGAACTTTTTGAGCGATTGGCTTTTTATATCGAAGCGGTGTTTGGAAAAAATATCCGCGAAAGCCAATATTATCCGCGAATTGTTAACCGTCAGGCGATGGAGCGGTTAACAGCCTATCTGGGTGACGGGAAGGTTGTATTTGGTGGCCAATTCGATATGGATGAACGCTATATTGCCCCCACGTTGCTTGATGAGGTGAAGTTTGATTCGCCTGTGATGCAGGAGGAGATTTTTGGGCCCATTCTTCCGGCTATCACTTTTACTGACATTGATGAAGTTGTTCGTTATGTCAATCAGCACGAAAAACCACTTGCCTTCTATTATTTTGGAGATGAATCATCAGGTTGGAAAGTGTTTGGGCAGACCACTTCCGGCGGGGGCTGTATCAACGATACGCTGATGCACATTGTCAACCATCAATTGCCTTTTGGCGGAGTGGGCAACAGCGGTTTGGGCAAATATCATGGACGTGAAAGTTTTTTGGCTTTCAGCAATCGGCGGGCTGTGGTGTCGACCCCTACGTGGATTGATTTACCTTTTAAATATGTGCCGTTTAAGTATTTTGGTTTTGTAAAGAAACTGTTGGGATAAAAACTACCACGATTCTGTTTTCAGCTTTACAAACCCTACTTTCGAGTAATCGTCCAACTCGAAAAGCAAGCCAATAGTTTGGTCGGGCAGAAGGGTCATAGATGAGTAAGCACTGCTTCCCGGATAAACGGTGGTCATTTCTTTCCATGTTTTACCTTCGTTGTCACTGGTTTGAATCATCAGTCTCCGGCGGTCCTTTTGCGATTTCAGGTTGGAGAAGAACCATTTGCCTGTTTCATTTTTTATCAAACCTGCATTGCACCCAGGGTCAACCAACGATGAGTCGGGGCGGCTTTCCCAGGTGGCACCATCATCGCTGGTGGTGTGGATATATCTGATGCCGGCTCCGTTTACCCGGCTATTCATTACGATTGTTTCATCTTTGGCTTCAATCAGTTGCGATTCGTCGGCCGGATTTACGGCTGACGCGCCAACAAACCAACTTTTCCCGCTATCGTTGCTTCCGAAAAGCGTAACCCCGCGTTGCAGATTGACCAGCGTATGCAACAGTTGTCCGGTTGAGGTGACAATTCCCCGACCTGAAGTGATAAACTTGAAATCGTTGTGCCACTCGGGCAATGTAATCTCAGGGGTAATATCTTTCGGTTCGCTCCAGGTTTGCCCGTTGTCTTGGCTGACTGTTACATAGTGATAGTAGATCTCCTTCTCCCTGTCGAGATCCATAAAGTTGAAAAAGAGAAAAACTTGTCCCGACGCATTATCCACAATGATCGAGGGGTCGGAAGCCGATTGTCCGTCGGGATAATCAACAATGGTTTCAGCATTGCTCCATGTTTTGCCGCCATCACTGCTTTTGCGGATGGCGATATTGATGTTCCGGTTCCATTTCAGGTCGCCGCACGAGTCGTGACGTTGGTCGATGGCCGCAATCAGGTCGCCATTGGGGGCAACGGCGAGTGCCGGGATGCGGTAACAAACTGAATGATCGCCCGTCTTGCCTTCAAACAGAATCTGTATCTCACTTTTGGTAAATGCGGAATTATCCTGTGCCTTTAAAACAAAGTGACTCAGGATAACCCCGACGATTAAAGCCCCCCAAAAGCGGTAATTCGTCATACTAATCGATTTTATTCTCCTGCGGTGCATGATGCTTTTGGATCGACTGTTTTTTGCCCCGATTCGATGGCGGCAATCACTTTCAGCAACTGTTCGCCCATCCCGATTTTGTAGCCGGACGAGAAGAGATAGATATTGCCCGACTGATCGCAGAAGAGTACCAATGGCAGCTTGTCTTTCAATCCAGAGCCATATTGTTCGGTAAGTGCATTCAGCAGCTTATTTTCGATATCAATGCCACTGAATCGCTTTGCCGGAAGGGTATAGGTGTCCAATACCTTTGCCTGACCGGCTTTTTCGGCTGGCATGGCAAAGAGGAATTCGCCACCCCATTGGTTAAAATGGTCGACATAGGGCCCCAAATCGTTCAGAATATGTTTCGACGGTTCTTTATCGGGGTCGAGCAGCACGACAACCGAGTGGCTTCCTTTTAGCAGCGAAGCGTAAGCTGTCGGAGCCGTTTCGTTGCCTTGTTGCAGCATCAGTTGGGTGAAATCGATTTTACCCGATGGTTTCATGTTGCCCGATTGTTGACGGAGCGTAACCGGGATAACGGTAGTTTTTCCTTTCTCCACGCTGAAGGTAGTCATGCTGCTCAGCACCGAACCATCGTCAAGGCGGTTACCGGTAACCAGTACATAATGTCCAACTTCCAGTTCAACCGGTTTTTCGAATGTAGCAATGCTTGCCCCTTCGGGAAATTCGAGGGTGCGGAAGAAGCCATCTTTCAGGATTCCGATTGTGAAATGGAGATAATACTGTGGAACCACCAGATTATCCTTGCTTTGCAGCTTCAAACTCCCTTTGTCGGGTTGTGCTACGGTTTCGGTGCCAAAACCAGCCCGGTACCACTGTCCGTTTTGATAATATTCGGGAATCCTCGATTCGGGATTGAGCCTGGCAGGAATTCCAATCGTACGGCAAACTGCCACGAAGAAGATATCGCGCGAATCGGCATCGGCTACCCTCAGGTTAAAAACCCCTTTGGGCGAGAGTGGCGAGCGGGAATGTTTATTGGCTGCTGCATCGATGGCAATATGTTCACGAATCCATGCGCTCAGCAAACTGATATCTTTTTGAAAACCACCGATGGTTGGTTGGTCGAAAACAGTGGTTAGAAAGCTTCGCCAAGGCGAAAGCAGTTCGTTGCTGATGCGCGGGGCCAGGACATATTTCGTATAGATTTGAGCCGGAAGACTGCTGCTCCATCTCTTGTTTTTTTCGGCCTGCTGTAGGTGGTCGGTAAGAATAGCTTCGGGGGTGTCGCTGAAATCTTTGGCCGAGATTCCTTCGAGAAGTGCCACGGTGTTGGGATATTGGGTGCCGTTCTTTTCGAGATAAGCTGCAATTTGATCCCAGTTGCCATAGCTGAGATGAATATAACGCTTCACCTTTTCGGCCGGAAGGTTGGTTTTGGCTGCCAGCTCAGCGCTCCAGAGCGAGTCTTTGAAGGTAGCCATTGTGGCGTTGCGGATAGAATCTTCCTTTGCCAGACGACGGTTATTTTCGTTGCGTGCCTCCTCACTGACATTCAGTTCGACTTTGGCCGCGTGTGGCGGAATCAGGTCGAACGGTTCGGTTTTATCGGCAGGTATGGTCTGGTTGAGGAGAATGGTAAGGGTGTCGGTTTCGGGAACAGAGAGTTTTTGGTACCCAAAATGGCCCTCTTTGGCTGCCCATACAATCAGGTCGCCCATACCGGTGAGCAGCGAGGCTTCGCCCGATGAGTTGGTGAAGTCGGTGGCAATGGGGTAATATTCGGCATAATTGTAAAGTTGAAACTCCACTTTTGCACTGTCAGCCGGAGCGCCGTTTGCTTGACGAACCTTCACCACCACGTTTTTCACGGTAGTGTAATTGGCTGTCAGGTTAAGTTCCGAGAAGCGGGCTTCCGGGGTTATTACATTTTCGTTTCCGAAATAGTGGCCGAAAGCGCGGGTGTGTACCAGCATGGTGCGGCGTGCAGGTTCGCTGAACCATCCCATATCCAGATCGACATCGGGCTCGCAGGCACCAAGATATCGCCATTTTCCATCAATCCACACCTCAACCCAGGCGTGGTTGTCGTCGGAGTGAGCCCAACGCGGAGTGTAGACCTGTCGCGCAGGAATACCGGCTGTACGCATGGCTGTTACCGTGAAAGTCGACTCTTCGCCGCAACGGCCAAATGTTTTTTTCACTGTGCTGAGGGGAGCGCTGGTACGACCGTCGGTTCCGCGGTAATTTACCTTTTCGTGGCACCAATGGTTAATTTCGAGTGCAGCTTCTTTCATTCCCAACCCTTTTACACGGGCTTTTATCTCGTCGTACATTACCGCCCTGAAATTATCGAGGTTTTCATTATTCACCCTGAGCGGCAGTACGAAATGAAGAAATTCCTCTTCGGGAATTGATCTGCCCCAAGGCATCTCTTCTTTGGCTTTTAGCGTGTAACGAACATTATTCAGAAAGAAATCGGCCGGATAATCGGCCAAATCGCTAAGTGGCATGTAGGCATACCAGAACTCCATCAACGACTTTTCGTCGGCTGTAAGCTGCTGGTCGAAAATATCCCACACGGGAACCTGCGCATTGGCGGTCAATCTTTTTTGCTCACCAAGCATCCGCTGAATATCAGCCTGACGGTTGGGATTGGAGATGATGGTCTCTTTTGGCTGACAGGCCAATAGTGTGGTCAGCAATGCCGCGACGAGGACGATCTGTTTCATTCTGTTGTTGTTTTAAAGCCGTGTACAATATTAATGATAATCTATTTTTTTGATAGTAGCGGTTTCTTAGTCCCAACTTAATTGATAAAACCCTGAACCATAAGGGGCGAGTTGCAATTTCCCGTCCTGAATTTTTTCGCCCAGCACATTGACAGGTTGCAGTAAACTTGTTGGTTTGTCAGTCGGTGCAATTTGGCTTAAATCGGCTGGTTTGCCCGATGTTTCACGCAATTGCAGGATAACCGAATTGGGCTGACTGCCCGGCGTACTGTTGACCAGTAAGATATTTTCGGGCCAACCTGTAATGAAAGAGCGCGCTTTGATATTGTCGCCTTTGCCACCTCCGGGAAGTATGCGGGTCAGGAAGGGAATACGGTTGCCCCACCCAAAACGAACGGCTTCGTTGTTCGAATTGTTCTTTTCGGAGGTGATATAAAACGACCAGCGATGTTCGCCTTTTTGGTCGGGATTGAAATTGGTAACCCAATAATTATTCATAGGCCATGAGTAAAAGTGGGTCGATGTTGGTGTTGCCCCGGCTTTGTAGCGGCCGGTATTGATGCCGCCAAACTGCATTAGCGGGGCATCGGGGCTTGTAACGACAATTTGTTTGTTGCCATTTTTCAGCATCGCATAATTTTGCACCGTGTTCCAATCGTTCGACGAGCCGGGAATTTGATCGACACCGGCCTCAACTACGCCTCCCTGAACATCGAAAGCCAGTTTGCCATCTTCCATTCCAAAAGGAAAGGCAATATAAATTCCTTCAGCATCGACAATTGGTTCTTTGACAATTGAATAATTGATGTCGATACGTTTAGTTGCATGGTAAAGCCTGATATCGATTTGCACATCGTAATTTTTACAGGCGGCTGAAGTTGCTCCTTTCATACGAATGGTATTCCAAATTGGCCCGGAGGTATAGCTGTCGAACCATGCTTTGTCGAAGGGAAAGCGCTGAAAGTCATCGAGTCTTTTCTGTTCCATCTGATATCGGTTGCCAAGGCGCTCGTAGATAAATTCGCCTAACTGGTGAGGCGCTTTCGGGTCGATCAGCTCTGTTTGCATTGCTTTGTCGAACATCGAAACAATAGCTGCGCGATTGGCATCGATTTTTAGGCTATACCAGGGTGTTTCATATTGCAGTTCCGGTTTTTTTATCACCGTTTCGCTTTCGTAAAGAACAGGTTCGAAGCACAATTTTTTGTAGCCATAGGCCGGAATATCCTTCAACCAGATGCTCCAGTAGGTTCCGTCGGAGCGTTGGCTCATCGGTTGTGCCGGGTAGTTGTTTCCTTCGGTGTCAGTAATACGGGGTTGCATCCCGCGTGGCACCAGTTGATGGTCGATATAAACGGTTACCAACCCGTCGCGTTTCCAGTTCAGGGTATTGTAAACAACCAGCGATGGTTTTTCTTCTTTGTTGAGTGTCGATTGCAACAATCCCATTACCTCTTCACCAACCATTTTGGCCCGCCGGTGCGATTCCCACGCGTACGATTCTTTGATAGCCCGTTGTTCCATCGTTTGTTCGTGATAAGGCTCCCGAACGCTTTCGGAATAACCGGTAGTATGTTCGGCATAGAAATTTAAAGCTTCGTAGGTCAACGAAATCCGATCGTGGATATTGTCGGGTAACGGTATGCCGGCTATATCAGCCATGGCCAATCCACCTGAAAAGGCCGTAATGTCAGACTGAGCTTTACGAAATGCGGCCACTTCGCGGGCCGAAGCTCCAAAGCCGTCAGTCCACCAGTCGGGCCAGGCTCCACGGTAAACCGGAAACTGACTGGCATATTTCGATTCGAGGGTTTCGAAGAAACTGGTAGCCGTTGCAGTACGTAGTTTAGGCCACTCGAAGCTTTCGTTCCACTGGCGGATAAGGTCGGAGGCAATGGTCGAAGGGGGTGAATTGTCGGTAAGATAACCCGAATGTTGAATCGAAATCAGATTGTATGGATATCCTTTTTCGCCCAATGTCGTGAGGTAATTGAGCAATCGGCCTTCGAAGTTGGGCAGGTTGCCTTTGTCTATTTCGAAAACAGTGTTCCCGGTCATATAATGCTCGGCACGGTAGGCCAGCATCCGTTTGCCGGAGGGCGATTCCCACCAAAAGAGCGTTGGCTTATCGAAACAGATAAGTGCGCGGTGGCCGTGGGTCCCCATGTTGAGGTATTTGACACCCAAATCGTGGTAGTAATCGTTGAGGCACCAGGCAATGCCATTGACATCGTTCTGCATGGCTGTTTTGGGTGCAATATCGAGAGCCCTGAAACGTTTTAATGGTTGCAGCGATGCTGCCAGCGACTGTTCGTCGGGCAGTTCGTCATAGTTAAAGTACATGGCCGTAACTTCTATTCGTCCTTCTTTGATGCGCCTTATCAACCGTTCAACTTGTTGGTCAGGCCTGCATTTCAGAAATTCATCGACGGCCCAGGCCGCCTCGCATGTCCAGCGAAATTTGGCATCATCGGGGTAGTTGTCGGTGGCATCGCAGTAGTCGAGTGCATAATCGATGTAGCGAAGATGTTCGGCAAGAATTTCGGTTTGCGAACGGGTATAGCCAATGTCGGTGTGCGAATGTTGCACAAAATTGACTTCCCATTGTTTTACCGGGAGTTGTTCCAGCTGAAACTCCTGCCGTAGATTGGGCGATTCGACTTTAATCTTTCGAATGGTTTTGCGTTGTACTTCGGGTAACCCGATTCTGAAATAATTGCTGCCGAAACCAACGGTTTTCTTTTGATTGAGTTTCCCGTCGACATAAACCGATATTTCGGCTGGCAGGCCAAAGTAGAGAAGTGTGCCCGAAGCCAGTTGCTTTTTAATACCATGCTCTCTAAAAATTGCCGGAAAAGGTTTGATGGTTAGCCCCGATTCAATCGCTGTTTTGAAAGTCATGTACCACGATGTCTTATTGTCATTTCCGCCAGTCATGGTTAGCTGGAGGGGCTTTCCCTTTTCGACCTGATTTGCAGGTACGCGCAGAAACATAAAGCCAAATTTGTCACCAAAACTATCTTCCATATCCGAACGGAAGAATAGTTCTGCACCCTGATTCGATTGGACAAGCCAATTTTTTTGGCCGTCGGTATTGAAAGTAAATGTAAGCCCGTTGCCGGTTTTCAGCGTCATCTCGGCCCTACCCGGACTGGAACCGATTCCGGCCAGCCAGATATAGGTGACATATTTTGTGTCGACTGTTTTCGGTGCCGCTGCGGTTTGCCACTGCATCGAATAGTTGCCATTGGTAGCCCTGATGATAAGGGCATCTTCAACTCCCTGTATGGAAGAGTGATATTTGAAATCGTCACCGGAGATTTTTTGCCCGAAACCATTGACCAGATAATCTTCTGATGTCAACTCCTGTCCGTAACCGGCGATGACGATTGAGCATAAGATTGAAACGATTAAAAGACGATTTTTCATCTTTTCGACTGAATTAAAGATTACCAATCTAAGCGCATTAAGCATGGAGAAATCAAGTTTGACCTGATATTTCCGATGTTTTTTTTGCCAACTGCCATATTGCTATTTCAGAATCGCCCGATAACTGAAATTAAGACAATAGTCGTTGACATCCTTTCTCTGTACCAACAGCATTACGCATGCCTGGCAGAAGTTTACCGAGAGTTTAACCAAAATTGGTTTCCGGTTCTATTTCAAAACGGAGAGTTTCTCCATTCGACAACGTTTCGCGACTAAACTGTTTGCTACTTATTGGCTGGCTGTGAATACGGACCGGCTGAATAAAGTAGTACCCATTAAAATGATGAACCGTTTCGATAGTCAGTACGATATGAACACGGTTTTTTTGCGATCGGGAAAATTATTCCGAGGCTGATGTCAGCTTCAATACGACGGCATATTTCGAAGGAACAGCTTTGGCTACCGAGGCCGGAATTGCTATCGTGAAACCGTTGCCGTTTGCTTTGGCTGTTACTTTCGATTGTTTAGATCCTAAAACAGCGATGCGGCTGTTTTTCGGAAGGGTTATCCCTTTCACGTTGACCGATGATGGAAGCTGTTCCCCCTCATTTAGCAGATAATTGATATAGATAGTCCCATCTTTACCTTGGGTATAGCGGATTTGTCCCTCGGTGTAAGGGGCAATCGGGCGAGTATTGTAGATTGATTCTCCGTTGATTCTCATCCATTGTCCAATCTCTTTAAGCCGGTCGTAGGCTTCGGCATACCAGGTTCCGTCGGGGCCGGGGCCAATGTTGAGTAACAGGTTTCCGCCTTTGGCCACTATGTCAGACAGCATATGTACCACTTTGCGGGTTTCCATCATTTTGGCATTGTACGAGAACGACCAGCCGCCGCCCAAAATAATACACGATTCCCAAGGGTAGGGCAGCATTTTGTCTGGTACCGTATTTTCAGGGGTTAAATAATTTTGATTTTTCCCTTCCACAGCACGATCCACCACAATGGCATCGGGTTGTTTGGAGCGTATTTTGGTGACCAGTTCATCCATTTTAATATCCTGATTAAAGGGTTTCTTCACCCTGAACCCTTCGATACGCGGGGCTTTGCCCGGGTCGTCGTGTTTTTGTACCCAGCCGCCATCGAACCAAAGCAGATCGATTTTGCCATAGTTGGTACAAATTTCCATCACCTGATTATGGGTGAAGTTGACAAAATTGTTCCATCGTTCGGGATATTGTTGTGGGTCGTAATTGCAGTTTCTATCCAGCGGAGGAAATTGTGGCCACCAGTAGTCGGTGCTGTGCCAGTCGGGTTTCGAGAAATAGGCCCCAATCCATAACCCTTCCTTGCGGAAAGAATCAAAGATGGCTTTGGTGACATCGGCCTGTGGATGGGTATGGAACGGACAATCTTTGCCTGTAATTTTATAGTCGGTATATTTACTGTCGAACATACAAAAACCGTCGTGGTGTTTGGTGGTGAAAACCACATATTTCATCCCGGCATCTTTGGCTGCCGCCGCCCACTTGTCGGGTGTAAATTGTGTCGGATTAAAGGTTTTGCCCAGACTTTCGTACTGCTTTTTATAGGCAAAATAATCTTTCACCGTATCGGGAACACACCATCCCTCATCTTCAGGACAGATAGACCACGATTCGACAATGCCCCACTGGCTGTATGGACCCCAATGCATCAGTAAACCAAATTTAATATCCTGCCACTGGTCAATTCGTTCCCGAATCAACGGATTGGGGTCGGGATGATAACGTTCTTCCCCGACCTGGGCCGATGCGCTTTTGCCCCAACTTACAATGGTTAGAAGTAGAAATGAATAAAGAAGAGTTCTCATGGCTCAGTTGTGTGTTGTTGATTATCTATCGTAAAAATAAAACTTAATTTATTCTAAAATATAGTAGTCGGTAAATAATTAAAAAATTTAATAAGTTTTATCGATTAAACAGCCAAATATTTCACTCTAACTTGAAAATATCCTAACTTGCTGCCAGTTAAACCAAACAAATTATGAAACATCGATTCGCACTACTATTGTTGTTGCTAACATCTTCTTTTATTTGGAGTTGTCAGCCAACCAAAACCTTTGCACCCGACGAGATTGCGTTGGTGCCGCAGGCCAATCAAATGACACTTGGCCAGTCGTCGTTTGCCTTTAATAAAAATACGACAATTTCGATCGAAAATGAAGCGCAACAAGGAGTTGCCGGCTGGTTTGCCGGACTATTTGCCGGGTCGGCCGGGTTTCAGCCCGAAATTGTGGTTGGCGAAAAGCCTTCATCGAACCTGGTGCAGCTCATTACCGATGCGCAACTGGGTGCCGAGGCCTACACGCTGAATGTCACTCCAAAAACGATTGAAATTAAGGCTTCAGGTTTGCCGGGATTCTTTTACGGGTTGCAAACCGTTCGTCAGTTGCTTCCGGTAGCCATCGAAAAGAAGGAGCTGCAGGCCGGGGTGGAGTGGCTGGTTCCTGCGGTTGCCATTGCCGATGCACCCAACTATCGCTGGCGCGGCTTTATGCTCGACGTATCGCGCCATTTCTTTACGAAAGCGGAGGTGATGCAATTGATCGATTATTTGGCTTTGCACAAAATCAATACCTTTCATTTTCATTTGGTCGATGATCAGGGATGGCGTATCGAGATTAAGAAATATCCGAAGCTTACCGAAGTGGGAGCGTGGCGCGTGAACCATGAAGACAAACCCTGGAATGCCCGTCCGAAACAACAGCCCGGCGAAAAGGCCGAATACGGTGGTTTTTATACGCAGGATGATATCAAAGAGATTGTGGCTTTTGCCGAAAGCCGCTGTGTTACCGTTATTCCCGAAATTGAGATGCCAGCGCATGTCAGTTCGGCACTGACTGCCTATCCTCAGTTTTCATGTAAAGGGACTCCCATTACGGTACCGTCGGGCGGGGTTTGGCCCATTACCGATATCTATTGTGCCGGCAACGACTCGACTTTTGCTTTTATCGAAGATGTGCTGACCGAAGTAATGGATCTTTTCCCTTCGAAATATATCCACGTTGGTGGCGACGAAGCAACCAAGACTGAGTGGGAGCATTGCCCGAAATGCAAAGCAAGGATGCAGCAGGAGAGGCTGAAAAATGTGCATGAATTGCAGAGTTATTTTATTAAACGGGTAGAGCAGTTTATCAACGCAAAAGATAGGGTACTGCTGGGCTGGGACGAAATCCTTGAAGGCGGATTGCCCCCCAAGGCAACTGTAATGAGTTGGCGTGGCATGGCCGGTGGCATCGAAGCGTCGAAACAGGGTCACGATGTGGTGATGACTCCCGGCACACCCTGCTATTTCGATTTCTATCAAGGGCCTATTGATCAGGAACCGTTGGCCATTGGCGGCAACAACACCCTGATGAAAGTGTATGCTTTCGAACCGGTTCCCGAAGAGCTGACCGGCGACGAGGCCAAACATATCCTGGGTGCCCAGGCCAATCTCTGGACTGAATATGTCACAACATTCGACCATGTTCAATATATGGCTTTCCCACGTATCGGGGCATTGGCCGAAGTGCTTTGGAGCAACAAGGCACTCCGCTTGGCCGACGATTTTACCCGCCGAATGGCGCTGATGATGCAGCGTTACGAAGCAGCCGGTATCAACTATTCGCGCAGTGGTTACAACGTAAGCGTGCAGTCGGTGGCCGATACCATCAACCGTAAAGTGACGGTTCAGTTCGAATCGGAACTGGGCAAAGGAAAAATCCGCTTTACTACCGATGGCAGCGAACCCAATGCTTCGTCACCGCTATTTGGCGAACCGGTATTGCTCGACCAGACCGCCGTGGTAAAGGCTGCCGTTTTTACCGGCAACCATCAGGACGGGAAAGCGTTGTCGCGCGAGTTCAATATCAACAAAGCCACTATCCGTCCGGTAAAATATGCCAATCTTTACAGCCCGTACTACAAAGGGTCGGGCAATTACACGTTGGTGAATGGTATTACCGGTACCACCAATCATGGCGATGGCGAGTGGCAGGCCTGGAACGGCAAGGATATGGAGGTGGTTATCGATTTGCAACAGCAGAACGAAATCAGTTCGGTAACTGTGGGCGCGCTTCAGAATGCCGGAGCCTGGATTTTCTTCCCCAAAAAGGTCGAAGCTTTTGTTTCGGCCGATGGAAAGCAGTTTACCAAAGTAGGTGAATCGGTAACCGATGGCGATCCGTTGCAGGGAGGTTTGGCACTGAAGCAGTATGTTATCCAATTTGCCCCGGTAAAAGCTGCTTTTGTAAAAGTGGTAGCCACCAATCTGGGTGTTTGTCCGAAAGGGCATTCCGGCGAAGGCGATGCTGCCTGGCTCTTTGTCGATGAGATAAAAGTGGAATAGCGTTTTAACATGAATCAAAATAAACAGCGGCTGCCGGATTGGATTTCGACAGCCGCTGTTCTTTTCCATTCTATCTCTGGATGATTATCTCTGAAATCAGAGTCTATCCGATTTGCTGCTTCAACCAATAATTTCAAAATTCCTAACAACGGCATCAATTGTTTTATTGTAATCTTCCCTAAAAGCAGCTACGATATTAATACTCTTAAGTTGAAAAAAGACATGCGGATGAGTTGTACCACCAAGTCTCTTTTTTCTTAGATGGTCTAACTCAATTACCAGGTCGGTTAATCTTGAGTCAAAAGCCGGTTGGACTAGTCGTACATCTGAATGCTTAAATTTAGCCATAATCAATAAAAGTTATTAACTAAGTATTTGCTTAGTAATTAGCACAAATATACATAAAATGCAATATTTCAAATGGATAAAAGAGTGTTTTTTTTGTTTTTAATTAGCAACTGCATTCGAAAAAAATTAGCAGGAAGAAAATCTGCAAACTGACATGTGCATCTTTTTGCCTTGCACATAACGGTTCTGGGCTTTGCGTTCGGGCGGGTTGGCGGGACGAAGTCCTGTCAAACCGAGACGAACGCTGGTGCGGGCTACGAAACTTCAAAATTGCTCGTCACCCCGCCTGACGCAAAACCCGTGTTAGCACCAGTAGTTCTATTCATTCGGTTTCACGTTTACTAATTTGTCAATTTGAGCCCTTTCGGCAAAGTCAACAAGTTTATGTTCAATTCTTGTTGAGTTAAATATGTCTTTTACTTTCTCTGCTTTGTCGGGGTGAATAATTTTACAATTTTTAAAATCAAAGTTGTCAAGAAAACTTCCAAACCTTTCATTAAATGTTTCTGAACTTATAAGTCCAACTTCTTCAACTGTTCTAAATAATTTTTTATACTTTTTTGTCAAAAGGAAATAGTCGGCAGGTGGAAAAACATTTGGTATGTGTTCTGTCCAAGTGCAAAGCGTAATTATTTGTCCGTCTGTTTTTCTTTTGAAAAGATAAAGTTTAGGGACATAATAGTTGTCGCCCAACTTTTCTTGTAATGCTAACTTATTGTGATTATAGTTGTAAAAATCATTTGATTTCTCTAATGGATAAAATTCAAGTTCATATTCTTTAAAAAAGTTCGCTGAATTTCTTGAATTTGTTTCCGACCAATTTTCATATAGTTCCTTGGCTTTTGGTTTTATTGGATTGTCTGGGTCTGTTGTTGATTGAGGATTTAAAACAAACAAGTCAAGGTCTTTAATGAATTTTTCAACAAACTCAAAGGCAAACTGTCCAAAAAAGTCAGGTCTTAAATAATTTAGGTTGAAAGTAAAGTGGGTGTTATCAAAATCAGGAAAGTTCTCAAACAATTCAATACTTTCTTCGTCAGTTTCGGGTTCATTTTGGTCAAACGAAAAATAGGTTTCTGTGTCTTCGTCTTCCACAAACCATTGCGTGTTACTCTCACTTGTTGAAGTCAAATTGTTTGTCAAGTATTCAGCAATTTGGCTTTCTGTCAAGTCTGAATTTTTTCTTTTGTAAAAG